>Ga0209006_10000480_pt1 | contig 38160 bp, 22 predicted proteins | sample JacPin_JW_Ref_O2_FD_188567 | JGI IMG/M metagenome (GOLD analysis project Ga0209006, IMG submission 188567) | Forest soil microbial communities from Algoma, Ontario, Canada - Jack Pine, Ontario site 1_JW_Ref_O2 (SPAdes) (version 2) | ecosystem: Environmental > Terrestrial > Soil > Boreal... | reverse complement strand
CGGAAAGCTAACGTAGGGACGAGGGGCGCGGTACCCAAGTGGTAAGGGAGAGGTCTGCAAAACCTTTATGCGTCGGTTCGATTCCGACCCGCGCCTCCAGAATAGAAAATGGCGAATCGCGAAGGCTGCGGCCGCGCGAAGATTCGGCTCCAGAATCTGTGCCTCCCCTCTTCCCCTAATTGCGATGACGTGGGAACTAGCGCGGATGCATAGCTTCCCGGCGGACCGATGAACCGTTCCGCAGCCCGGCCAGAGCTGCGTCGGACTTGGCGAGTGCCTGCGCGACCACCTTCGGGTTGCCGCACGGCAAACCTCTTGGGGTCACGGCTCCGGGATTGGGGATTGCGCTCCAGGCATGCGCGCTTTTGTTATACCAATCGCGCGCCTCGCTCCACTGCTGCCTATATTTGCCCGAGGCTGTCGAGAAATTGGCAGCGGCCATTCGGGATGATTCTCCCAGGCTGAAGTAGGCATCGGCGATGGCATATAATGCCAGCGCGTTCGGCGGCTTTGCCAACGCCGGCGGCTCGGCAATCGCCAAAGCTTTGCGGTAGGAAGTGGACGCTTCGTCGTGGCGTCCCAGCTTCGCAAGGACGCGGCCAAGCCTGACGTATCCGGTAGCCGCTTCGGATCGGGTGTCAGGGTCGCCCTCGCCTGGGCTGTCGAGCCTGGCTATAGCCTTCCGATAACTTTCCAGTGCTGCCTGGGTCTTGCCAGTAGAGGCCTCGGCCTCGGCAACGTAAATTTCGCTGAGTCCTATGTAGCGCGGCGCCTGCTGGTCGGCAGGATTGTGGACAAGGACCTCCTCGAAGATCTGAATGGCGTGATGCAGCATGACCCCTCCCTCGGCGTATCTGCCAATGAGCACCAGATCCGCCCCCACAGCCCGATACCCCCCCGCGCGGTCCAGCTGCAGAGTTGCGTTCTGTGGATCTGCTTCAGCCAACGGATCGATGATGGCAATCGCGCGCTCGGTTGCCGCCAATGCCCCAGCCGTGTCTCCATTCATCATGAGCGTGCCGGAATAAAAATAGGTTGCGACCGCGAGTTCCCGGCTGGCGCGGGCATCTGTCGGATCCTTCGCCAGGGATGCAAGAAGGTTCAGTCCCGAACGGTAGAATTCCAGGGCCTCGGTCCTCGACCCCATCTGCGACAGAGCACTTCCCACTTTTACGTTGCCGATCGCTGCGCCACGCTGCAGTTTCTTGTCCTGCGGACTCGCCTTCAGCAGGTCCTCCCGGATGGTCAGTGACTTTTTGATTGAGTCCAGCGCGCCGGTTTGGTCGCCCGACCCATCTTGCAGATCGGAAAGCATTTCGTATTCGATGGATCTCTCCCCGAGCACCTCCAAACTCGCGTTGCCCAGCCTCACCAGCCGCTCGGTAATTGCCAGCGCTTGTTCGGTTTGTTCGCGCGCGCCGGGTTGGCCGGCACTATCCAGCATTCTCGCCAAACTGCGGCGAGCCGTGGCCAGGTTCAATTGATCGCTAAGATTGCTGGGGTTCGTTTTGGCCACCCCCTCGCGGATTGCAACCGCCTTCTTGAAACTCGCCAAGGCGTCATTGGTCTGCCCCAAACTCGCGTCGAGGGTGCTTCCCTGGAGAGAGCCGATCCGCAAGTACCCGGCCGCGAGTTCGCGTTGCAGCGAAACATCCCCACTCGATTCATTGGCCAGGCTGTCCAGATACTGCAACGCGCGGTCAAGCAGCAACTTGCGCGGAGCGGTTGCGCCCGGCAGGTTTTGAATGGAATCGTGAATCTCGAAAATCAGCGAGTTTGCCAGCTTCCGGACATCGTTGAAATGCTGTTCGGCGCGGGCCCTCTCCTGTCGGGCAATGCGGGCTTGCCGAACCGTGATCGCCATCGCGATCAGCAGGATGATCATGATCCCGATCACGGCCGTGAGTCCGGCCTTGTGGCGTGTGATGAACTTCGATGTGCGATAGCCGAGGGTATCCTTGCGGGCGAGGACCGGAAGATTTTGCAGATGGCGCCGGATGTCTTCGGCAAACTGTTCGACGGAAACGTAGCGCCGCTGCGGGTCTTTGCGCAGAGCCATGAGCACGATGTTGTCCAGATCGCCACGCAGCAGCTTGCCTCGCTTCTCTGTCGCGTCGTCGAGACTTTTCGCCGGCGTAGCAGATGCTCGCGAGTCGCGAAGAGTTTCTGTGGTTTCCATCCGGCGGACCGCCGTGCTCGGTCTTGGAGGTTCGACTTCGCAAACCGCGCGTGCCAGTTCTTGAGGCGTGCTGTTCAATTGTCGATAGGGATGGTGGCCGGTGAGCAGTTCGTAGAGCACCACGCCCAGCGAATAAACATCACTGGCGGTGGTGATGGGCTCTCCCTTCACTTGCTCGGGACTGGCGTAGCCGGGCGTGAGAACTCGAAATACGGTGACCGTCGGTTCGATTTCGCCGGTGCTGGATTCCGTGTCCAGAATCTTGGCGATGCCGAAATCCAGCAGCTTGGGCGTGCCATCGGAAGCGACGAGAATGTTGCCGGGCTTAAGGTCGCGATGGATGATCAGCCGCTGGTGCGCGTACTGCACCGCGGAACATACTTGCAAGAACAGTTTCAGGCGCTCCGCGATGGAGAGCTCGTGCTGAACCCAATAGTGATCGATGGGCTGGCCTTCGATGAGCTCCATCACGAAGTAGGGGACACCGTCGTCAGTGGTGCCGCCATCATGCAGGCGAGCGATGTTGGGATGATCGAGGCTGGCTAGAATCTGCCGCTCGTTCTTGAAACGGCTGACCACGAAGCCGGAGTCCTGGCCCGCGCGCACCAGTTTGATGGCAACTTGTTTGTGATATTGATCGTCAGCCCGGAAGGCGCGGTAGACTTCGCCCATTCCGCCGGCGCCGATCTCTTCGACAATCTGATAGGGACCAACCCTCCGACCAACCCGGGGACCTGCGTGGTCGGAGGCCTTCTCCATGATCTCGGTTGCGACCGCGGGAGTGTTCAGGAATTCGCGACCGGCTTCCTTATCGGCGGCAAGAAGGTGGTCGAGGTCGGAGCGAAGCGCGGGGTCGTTGACGCAGGCGCTGTCGAGGTAAGCGCCGCGCGCGGCCGGGTGCATCTCCAGAGCGGTCGCGAGCAATTCTTTGGCTTGCCGCCAGCGTTCTGGACTCAGCATCTCACTGCGCCTCGCGGTTCATTTCTCCGTAGAGCCAGGCCCGGGCCGTGGCCCATTCGCGTTTCACGGTGGCCGGGGAAAGGCCCATCACACGAGAGGTGTCTTCGATCGACAAGCCGGCGAAGAAGCGTAACTCCACGAGCTGTCCCTGCTTGGGGTCGAGGGTCGCGAGCGCATTCAAAGCGTCGTCGAGGGCAACCAGATCTAGTTCGCGCTGCTTCGGAGGAGCCAGTGCGTCGTCCAGGGTGAGAGTCAGATTGCTTCCGCCGCGCTTGGCGGCGTGGCGCATGCGGGCATGGTCGACCAGAATTCCCCTCATCAGGCGGGCGGCCACGGCGAAGAAATGAACGCGATTCTGCCAGTGCACCTCGCTGCGGCCGACGAGCCGCAGATAGGCCTCGTGGACCAGCGCCGTGCTTTGCAAGGTTTGATCCTGAGGCTGTCCGGCCAGACATCGACGCGCCACGCGGCGCAGTTCATCGTAGACCAGAGGAACGAGTTTCTCGCGGGCCGCTTCTTCGCCGTGGCTCCAGCGCGCGAGCAACTCCGTGACCTGGCTGGGCGAAGCGGGCTTCATTTGCTCCCCTCGGGTCTTGCGCCCTCGATAGTGGGCAAAAAGCTATCCCGCTTCGGCGCGAAAGTCAATGCACTTCGAGCATCGATCGTTCCCAGCCAGCCGGGCTGCAAAATGTTGCACAGGCTGGATTTAGAGCCTTGGCTCGATGGCTGGTGGATCCGCTTTCATGTTCCCGGACCGTGCCCGCAGGCCTCTCCAGGCAGACTCTCTCTCGAAAAAGTTTGCCGACCGTGAGCCAATTTCTTCGCAGTTTCCGGTTTGGATAAGTAGAAGCGGGGTTCGGGTCGTCCTCCGGGGGGATCGGCTGGAATCGAGGCCAGATTAAGGAGCGGCGACCCGGCTCTGTTCGGAGTCATTCGAAAAAAGATATTCGGAGCGCGTCATGAAAAACTTGAACAACCAGTCCCGGCTCGCGGGCAGCGTGGGTCGCATCCGCCGGCGGCGATGTCTACATCAACCCGCAGTGCGGGATGCAGTGAACCGCATTCGCATGGCCGGCGTTTGTGTGGGAAACATTGGTTCAATTTCAGGAGGGGTTATGACTTCACCGCTCTCGTTCAACAGTTACTTCAGAACCGTCCGCGCTCTGTTCTTGGGGTTACTCGCAATTTCAGTTCTGGCCTGGGGCGTCTGCACCCCCGCGCTGGCGCAAACCACCACCTCCACATGGACCGGTGGAGGCGGCGAGTGGGCGCCTTGCCCCAACGCAGGGGGGAACGCGCTTTGGGATACCTGCAGCCTGACCCCGCCGCAATATCCTGACGGCAACTACAACGCCGCGATTCAAGGCGGGCCCGTCACGCTGAGCGGGACAGACGGCGACACGATTGTTAATCTCACGCTGGGCGCGGGCAGCAGTGTGGACATCGTCGGCGGCTACGTGTTCGTAAGCGGCAACAGCATCTCCAACAACGGCACCATCACCATCACGAACGGAAACGGTCTCGCCTTGATCGGCCAGGGCGCGATCGTGACGCTGAGCGGCAGTGGGACGGTGAACATGAACTCTTCCCTCTCCAATTTCGACGGAACCGCCGGATCAAATCCCACCCTGATCAACCAGCAAACCATCATGGGGCAGGGGACGCTCGGAAAAGAGGGGTTTTCGATCCAGAACCAGGGCACGATCAACGCCGTTGGTGGCACGCTCACGGTTCAACCCTCGAGCGCAGGCATCATCAACACCGGCACCTTTGAGGCAAGCAGCGGCGCTACGCTAGACATTGTCTATGGCTTCTTAGGCCCGTTCAACAACACCGGAGGCACCATCAAAGCTCTGGACGGCGGCAAAGTTCAGCTTCAGGGCGAAATCTACACCGGAGGAACGCTCAGCACGGTTGGGAGTGGGGTGATTCAACTCACGGGCGGCACCGTGTTGAACGGCCTCACCAACAGCGGCCTGGTGCAGATCTCGAGCAACTTAGGCGATCTCCAAAACACGGTTACGAACACCGGAACCATTCAACTGCCTTCCGGAACGCTGAGCATGATCGGGAATGTAACCCTCGCTGGATCGGGATCGCTGATTATGAGTGGCAGCAGCCAACTTAACCAGAACAGCGCCGGAGGATCGCTCACCAACCAGCAGCTCATCCACGGCAGCGGCACCATCTCCGAGCTTCCGCTGACCAACCAGGCAACGATCGCAGCTGACAGCAGTGCAAACACGCTGACCCTGGCCGGCGGCGCGACCACAAATACCGGCACTCTCGAAGCGAGCGGCGGTGGCACGCTCGAGCTTGAAACTGTGGTCAACAACAGCGGTGGGACCATCGAAGCGCTCGCTGGCTCTACCGTCGTTTTGAACAGCGGATTCAACGGCTCGGTGAACGGCGGCACGTTAACAACCAGTGGAACTGGCGTGATCGAAAGCCAGGATGGCGTGCTGGATGGAACCGTAAACGTTCCCACGAATGCCGGAAAGTTTACCGTTCCGAATGGGCAAGACCTGACCCTGCAGGGCACCATCAATAACACCGGAACCATCACTCTCAGCGGACACGGTTGCATAATTCTGGCTGAGCCGACGATCCTGACGGGCTCCGGGAAGGTTATTATGGCGTCGGGCAATTGCATTTATGGTTCGGGCAATTCGCTGACCAACGAGAACACCATTGAAGGCGCAGGCACCATCGGGGATTCGAATCCCATGCCCATCACGAACGATGGGACGATTCTCGCCAACAAAAGCACTCCGCTGACGATTCAGCCTAACTCCGTGGGCTTCACCAACAACGGCAAGCTGACTGTGAACAAAGGCAGCGCGCTGATCATCAACAGCGGTGTTGCCGATCCGTTTAACAATCTTTCCGGCGGCACGCTGACCTCCGGCACTTACGACGTGACCGGGATGCTGGAACTCGGCAGCGCCATCACGAGCAACGCTGCGAGCATTACGTTGAGCGGCGCTGCGGCGGAGATTCTGAATACTTCGGCCGGCACGAACGCGCTCGCCAGTGTCGGAGCGAACACCACCAAGGGCGTGCTGTCCGTGCAGAACGGCCAGGCGCTGACCACCGCCACGAACTTCAGCAATGCGGGCAAGACTACGGTTGGCGCCGGTAGCAGCTTCACCTTGGGCGGCAGCTACACCCAGACTGCGGGAACGACTACGGTGGACGGCACGCTCAGCGCACCGACCGGGCTGACTTTAGAAAAGGGCACCTTGCTGGGCAAGGGCACGGTGGCGGCCGCCGTGACTTCCGCGGGTGCGGTGACGGTGGGCGACTCGGCCACAAAGGCTGGACTACTCACGGTTACGGGCAGCTATTCGCAGGAGTCAACTGGAATTCTCGATGTCGCAGTCGGGGGAACAACTGCCGGCTCGCAATACAGCCAGCTGGCGGTTTCCAACGGCGTCAGCCTGGGCGGCACTTTGAACGTCAAGCTGATCGGCGGCTTTACTCCGGCGATCGGTGACAGGTTTACGATTGTTACGGGCAGCGCCGTGACCGGGCAATTCACCAAAGTCAACGGAACGAACATCGGCTCCAGCGCGCATTTTGAGGTGAGTTACACGTCAACGGCAGTAACGCTGACGGTCGGCTCCGGGACATAGAGTTGGCAGTCGCCTTCAGGCGTTCTTGCCGAATATTACGCCAAGTATCCCTTCGGCAGGTTCGCCATCACTCCGGTGTGCGGCGGAAGAAATCGATCGCCTGAGCAGTTGTTTCGGCATGAACATCGTCCGCGTTCCACGGCATCCTCCTCCGTCATTTCTTGGGTTGGGCAAAATGAAAGATGATGGTGCGGTGCTGATAGTCTTCACTGCTGGTTCCTTGGCCAGCGTCTTCTCCGGGGAGCGGAAACTCGACGCGAATCTTTCCCTGACTGAGCACTGCACCGTCCATCGAACTGACCTGCGACGCATTCCAAGCTCCAAGTTCGTACTGCATTCCGGGCAGCCCTGAGACCTCAACCGTGAGCCGAGTTCGAGCCGGATTCCAGGATTCGGAGAGGACGCGCAGTTCGCGGCTGGTGCCGCCGAGGGGCGGAAGTTGGTTGGACTGCGACAATCCGAAATCATTCTTCACGCGGATCACCACGCGGCTGGAGCCGACACGCGCGGGGAAGCGCACGGACACGTGCTGGTCTTGGTTCTGGCCCCCGCTATGACCTTCGTTCTCGCGTCCGCTCTGATCTTCGCCGTTCGATTGCACTTGGAAGGGCGACGGCCGGCCGTTTATTTCGACGCCGACCACCTGCGCACGCAAGCTGAGAGCTGGCGAAAAATTCACCCAGCAATCTCCGGCGCCGGTGGACTTGGCCTCCAGCACGATGCGGTCTGGCGTTTTGTGATATTGAAAATCCACGGCGACTGGTCCCACGTGAACGTTATGAATGGTGAACGAGGTCCAGTCGGCGGGCACGTGCGGAGTCAGCGAAACCGTATGGTTCGCCGCATCCACCTGCAATCCGAACAGCCCGCGCAGGATGGGGCTGATGACCATGGCCGCGGACCAGATCTGGTGCGGCGAACTGGTGGAGAAAGACTGGTAATAATCGCCCGACAGAACTTCTGTGAAATGACCGAGCGAGCCGTCCGAGGCGAGCAGGGCGTTCGCGCGCAGGTTGAAGTAAGCCGGCAACGAACGGTGATATTTGTACTCTCCCACGGAAGCCCAGCCCGTGAACAGCGGCCAAACAGAGCCGAAGTGATAGCCCGATCCGTCGTAGACTTTGGATCGCGACGAAATGATGCGCATCCCCCAATCGGTTTCGTGTTCGGCCTCGGAGAGTTGCGTAATCATCTGATCGGCGTGGCCGGGATCGGCCAAGCCAAACCACATGGGAACGGTGGCGAGCACGCTGGCTTCGTCCGATCGTTGGTTGTCTTGCGTCAGTCCGAAGGCATAAATCTTTTTCTCTGGAGACCAGAAACTTTGGTCGAGCAGCGCCCGCTTTTGATCGAATTCTGCAGCCAGTTGCTTTTTGAGATCATCTTTGCCTGCCAACCCGGCCAGGATGGAGAGAGCGCGCACCGCCTCAACTCCAAGCCCGGCCTGGTAGAACTCGTTCTTTACCGGGAGCAGTGGACCGCCTTCAACCCACCCGTGGCCGATGCCGGCATTTTGCGCGAAGCCCTGCGCATCATAACTAGAGTGCAAGAATTGGTATGCCCTCCAAGCGTTGTCCCAGTGGTCGCGAAGAAACGCGAGGTCGCCGCTCTGCGCCACGTAATCATTCATGGCGATGATGAGCAAGGGCGTGGCGTCGGCGGACACATAGGGATACGGGTAGTCTTTGAACCAGGGCACCAGGCTCGCGCTCTGAGAAATCTCGTGCGGAACCTTGCCGTCCGCGCGCTGGTATTTGCTGATGAACTCGAGTGCCATGCGGGTGGTGGCGTAGTCTCCTTCGGCGTTTAAAGCGAACGAGGTCCACAAGGAATCGCGGCCGAAGAACCAGGCGAATCCCGGACGCTGGCTGGTTCCGGAAGCTCCGTAACCTGCAACCAGGCCGGCACCGAGGTATGGATTGTTCGCCAATCCCTGGATGGTGCTGATGCGCGCCCAGTCGTAGGCCTGCTGCAAGGTTGTGTCAGGAAGTTCCAGACTGACGGTTTGTGCGAGATAGTTTCGGTAGTAGTCGGCGGAATCGCGCAGCAGGTCCGCGTACGAAGACGACAGGCGCTGATAAGTTTTACTCGCATCCTCGATGCCTGCGACCGATCCTGCGATCACCAGCAGCCGGATATCGTGTCCCTTCGATGTGACGCCCAGACGAAACGAGTTCTCACGGGAAGATGAATAATCTGTTTCGTAGGCCGGGTGCGCGTCCTGCGCGGTGGGAGAGCCCACGATCGCAGCAAACTTTCTGGTTTCTTCGCCGAAGACGAAGGCGCGCCGGTTTGCGTCCCAATCGACGTCGGTGCCGCCGATGGCCGCCGGCCATTCCAAGGCGAAGTCCGCGACGAATCCCGCTTCGATTTCCAGCGGTTGTTCGGTTTCTATGTCGAACCGAATCACGGCTCCTGGTTCGTGCACCGGGACAAAGAGCGTTTCGCGCACGCGAAATGAATCGCCCGCGAACAGCAAGGTCGCCGATTCGGGGCGCACGACTAAAGTTCGAGACAAACTTTCCGCGGGCAAGGCACGGTTGCCAGAGTGAAACGTCAGATGCAAGTCGCGAAAAATCTTCAGCGGATAGACCCAGGCTTCCATCCGTCCTGATTCGTCACCGAACATGGCAGCGCGGGTGCCGACCACGGGAAGAAACTCCCATGTGCGCACAGCTCGCGACAACGGCGGAGTCGGATCCTTCCGCTGCGCGGGTAGCGAGGCGGGAAACACAAAATGAAGTAAGGAAAATAGAAGCGCGAGCTCTCCAAACCCGAACCGAGCGCTGCACCGCGAGCTGAGCGAATTACCGATGGCCTTGCATTGAACGTTTGCCGCTCGATGAAACCGCTGGAGGGCTGCGCTGGAGCGTGCTGAATGAAGGCTCACGACAAGAAATGAGAAGCAGCGGCGAATTCTAGCACGACCTGCGAGGCAGATTTGGCGCGCATCTGATTTTTTGTATGTTTGCCTCTCATCTGTTTCACGGATCGGACGACCCGGCTCCGTGCAGCGCGTGGCCGCCGTTATAACCCAATCCGCGTTACGATTTGAAGCAACCATGAAGAAAGCGAAGAAAACAGTGGTTGGTCTCGGCGAGCTTTTGTGGGACATCTTGCCGGAAGGGACGCACCTGGGAGGCGCTCCCGCCAACTTTGCCTACATCACCAACCTGATAGGGGATCGCGGCGTCGTCGCCAGCCGCGTAGGAGCCGATGCGCGAGGCCAGCAAGCCCGATGCCGCATGGAGGCGCTTGGCCTGCCCTCGACCTTCCTGCAGACCGATCCTGACAGAGATCATCCCACCGGCACGGCGCAGGCTCGGGTCGACGGCAGGGGACAGGCCAGCTTTGTGATTGCGCAGCCGGCGGCGTGGGACTTTATGGAGTGGACTCCGGAATGGCAGGATCTGGCCAGGGAAGCGGATGCGGTTTGTTTTGGATCGCTGGCGCAACGCTCGCCCCAGAGCCGCGAGACCATCCGGAACTTTCTTCGCGCAACTTCGCGGGACGCACTGCGCGTCTTCGACGTCAACCTCAGAGGCGATTTCTATTCCCGCGAACTGCTCGCCGACTCCATGAGCCTGGCCGATATCGTAAAGCTCAACGACGAAGAACTCCCCAGGATCATGGACCTCGGCGGCCTTGTGCACAGCGGCAGCGACGGTGGCGAAAAAGCCTCGGCCGAAAAGCTGCTCGGCCTCTACGATCTGGAACTGGTGTGCATCACGCGGGGGAGCCGCGGTAGTCTGTTGGTCAGCAAGTCGGGATCGAGCGAGCACGCCGGGTTTCGCGTGCAAGTGGCGGATACCATCGGAGCCGGCGACGCCTTTACTGCCGGCCTCACCCACGAGTACCTGCAGGGCGCCTCGCTCGATGGCATGAACGAAGTCGCCAATCGGGTTGGAGCTTGGGTCGCAAGCCAGGCGGGGGCCACTCCCACACCGAAGCACGGTGCGCTGCAGAATTCTCTGGCCGAGATTTCGTGATTTCTACCGGGCGCCGACACTGATTCCGACGCGGGAACCGCATCCTGCTGCGCCCTCTCGAGCCGCCCACCGTATCGTCGGCAGTGCGCGAAGCAGTTCGGGACCGGCAAACTTCGCCAGCGTCAGCCAGACCTTTCGCGGTAAAGCGACTGCTCCACTTGCCGGGCCATCGCGTCCACATCCAGATCCAGTCCCAGGAAGGCTTTAATCTTGCTAGCCTCGGCGTGAGCGTCTCGCACCACGGCGCCATACTCAACGTACAGCACCGCCATGTTGGGCTGCGCGGCAAGCCATCCGCGGATTTGCAGGATGTGCTGCTCGAACGCGCCTTTTACGGATTCCGACGGCGCCGGCGGAACCACCCGGCCCAGTCTCTGCATCATCCGGTCCTGCGATGCCAGAACCTCATCGAGCGGGCGGCACATGAAAATCACGCGGTAGTCGTGGCGATTCGGCAGAAACGTCAGCAGCGAGGAAATCACCTTCACCGCCTTGCCTTCCCCTTCGGCGATGGCATCCGGGTTGCGCGCCAGAGTTTTTACCGACTCCAACTCGTAATACCCGCGAGGATTGTTCGCATCGGCGTTGCGCTGGCTGTCGGTTAGCACAGCCATTCCTCCCGCCGCGATCATTTGCATCATAAGAGAAGTGCCCGACCTCGGAATTCCGGATACGATCGTGATCATTCTGGCCCTGGCTGGCTGATTCGCTCCCGGCTGAATCGTCCCTGGTAGCTCGCAGCCATCCTTCCTTTTTGGAGAGAGCTTTCCCCTCGCCGTATTTGCCGCCACAACTATGAAACTGAAAGTTCAGCGCTGCTCCAATGGAGCCCGGGACGAAAAAATCCGGGGAAGAAGTCAGATTCTTACTGGGGGCTGTCGCAGACAGCTCGGAGTTTCAGCCCCATCCTCACTGCTTAACTGCGACGTTGGAGTCACTATACAACAATTTGAAAGTGAAACATCAAAAGCGGCGAATTACACTACGGATTCCATTCTTCGCGGAGAACACACCATGACTTCCCGATGCACGGCGATTGCGGCCATATTTTTCTCGCTCGTAGTTCCAACCTTGTCTTCGTCTCCCGCCAACGCTCAAAATTCAACAATCACTCCGGATCCCGTTGGCGACTACGTTCGCAGCGAAATGCAGAAACAGCGCATTCCGGGCTTGTCGCTGCTGCTATCGAAAGGCGGCCAAATCGTGCGCGCCGAGGGTTTCGGTCTCGCCAATGTGGAACTGCAGGTTCCGGTGAGACCCGAAACCGTATTCCAGTCAGGGTCCGTCGGCAAGCAGTTCACCGCGACCGCAGTGATGATGCTGGTGGAAGAAGGCAAAGTGGCGCTGGACGATCCCCTCACAAAATATTTCCCGGATGCGCCCGGCGCCTGGAAAGAAGTGACGGTGCGCCAGTTGTTGAGCCACACCGCCGGGTTCACGGACTATCCCGAGAAGTTTGATTTTCGCAAAGACTGGACCGAAGACGAACTGCTCAAAGTGGTTGAGGGTATTCCGCTGGCCTACCCTCCGGGAACGAAGTGGGACTATAGCAACCTCGGGTATCTCACGCTGGGCATTTTGATTCACCGCGTGACCGGAGAATTTTATGGAGACTTTCTGCAACAGCGCATCTTTCAGCCGCTGGGAATGCAGACCACCCGCATCCTCAGCGAGGCGGACATCGTTCCCAATCGCGCCGCCGGCTACCGCTTGGTGAACGGCGAATTGAAAAACCAGGAATGGGTCGCGCCCATGGTGAACACGACCGCGGACGGCAGCTTATATTTCTCTATCCTCGACCTGGCGAAATGGGACGCCGCGCTTTACGGCGAAAGCTTGCTCAAGCGCTCCAGCCTCGATCTGATGTGGACGCCGGTCAAGTTAAAGGACGGCAGCCCGAATAAAGGGGCTGACGGTTCCGCTTACGGTTTCGGGTGGTTTGTGGGGAATCAGAAAGGACATCGCGTGATCGGCCACGACGGCGCCTGGCAGGGTTTCCAGACCACCATCAATCGATACGTGGATGATCGCGTAACCGTCGTGGTGCTGACAAATCTGGCGGAAGGTAAGCCCTGGGAAATTGCCCAACATGTAGCCGACATGTACTTGTCAGGGAAAAACTAATCTAAGGCCTGGCTTCGACCTGCATCCTCATCCCGTACTTCGGACGTAGCGTGATCAGCGGTTGCGGCTCGACGCACTGATTGGGAACCAGCCGCAGCTTCCATTTCTGCAGGAACGTGGCCAGGACGAGCACGCCTTCCATCCAGGCCAACGATTCGCCGATGCACTGCCGCACTCCCGCGCCGAAAGGAAAGTAAGTGAACTTCGCGCGCTTCGACTTCGCTTCCGCGGTGAAGCGTTCGGGATCGAATCGCAGGGGATCGGGAAAATAGCGGGGATCGCGGTGGGTGACGAACTGGCTGATCAACACCGTGGTCCGCGCGGGCAGCCGATATTGTCCCAGCTGAAAATCGTTGCGCGCGTAGCGGCCCATGGCCCACGCGGGAGGATAAAGGCGCATCGATTCCGCCATCACCATTTCCACGTAGTGCAGGCGCGGAAGATCCTCCCCAGTGGGCAGACGGCCTTGCAGCACGGCATCGACTTCCTCGTGACACCGGCGTTCGCAATCGGGATTCTGCGCAAGCAAATACCACGTCCAGATAAGAGCATTGGCAACGGTCTCGTAACCAGCCAGAAAAATCGTGATGACCTGGTCGCGCAGCGCCTGCTGCGCCTCCGGCCCTGCGTCGCTCGCGCTTTCATTAGAAGACGCGGTCAGCATCAAGTCGAGCAGGCTTCCGCCGTTGCCCCCGCGCCGTCGATGCGCATCCATCATGCGATAGACCACGGCGTCGATCCGCTGGCGCGCCTTCACAAACGCAGCGAGCCCGGGTGGCCGCAAGTGCACCAGCCACTCCGCCGCCGGCAGCAGCACCAGAAAATTGTAGAGTCCCATGATGCGGTTGATGGCATCCGCCAGTTCCAACACTTCGTTCTGCAGGTCGGCGGCAAACAGCGTGCGCGCTACAATTTTGAGAGTCAGGTGCATCATGTCGATGGCGACGTCGCGCTGCCCACCGTCTTTCCACGACTCGCGCGCCCGAACAGCCTCGTCGACAATTGCGGCCCCGTATTCCTGGATGCGCTGACGATGGAACGCCGGCTGCGCCACTTGCCGTTGCGCCCGGTGTTCGGCACCTTCGCTGGTGATCATGCCCTCGCCCAGCAGCATCCTGGTGCGCCGTACCGTGCGTTCTTTGATGAAGTTGTCGTTCTGCACCACCAGCACTTCGCGAATGTATTCCGGATGATTCAGGAACACGATGTGGTGCCAGCCGATCTTGTAGTGCGCGATGTCGCCGTATTTTTCAGCCAGGTGCTGGAACAAGAGTATGGGATTGCCGGGACGAAACTTGCGGAACGCAAACCACAGCAGATTTCGCTGAAACCCAGGCGGGAAGCGGTATCCCGTGGACTCACGCAGCTCGCGACGGTTGGCTACAGTGGCCATTGTTTGAGTTTAACGCGTCGAGACGAAAGGCAGGGTCGCGTCATTGCTTACGAATGCGGATTACGGCTGATCACCAATTCTGGTTACAATTTCTGCAGCCGGTCCAAGTCGGCGAGAACCTCGTCGCTGTGATGGGCCGGGTTCACACCGCGGTAGACCTTCGCCACTTTTCCTTCCGGGTTGATGATGAAGGTATTCCGGGCGGCAATCCGCACGACGCCCAGGTTCGTGAGCGAACCATAGGCCTGGGTGACGCTGTGGCCGGTATCGGACAGCAGCTTGAAGTTCAACCCTTCCTTGGCGCAGAACTTCTTGTGAGATTCCACGCTGTCCAGGCTCACACCCAGCACCACCGCGTCGCGCTCTCGGAATTTTGGCTGGTCGACCTGAAAATTGTGCGCTTCCCGCGTGCATCCCGCAGTCTGGTCCTTGGGATAAAAGTAGAGCACCACCCACTTGCCGCGATAATCTTTCAGGCTCGCCGCGGAACCTTCCTGCGTGGGCAGCGTGAAATCAGGAGCGGCGCTACCCACCTCCGGCAACGTAGCGTGCGAGAGCAAGCGCGGAACGAGAAGAACCATCCCGATCACCACCAGCAGCAGCAACACAATCTTCATAACAAAAACCTCCGCATCTGCATCTACCCCCGGCTGCCCGAACGGATTCTAAATCAGAAATAACCGGAACCGAGAGTTTCCGCCAGCAAAAATCTTCGCAATTGCATATGATTGATTGTTACGCCTTACACACCGGAGAAACCAGACGTGGCTCAGACTGAAACGGATGGCTTAGAGGTATTGGAAACGCGGGAGTGGGTCGATTCCCTCGATTACGTTCTGTCCAAGGGAGGCCCCAACCGCGCCGGCAGATTGCTGCAGCAGTTGGCTTTGCATGTCCGGCAGGAAGCCGGAATTAATCTTCCATTCTCGGCGACCACGCCTTATCAGAACACGATCGCGAGCAGCCAGCAGCCGCCTTTCCCCGGCAGCCAGGAGATGGAACGCCGCATCAAGAGCCTGGTGCGCTGGAACGCCCTGGCCATGGTGGTTCGCGCCAACAAGATTCAGGAAGGCATCGGCGGCCACATTTCCACCTACGCCTCTGCGGCCACTTTGTACGAAGTCGCCTTCAACCATTTCTTTCGCGCGCAGACGGAAAGCGGCGATCGTGACGTGGTCTATTTCCAGGGCCATGCCGCGCCCGGAATGTATTCTCGCGCTTATCTCGAAGGCCGCATCCCCAAAGAAAAGTTGCAGAATTTTCGCCGCGAATTGAAACCCGGTGGCGGACTGAGTTCTTATCCTCACCCCTGGCTGATGCCCGAATTCTGGGAGTTTCCCACAGTTTCCATGGGGTTGGGGCCCATCCAGTCGATCTACCACGCGCGCTTCATCAAATACCTGGAGAACCGTGAGCTGAAGAAGACGACCGGCGGAAAAGTCTGGGCCTTCCTCGGCGATGGTGAAATGGACGAGCCCGAGTCGCTGGGCTCCATTTCTCTGGCCTCGCGCGAAAAACTCGACAATTTAATTTTTGTGGTGAACTGCAACCTGCAGCGCCTCGACGGTCCGGTGCGTGGCAACGGAAAAATCATCCAGGAACTGGAAGCGATTTTCCGCGGCGCGGGCTGGAATGTCATCAAAGTCATCTGGGGCACGGACTGGGATAGCCTCATCCAGAATGACCGCGACGGCCTGCTGGTAAAACGTCTCGGCGAAGTCAGCGATGGTCAGTATCAAAAATATTTCGTCGAGAGTGGAGCCTATTTCCGCCAGAATCTTTTCGGCTCCGATCCTCGGCTGCTCAAGATGGTCGAGCACTTGTCAGACGATCAACTGGCGCGCATGCGACTGGGCGGGCACGACCCCATCAAAGTCCATGCGGCTTACAAAGCCGCTGTGGAGCACACCGGCGCCCCGACCATCATCCTCGCCAAGACCATCAAAGGCTACGGCCTCGGCGAAGCCGGCGAAGGCAAGAACATCACGCACCAGCAGAAGAAATTGAACGAGGACGAGTTGCAGATGTTCCGCTCGCGTTTCGGAATTCCGATTCCTGACGACGAGCTCCATGAGGCGCCCTTCTACCGCCCTCACGACGACAGCCCGGAAATCAAATACATGCAAGCCCGGCGCCAGCAGCTTGGCGGATACATGCCGCAGCGCAAAGTCCGCGCCACGCCGCTGAAGCCGATCGCCGATTCGTTCTTCGATGAGTTCCACAAAGGCACCGAAGGCCGCGACGTTTCCACCACCATGGTGTTCGTGCGTTTATTGGCGAAACTGCTGCGCGATCCGGAGATGGGCAAGCTCATCGTGCCCATCGTTCCCGATGAAGCGCGCACGTTTGGTATGGAAGCCCTGTTTCGCCAGGTCGGAATCTATTCCAGCGTGGGCCAGAACTACGAACCCGTCGACATGGACACACTTCTCTACTACAAAGAAGCGAAGAACGGGCAGATCCTCGAAGAGGGAATCACCGAAGCCGGGTCCATGTGCTCGTTTATTGCCGCGGGCACAGCGTATGCGAATCACGGCATCAATACGATTCCGTTTTTCATTTACTACTCCATGTTCGGGTTCCAGCGCATCGGCGACCTGATCTGGGCCGCGGCCGACCTGCGCTGCCGCGGATTCCTCGTCGGAGGCACCGCTGGCCGCACTACGCTGGCCGGCGAAGGCCTGCAGCATCAAGACGGACACAGTCATGTGCTCGCGCTGCCCGTGCCGAACCTGATGGCGTATGATCCCGCATTTGCCTACGAGATTGCCATCATTATTCAGGACGGCATCAAGCGCATGTACGTGGACCAGGAGTCGATCTTCTACTACATCACGGTCACCAACGAACCTTTGCCCATGCCGCACATGCCCGAGGGCGCGAACATTCGCGAGGGCGTGCTGAAAGGTCTGTATCGCTTCAAAACCTCCGCCAAGAGTGAGCCCAAGGCGCGCGTGCAACTCCTCGGCAGCGGCACGATCATGTACGAAGTATTGAAGGCGCAGCAAGTTCTGGAAGAAAAATACGGCGTCGCCGCCGACGTCTGGAGCGTCACCAGCTACAAGGAACTTTACCGCGACGCCAACGAATGCGAGCGCTGGAACATGCTGCATCCCGGCGAAGCCTCCAAGGTTCCCTACGTGACGCAAATGCTCAAAGATGCTCCGGGCCCGTTCATCGCGGCTTCGGATTATATGAAGGTGCTGCCGGAGAGCCTGTCGAAATGGGTGCCCGGAGAATTAGTTTCGCTCGGAACCGATGGCTTTGGCCGCAGCGAAAGCCGGGTCGCGCTGCGCGACTTCTTCGAAGTGGATGCCAAGCACATCGTGCTGGCCACGCTCGGAGCTCTGGCGCGGGAAAAGAAAATCGGCGCTGACGTGGTAAAGCAATCGATTCAAGATCTAGGCATCAATCCGGAAAAGGCGAATCCCGCAAATACTTAGGCGATTGTGATCACCGGTCCGGCCGCTCGATTGGGGTCGCCGGACGCTGGAAATCGAAAACCGGAACTACGTAATCTAAGCTACGTAAGCCAAAGCTGGGTTAAGAAGGAATCAGAAGAAGTGATCGAATTCAAACTTCCGGAGTTGGGTGAGAACATCGAGCATGGCGACCTCGTGCGCCTCATGATCGCACCGGGAACCAAAATCAACGCGGGCGAGTCGGTGATGGAGCTGGAAACCGACAAAGCAGTGTTGGAAGTGCCGTCGTCAGTCAGCGGCACCGTTCAGGAAATCCGAGTTAAAGAAGGCGACAAGATTAAAGTCGGCCAGGTTATTTTCACCGTCGACAATGGAGTTGCGGCCAAGCCGGCGTCGGTGCCAGCCCCGCAGACTCCGCCAGCCCCGCCGGTCGCATCAGCTGCGGCCGCAAGCGCCGCACAGCCAGAGCCCGCGCCCAGCGTTTCTGCGACTCCATCGCGCGCAGCGGCGCCTCCGCAGCCGGCAAGCGGCGATCGGCGAGCGCCTGTCCAAGCTCCGACCAAGCCCGGCGCCAGCGAGTTCACCTTGCCCGAGCTTGGCGAAAATATATCGCAGGGCGATCTGGTTCGGTTGATGATCGCCCCGGGAACCAAAGTCTCTGAAGGCCAGCCCGTGATGGAGTTGGAAACCGACAAAGCGGTCGTGGAAGTTCCGTCCTCGGTGAGTGGCGTGGTCAAAGAAGTCAAAGTAAAAGAAGGCGAAAAAATCAAAGTCGGGCAGGTGATCTTCACGCTGGAGGGCGGCGCAGCCACACCCGAACCGGCGAAGAAGCAGACGGGCCCCGTCGAACATGTTTCCGGACAGCACGGAGCGCGCCTGGCATTCCAGGCCGCGATTCGTGCCGAAGGCAAAACCGAAGAACAGGCGTTGCCACCCGATCAGCCGCAACTCTCGCCGTCCGCCTTCTCCATGCCTCTGCAGCTGGGCAAAGTTGCGGGCACCGAACATCGTCAACCCGTTCCAGCCGCGCCAAGTATCCGGCGACTGGCGCGAGAACTGGGCATCGACATCTACGAAGTGAAAGGCGCCGGGCCTGGCGGACGCATCAGCGAAGATGACGTCAAGGTCCACGCGAAAGCTCTGCTCTCAGCCGTTATCTCGGCGGCACAAGCGGCGCCGCTCGCTGGCCATTTCGCCCCTCCCAAGCTCCCCGACTTCACCAAGTGGGGCAAGACCGAGCGCGTTTCCATGCGCGGAGTTCGCCGTAAAACCGCCGAGCACCTCGCCGAATCCTGGAACACCATTCCTCACGTCACCCAACAGGATCGCGCGGACATTACCGAGCTCGAACAACTGCGCGCGCGTTTCGCTCCCAAGGCCGCGGAAGCGGGCGGCAAAATGACGGTGACCGCGATCGCGTTGAAAGTTTGCGCCGCGGCTCTCAAAGTTTTCCCGCAGTTCAACGCCAGCATCGACATCGAGAAAGAAGAGATCGTCTACAAGCAGTACATCCACATCGGCGTCGCGGCGGACACGGATCGCGGCCTGCTGGTTCCCGTGATTCGCGACGTGGACAAAAAGAATATTGTCGAACTCGCCGTGGAACTCTCGCAGCTTTCGAAAAAAGCTCGCGATAAAAAGCTGACTCCGGCAGAGATGGAAGGCGGAACCTTCACCATTACCAACCTGGGCGGAATCGGCGGGATCGGCTTCACTCCCATCGTGAATCATCCGGAAGTCGCTATCCTCGGACTATCCCGCTCCCGCATGGAACCGGAGTGGATCCAAGATAAAAATGGGGGGAAGTTCGAACCCCGGCTGATTCTGCCGCTTTCGCTTTCCTACGATCATCGCCTGATCGACGGCGCCGACGCGGCGCGCTTCCTGCGCTGGATCGCCGAAGCGTTCGAGCAGCCGTTCCTGCTCTCGGTGCAGGGATGATTTGCCCGTCGTAGAGACGCTGCTTGCAACGTCTCCGCCGGCAGTAACGGTAAATTCTGGGTACCAGTAAACTTGTGCGGCGCTGCCTGCAAAGACGCTGCCAGCAACGTCGGTACGAATCAAACCATGTCTGACACGCAATCTCTGAACATCGCAGTAGTCGGCGGCGGCCCCGGAGGTTACGCCGCCGCGTTCCTCGCCGCCGATCTTGGCATGACGGTCACCCTGATCGATCCCGAGGTGAACCCCGGCGGAGTCTGCCTGTATCGCGGCTGCATCCCCTCGAAAGCCTTGCTGCACGTGGCGAAGCTGCTCGAGGAATCGCATCAGGCCAAAGACTGGGGCATTGAATTCTCCGCGCCGAAAATTGACCTCGCACGTCTGCGTTCCTGGAAAGAGGGCGTGGTCAGGAAGCTAACGGGAGGCCTCGGAATTCTCTCGAAGCAGCGCAAAGTAAAATACGTGCAAGGCCGCGCCGCCTTCGAGAACTCCACCACGCTCCGCGTCACCAAGGCCGACGGCTCCGAAGAAACTCTCGCCTTCGACCGCATCATCCTCGCCACCGGCTCGCGCCCCGCGATCGTTCCATCGCTGAAGATCGACTCGCCCCGCATGATGGATTCCACCGGCGCGCTCGATCTCGAAGACATCCCCGGAAGCCTGCTGGTGGTTGGCGGAGGCTACATCGGCCTCGAGCTGGGCTCGGTCTACGCTGCTCTCGGCACGCGCGTCACCGTTGTCGAAATGCTTCCCGGCTTGCTCCCCGGCGCCGACCGTGATCTTGTTCTTCCCCTGCACAAGCGCCTGGAAAAAATGTTCGAAGCGATCCTCCTCAACACCACGGTGGCCGCCGTTAAAGACGAGGGCTCGGCCATTCGCGCTACCTTCGAAGGCCCGGATGTGAAAGAGCGCGAAAAGGTTTTCGATCGCGTCCTGGTTTCCGTTGGCCGCAAGCCCAACTCAGAAATTCCCGGCCTCGAAAAAACGCAAGTAAGGCTCAGCGCCAAGGGATTCGTCCAGGTAAACAAGCAGCTTCAAACGGGCGACTCTTCCATCTACGCCATCGGCGACCTCGTCGGCGAGCCCATGCTGGCGCACAAAGCCATGCACGAAGGCCGCACCGCCGTCGAAGTCATCGCCGGACACAAAGTTGCCTTCGAGCCCAGCGCAATCCCCGCGGTCGTTTTCACCGATCCCGAAGTTGCCTGGTGCGGCCTCACCGAAACCCAGGCGCAAAAAGAGAACCGCGAGATCAAGGTTGCGAAGTTCCCCTGGGCAGCCTCGGGCCGCGCCATCACTCTCGATCGTCCCGAAGGGATGACCAAGCTGCTCATCGATCCCCAAACCGAACGGGTGTTAGGCGTCGGCATGGTCGGCGTCGGCGCCGGAGAACTTATTGCCGAAGGCGTGGTCGCCATCGAAATGGCCGCGCTCGCCAAAGACGTCGCCCTCAGCATTCATCCCCACCCCACTCTCTCGGAAACAGTGATGAATGCCGCCGAAGTTTTCTTCGGCACCCCCACCGACATCTACCGCCCCAAGCGGCTCTGATGCGCGAAGCTCAGATGCGCGGAGCCGAACTCGCTCTGCGCTAACGTCGCGAAGTTGTTCCGCTACAATTAACTCGCGCGCACCCTTTCACGCATTCATCTCAGCATGCCCTCGCAAATCGGGCGCGGGAGAAGACCATGTCCGCCTTCCTTAAGAAATCCGTCATCTCAAGAACCGTCATCTCCCTTCTCTTTTCCTGGGCGTGTCTGCCCGCAACGGCTCAATCGCCGCTCACTCAAATCCTCGAGCCATCGACTACGCCGGCCGGGAGCACCGCCACCACGCCTGCCGATGCCCTTGGGCGCGGAACGCCCTCCGGATCCGTTCTCGGATTCCTGCAGACAGCGCAGTCAGGCAACTACAACATCGCCGCGCAATATCTGCAGATGAGCGCTGCCCACCGTCAATCGGAAGGTGAGCAAACCGCCACCAAGCTCAAGCTGGTGATGGATCGCGCCTTCGCAGGCAGCCTGAAGCACGTCAGCACGCAACCCGAAGGCACGCCGCAGGAGGGTGTTCCCTTCGACCGTCAGGATCTCGGCCTCATGGTGTCCGGCGACGTCGAGGTCGACTTGCAGTTGGTGCGGGTATCCGATCCGAGCGTGGGCAAAATCTGGCTGATCTCGTCCGACACCTTGGCCAAACTTCCCGAACTCTACGACCAAGTGGAAGCGCGCCAGGTCGAGTCGCGCCTTCCCAATTTTTTGGTAAAACACCAGTTCGAAGGAATGCCTCTATGGCAGTGGCTCGCTCTGCTGCTCGCGATTCCCCTGGCCGCCGCGGCGGGTTGGCTCGTTCTGACGTTGCTCGATTATCCTTTGCGCTGGTGGGCCCGGCGCAGCCAACGCGATGTAAGCCGCTGGCAGTCGGTTTCCGGTCCGGTGTGGCTGCTGGTGGGAACCATCACGCATCGCGTCTTCGCCGGCTACCTTGGCATGCCGTTGCTGCAGCGGCATTACTACGTTCAACTTACCGCCGTCGTTCTCATCATCGGCGCCAGCTGGATTTTCTGGCGCGCCATCCGCTGGTCATTGCGCCGCGTGCGCACCCGGGCTTTGTCCCACGGCCACGGCGGCACCGGATCGCTCATGTTATTAGGCGAACGAATTCTTAAAGCTGTCGTGTTCGTGACCGCGGTGTTCGCCGTGCTCACCACCCTCGGTTTCAACATGACCACCGCCCTTGCCGGCCTCGGCATCGGAGGCCTGGCCATCGGCTTCGGCGCCCAGCAGACGATCGCGAATCTCTTCGGCGGAGTTTCCGTGCTGGGCGATGAAGTCATGCGCGTCGGCGATACCTGCCGTTTCGGCGACCGCACCGGCACCGTCGAAGACATCGGCCTGCGCTCCACCCGCATTCGCACCGACGAACGCACGCTGCTCGCGATTCCCAACGGCACGGTGGCGACCATCAACGTCGAGAACCTGAGCCGCCGCGACAAGATACTTTTCAAGACCAATCTCGGCTTTCGGCCCGAGACTAGAGCAGACCATCTCCGCTACGTGCTCTCCGAAATCCGCCGCCTGCTCTACAGTCACCCCAAAATCGAAACCAAGACGGTTCGCGTGCGCCTCACTGACATCGCTGCCGGTTCCCTCAACGTGGAGGTTTTCTCCTACGTCCTCACCGTCGACTTCAACGAATTCGCCGCCGTCCGCGAAGATCTGCTACTGCGCATGATGGACCTCGTCGACGACGCTGGCACCAGCGTCGCCATGCCCTCGCAAACGCTATATATCAGCCGCGACTCCGGACTGGAAAAAGACAAAGCGGAAGGTGCCACGAAGAAAATCGCCGACCTGCGCGACCACAAGAAATTACCGTTCCCCGATTTTCACCAGGAAGATATTTCGTCCTTCCAGGGAACCATCGACTATCCGCAGCCCGAGTCGGCCGTGCGCAATCCGAAACCGAATCCCGGACCTCAGCGCTAGCATATCGGCATCAACGAAGGAACCAGCCCACGGCCAGCGCGACGATCAAGAGCTTGATCCACCATCCCACCGCGTAAGACATCACAAACACTCGGTGCAGCTTCATAAACGCCGCGTTCGTCAGGATCATCGGCAACGGCCCCATCAGCCATACAGCCGCTGCCAGCTTCACGGCACCTGCCACCGAATGCAGACCCAGCCGGGCCGCGACATACGCAAAGACCCCGCAAGTCAAAAAGGGCAGCGGGCTGGTCAGAGCAATCGCTCTGCCTTCCGCACCCTGACGCCAAATTTCGGGATAGGTGTAGCGCCGGTGAATCCAGTCACCTGCGAAAAGCCAGTCAGTGAGCGATGTAACCACGCCGGCAGCAACCGCAATCGCAATCAGTCGCACCCAGTTCATAGCTGCTCTCCCTCGAGCCACGCTCCGAAATATGCAAGCAGAGCATTCCCCGGGCCGGCTGGCGAAGAGCTCAGGAATGCGTGCGGCGCGGAAGAGCGGCGCTTCAGCGCTGCGTAAAGTCTCCCAACCCAGTCAGGGCTTCAGACCTCGCTGGGCCGTTTCCGCCGTCGCGTCGCCCAAGCCAAAAACCGGTGCGTAGGAAAATAAACCACCAGCGGCATCGCCACCAGATACGCGAGCAAATATACGCTTCCTGGCACTACATGCTGCTCCCGAAAAAATAATCCGCGAGCCCAGTTCACATCGTATTCGGGACGCCAGAAATAATTGATCGGCACCACAATCCAGCACGTAGCGGTCTGCCATTTCCACCCGCGCGGGTCGTAACCGAGCCGCCAGATCGCCCACACCAGCAGGGGCGGCGTCACCACGTGAAACAGGCTGAGCAGCCGCATGAACAGCGGCAGCTCCGGACTGAACATGTACTCCGTGCCGCCAATCACGTGGCGGCTGCCGAGCAGCGCGCCCACGAGATCGATCGTGTAAAGCGTCTGAAACACCAGCAGACTGCACGCCTGCCACGAAAATATCAGCGGGCTTTCCAGCCACAATCCAATCCCGATCAGAATGTTTCCGATATCACAGAAAAAAAGAAAATTCTGCAGGCCGTAGTGGCTCCAATAAATCGGCGCCCACGCGATCAGCCAGATCGTCCACCCGATCTTCAGCCATAGCGGCACCCGCATGGCCGCCATTCTACGCGGAGAATTGGCTCAAAACGCAGCCTTGTCATCCCAACGTCGTTATGCAATCAAACGTCGGCGTTTTTCATGGCGGCGGAGGAGCCCGTCCTGAGCGAAGCCGAAGGAACCTCAGTCTCTACAGCTGCCGAGCGCCAGCCAGCGCAGCCTGGTCCTGACCGAGACATTCTTATTGCCCGCTCCATTACTTCCGTCCATGTACCCGCGGCGATGGCAATCCCGATTCTCCGCGCTCCTCAAACACCGATCCTGGCGGCCATAGTCAATGGCCCTTGAATTACTGCCGTAACTTGCCGCCTCTTACCGCTGTACCTACGATGACCTTGGTATGGGTTACCGAGCTCTTCTCTTCTGTCCCGACGAAAAAATCGCCCGCACAGTGACGCAAGTCCTGAGCGAGCTGGAGTTTGCCGTCGAAGCGTGCGTCGAGCCTTTCGCCGCCGTCAAGAAATTGATGGCCGAGCATTTCGACGCCGTCGTGGTCGACTGCGATAACGACCAGAATGCCTCCTTGCTGTTCAAGAGCGCGCGCAGTTCCGCGATCAATCAGGCGTCTCTCGCGGTCGCGGTGGTTGAGGGACAGCCCGGAGTCGCGAAGGCATTCCGCATCGGCGCCAATCTGGTGCTCACAAAACCCATTAATGTGGAACAAGCGAAAGGAACTCTGCGCGTCGCCCGTGGACTCTTGCGCAAGGGCGAAGCGGCCAAGCCGTCCGCCCCTGCTGCCACACCCATACCCACAACGCCCGTTCCTCCGAAGATCGCCAGCACCGCGCCGGCAAGGCCTGCGACGCTGTCCGCTGCGACCGCCGCCAAGCCACGCCCGGGCGCATCGCCAATCTCGAAGCCTGCTGCCAACGTTCCCACAAAACCTGAAATTCAAACCACAATTGCAGCAGCCGCCAGCACGGCATCAGCCAAGACCGCAACGGAAAGTGCCGGAATACAATCAACCGTAAAATCCGCGCTCCCGGCCGCGTCTTCGATAAAGTCGCCGTCCATACTCAACACGGCAATCAGCTCCGGATCGTCCGCCTCTGCCAGTGGAGCTGCGAGCGCCCCAGCGCCGGCCCGCGAAGCCGCACCCCCGGCCGTGGAAGTATCTGCGCCTGGCCCGGGCATAGCAGCCGTCGCGCCCGATAAAGTCTCGTCTGACATCGCTGCCGAAAAAACCGCGGACACGAGCCCGGCAAACTCGAATTCCGCTGACTCGAAGCCTGCCGAATCGACCGCCGCAAACGCACCCACTTTCACATTTGGCGGAGCCAATCTTCCGGAAAGATCCGAAAACGCAGGCAGCAAGAAAATATTCCTCGGAATCGCGGCAGCCGTTTTCCTGGTGTGTGCAATATATTTCGGCTGGACGCAGCTGCACGATAAGTTGAGCGCTCCCGCCGCTGCTCCGAATCAAACGTCGCCGTCGCCCACTAAGGTTCCTGCGCCCGCGCAATCCGCTGCGGTTAAATCGTCAGCGGCTTCCGCCACGTCAGCATCTTCGCCGGGCGCACAGACCGCCACGAACCAAGCGCAAACGGCAGACAGTCAGCCATCCACCACCGACACTGCCAGCGACGACTCCGAGAAAAACGATGCACCGGTACCGACGGCCAGCGCCAAGCCTTCCGCCTCCGCGCTCGCAACCAAGGGTGCCAGCAAGACCGCAGGGACTTCTAATTCCGCTGCTCCGGCGAACGCTCAGCCGGCCGCCGCGGAGACCGCTCCGCCCATCATTCTGAAGAGCGGCTCCACAAAATCTTCCGCCAAGCCGCCCGCGCCGGACGCGGCCGCTCCCAGCATGGTTGGTCTTGCTGCCGGCGGTTCCGATGGATCGTTATCCAATATCACCGCGGGCGACAATGCCGCCAAGCCCATCCTTCAAACTCTCAGCATCTCGCAGGGAGTTTCTCAGGGCCTGCTGTTGAAAAAAGTTCAGCCCGCGTATCCTTCCAGCGCTCTGCGCATGCGCACCGAAGGAGCCGTAAAGCTTCTAGCGACCATCGGGAAGACCGGAAACGTCACCGAAGTAAAAGTCGTCAGCGGCGAGCCGCTCCTTACCCAGTCCGCCGTAGAAGCCGTGAAACAATGGAAATACAAGCCTTATCTTCTGAACGGCGAGCCCGTCGAAATCCAGACAGAAATCAGCATCAACTTCAAGCTGCCTCACTAAACTTTCCCTGAGTCTGTCATCCCGAGCGAAGCGAGGGACCCCGTGCAAGCCGGCAGCGCCTCCGCCCCCAGGAGTTCCCACTTGCTGCAGCGCGCCCTTCGGTGTGTCCGACACGCGCTCGATCAGCACAAATCACACGCAGCTCTAGCGAACCCGACCTCGCCGCTGGGCGCCCCCGCCTGCTTCTGTGTTGAAATGTACAGGTGCAGCTGAAGCCGGCCCTCACCTCCGCCATCTCCCGGCTCACCGCCGACCGCGTCCCTTCCCCGCGCCTGAACGCCGAGCTCCTCCTCATGTTCACTCTCAACTGCGACCGCGCCTATCTCCACGCTCACCCCGAACGTGAGCTCACCGCCAGCGAGCAGTTTCGCTACGAAGCCGCTCTCGCCGAGCGCTCCCGCGGCATTCCCGCGCAATACATCACCGGCCATCAGGAATTCTGGGGCATGGATCTCATCGTCACCCCCGCCGTCCTCATCCCCCGCCCTGAAACCGAGCACGCCATCGAGACCGTCCTCGAACTAGCCCGCGTTCGTGTGGAATTCACAAATGTAGAATTAGCAAATGGGGGACGGGCACTCTTGCCCGCCAACTCTATCCCCGTTCCCAGCGCCAACGCTGCCCCACTCAGCCCTGCCAAATCCATCCACATCGCCGACGTCGGCACCGGCTCGGGCTGCATTGCCCTCGCCCTCGCCAAAGAACTCCCGCAAGCAGAAATCCACGCCACCGACATTTCCCCCGCGGCCCTCGAAATCGCCCGTGCCAACGCCTCCCGCCAGCAACTCGAAACCCGCATCCACTTCCACGAAACCGATCTCCTCACCGGACTAAGTCCAGAAACTTTCGATTTCGTCGTCTCCAATCCTCCCTACGTCGGCGAATCTGAAGAAGATCAAGTCCAGCTCGAAGTCCGCAAGTTCGAACCGCGAAACGCCGTCTTCGCCGGCCCCACCGGCCTCGAAGTCATCACCCGCCTCATTCCCCAGGCCCACGCCGCTCTCCGTCCCGGCGGATGGCTCGTCATCGAGATCAGCGGCACCATCGCCGCAGCAGTGCAGCAACTCCTGCAAAACTGGAACGACGTTCTCCTCATCCCCGATCTGCAATCCATCCCGCGCATCGCCCGCGCCCGCAAGCCTTCCCGCTGACTCCACCAGCCTCCGCTGCACCAAGATCCTTCAACCCACTTCGTGCACTCTGTATGCAATTTTCTGCACACTCAAGCGATTATCTGATTTTTCTTCGATTCCGAGCTTGACGTAGCTCACATAACAGTGGCTTACTACTAGCCCTATGTTGTTGTGCTGTGCGGATGGTTGGCAGAATTGCCGCGATTTCAGATTGTCGCGCCCTGATTCTCGCGAGCCCGCTCCTCGCAGTCCAGTGGCAACGTGGCATCCCGCAATCCCGGTGGTTGATCGAGGCCGCCCTTTTCCATGCAAGGGGCAATTACCGCAACCTGTGCCGTAGGTCGCAGACCCTCGCAGCACATCATCGCAGCAGATCATCCCGCGGCATGATGGCAGATGGTCTCCACGGTTCGGACGACGTTTCTCAGAAAACTCACTCTCACGGAGGAAGTAAATGTATCAAGAGAAAACAGCGTTGAACTCCTCAGCTCACGTCGGCCGCGCGCGGACGATTTGGCTGACCCTCGTTGTGCTCAGCTTTGTTGTGCTGACCCTCACCCTAGGCGCGGTTCTACCCGCGAATGCGGCGGCCGGACAACTCGTTGCGCATAACACACCCACCTTCGTCTCTACCGCCAAAAATCTCGGCGCCGAAGATCCAGCCAAGACCATCGAAGTCAGCGTCTGGCTGAATCTGCACGATCGCGCCGCTCTCGATACGCTCGCCCAACAGCTTTATGACCGCACTTCGCCCAACTACCACCACTGGCTCAAGAACTCCGATCTCGCCCGCTTCGCTCCCACCGCGCAGGAAGCCGCCACGATGCGCGAGTTCTTCGAGTCGCACAACCTCAAAGTCGTCACCGTCGGCCCCAATAATTTCTTCATGAGGGCGCGCGGCACCGTCAGCGACGTGCAAACCGCATTCCACGTCACCCTCAACAAATATCAGGTCCGGGGAGAAGTCGTCCGCTCCAACGATCGTGATCCTTACATCGAGGGCGCTGCCGCTCCGCTGGTGCGGTCGGTCGCCGGACTCGATACCGGGAAATTTGTGCATCCCGCCATGTCTCGGACCGCAACTCTTCCTGCCGTCAAGACCTCGGTCAGCCGCGCGGCTGCCGGCCCCAAGCCAGCCAACGTCACTCCCAACGATTTCTACAACTCCAACTGCTTTGACGGCGTGGAGAGCGAATCGTTCTCCACTCCACCGCCTGACGGCGGCCCGCTGCCCACCGTTTCCATCAAGGGCAATCACCTCAATCTTCAGAGCCTGACCAGCGCGGGTTGCGGCTACACTCCGCCGGCCATTCAGACTGCCTACAATCTCACGGGTCTTTACAACGAGGGCTACACCGGTGCCGGGCAGACCATCGCCATCATCGACTGGTGCGGTTCCTCCACCATTCTCAGCGATGCCAATGCCTTCTCGGCGCAGTTTGGCTTGCCCGCGCTGACTTCCTCGAATTTCAACATCATCAACACGCCCTCGCCAAGTTTCTGCGAGGCTCCCGATCAAGTCGAAATTAACATCGACGTCGAGTGGTCGCATGCGGTTGCCCCCGGCGCCAACATCAACCTCATCGTTCCGCCCGACGCTTCCTTCCAGAACATCGACGAGGCGGAATACATCACCATCTACAACGGCCTCGGGAACGTCATCTCCGGCAGCTACGGCGCTCCGGAAGCCTTCGTTTCCACCGCCGAACTGGAAACCGGGAACTTGCTTTCCGAACTCGCCGCGGTCTACGGCATCTCCGCCGACTTTTCTTCCGGCGACGATGGCGACTTCAGCGCCGCGATTGGAGAGGCAACCGTCAGCTATCCCGCGGATTCTCCTTGGTCCACCGCCGTTGGCGGCGTCACTCTCGCGCTGAATTCCGATAACTCCATCGCCTGGCAGGCCGGCTGGGGAAACAATGAAACTCTATTCTCCGAAGAGGGCTTCATTGAAGATCCGGTTTATTTCGGCGATTCCGGGTTCATTGGCGGCTCCGGCGGAGGTCCCAGCAACTGCGTCACCGTCGATTCCAACTTTAACTGCCTAGCCGGCTTCCCCAAGCCCGCGTTCCAGAAAAAACTGCCTGGCAAGCAACGCCTGCTTCCCGACGTTTCCTGGCTGGCCGACCCCTACACCGGAGTCGTGATCGCCATCTCAGTCCCGGGCCAGGTTCCGGAACAGGTATGGCAAGTGTGGGGCGGTACCAGCGTCGCTTGCCCCATGTTCTCCGCGCTATGGGCGATTGCGAACCAGGAGTCCGAGAACAACGGCGGTCCGGCTTTGGGCCAGGCCGCTTCCCACGTCTATTCCCTGCCCGCGGGGGCCATTTTCGACATCGTTCCCGTCGGCTCGAAAACCAACGTGACCGCGTCGGAAGTCGACTCCAGCGGCACAACCGCCTACACCGCCGCCGAGGTCCTGGGCGGTCCCACTCCAAATCCGCCGGCTAAGTTCGTCAGCGCGATTTGGGACTATCCCTCCATCCCAGGCACAGCGCTGTCCATTTCTTTCGGAACCGACTGCGCTGTCCCGTCGCCCAGCTTCTTCTTCGACGGCACGCCCTGCAACGCCGTTACTTCCCTGCACACCAAAGTGGGCTGGGACAATGTAACCGGAGTAGGCTCCCCGAACGCGCAAGCCTTCGCCGACGCCTTCAACCCCGCCAACGCCGCGGCCGCCAAATAACGAATCGCGACCAAAGACGTCGGACGAAAACCAGCCTCCGCAGCCACAAGGCCGCGGAGGCTTTTTTCTTTCAAGTCGCACAATCTCATGACCACCAATTCCCGGCGAGTCCTAAAAGTTGGCAGTCACGATCCCGGTACCTGAAAGCGCCACCGTCTGCGGGTTGGTTCCGGCATTGTCCGTAAAGCTGAGCGTACCCGTCTGCAAACCTAACGCCGTAGGGGTGAAGGTAACACTCACCTCGCATTTCTTTCCGCTGGTTAGCGTGGCTCCCGTGCACGTGTTCGCAGAGATCGCGAAGTTCCCATTCACTGCAACGTTGCTGACTTCGAGCAGGGCCACTCCGCCGTTCTCCAGCGTCACCGACCGGGCAGCGGTGGTTTCGTTGAGAGCCTTCCTGCCGAGGTTCAGCGAAGTTCTGGAGCGCGTCGCTGCCGGAAGACCAAAAGTAAACACCGTGCCGCAGCCATTCGTGCAGTCGCTGCTGGTGCCGCCATAGGTAGCCGTCCCATAGAAGCTTCCGTCGGCGGCTTGCATCACCCCAGCGTTCGGGCTGGCGCCGCCGGGATAGCTGCCCTCGGAGCCGGCAAACTTATGAATCCGGGTCAGCTGGTCGGCGATAATCTCAAAGATCGTGCCCACCACGGTACTTCCATGAAGAGTTGTTCCATAGAAGTTTCCATCGGCAGCTTGCATCAGACCGGTCGGTCCGCTGCCGTCAGTGCATTCCTTTTCGGAGCAGAAATTGTAAACCGTGGTCAGTGTGCCCCCGGGGGTGATTTTGAAGACTGTGCCCCCGCCGGCGGCGCCAGATGTGCCACTCCCGCGGGTGCCACCATAGGCGGTTGTTCCGTAGAAGTTCCCGTCGGCGGCCTGAATCAGGGTGCCAGGGCCGCCGCCATCAGCACAGTTCGGTTGCGCACAAAAGCTGTAAAGCGTCGTCAACGTGCCCCCGGGGGTGATCCTGAACACGGTTCCATTGCCGTCCAAACGGGCAAAGTTGCCGGCCCCGCCATAGAATGCTGTGCCGTAGAAGTTGCCGTCGGTGCCCTGAACCAGCGCGTCAGGTATGTTGCCGTTCGTGCCTGCAAAACTGTTCAGCGTTGTCAAAGTCCCCCCGGGGGTCAGTTCGAAGACCGTGCCATCACCAAAGGCCCCGCCGCCGCCCGTTGTCCCGTAGAAGTTGCCATCGCTCCCCTGCAGCAGTCCTGAGGGTCCTGCGCCGTCAGCGCAGTTCGGTAGCGAGCAAAAGCTGTAAAGCGTGGTGTATGCGCCTCCGGCTGTGAGTTCGTAGACTGCCAGTGAGGTTGTCCCGTAGAGGTTTCCATTCTTGGCTTGAATCAGCCCGCCGGTAGGACCGCCGGTAGAAAACTCGAAGTTGAACAGCGTGGTCAAGCTGCCCCCGGCGGTGATTTCGAATATCGTGCCACAGCCAAATGTGCAGGTGCCGTCGCCGCCAGCGCCCGTGGTCCCATAGAAGTTTCCGTTGGAGGCCTGCATCAGCCCGGTGCGAGACCAGGCGCCGTCCGTCGGGAACCCAGCGAAGTTGTGAACCGTGGTGAAGCTTTGCGCTGGCGAGGCCATCGCCGCCGCAATCCAAAATGCGGTTACGACGCAGGCCCTTTGCAATCGGCCAGAGTTTCCTCCGCGATCGAATCTCCGGCTTGGCGTAGAGGCAAGAGCTGTAAGCGAAAGAGTTCGTGGGTTCGTCATTGGCAGCCCTCCATGGGTGACTCGCGACCGCATTTTACAAGACCGCCGGTCTTGCGTTTTGTAGGGGGGGATAATTAAAGCGGTCTCAAACGTACGCTTACTTTGCAAAAGCTGCTAAATGCGTTGAAAACTATACGGCGTTTCACTGTTTCGCAAGGAACACTTCACGTTCCGACAACAACCGCTCAATCAAACGCGATTCTGGTGTCGGAAGCATGTCTGAGGTGTCACGCGCAGCAACGCGACTCTTAACAGCCTCTACCAGATGCTTGTTCATCAACAGAATAAGGATCGTGGTCTCGGCTTCATTCAGGTCGATTGTCATGACTCAAATTGTACGATAGAAGGCCGGTGGTTCCCTTGGTGTGCGCATTGACGGGCCAGGCTTTTTTCTTTCGAGTCGCACAATTTCATGACCACCAATTCCCGGCGACTCCTAAAAGCTGGCAGTCACGATCCCGGTACCTGAAAGCGCCACCGTCTGCGGGTTGGTTCCGGCATTGTCAGTAAAGCTGAGCGTACCCGTCTGCAAACCTAACGCCGTCGGAGTGAAGGTAACACTCACCTCGCATTTCTTTCCGCCGGTTAGCGTGGCTCCCGTGCACGTGTTCGCAGAGATCGCGAAGTTCCCATTCACTGCAACTTTGCTGACTTCGAGCAGGGCCACTCCGCCATTCTCCAGCGTCACCGGCCGGGCTGCGCTGGTTTCGTTGACGGCCTTCCTGCCGAGGTTCAGCGAAGTTCTGGAGAGCGTGGCTGCCGGAAGACCAAAAGTAAACACCGTGCCGCAGCCATCAGTGCAGTCGCTGCTGGTGCCACCATAAGTAGCTGTCCCATAGAACCTTCCATCGGCGGCTTGCATCACCCCAGCGTTCGGGTTGGCGCCGTCTGGGTAGACGCCCCCGGAGGGGGAAAACTTATAAATCCGGGTCAGCTTGCCGGCGTTAATTTCAAAGATCGTGCCGCCCCTAGAACTTCCATGGAGAGTCGTTCCATAGAAATTTCCGTCGGCAGCTTGCATCAGACCCATAGGTTCGTTGCCATCAGTGCAGTCGGGTTCGGAGCAGAAACTGTAAATCGTGGTCAGTGTACCCCCGGGGGTGATTTTGAAGACTGTGCCATTGCCGGGGGTGCCACCATAGAGGGTTGTTCCATAGAAGTTTCCGTCAGCGGCCTGAATCAGGGTGGTAGGACCGCCGCCGTCAGTACAATTGGTTTGCGCACAAAAGCTATAAAGCATCGTCAGCGTGCCGCCCGGGGTGATCTCGAACACGGTTCCATTGCCGTCGAAACGGAAAGCGTTGCCGGCCCCGCCATAGAGGGTTGTCCCGTAGAGGTTGCCGTCGGTAGCTTGAACCAACCCGCCAGGTCCCGAGAGGTCCGTGCCTGCAAAACTGGTCAGCGTTGTTAGCGTGCCTTCGGGGGTGAGCTGGAAGATCGTGCCACATCCAGAGGGGCAAGATCCGCCGCCGCCGTAGTACGTTGTCCCGTAGAAGTTCCCGTCGCTCGCCTGAATCACTCCTGATAAAGGTGCGGCGAGCTCGCTAAAGCTATACAGCGTTGTCATCCCGCCCTCAGGCGTGATTTTGTAGACCGTGCCGCAGCCGTTATATGCATAGCAGTTGCTGGAACCGCCGCCATATGCGGTGGTTCCGTAAAAGTTACCATCGTTGGCCTGGATCAGCCCCGAGGAAGGGCCCCACTCAGGTTCCTGGAAGCTGTAAAGCATGGTCAGCGTGCCCTGGGGGTTGATCTTGAAGATCGTGCCACATCCAAAGGTGCAAGACCCGCCGCCGCCAGAGCTAGTGGTCCCGTAGAGATTTCCGTCCGTTCCTTGAATGAGTCCGGTATAAGGCCAAGCGCCACCTTGAGTCGGGCCGGTAAAGCTGTGGATCGGGGTGAAAGTCTGCGCTGGCGAGGCAATTGCCGTCGCAATCCAAAACGCGGTTACGATGCAGGCCACTCGCAACCGGCCAGAGTTTCCTCCGCGATCGAATCTCCGGCTTGGCGTAGAGGCAAGAGCTGTGAGCGCAAGAGTTCGTGGGTTCGTCATTGGGCAGCCCTCCATGGACTCAGACCCGCGACCGCATTTTACAAGACCGCCGGTCTTTCATTTTGTCTGGGAATGATAAGTCTGGGAATGATAATTAAGAAGATAATTAAGAAGAAAAATCCGTGGACGACGCTCCTAACCGGCCAAGAATTGGTCCCTACCGCCGAACCGCCGCCGGCAATATCTCTTCCACGTCCACAATGTTGGTAGGATAACTCCCCGTATAACAAGCCGAGCAATAAGAAATCTGCGGCCCTTCGCCGCAAGCCCGCTTCAGCCCTTCCAGAGAAAGATAGGCCAGAGAATCCGCACCAATATACTCGCGAATCTCCTCCACCGACTTGTTGGCTGCGATCAATTGATTTTTCGAAGGCGTATCCACGCCGTAATAACAAGGCGAAATCGTCGGCGGACACGAAACCCGCATGTGCACTTCCTTCGCCCCCGCGCCGCGAATCAACCGCACAATCTTCCGGCTGGTGGTCCCGCGCACAATGGAATCGTCAATCAGCACCACTCGCTTGCCTTCCAGCAGCGACCGCACCGGATTCAGCTTCAGCTTCACTCCAAAATCGCGCACGCTCTGGCTGGGCTCAATAAACGTCCGCCCCACATAATGATTCCGAATCAGCCCAAAGCGAAACGGAATCCCACTCTCCGCCGCGTAACCCACCGCCGCCGTCACGCCGGAGTCCGGCACCGGAACCACCACATCCGCTTCCACCGGAGATTCCCGCGCCATCTCCCGCCCCAGCTCTTCGCGGCTGGTCTGCACCGCCCGCCCAAACACTCGGCTGTCTGGACGCGAGAAATACACATGCTCGAAAATGCAGCTCGACTGCGGCGCAGCCTTCGCATAAAACTGTGACGTGATCCCTTCCGGCCCCACCACCACCAGTTCGCCCGGTTTCACGTCGCGCACATAATCGGCGCCAATCAAATCAAACGCGCAAGTCTCCGACGCAAACACGACGGTGTCGCGCTTCTGCCCCTCCAGCGCCGGAATCCGCCCCATCGCCAGCGGCCGAAACCCGCGCGGATCGCGCACCGCAAATACCCGATCCGTACTCATCATCACCAGCGAAAACGCGCCTTCCACCTGCCGCAGCGCATCGGCCATCGCCTCCGGAAGCGTGTGCTCTTTCGAAAGCGCGATCAAATGCACAATCACTTCCGTGTCGCTGTTGGTCTGGAAAATCGACCCTTGGCTTTCCAGTCGCGCCCGGACCTGCAGCGCATTGACCAGGTTTCCGTTGTGCGCCACCGCAATCGACCCTTTATTCGATTGCACCAGGATGGGTTGCGCGTTCAGCAGTGCGGAATCTCCTGCGGTCGAGTAGCGGGTATGCCCGATGGCCAGCGTGCCCCGAATTTGCGCAAGCACATCTTCGGTGAATATCTCCGCCACTGAACCCATGGCCTTGTGCGCCCGCGAAGTCAGCCCGTCAGAGGTGACAATCCCCGCCGACTCCTGCCCCCGATGCTGCAACGCATGCAGCCCCAGATAAGCAAGCTTCTCCGCCTCGGGATGCGCGAAAATCGCCACCACCCCGCACTCATCCCGAAATTTATCCGAAGTCAGCATATTGTAATCAGCTTCTAGCTCAACCACCCCGGTTTTTGGTAACCACCATCTCCCATGTAGGACGGGCACTCTTGCCCGTCAGCCGAGCGCAGCTCGGCTTTTTGCTTCGTGCTCCTTCGTGCCCTTAGGGGTACAAGCCTTAAGCATCCGGCACCACGTCCTCCGCCCGCAAAGCCGCCTCCAGCGCCCCTTCATACCCGGCACTCAACTCCGCCACCGTCACAGAAATAACCAAATCCCCGTCCACCGAAATCTCCACCCGATCCGAACCAGTCTCCCCCATCACCTCGGCCACAACCCCCAACTGCCCCGCAACCTCTTGGATTGTGCGCACCTGGCCCGCGTCGCACGAAAGCAATATCCGGCTCGCATCCTCTCCAAACAACACAAACTCCCCAGGAAGCCCGCCAGAAATAAGATTCACCCGCGCCCCAATGCCCTTGGCAAAGGTTTTCTCCGCCAGCGCAACCGCCACGCCGCCGTCCGAGCAATCGTGCACCGACTCCACCATCCCCAACTGAATCAGTTCGATCACCGCTTTCTGCAGCGCCGCCTCGCGCTCGAGATCCAGATGCGGCGGATATCCCCAAATCGTGCCCAGAATCTCTTTGACGTATTCCGACGACCCAAACTCACTCTCCACATCGGTGATATCGCCCACGCCGCCCGCGCGCAATAGCACAATCGTGCGTCCGGGCGCGGCGAAATGCATTTTCGCGGTCTTGTGCACATCCTCGAGAATCCCCACAACTCCAAGCACCGGCGTGGGATAAATCCCCTCACCCAAAGTCTCGTTATAAAAACTGACGTTGCCGCCGGTGATGGGAATCTCCAGTTCCTCGCAAGCTTTCGTAATTCCATCAATCGTCTGCGAGAACTGCCACATGATGTGCGGCTTCTCCGGATTGCCAAAGTTAAGGCAATTGGTTGCCGCCACAGGAGTGGCCCCCGAACAAGCGACCTTGCGCGCCGCCTCCGCCACAGCATGCATCGCCCCCAGCCGCGGATCGAGATAACACCACCGCCCATTGCCATCGAGCGCCATGGCCAGCCCACGCTGCGGCCCGGGGCCGTCACTCTTGATGCGAATCACCCCCGCGTCGCCCGCCCCCGGCGCTTTCACGGTATTGGTCTGCACCATGTGATCGTATTGCTGCCAAACCCACCGCTTCCCGCAAATGTTCGGACTCGCCAAAAGCCGCTTCAAATCAGCGTTGAATGCCGGGTGCCCCATTTCTCGGGCGTCCTTGCTGCGAGATGTGGGGATTTTCCACGACAGCTTAACGAACTCCGGCATCTCCCGCGGCACCGGAGGCTCCCACCGCGCCAGCGGACGCTTATAAACCGGCGCATCATCGGTCAAAGCCTGATTCGGAATTTCCGCGACCACTTCTCCGTGATGCAGCACACGCAACTTGTTGTCGGTCGTGACCTTGCCGACCTCCACCGCATCGAGTCCCCACTTTTCAAACACGCGGAAAACTTCGCTCTCGCGTCCCTTTTGCGCCACCAGCAGCATGCGCTCCTGCGATTCGCTCAGCATGATCTCGTAAGGACTCATTCCGGTCTCGCGCTGCGGTACGCGATCGAGTTCAATCTCGATCCCCACATTTCCACGCCCGCCCATCTCGCAGGTGGAGCAGGTGAGTCCCGCCGCACCCATGTCTTGAATGCCGACAATGGCTCCGGTCCGCATGGCTTCGAGGCAGGCTTCGAGCAGCAACTTCTCCAGAAACGGATCGCCCACCTGCACATTCGGACGCTTCGCCTCCGAAGCTTCGCTGAATTCTTCGCTGGCCATGGTCGCGCCGTGAATGCCATCGCGTCCGGTCTTGGCCCCAACGTAGATCACCGGATTGCCTTCGCCGGCGGCGCGCGCGTAGAAAATTTCATCCTTGCGCACCAAGCCCAGCGCGAATGCATTGACCAGCGGATTGCCCGAGTAGCACGGTTCGAATTTGGTTTCCCCGCCCAAGTTAGGCACGCCGAAGCAGTTGCCGTAAGAAGCCACGCCGCTGACCACGCCCTCGAGAATGGAATGGTTTTTGTGAATCTCAGCAGTTGCTCGTGCAGGACGGACGCTCTTGTCCGTCGCTTTTGACTTGTCGCTCAAACTGTCGCTCGAACCAAACTCGGCCGCTGGCGCGGCCGTGGCGGGCAAGAGTGCCCGCCCCACATGAGCCTCACCCACATGGATAGGCCCGAACCGCAGCGAGTCCATCACGGCTACTGGCCTCGCCCCCATGGTGAAGATGTCGCGCAGGATTCCGCCTACGCCGGTGGTCGCGCCCTGGAAAGGCTCGATAAAGCTGGGATGGTTGTGCGATTCGATTTTGAAGGCGCAGGCCCAGCCGTCGCCGATGTCGATGATGCCGGCGTTCTCTCCCGGTCCCTGCACCACCAGCTTGCTGCGCGTGGGCAAGCGCTTCAGATGCACGCGCGACGATTTGTAGGAACAGTGCTCGCTCCACATCACGCTGAAGATGCCGAGTTCGGTCAGCGTGGGCTCGCGGTTGCCCAGAAGCTGCTTG
>Ga0209006_10000479_pt1 | contig 38163 bp, 29 predicted proteins | sample JacPin_JW_Ref_O2_FD_188567 | JGI IMG/M metagenome (GOLD analysis project Ga0209006, IMG submission 188567) | Forest soil microbial communities from Algoma, Ontario, Canada - Jack Pine, Ontario site 1_JW_Ref_O2 (SPAdes) (version 2) | ecosystem: Environmental > Terrestrial > Soil > Boreal... | reverse complement strand
GTAGTCTCAACCACGCTCCACCTATCAGCCGCTCTGGCTTAGAACAGGACAACCTGTTGAGACTCCACAGTTAGCCCACGCCGGAAGGCCTGGGAAAAAACGCAAAGAGAATCGGGAGCGCCGTAGGTGCGACACAGCCGTGGCCGGTGCCGCGACGACTCACAATCGCGTGCCGGTGATGGCGCTTCTGCGAAAAACAGAGGACTTCAACAGCGGACGCCAGCTCCCACTCAGCCCTTTTCCGCCCCGCCAAACGCCAGCGTCAGTAGCGTGTGCTGCTCCATCTCATGCGCCTTGTGAGAACCCGTCGCTGGACTCGCGCTCGCCGAACGCTTAATCGAAAGCACTCCGCGCCCGCGCGCTAATCGTTCCAACCGCGGCAACAAAAACGCCAGCGCACCCATATTCGCCGGCTCTTCCTGCACCCACACGAACTCCCGCGCCTTCGTGTGCCGGTCCATCTCCGCCGCTAGCTCCGCTTCCGGAAACGGATACAGCTGCTCCAGAAAAATTATCGCCGTGGAAGTATCCTTGCGCCGCTTCCGCTCCGCGATCAATTCGTGCCCGATTTTTCCGGTGCACAGCAGCACGCGCTCTGCCGACCCATCGCCGCGATCCGGAATCACCGTCTGAAATCGCGCCCCGCCCAATTCCGCCAAGCTGGAAGAAGCCGCAGGATTCCGCAGCATGCTCTTAGGCGTGAACACCACCAGCGGCTTACGCCACGCGCGCAATGCCTGCCGCCTCAGCAAATGAAAATATTGCGCCGCCGTGCTCGGCTGGCAAATTTGCATATTATCGCGCGCCGCTAATTGCAAAAATCGCTCGATGCGCGCGCTGGAATGTTCCGGCCCCTGTCCCTCATAGCCGTGCGGCAGCAGCAGTACCACACCCGAGAGCAGATTCCACTTGTCCTCGCCCGCGGAAATAAATTGGTCAATAATAATCTGCGCGCCGTTCGCGAAATCCCCGAATTGCGCTTCCCACAGCACCAGTGCCTCGGGAAAATCGCGGCTGAAGCCGTATTCGAATCCCAGCACGGACGCTTCCGACAGCGTCGAATTGATCGCCTCGAACCACGCTTCGCCGTGCCCCAGATGCTGCAACGGCAAGTACTCCTCTTCCGTTTCGATATCAATCAACGCCGCGTGCCTTTGATTGAATGTCCCGCGGCGGCTGTCCTGACCGCTCAGCCGCACCGGCACGCGCTGTTTCAGCAGCGAACCAAACGCCAGCGCTTCCGCCATTCCGTAATCGAGCGGCCGCTTGCCCTGCGCCATTTCCAGCCGCTGTTCCAGCAGCTTTTTCACTTTCGGATGAATGTGAAATCCCTCGGGATAGCGTGTCAAAGCTTCGCCGATCGTCGCCAGCTCAGCCTGCGGCACGCCGGTGTCAACTTCGAGGGCAGCGTTGTACCGCCCGCCACGATATGCATCCCAGTAAGGCGGCAACTTCCGCATCGGCGGAGTTTTCTCCAGCTCCAGCGCCTTCTTTTGCGCTGCATCCAATTCCGTCCGCACGCGCTGCACAATCGGCGCCGCATCCACGCCGATCTTTTCGGAATAAATCTCCCATAGTGCCGGGTGCGCCTCAATCTTCCGGTAACGCAGCGGCTGCGTGATCGTCGGATCATCCACTTCGCTGTGCCCGTGCCGCCTGTAGCCGATCAAATCCACCAGCACCGGCGTTCCAAACGCGTAGCGATACTCCGCCGCCATACGCCCCACGCGCGCCACAGCGTCCGGATCCTCCGCGTTCACGTGAAAAATCGGAATCGGCAACCGCTTGCCCAGGTCGGATGAAAATCGCGAAGATTGCGAATCGCGCGGAATGGTCGTGAACCCGATCAGATTATTCACGATGATGTGCACCGACCCGCCCACCGTGAATCCCTCCACGCCCGCCATATTCAGCGTCTCCGCGCAAACTCCCTGTCCCGCGAATGCCGCGTCTCCATGCATGATCACCGGAACCACTTGTCGCAAGCCCGCGTCGCCGCGCCGCGTTTGTTTCGCGCGCGTACGGCCGATTGCCACCGGGTCCACGGCTTCCAGATGGCTGGGATTCGATACCAGGTGTATTCCTACTTTCTTCCCGCTCGCCGTCAAAAACTCGCCGGTCGCTCCCATGTGATATTTCACATCGCCGCCGCCCAGCACGCTGCGCGGGTCCACATCCTCGAATCGCGCGAACACTTCCGCAGCTCCGCGCCCCACCACGTGCACCATCACGTTCAACCGCCCGCGATGGCTCATTGCGAGCACCGCCTGCACCGCTCCCTGCTCGGATGTGGCGTCCAGAATCGCGTCCAGCAGTGGCAGCAGCGCCGCTTCTCCCTCCAGCGAATAGCGCTTCGTCCCCAGATAACGCGTCTGCAGCACCTGCTCGAAAATTTCCGCGCGCACCAGCCATTCCAGAATTCGCGCGCGATCCGCTTCCGGCGCTTCTGCTTCCATGCGCGCTTGAATCCATTCCCGCTTCTCGCGCTCGGGAATGTGCATGAATTCCACGCCGATCGTCCCGCAATAAACTCGCCGCGCGGCTTCCGCATCCGCGCCGCTCGCTTCCAGTTCCGGCATCGCCACCGGAGCCATGTCGCCCAGCGGATCCAGATTTGACTGAAGATATCCCCAGCGGCGGAATGCGTCCCAAACGCGCTCCTGCGCTTCCTGCGTCGCCGCGGAGTCCACAATTGTTTGCTGACCGCTCATGAATCTCCCCAAAACTTTACAACTTTTCCGCTCTCTCTATTATAACGACCCTATTATAACAAGGCCCGCGAACGCGCGAGAAGCCCTGGCCACATTTCCTACCACGCGCCCAGTAACCGCCGCACCAGCACCAGCTGCCCCAAATGGTACGAATTGTGATCGATCAGCAGCAACACTTGGCGTAAGAACGTCTGCCCCGTGCCATGCGGAATCCGCGCAAAAAGATCCGTTCGTGGATTGCTCACCAGATTCTCCATCTCCTGCAAATCGTGGAAGAACGTTTTCACGCTCTTTTCCCATTCCGCTTCATCCGCCGGCGCGAGGCTCTTCGGCCAATATCCCGACGGCCAATCGAGCGATACATGTTTCGGATCGAGTGCGAAATCCAGAATATCCCGCTGCGCCAGCCGCACGTGCTCCAATAGATCCCATACCGAATGCGGAGATCCCGCCGGCCGCACTCCGCGATGCGCCGGGTCCAGCCCCGCCAGCGCCTGTTTCCAATCCGCATGGGCCTCGCGCCAGCTAAGCACCTTCCGCAATTGTTCGCGCAATGCCCTATCGTTCTCATCGCGCCCGATTTTCACAACCAACTTCTTAGCGCCCGCCTTCTTCGCAGACTTTCTCTTCGGCGCTGCCTTGCTCTTCCGCTTGGTAGCCATGCTTTCCTCCCCGCCGATAAGTAAATTTCAAAGCAAACTTCTTTGGAGTGCGGGAGCTTGCTCCCACTTTTACGACCGACATCCCATGCCACAAGTCGAGCCAGCGGCGGCTTGCCGCCGCCTCTCAAAATCGCACCGTGCTACACCGCGCCACTCAACGGTTGTTTCTCCGCGCACCGAGCGCTATCATCCCGCAGCATTTTTCCAACAGGAGCACTCGATGACCGCCGCGACCCATTCCCGCCGTGATTTCTCGCGAATCTTCGCGCAATCCCTTGCAGCCGCCTTCGCCGCGCCACTCGTTCCTTACCCATTGGATGCCGCGCAGCGCAAACCGACTCCCACGGACGCCGTCCGTCTGAACTTCAACGAGAATCCCTACGGCCCGTCGCCCAAAGCACGCGCTGCCCTCGCCGATTGCAGCCCCATCGCCAATCGTTACCCCGACGAAGCTTATAGCCAGGTGATTGCCGCACTCGCTCAAAAATTCAATGTGCAGCCAGAAAATATCATTCTCGGCTGCGGCTCCACGGAAATTCTGCGCGCTGTCGATGACGCGTTCCTCGATCCCTCCAAGAATGTCGTCGCCGCCGCGCCCACTTTCGAAGCTGTCCTCGACTACGCCCGCGTCCTGCACTCAAATGCTGTGCCAATCCCACTGACTCCCGACCATCGCCACGATCTCCCGAAAATGGCCGCGGCCTGCACCTCCAAGACGGGCGTCGCTTACGTCTGCAATCCAAACAATCCCACCGGCACGATCGTCGCCCGCGACGAGCTCGCCGCATTCGTGCAATCCGTGCCGCCCACCGCACTGATCGTCGTGGACGAAGCCTACTACGATTTTGCCGACGACTCGCGCTACTCCAGCGCCGTCGAGTTCATCCCCGCGCATCCCAACGTCATCGTCGCGCGTACATTTTCAAAAATTTACGGCATGGCCGGAATGCGCCTGGGCTACGCCATCGGCGCCAAAGAACCCATCGCCCGCCTCCGCGAACAGCTGGTCCAGGACAACGGCAACGCCGCCGTCCTGCAAGCCGCCCTGGTTAGCCTCGCGGACAGCGAGCACGTTGCCTCCTGCCGCGCGCAGCTCAATGGCACCCGCCAATGGCTCTGCGCCGAACTGACCAAGCACTCTCGCCCCTTCATCCCTTCGCAAGCCAATTTCGTCATGCTGGATATGGGCACAGACGTCAAACCCATCATCGAACAATTCCGCGCGCGCAACATTATCGTTGGACGCCGCTTCACCGCCATGCCCGATTTCCTGCGCGTTACCATCGGCACGCAGCCCGAAACCGAATCTTTTCTCGCCGCTCTGCGCGAAATCGCTCCGGTTCGCTCCGCGCACGCAGCTGCATGACATCCTGAAAATCAAAAGGCTCTTCCCGGCGCTTTCACGCCAAGAAGAGCCTTTGAAGACGGATTTCCCTTTTTTTCCGGACTCGCTCCCCGCCTCGCCCTCCGATCGCGCACAAGCCTCGGAGCTCGAACTGCCGGGAACTTCGCTCGGCCTATGTCAAGCCATTACTCAGACGCGCTTCTTACGGCGCCGCGATACTCTGTGGCCCGACCGATCGCCGCTGCTGGAAACACTCTCGGCAATATACCGGGCGTCCCTGTGTAGGCTTGAACGGAACGGTTGTTTCTTTTCCGCATTGCGAGCACACCGTCTTGGTTTCGACACGTTGCACGCTGCCGGAACCCGCCGTGGTGCCCGCCGAGCGATTGGCTTTGCACGCTTTGCACCGCTTGGGCTCGTTCTTGAAGCCCTTATCGGCGAAAAACATTTGCTCGCCGGCGGTGAAAACGAACTCACCAGAACATTCAGCGCACTTCAAAACCCGATCATGGTATTCCATACGCTGCTCCAAAGCCTTGCTGGAACAGGAGTAGCAGCGGAACGGTTCATGCCGGACGAATATGGGAGCGTGCCCGGAAAATTCACGCTTCCCTCACCCCCGCCGGCCGAACCGTTTGAATGGACCCCGGTTATATGGTCGCCTAGTCTTGCTCACGCCGTTGCTTTTTTCGGAGACGCTTACGCGAGAGGGCCTCTTTGGCACGGCGCCTTTCACCAGGTTTCATGTAGTAGCTGTGCTTTTTAATCTCTTTGATAATGTCTTCCGACTGCACCTTTCTCTTGAAGCGTCGGAGTGCATTCTCCAGAGATTCTCCCTCTTGAATGACAACTTCTGCCACGCGTATTCACCCCCGTTCCCCGTTGAATGTTAGTTTGCACTGTATGGGTTACCACCAGTGTAGCCGGTTCACACCCGAACCGGCAATTAGGAAGTTCTTCTATCGCCCGCCCACACGTAAGTCAAGGCTTAAATTGGCCAAGCGCCACAAAACCCTATTTGTAACTCTCTAGTTATTGTTAACTCCCGTCGAAGCCTTCTGCCCGCGCTGCCGACGCCGCATCATTTGCCCCCACCGCGCACCATTACACGCATGCTTCCACGCACACTTTCAGCCCGCTCGCACTTACTGCTAGAATGTCCTGCGCTGGCCCGGGACTTTCGGGAGGAACGTTTCCATGCCTCTGATGCGCAACGCACTTGCGGTCCTGCTGGCTGGTGGCCAGGGCGAACGACTTTGGCCTCTCACCCGCGATCGTGCCAAGCCCGCCGTCCCCTTCGGCGGCATCTATCGCATCGTTGATGTCACCCTCTCGAATTGTCTGAACAGTGATCTGCGCCGCGTCTTCGTCCTCACCCAGTACAAAGCTCTCAGCCTCAATCGCCACTTGCGCCGCGGCTGGTCTCTCCTCATGGGACACGGCGATTTCATCGAAGTCCTCACTCCGCAAATGCGCGTTTCGCAGCACTGGTATCAAGGGACCGCCGACGCCGTCTATCAGAACATCTACTCCATCGGCTCCGAGCAATCCAACTTCGTCTTCATTCTTTCCGGCGACCATATTTACAAAATGAATTATCAGAAGATGCTCGAGCAGCACGTCGAAGCCGGCGCCGACGTCACCGTCGCCACCTTCGAGGTCTCTCCCGAGGACGCCGCCGGAAGTTTCGGCGTGATTGAAACCGACAAGGACTGGCGCATCGTCGGCTTCGAGGAAAAGCCCGCCGACCCCAAGCGCTCCCGCATCCATCCGGACAAAGTGAACGCCTCCATGGGCGTCTATCTTTTCAATACCCAGCTGCTAGTTCCTGTTCTGATCGCCGACGCCGAAAATCCCAACTCCAATCACGATTTCGGCAAGGACATCATTCCGCGCATCATCGAAAAGCACCGCGTCTTCGCTTACAACTTCCGCGACGAAAACAAAAAAGAAGAATCCTACTGGCGCGACGTCGGCACCGTCGAGGCCTACCACGAAGCCAACATGGACCTGGTCTCCGTTTCGCCGGTCTTCAACCTCTACGACAAGAGCTGGCCGCTGCACACCTGGCAGCAGCAATACCCGCCCGCCAAATTCGTTTTCGCCGACCCCTCGCGCATGGGCGTTGCTCTCGATTCCATCGTCGGCTCCGGCTCCATCGTTTCCGGCGGACGCGTCACCAAATCTGTTCTCGGCCTCGACGTGCGCGTCAATAGCTACAGCGAAGTGGATCAATGCATCATTTTCAATCACGTGATCGTCGGCCGCAGCTGCCGCATTCGCCGCGCCATCATTGACCGCCACGTCAGCCTGCCCGAAGGCACAGTAATCGGTTACGACGCCGAAGCCGACCGCGCACGTTACTCCGTAACCGAGCACGGCGTAGTAATAGTAGTCCGCCCCGAATCCATGATCGAAGAACCCGAATAACGCCGTCATCCTGAGCGTCCCGGCAGCCATTCTGAGCGCAGCGAAGGATCTCTCTTCGTTTTGTCCACGCCGAGCACAACGCCGCGTCGCTCGCTTCTCGTGGCACTACGCAAACGTTCCGTAGGGGCGGGTCTCAGACCCGCCCCTACTTCTCATTGCGCCGCGCAGCCTGGCGCCTCGGAATCCTTGCCACATCCCTGCCTTGTACCATCCACCCAGAAACGTTTACGATGTTCGTCGCACAATACGCCATCAACCCACAGGAGCCTCATGTCCACGAAAATCACCAGAATCCACGGCCGCGAAATCATAGACTCCCGCGGCAATCCCACCGTTGAAGCCGACGTCCACGTCGAAGGCGGCGCCGTCGGCCGCGCCGCCGTTCCTTCTGGCGCGTCCACCGGCGAACTCGAAGCCAACGAACTCCGCGACGGCGATAAATCGCGCTACCTCGGCAAGGGCGTGCTGAAAGCCGTCGGCCACGTGAACGGCGCCATCGCCAAAGCCGTCACCGGACTCGATGCCGCCGAACAGCACACGCTCGATCGCAAGATGATTGACGCCGACGGCACGCCCAACAAATCCAATTTCGGCGCGAACGCCATCCTGGCCGTTTCCATGGCCGCCGCCCGCGCCGCCGCCGCCCAGCTCGGACAGCCGCTCTACCAATATCTCGCGCGCTATTCCAGCGACAGATCCGCGAACACCCTCCCGGTCCCCATGATGAACATCGTCAATGGCGGCGCCCACGCCGATAATTCCGTGGACGCGCAGGAATTCATGGTGATGCCCGTCGGCGCGCCAAATTTCCGCGAAGCGCTGCGCTGGGGCGTCGAGGTTTTCCATCATTTGAAGTCCGTGTTAAAGAAGAACGGCTACTCCACCGCCGTCGGCGATGAAGGCGGCTTCGCGCCCAACCTGAAATCGAATGAAGAAGCTCTCGAACGCGTCATCGAAGCCATCACCGCCGCAGGCTACAAGCCCGGCGAGCAGATCGCCATCGCCATTGACCCCGCCTCCAGCGAGTTCTACGATCGCGCCACAAAAAAATACGTCTTCAAGAAATCCGATAAATCCGAGCGCACTCCCGCCGAGATGGTGAAATTCTGGGAAGCTTGGGCCGCAAAATATCCCATCGTCTCCATTGAAGACGGCCTCTCCGAAGACGATTGGGACGGCTGGAAAATCATCACCCGCAACCTCGGCAAAAAAATTCAGCTTGTGGGCGACGATGTTTTCGTCACCAACCCGAAAATTTTCGCCCGCGGCATCTCCGAAGGCATCGGCAACGCGATTCTGATCAAACTCAACCAAATCGGCACGGTCAGCGAAACCATCGAAGCGGTGGAAATGGCGCGCAAAGCCAATTACGCCGCCATCGTCTCCCATCGCAGCGGCGAAACCGAAGACACCTTCCTCGCCGATTTCGTCGTCGCCATGGGCACCGGCCAAATCAAAACCGGCTCCGCCTCCCGCACCGACCGCATCGCCAAATACAACCAACTCCTCCGCATCGAAGAAGCCCTGGGCAAAGCAGCCCGCTTCCCCGGCCGCAGCGCGTTGCGACCGTAGCTCCCGTTCTTGAATTTGAATTTGCAATGCCTGGGGCCGGTGAAATGGAACACCGTCCCGCGATAAGGTATTCTGGCCCGCGACATGACACCACAATTCAAACGCCCGAAACCCATCGTCCTCACCGTCCTCGACGGCTGGGGCTACCGCGCCGAAACCAAAGGCAACGCTATCGCCCTCGCGCGCAAACCAAATTACGATCGCCTGCTCCAGGAATTTCCCAACACGCTCATCCACACATCCGGCCCAGCCGTCGGCCTCCCCGAAGGACAAATGGGCAATAGCGAAGTTGGCCACCTGAATATCGGCGCCGGCCGCATCGTGCACATGGACATCACGCGCATAGACCAGCTCATCTCGAGCGGTGAATTCCAGCGCCAGCCGCTGCTCCTCGAAGCCATGGAACGCGGCCGCGCGCGCCAGCTGCATCTGCTCGGCCTCCTCAGCGACGGCGGCGTGCACTCCCACATCGAACATCTCTACGCCTTGCTGCGCATGGCGCGCGAAAATAAAGTCACGCGCGTATTCGTCCACTGCTTCATGGACGGCCGCGACACCCCGCCCAACAGCGGCATCGATTTCCTGCGCGCCCTCGAACAGAAAATGCGCGAGTACGGCGCCGGCCAAATCGCCACCGTCATCGGCCGCTACTACGCCATGGACCGCGACAATCGCTGGGACCGCATTGAAAAATCCTATCGCGCCCTGACTCACGGCGAAGCCGATGCCAAATTCCCCGACCCCATCGCCGCCATCCGCGCCAGCTACGAAAAAGGCGTCACAGACGAATTCGTCGTCCCCACCGTCATCATCACCGAAGCCGCGCCCGGAAAACCCGCCGCCCCGCGCGGCGTGATCCGCGATGACGACGCCGTGATCTTCTTCAATTTCCGCGCCGACCGCGCCCGCGAAACCACGCGCGCCCTCGTCGAACCTGGCTTCAAGGAATTTGCCGATCCCGCGCGCCCGAAAAATCTTTTCTTCGTCGCCACCACGCAATATGACAAAGCGTGGCCCTGGCTGCGCTACCTGATCGCCCCCGAAAAACTCGAACAAATCCTCGCCAATGTTTTTGCCGAGCAGGACTACAAGAATCTGCGCGTCGCTGAAACCGAAAAATACGCGCACGTCACTTATTTTTTCAATGGCGGAGTGGAAAAACCGTTTCCAGGGGAAGAGCGCGTGGTAGTCCCGTCGCAGAAAGTGCCCACCTACGATCTAAAACCAGAAATGTCCGCCGCGGGCGTCGCCGACACCGTCATCCACGCCATCGAAAAAGGAAGTTTCGACGCCATCATCATGAATTTCGCGAACGCGGACATGGTCGGCCATTCCGGCAAGCTCGAAGCCACCATCAAAGCCGTGGAAACCGTCGACGAATGCCTCGGCAGAATTTTTCAATCCCTCAAACCGCGCGGCGGCGCCTGGATTATCACCGCCGATCACGGCAACGCCGAAACCATGATTGACCCCGTCACCGGCGGCGCGCACACCTACCACACCACCAATCCCGTCCCATTCATATTGCTCACAGAAAACGGCCGCACTCAATTAACCACCGGCGGTTCGCTCCGCGATATCGCCCCCACGCTCCTAGGCGTCCTAGAAGTCCCCGAGCCCCCAGAAATGTCCGGCCGCGACCTCCGCATCCCCTCAAAATGATCCGCGCGAAATGATGCCCCGTCGCGCGATTCGCGATTCCACTCCACGTGTCATCCCGCTTGTCCTGAGCGACTCCCGCGAAGGGAACGCAGTCCCGCGCTTTTTCTTTCCCGTCCCGTCCCGCGATTGCGGGACGGGCGCGGGACGCAGTGAGGGATCTGCTTTTTGCCCAATCGCTCGAATAAGCCGCTAAACTGTAATTGACGGTACAGAAAAATGAGTGACGGACATCGCGACCGGCCGGAAGTTCAAATGGGGACTCTCTGGATCACCGCAAGTTGGATTGGCGCGGTTCTAGCGTTGGGGCTCGGCGTAATGGTTTACGAATCGCTCCCCGAAACTCGATTATTTCTTTTAGGCTCGCTTGCCCTCGGCGCCGTAATCGGTGTAGTCCTTTGGTGGAAACACCGCTAGCAGAAGACCTCGTGCTGCTCAGTTCCCCGTCGTCGGCTTCGGCGACGTGTACCATTCCCGCGCATTCACCACGATCTTCTTCTTCTTCCCCTTCTTGTCCAAAGTCATAAACGGATTGCCTTCGTTGTCCAGCACTTCCACCTTCAGCTTGTGCACTCGGCCATCCGGCGGCGTCGAAGGCGTAAACCCAATCGTGTACTGATTGCGCAGAAAAACCGCCACCGAATTGAAGATGTCGTTCATTTCTCCTGTAAACCGCGGAAACCAAGCCCACCCTCCCGTCATCGCCGCAAAAGTCTTCAACTGGTTCTCCGCCTGCAAATAATTGATGCTGGAAAACTCCGGTCCGGTCATATCGCGCTTGTGGATTCCCATCGCATCCAGCGCCGCGCCCATTCCGATGCAGAAAATCGTCACATCCGTTTCCTTCAGCGGCTTGAACGTCTGGTCCAACGTGTGTTTGCTGAACGTATCGTATCCTGAAGCGATGATCAGAATTGACCGCTTCCCTTTCACATCGCGAAGCTGGTCCAAAGTTTCCAGCGTCGCATCGAACAAATTCGCCTCGCTGAAATCCGGAAAATATAGCGACGCCACCGACTGCGCCACGGCTCTCTTATCCTGCGTGAAATCCGAAATCATGTTGGTCTTCAAATCGAACGTCTTGAAAGCCACCCAATCCTTCGCGTTCAAATGATCAAGAAAATTGTACGCCCACATCTTTCCTGAATATCCGAACCACCCCCCCATGATCCGGCTGAATTCCATCAGCACCACAATCGTGATCGGCGCCTCACTCGCTCCAAAGTTGCTGATTTGTTGCGGCTGATTCTCATCCAGCACGCGGAAATTCTGTTTCTGCAGTCCGGTAATGATGTTCCCGTCCTGGTCCGTCACTACCGCGTCAATATTCACCACGTTCGATTGCACCGCGATGGTCACCTGCGGCGCTTGCGCCGACGGTTTCCCCGCTTGCGAGGGCTGCTGCTGTCCGCTCGGCTGCTTCGGCGCCGCGCCCGGCTGTTGCGCAGGCGCCGGCGTCACCGGCCCTTCTTGTTGCCGTGCGTAAGACGTCAATGTCCCCGGCGGCACACCCAGCGCCACAATCAAAAGCTCCAGCAGCACCGCTCGAATCCATGTCTTCAATTTCTTGCTCCCCTCGTTTCGCTATGCGCACAGCAGCGCCCATTTGCACACTTGGATGCGTCCAAGCGGCTCAGGGATGGTCGGCGCTCTTGCCTCATTCCGCGCAGATTGCTGTTCAGAAAACGCCCCGCGTCTCGCTCCCAGGACCGCATCCGCCAACATGATAGTATGAATTGGTCTTCTGCTTTGCGAATGAATTTCATTTTCTGGGGGGAAATCAAGGATGGCGCGCGCGCGCATTCCGTTTTCGATTCTTGTCCTTATAGCACTCCTGCTTTCTGCCGCACCAACTCAAGCGCAGTCGGTGCCAACGTCGCCGCAGTACGCGCCCGTTGCCAACCCTTCGCTCTCTGAGATTCAAATAGACGCGCTCGGCTGGCTGCAGGGCCTCCTGCGCATAGACACCACCAACCCGCCCGGCAACGAATTGGTAGCCGCGAAATATATTGCCGCCGTTCTCACTAAAGAAGGCATCCCGTCTGAGATTTTCGAAAGCACGCCCGGCCGCGGATTCATCGTCGCCCGCCTCTCCTCCGGCTCCCTGCCCGATTCGTCGCGCGCGCTTCTCCTGATGGCGCATTTGGATGTCGTCGGCGTGGATAAATCCAAATGGACCCAAGATCCCTTCGCCGCAACCATAAAAGACGGCTACCTCTACGGCCGCGGGGCCATTGACGACAAAGGGATGCTCGCCGCGAATCTCGCTGTCTTCATCGAACTGAAGCGCTCCGGCGCGCATCTGAACCGCGACGTGATCTTCCTCGCAGAAGGTGACGAAGAAGCCTACGGCGCCACCGGCATGCTCTTCGCCGTTGATAAGCACTGGGACAAAATCGCCGCGGGCTTCGCCATCAACGAAGGCGGTGGCGTTTTCTTAAAGAACGGCAAGCCCCAATACGTCGGCGTTCAGGTCAGCGAAAAAGTTCCCGCCAACGTGGACGTCATCGCCAAGGGCACTTCCGGACACGCCTCAATGCCTCGTAAGGACAATCCCGTCGTCCATCTTTCCGCCGCCATTGAAAAAATCGGAAACTACGAAGCCCCGGTTCAATTTAATTCCGTCACCCGCGCGTATTTCCAGGCCCTCGCACCGCTCCAGGATGAAGAAACCGCCAAGTGGATGCGCTCGCTCGACACCTCCGACCGCGGCGAACATGCCGCCCGCGTAATCTCCAATCAGAGCCTCGTGTGGAATGCAATGTTGCACGACACCGTCGCTCCCACCATGTTGCGCGCAGGCATTCGCGCCAATGTGATTCCTTCGGAAGCGCGCGCCACGATCAACGTCCGCCTGCTCCCGGGCAACCAGCTCGCTCCGCTCCTCGCAAAACTTCAGCAGTTGGTGAACGATCCTGCCATCCATTTCGAGCCGCAGCTCCCCCTATCCGAAACTGCCCCCTCGTCCTCGCTAACATCCGATTTCTACAACACCATCTCCAGCGTCACCGCCAAAACCTATCCCGGCGCTCCGGTCGTTCCGCTCATGTCCGCTTATTTCACCGATTCCACTCCGCTGCGTTTGCGGAACGTGCAGGCGTACGGCCTGCTTCCCTTCCCGCTCGACGACGAAGATCTTTCCCGCTTTCACGCGGACAACGAACGCATCCCCCTGGATTCTTTTCATAAGGGCATTGAATTTCTCTTCGCAATCGTAAATGATTTCTCCGTGACCAAATAATCATGACCAACCCTCGCAGAGCAAAAATAGTCTGTACCCTCGGCCCCGCCACCTCCTCGTACAGCATGATTGAGAAGCTGGTGCATGCCGGAATGGACGTCGCCCGCTTGAATTTTTCGCATGGCTCGCACGAAGACCGCGCGCGCATGGTCGCGGCTGTGCGCCGTGCTTCCGCCCGCTACGAGAAGCCCATCGGCATTCTCGCCGATTTGCAGGGACCAAAAATTCGCACCGGCAAGCTCGTAGCCGGCAAACCCGTGCGCCTGCGCTTCGGCCAGCGCTTCACCATCACCACGCGCAACATCCTGGGAACCGAAGAAGGCGTCAGTACCACCTTCCGCGCGCTGCCCGAAGCCGTGCACAAAGGCGACCGCATTCTGCTCAATGACGGCGAAGTCGCCCTGCGCGTCATCTCCACACGTGGGCAGGACGTGATCACCCAAGTCGAAAACGGCGGCGACATCGGCGAACACAAAGGCATCAATCTTCCGGGCGTCAAACTCAACATTCCCTCCATGACTCCGAAGGACCGCAAGGATCTGGTCTCTGCCATGGCCATCGGCGCCGATTATTTGGCCATCAGCTTCGTGCGCACCGCCGCGGACGTGCGCGCCGCCAAACACGCCATCGCTCGCACCGGAAAAGATACGCCCGTCATCTCCAAGCTCGAAAAACCGGAAGCCATAGATAATCTCGATGAAATTCTGGCCATATCCGATGGGGTGATGGTCGCGCGCGGCGATCTCGGCGTGGAGATGAGTCCAGAAAAAGTTCCCGTCGTGCAAAAACAAATCATCCTGAAAGCCCGCAACGCGCTGATCCCGGTGATCACCGCCACCCAGATGCTCGATTCCATGCAAAAAAATCCGCGCCCCACGCGCGCCGAAGCTTCCGACGTCGCCAACGCCATCTTCGACGGCAGCGACGCCCTGATGCTTTCCGGCGAAACCGCTGCGGGCCTCTATCCCTTGGAATCCGTCATGATGATGGATCGCATCATCCGCGAAGCCGAAGCCAGCGTCACGCAATTGCCGCGTCCCGCGCGCACCGGTAATCTGCAAATCAACGAAGTCATCGCCGAAGCCATCTGCCACGCCGCCGAAGAACTTCACCTGAAGGTAGTCGCGGTGTTCACCGAAAAAGGTTCGTCCGCCGGGCTCGTCTCGAAGTATCGCCCTCGCGCTCCGATCGTCGCCTTTTCGCCGGTCCAGCAAACACGCCGTCGCCTCTCTCTCTTTTGGGGCGTCCTCCCCCGCAGCATGGGCAGCGTCCACGATATTGACAAGCTAGCCGCCACCGCTGAAAAGCGCCTCCTCGAAGAAAAACTAGTAAAACGCGGCGACATCATCGGCGTAGTAGCCGGCACCCCCATCGGCACCACCGGCTCCACGAACTTAATGCGCCTGCTCCGCATCGGTGGCTAACCCGCCGTCCTGGGAACGCCAATCTCCTGATTGGCGTTTTTGCCTTTGCCTTTCGCAGCGCAGGCTTGTCCTGGGAGCCCACCGGAGGCGGGGTCGAAGGGCGTTTCGCCGGCTCTTTGCAGTTGAATTTGTAGCGGCCGCCTTTAGGCGGGCGACTTTGCCTTGGTCTTTCTCTGCGCCGTCTGCTTCTCTGCGGCAAATTTCACCGCCTTCTCCGACTCACCTCCGCCTTTCCTCGGTGGCCTCTGCGTTAAAACTTGTGCCTTCCTTAAACACACCACCGCACTCAAATGACGAACCTGCTTTTACTCCGCACCCGGACGGGTGCGCCACCACGCGAGAAATCCTAGTTCACCCAATTATCCGGATTAGAAGGCGGCTTATCCTGATGATCCCGCACATACACCTCAAACTTCTTCTTCAACCGCCGCCGCTTCCAATCCGAAAAATAATTCCGCACGCTGTACCCATAAGATCCACGGCGCAAATAAATGTATCCCACCAGCATTCCACCCAGGTGGCACACGTGGCTCACGTTGTCGCCGCCGGCCCCAATCGTCCCAAAAAATTCAATCGCGCCCATCACGATCACAAACACACGCATGGATACCGTCACCGGCAGCGGAAACACCCACACCTGCCGGTGCGGCATGATCACCGCCACAGCCAGCAACACGCCGTAGATCGCCCCCGAAGCTCCAATCGTGGGAATCGTCGCGCTGCCCAGTCCGTGCGGGTCCATAATCGTTTTCACGATTACGTTGATCAATCCCGCACCCACTCCGCAAATAAAAAAGTACGTGTAAAACTTGCGGCTGCCCCACGCCCGCTCCAAATCCGCGCCGAACATGCACAGGTACAGCAGATTGAACAGAATGTGCCAGATGCCGCCGTGCAGGAAAATGTAGGTGACGAGCTGCCAGACGAAGCCGTGGGTTACTTCTTGCGGGACCAAACCGAACCACGCCAACCAAAAATTCCAGCCGGCCATTCCAAACAGCAGTTGCGAAAGTTCCTGCGCCAGAAATGCGCCCACGCAGATGATGCATATCCGCTTAATCGCCGGCGGGAAATAACTCCCGATGTCAAACATGTACCCGCCGCCGCGCGATATAGATCTCACAGCTCACAAGTCTAAAGGCTCATAGCGCCGGAGTCAAAGCCGCGCCGGGTTAGGTTACAGGGCGGGGAAAAGTGATACACCCGACAAAGTGAGTTCACTCCTATCTATGAACTTTGATCCCGCGCCGTTCGAGTTCGGTCAACACGTCGGACCGAGCTGGCGTATATTCCACGTGAAGGTCCGCCAAATTGGGCAAGCGAAGGAGCGGCGAGACATCTACGACGTTGGTTCGAGTGAGCTGGACGGATACGAGTGCCGTCGCATTTTCAATGCCACTGATGTTCGAGATCGGAGTGAAAACGGCGGAAAAGTCTGTCAGCTTCGGAAGACCCCGCATGAACGACAAGTCAGTCACTGCGACTTGTAAGAGGTTTAGAGTTCTTAATTCGTGCAACTCACCGACCGCCGCGATGTCTTGCAGTTGCAGGATGGAGGTAAAATCTCCTGCATTGCATGACACTGAGAGTCTGGATAGTTTTGAGAGGCTTCGTAACGGCGCGAGATTCAACGTAAGTGGCACGTCAATTGAAAGGTTTTCGAGATTCCCAAGCTCTTCAAGCGGCGTGAGGTCAGCTGCGGCGTTATCGAATACCGATAGTGTCTTGAAGCTCGAAAGGTTGCGCAGTATCACTAACCCAGGAAGTTGGCGACCGTTGATGCTGAGTTTCTCCAGAGTCGTGATATTTGTGATTGGCGAAAAATTAGTAACCCTTGAGCCCGTTACATTGAGCTCCCGCAAGCTGTGAAGACTCGTGATAGGCGACAAATCGCTCACCAGTGTTCCCGCGATCTGCAACGAGGTTAAGTTATGCAAACCCCGAATGGGTGACAGGTCTCGTATTCCCGCCGAGCCCAAAGCTAACTCCTTGAGACCGGTGAGCCCCTCCAGCGGCGATATATCCGACAAAGTCGATGTCTGCGAAATGCCTAGGCTTTCCAAGTTTCGCAAATCTCTAAGCTCTGAAATATTGCTGAACTCGGGCGCGTCGAATTCTAATTTCTTGAGATGTTCCGCATTCCGGAGGCCGCTTGCGCCGTCCGTATCTTTCGCGCCGACAATAACAATCATAAAGTCTTTCTTTAGCGCACAAAAATACGCTGCGGACTTTCGCATCGAAATGTGACTGTAGTTGTCATTGAACTGCAGAGCCTTGTTGGCCCCACCCGGATTTACCGTCCATCCCAAATTCGTAAGCGATTCCACCGGTGAAACACTCGCTCTGGTCTCATCCACCTTCGACGTGGTCTCCGGCGGTGGAGACATTCGGCTATCCGGTAGTGGTGATGATGTTCTTGAATCAAGTTGCGGAGTGTCGCGGCCAGGTGCATCTGTCGTGACACCGGGTCGGATTGCGGTGTTCTGAGGTGGTGGCGAATCCTGCGTTTTCTTCAGTCTTTGAATTTCCCAGTCAGCAGCAATGAAAAAGAGTAGAAGCCCCAAAACTGCCAATAATTTTAGCTTCGTACTTTTTCCGGCCATCAGGTCGGTGCTCAGAAGGAATGAGCCAACCGCAAACGCGAGGAAAAGAAGCAAATGACCTACATTGGAGTTGATTATGCCGAATACGGTGAGCGCGCCAAGCACAAGAGCCACGAACAGACTCAACAAGCCGCCGCTGACTATTCGGCCAATGCGGCTCATTTTTTGTTCCTCACTAACTATTTCTAACTTCCTGTCCTTTAAAGGTGGAAGACTTAGTGACGCGGGTGAGAGGCGTTCGGTGTCAAAGAGCGCGAGGAATATGTCTTCTGCACCCTCGTTCACGCCGTCATAACCCGACGCGACTAACGGACCGCTCCCGAAGTCAATCGTGCCGTGGAAAGAACCTGCCAGCGCGACAAGTCCACGAGTGTTATGCACGCCTCGCGCCAAGAATTGCTGACGGCCATCTCCAAAACGACGTGACCAACGTGGAGTTCCGTCACTCGCAAACATGGCTGAAAAAATGTCGTACCCGCCTGCACTCTCAAGCGGACCCAGACCGAAATCCACGGTGAGTTGGAAGTGGCCCGTGAGTAGTATTTCTCCGCCCGGCACGACGGAAAGCGTGTCGGGGAATGCACAGGCACCGAAGCTTTTGGACCACTGCAGTATTCCCGAGGAGTTGTACCGAGTGAATAGGCAGAGTGATTGAACCGCAGAGGAGTTCTGAGGCGGCAACTTGTTTCGGATAAAACCCGCCGCAATCAGGTCGCCGTTACTGCGGTCAAACGCAACCGCAGAGCCTTGTTCGGCGAACGGTTCTCCAAATCGCTTGCACCACCGGACCGAGCCGTTCTCGTCAAGTCTTGTGATAAATCCGCAGTAGTCCCCTGGCTCATTTTCCACCAATTGTTGGGAATCGAACGATATGGAGCCCTTGAAAACACCCGCGAGCGCAATACACCCCGCACCGTCGATCGCGATGGATCTAGTTTGTTGCTCGAACGGGCCACCAAATCTCTTAGCCCACAGACAGTCTCCATCGGAGGATAGTGACGCCACGAAAATGTCCGTTTGTGAGCTTTGGCACTTGATTTCCGCAACGCCAAAATTAATCAAGCCCGTGAAGCGACCGGCAACGACGAGGCGCCCGTCTGGCGCTACGGCAAAACACTCCGGGACGGCATAACTGTCACCGCCAAATGAGTGACTCCACAAGTGGCGACCATTACGATCGAGTTTAGCCAACCCTATTTTGTAGCGACCCTCAGAGATCAGCGGACCTCCACCAAAACCCAAAGCTCCTTTAAAGGCACTTGCGATGAGAATTGCGCCTGTGTCATCCACCTCAACACCAATCGCAACCTGTTCCGACGGGTCACCGTATCGGTCACTCCAGAGGTGTTTGCCAGCACTATTAAACTTTGCGACGAAGAGATTCTCCCCAGTACTTGTTAGCTGCGCCTCGCCAAAACTGACTTTGCCCCAAAAGCTCCCCGCTATGATTACGTTGTCCTCCGAATCCATGGCCAGCCCATACAGAAGCTGTCGCGCCTCGTCTCCGTATCTTTCCCAAAATCGGAGTTTGGGTTGTATTCCTGAGCTGTAAGGTAGGTCAGTCCGATTTGCAGCGATGGGAGATTTGATGTCGCTGGCGTCGTTCTCTAACTTCCCGATTTCTCTACCTAGGTCGGCAGTAACCCGGAGTGCGAGATCAACGCTGTCTCGGAATTCATATGTTGTGTGCTTTTCATTGAGCTCGGTTTTCCATCTTTCGAACTCTCCCAGTGCGCTGCGTTCGAGCTCGGAGCGCTGGGACGTGGCTCGTGACTCGCCTTTCAAAATGTATACAAGACAAGGTAGCGCCAGACGCTGAGCCTCCCTATACTCGGCCTCGGAGTAAGATATTCCTTGGCCTGGGACAATTGATCCATACTTTCGTCCGACAATTACCACCATGATGTTGCTTTTGCGAACTTCCGCGAGGCAGGTTTCGATGGGTCGCTCGGGCCGAGCGCCAAAGAACTCCATAGAGTCGTGAATTAACTGAAGTCTTTGAATTGCGTCTAGAATTGCGCCGCGCTCTTCGCTGAGATCGGAGTACGTCCCGCAAACAAATACGGTTGGTCGCATAGTCATTGCCGCCACAGAATCACCATCAACACACGGCTCAGCGAGGGCGCATTCGGTGGAGGCTGGTAGTGTCGCATGATTAGCAACCTGCACGTGCAGACGACTTGAAATCCGACGGGGGAGAGCGCTCCCGCCTAACATTTAAATATGGCAAACCTCATGTTTGAGAAATCCCAACGAGCTGCGCGAGAGTTTGCCAATGCCGTTTATGTGGAACGCGCCTCGCGGTACGAACATCCACCGCATAGGGGATCGAAATATCGAGCTTAGACGCGAGCACGGAGAGCGATATTCGACGCAATCGAGGCTGAATTTCCGTTAGATAATATTTCTCATCGAGCCAGGTAGGTGGCTGAGCAGAATTCCATAGGTCCATCGCGGCACGGTGGCGAAGTTGCGTTTCGGATCTTCGAGTCTGCGCCACTTCGCTTTGCGCGGCGATGCGGCCTTTCTTCGCTGCTTCAATAAGTCCCACCGTATTTACGGCATTCGCACAATTCGCACAGCGTCTTCCACCACGCCAAATCTCAACACCGCATTCTCGGCAAAAGCTTTGCGGGTGAGGCGCGCGGGCGGGAGGCGGAGTGGATTCAATGGCTCTTGCTTCGCGCCGATTTACCTGAGTCAATCGTGTCGCGGGGCGATGATGGCGAACCTGTTTCCGGATGGTTGACCAAAGTGTACGAGCGACCATCTCTGCGAACGGTGCAACGGCACGTGCCCATGTCAGCGCGGTTTCAGAAAGCCGAATAGCGAACGAACCCATCAGGCGACAGTTGCCGTCGCGCTCTTCGAAGAACCACTCGCGCTTTAGAGTCTCACGGCCAACCCAGTTCAGAAGATATGTGTCAACCAGCGGACGCACAGGCTCCATCACGTCAAACGCGAGGCTGTCACGTGCGGGCGCGTCCATATGCATCACGCCGAGACCCGGATCGAGACCGAGCGCTGCAACTGCGAGCCGCGATTCCGATTCGAGTACGGCGTATAGGTAGTTGAGCATCGCGTTGACAGGATTCGTCGCAAGTCGAGGAGAACCAGTAAGCGGCGAAACCCGATTCCTAAAGACGCGCCAGTGATCCGGAACGCGGCGGAGATCGGTCCGTGGAAAGTTGATCGGTAGGTTGTTCCACGCACCCCAATAAGCGTAGGCACCACGCGCTTCGATTAGGCGAATCGCTTCCATTGTCTCGGCAGAAGGAATTGCCTTGCGGAAAGACCCGATTGTCTCGGCGGCCTCGCAATTATTGAGACCAACCCGAGCAAGTTTTTCCTGCGCGTCTAATTTCCGGCCAATCAATTCACGCGCAATCTGCAACGCGGTTCCTGTGTGATGAGCGAGGGCCTGGGCGCGTCTGAGCCGGGCGTCAGTTGGTCGGACAGGGCCTGTCGTCGTAAGAACCGAACCATCTCTATCGAGCATGACGAAGGCAGCGTCCTGATCGGCAAGCCAGCGCAGAGCTGCAAGCGAGACCATTCCGTCGCTACCGATGACAACTAGCCGTCGAAGCCCATGCCTGACACGCGGGAGACGAGCTTCGCGGCGCTTGGGTCCAATACCGTCTTTCAGAATCAAGTGGCCGCGATCCACATACGCTGCGATCCCATAACCGTAGAGGGTCACAACGCCAATTCGAGGTGTGAGTAAATTGCAGGACGGCTGGACTTGAGGTACGGTGGGCGAAGCTGCCATTGGAGTGAACTCTCCCTTGGTGGTTAGGGCTTGTCGTCTGTTACTAGCAGACGATAAGCCCGCTTTCTTGGCTGATTTTATCAGTTTTACATACAATCAAAAAGGTATGATGTGGAAAGAAGGCAGTAATTCACGAGCCGAAAATACCTGAAATGCCCAGCTCTAACGACACAATGCCTACGCGCCTCGAACTGGCCGTGGGCGCTATCAACAAACTGACGATACAAGGGCTGAACGAAATTATCACTGGCGGACAGGTGCCAGCTCTGGCCGCCCACACCGAAATCGAGGGGAGATCCGTCAGTCAGAAGAGCGCCGTGTTTTATGGACATTTCCTCCCGTTACGCAGTCGCATGTTGGCAGTCCTCGCTGAAAACTACCGTCGGTACTTCAAATTGGCTATGGCCCACCCGCGGCAATCCGGTAAGAAGCCCGAGCAGTGGGCATGGAGTCAGCTTCAACCCGCTGTCGGCGCGGCACTCGAATGGATTCGTGACTGGTTCATGTTGGCGTGTGACGGTGAAAATGTAAACGTGAGACGTGCAGGATCAACTGCTTTCGTACCGGGACAGACCATCTCGCTAGTCATTCCCCTAACTGTCGAGCCGTTCCCATCGCTAGAGGCTTGGCGCGCACCCGCTTGGCTCTTTCAGGTCTCCATAGCACTAGTGGGTATCGGGCTGTTAAAACCGAAGCACGTTCCGACGACAGACTCCGAGGAAAAATTGGGCGTATCGCACACCCGCTTACTGCTTAAGGGAGCCCGACGGGTGTTCTTGTGGGAGTTGAAGTCTGCAATCGAAACGGTGTGGAACGAGGAGACCGCCGCCGCTGGCGCGATTCCGGCGGAGGCAACGGACCACGATGAAACGGGACGCCCGAACAAGCGGCAACGCACGAACCATTCATTAAGAGGCGTCGAGGGGCTCGGCCAAAAGCACCAAGATCTGTCGCAGTACATGCACAACCTGACGGAAAAGCAGCAAATGGCGTTCTCGTTGAAGTTTGAGTACGAACTCGGACTTACCGAAATTGCTTTGCGAATGGGGCTTGATCGAAAAACCGCGTACGAGCACATCGAAGCTGCGAAAAGTAAAGTTGACCAAGTTCGTTCAGCCGAAAAGCGCAAGTCAAATCGCGCCAAGGGGACACCTGGGTAATATTTCGCCGTTACAGCATCCCCACACTTCGAAGAACCAAAGTGGTCTCCGCCAACGACGCCTGAATCCTTTATCCCTCGCCTTCTCAGTGAACTGAGCCCCGACACCACCCCACGGATACCCCACGCGTGGGGCCTTAGGGTGAGTACGGAGCAAAACACATGTGTGGGAATCAGACGGAATTCCAAAGCCGGGTGGGCCGATGAAACGCAAAACTCTCAAATCTCCGAAAAAGCGAAAGATTCAAATTAGGAAGCGCTCTCGGATCATCCGGGTGAAGCGAAGTCCTCGCAAACACCGACCGGTGAGGCGAAAGAGACTAGCAGTGTTAAGGAGGCGAACAGCTATAACGGACCCGCGTGTCGCCCGAGCTTTGGGCATCATGCGCCGGGAGGGAGCCTCAGCGTCGAAAGCCGCGCATCACGAGAAAATGAAGCTGGAGACTTTCCGAAAACGTGCGGGCAGGTTTCTATACAGGTCTGGCCGAGGCAAACCGTGGAAGGCGCGAAGCAAAGATCAGCTTCGCTTTTCCATGACGGTGCTGACCGGTCGCGGTCCACTCGACGTCATCGTTTCCAACTCGTGGGAAAGGAAGCGCCTCAGTGATTATAACTTTGCCTTACGGATGTTTCGAGCGGGCGAAGATGGAGCTGACGCCGCGCTCAAAGCATTCGAGGGCAAGAAGGTGGGCGGCCACACACTCGTCACTGATATCAAGCTGCTTATTGAACTAGAAGAAGCTGGGCAGCTGGATTTCGAAGGTTTCTACGTCGCAATCGGAGCCCGGTGATGAAATCTCGCAGAGCGGCAAAACCTGTCTGTGTGATTTGCGGCATAGCCAGAAATATTGAATACAACCACTCTGGTGGCCAAAACCATATAGCCTGGTTCAAGGTTCCGTTTTGTCAACGGCACCACGACCAATTTCATCGTCTGCTCGAAAGTGTGGGAATTGACCTTCGCTACACACCCAATAAGCTTAAACGCTTGGTGATCGCTGCTCTTGCGTTGACTATAGCCTTATGGATGGTGCTACAGGCTCTAAGGGACGCCGTTTTGCAACTTCCCGACGAAAACTCTTAGCCAGCGCAGGAGAAATACCAGAGCAGGATCGTCACGACATCTTTGTGCGCGCACACACCAGTGTCCGCGCGAAGTCCGCCAGGGATCGCAGACGGTCGCCGAAGTGGCCTAGGCATTGCCTCATCTTTGACACCGAAACCACCCTCGATCCTGCTCAGAAGCTCAATTTCGGCGCGTTCCGGCGGTGCAAACTCGTCGGCTCCAGATACGTGTGCGTGGCCGAAGGGGTTTTTCACCGCGACGATGTCACCAATGCACAATCGAACGTGCTCCAGAGATACAAAAGCGATCCTCCGACCCTCCCAGAGATTGAACACTTCCCGGCGGAAACGCGGCTGAGTCTGCAGAACCACACGTCGTTTGTGCGCAGTGTCTTCTGGAAATCCGTGCGAAAGGGCGAACTGATCATCTGTTTCAACTTGCCCTTCGATCTATCGCGATTGGCGGTCAGATCAACTGAGGGCAAGAAGGGTGATTGGTCCTTGGCCCTCTCGCAGCTTTGGAAAAATCCCAAGACCGGTCGAGTCGTCACCAATCCAAAGCGGCCACGAATCGTGGTTGATGCTCAAAACAGCAAGATGGCCTTTGTGAGGCTAGGCAGCATCCTCCATAAAGAAGAGTGGCCGAGGGAAGGGCGGTTCCTAGACTTGCGGACACTCGCCTGGGCCATCCGCAACGTCTCCTACAACCTTGAGAGTGCCTGCAAGGCGTTTCATGTTCGAGGGAAGGTTAAGCACAAACCTACAGGGCAGATCAGCTCGGAGGAACTTGAGTACTGCCGTGGCGATGTCGCCGCGTCACATCGCTTGCTGAACGCCATGATGGACGAATTCAACCGCAATCCGGTCGGTTTGCGTCCCGATAAAGCTTATTCACCGGCATCAATTGCGAAAGCCTACTTGGACGAAATGCATATCAAAAAGCCAAGTCAGCATTTCAGAGCTGAAAACAAGATGCTCGGGATTGCGATGCAGAGTTATTTCGGCGGTCGGGCGGAATGCCGTATTCGAAAAACTCCCGTTCCAGTGATCCACACTGATTTCACGAGCCAATACCCGACGGTCAACGCGCTGTTGGGAAATTGGAACGTGCTTACGTCCGCGTCCGTTCGTTTTGTGAACTGCACGGCAAAGGCAAAAAAGCTGCTCGCTCGGACAAATCTCGACGACACATTTGATCGAGCACTTTGGAAGCAGCTGAGTTTCTTTGCACTCGTAAAGCCACAAAACGATATTCTTCCAGTCAGAACGGTTTACGGCGACACTGGAAAAACCCAAAACATCGGCTTGAATTATCTCAGTTCCGAAAAACCAATCTGGTACTCCGCTCCAGATTTGATGGCAAGCAAGATTCTGACAGGTAAAACTCCTCGTATTCTTAAGGCGTTAGAGATGGTCCCCGGCGGGCGTCAAAATCGCCTAAAAAGCACAAATCTCGGCGGGATGGTGAAAATAAAACCAGCGGAACAGGATTTCTACTGCGAAGTTATCCAGCAAAGAGCCGTTCACAAGAAGAAAGACGAGGCTCTGTCTAATTTCCTGAAGGTATTAGCCAATTCAGGCAGTTACGGCCTGTTTGTAGAAGTAAACACGGAAACAAAAAAGAAAGAACGGGAAACGATCTATTTTTCAGGAGAAAAGAAAGGAAAAGTTGATTCCAATTACTCAGAAAAACCGGGAACCTGGTATTTCCCGCCAATCGCTTCCCTGATCACATCCGGCGGCAGGCTATTGCTCGCAATGCTGGAAAAAAGCGTCGACGAAAAAGAAGGAAGTTATTTATTTTGCGACACGGATTCCCTTTGCATTGTGGGAACGAAAAAAGGCTCGTTTGTGGCGTGCGCAGAAGCAAAGACTCGTCATCACGGGAAAGCTGGATTCAAAGCCCTTTCTTTACGGGCAATAAGAGTAATCGCCGACAAGTTCAAAAGGCTAAACCCCTACGATCCGTCCCTTGTTTCTGAAATACTCAAAATTGAAGATGTGAATTTTGAGCATTCCAATCCGAAAAAGCCATTCCGCCAGCTCTACGGTTATGCGATTTCTTCAAAGCGATATGCGCTGTACACACGTTCGGAAAACAACATTCAAATTGAAAAGGCCAGCGGACACGGGCTCGGTTATTTATTTGCGCCAAAGGAGCGACGAGAAAATGAGGAAGAGGAAACGCCGCAATGGGTAATCGAGGCCTGGAATTTCCTTTTGCGAAAAGAGTTCAAACTACGAGCTGAAGAACCGCCGTGGTTGGATTTACCTGCAATGATGCGGATGGTCGTTACGACTCCAAATGTGTTCAAGCACCAGAGACCGGAATGGCTGGGTCCATTCAATTTCTTCCTCTTTCCACTCGTTTCGGTTCTTGGCGGATATCCCGCAGGCTACGACAATTCCAATTTTCTGTTCATAACTCCCTACGAATCCGATCGCAAAAAGTGGAAATCGCTTACGGGCGTGAATCTTGCGGATGGGCAAAAGTTTCAGATCGCAATGCGGCCAACGCCAAACCAAAATAAGGTGATTCCAGACTCTTTTCGCATCGTCCTGCACAATTACCTAGGTAAGCCAGAAGTGAAATCACTAGCTCCCGACGGAACGCCATGCACTGGCGCAACGCAGGGCCTCTTACTGAGGGCTAAGATAATCGCTGGCAAATTGGTTCCGGTCGGCAAAGAAACTGATCGGCGTTGGGAGCAAGGGGAAGATCCGAGCATGTTGGATTCCCAGGTCTTTGTATATGAGAAGCAGAGGAAAACGGTTGTTGCTGACGCTTTGGAGAGAAAAAGTTGGTCTGCCATCGGCGTTAGACGCTTGATGAGAGAATCAAAGCTAAGCCAAGCACCAATCTCCAACACAATCAAGGGCAAACCAGTTCGTCGTCAAACCCTCTCGATCATCAGACAAACAGCAGCTAAGATTAAGGCGTGAGCAATCGTACGAGCTTGTCCGGTAACGCGTGGCTAAATCGGACATTTGGGTCCTAGTATGGCAAATGTCCGGTAACGCGACTAACCACCATAACGGCCGTTGGGCTTATAGTTTAGTTCTCGACTGATATATTGCCCTCGGGATTGTCCGGGCCTCGTAAATTCCTCCCACGTAGCAGGAGAGCACCCGCTATACCACCATTCAACCCCGTCAGGAAACCGCACGTAAATAGTCTCGGTCTCTGCATCATAAGCTTCAGCGACAATGCGTTTCGAATCGCCGACCGCAATCCACTCAATCATCTTCAGCCTCATACATCCCGCGCCAAATCGCCAACGCGGGTGCCACATCCGGAATTCTCGGTTCACCTCGCCATGGCATTAACGAGGGGTCGTCTGCCAACGGTTTTGGCCTCGGCAGGTCTAGCAACATCCGCGCGGGAAGAACTACGGCTTCGCCGCTGACAACCGCTTCGCCGGTTCGAAGTGAAGGCAACACAGCCGCCAACCCCGCTACTGTGTCGGGAAGAGCAGCGCGAATTGCGCCCTGATCGTCGGCGTTCGACAGGCGAAGCGAGATGATTGTTCCGCATTGCGCGAGCGCCGTTTTTGGCAGCTCCGTCGGTCTCTGCGTCACAAGGAGAAGCCCAATTCCGTACTTTCGACCTTCCCGTGCGATTCTGTTCGCGGAATCGCGTGTTAGGCCGCATGCGCCTTCACCGAGGTAGCGATGCGCTTCTTCTAACATGATCAGGACTGGGCTCGGGCGTCCCACGCCAGGCCCTCCAGATTCACCCCGTAGACATACCTCGAATAAGAGGCTGAGAACAACTCCGATTGCAAGGTCACTTGCGACAGACGGGACGCCGCTGAAATCCAAAACGGAGATTGGGCGATCGCGGCCAAGCCACTCTTGCAGAACGTCGACCAGTGGGTCAGGTCCAGCAGGGGTTCCCATTGGCTCCTGAAAGAAACGTAGCTGCGGATCCATCAGCCCTAGCCGGAGCAAGTCAGGGGTAGTTCCGTACGAACCGTGAGTTGGGGCTTTGTGTGGCGCTTGTCCAGCGGGATTGTATGGTTGAAATTGAGCCGGCCTCAGCGAAGCCGCGTCGCCTGCGTTCGTCTGGCAGGAAGTAGCCGGGTCGCCCTTGTTCATGCGGGTCTCTCGATTCTCCGAGTCAATTCGAAGCCAAACAGATCGGATGTCGAAAGGGACAGGCGTGTCAGCGGTAACCGCAGAAGCGTCTAAATTAAGCCAATCAGCTTGCGCTACAAACGCGCGCCGGGCCTCCGCGACTAGTTCGGAAAAGCGTGCAACAAAGGTTGGGCCGCCCGGCGCGCCTGCGAAAATGCGCACAATGTCGGTTGCCGGGAGAGCCCAGTACGGCACTCGCAAGCGATTATCGCCGTCACCGAGAACGCTTCGTACCGAGGCGTTCTCTCCGACTGCTGTTGCGTATTCGCCGTGCGGGTCAATCACGACGACGTTGGCCGCGCGCCACCCGCCCCGTACTAAATTTTGAAGGATAGAAGCAACCGCACTGGTTTTCCCGGCTCCAGTGGAACCGACGATTGCCGCATGTCGCACAACCAGACGCGAAGCTTCCAAACAAACCGGCACTTCTTCAGCAGCGGCTAGGCACCCAAGCCGGAGGTGATTCTCGTCCGGCTCTGAGAAAATTTCGCGGAGCTGGGCGGGAGTCGCAAAATGCACTGGGTCGTCCAATCCCGGATACGACCCTACCCCCCGTCGAAACTCGCGTGTGCCTCGGTCTATTTCACCGAGGAGCTGAACTTGCAGCCAGCGCTCGCCACACTGCATGTTTTCGGAAGGCTGAAGCGGGCCAGATAGCTCCGCAATGCCGACGAGCGTGACTGTAGCGATGAGGTCTACGAGCCCCTGAGGAACGAGCACAAGAGATCCAATTTGACCGACAGGCTGAAGTTTGCCTCGAAAAATTGGCGCTACCCCTGCTAAATCGGGGTCGAGAGCCACAGTTACGGTCGCACCCAAAACATGGCGAACCCGTCCGATGCATGTAGGTTCACGTTCGGCCATTATCCCTAGTCCCAGACGCTGACGGGGATTCACCACCCGCGAGTTCGGCTCCAGTGCTTCGAGCGAGGTAAGCAGCCAAATTCTGAAAATCCCCAAGTACAAATTGCCCTTTATCCCATAGACCGGGCTGCGCATTGTCCGGCGCTTTCCACGCACCGCGAACCCCGCCGAGAACCGCTTCCTTGGCACCAGCTACTTGCAGGTTCGGAGTATTCACGGCACGATTTGCAAGAATTTCAGGAATCTCGGAGTAGCAGAGAGCAACAAACTCGGAACGTTGTCGTCGTCCAGCAGCTCCGAAGATTAATTCGTTCAAGTGGTCGTCACTGAACGAATACCCAGCGATAATCACGAGACTCTCTGGTTCTTCCATCGCACGTCGGAAACGGTCCTGCAAAACAACAAATGGCACTCGACGCGACTCGTCATACTTGGCATCGGAGGGATAGATCGCGGCAGCCATTCCCGTTTCTACACTACGCCCGAGGCGCACAATGGTTTTCTGATTTTCCCAGACCCAATTTACCGACCCGTGAAGCTTCCACAGCCGCACGAAGAAAGCGGGTACGTGCTCTTCGTCCTTACCAACAGTGCCCTCCACTAATTCAGTGTGGAATCTAGCGCGGAGTGTCCCTACAAACCCGTCGAAGTACGGCACTCGGCACTTTTCAAGCGCAGTCTCAAGTAGCAAGTCATAGTTCACGGTAAAGATTTCGAGTGGCAAGTGGTATCTAGCACCACGAGCCCACGATGCGAAGAAACTAACGGAGCTGAGGTCAGTCTTTGAGGTGATTTCAAGCTGTTTAACGATTGCCTGACACACGGCGGTATCGAGGGCTGTGGCCTGGACGGAGGACAGTTTGTCAATGAGTTCGCCTACAGTGAGCAATCCGGCTATCCGCCGAAGCCTGCTTAGGGCCTGTTCGAGGTTCCGTTTCTCCAACTGAAGCTTTAGCATCTCGGCATCGTGCGGGTTTAGGGCCGACAGTACGAGTTTTTGCAATCCGTGCACATCTGGCAGGCCACACGCGCAACCAACTCCCGCGCCCAGAAAGACACAAACATGGCGTGACCGTGCGGCAAGCTTCGCGCTCAAGGCGGTTGCGAACCGTAACGGATTGTGTTCAGGCATATCGGCGACAATGCGTCATGCCGGGAATCGTTCTCGGCGTGCACATCTCCGGGGATGCTATCACAACTTTTTGGTATTGTGGTGATCGATACGTGCATACGTTTAATATGCTCTCAGCGACGACAGGCTGACCTCTGATACGGAAAGCGACGGATCCACTCTTTGGCGGATCGTCCGGAACTCGGAAGCAACCCACAAAAGCGACAAATCGAGTGGCCAGGTCCCGAACGTGGCAATCGGACCGGCGAAATGCTAGTACGGCACTTTTCCGATTACTTACCAGGCGCTGGCTTGCGCCGTTCCTTGTCCTCTGGAATAATCGCCCATGAACGCGGCCGTCATCGTGATTCCCCAAATCTTTCTATTCGTTTCGGTTTCTATCACTCCTCTACTGGCGCAGAGGTCCGGTGGCGAGCAGCAGCAGCCTTGTTGTCGTTGAATTCTCGACGTGGCGGGAGCCTCGGCGAGTGGAACTTCTATGCCTGAGCGGAATATCTTGAGAGTTCACCGTCAGTGGAGCCAGCGCGACGACGCCAGCGTGATTCAATACTACGTGCCTATCGATCAACAGACCGCAGGGTCATTCGGACTGGGGGCATCTCCGCAGCCTGGACCAGGGGAATGCGTCGAGGGACGCGTGGACGCAATTCTCGACCGAACCGGTAACATCGTCACGCTCGTCAACGAGCGATTCCTGTTTGAAACGTTCACATATGTCAACAGGGTGGGTGGCCAAATGGCCGGGATAGCGTTTCCGGAAGATATGGTTCAGCGATACGGACTTCGCGATGATGAGTATGTAGATGTTACCTTTGAGAGAATAAGGCGCATAAAGCGGACCTCCCTTGGAAGAATAATGCGCACAAGGCAGACCGAGGCCAGCATCGAGATCTTCCCGCGCGTGCTTCGGTACGGCCAGGTAGCCATTAACCCGCAAGCCTTTGGGACGATTGCTCTCGGGCAGATACCGGACAGGCTTATCCGCTCGGATTTTCAAGATAAATTCTACGCGGAGTTGGTTCTAGAATTGAATTATGCCTACGGATACGGCCTACAGAGATCCTCAGAAGTCCTCTTCCGTGCGCTGATTGAAAACCTTCTCATCGATATGCTGCGCGATAGATATTCCATGTCTAAGGTAAACCACTTTTTCGACACGAGCCGACATCGGTTTCACGATCTGTCCGTGCTAATCGCAAATCTCAGGACGAGTCTTCCCGACTTCGCCCCGTACTCTGCGTCGATAGATAAGAACTTCTGCGACCTACTGGACGGGTATCGCGAAATCGGGAACGCGAATGCACACAAGCTCGAAGCCACTGCATTCAGTAAGTCTTCGCAGGCGAAGCGAACTGAAATGGCGAATATCGTAGCCCTGCTCAAAAGTACGATTGAGAAGATACGAGGCAGGGCGCTATAGGGGGCACCTGGTAATAATTGCCGCATAACCGCCGCTTTCAGCTGACATGCATTCTGGTACCCCAGGCCGATTCCTTCCATGTCACCGCGCGCGCGGAAACAACCGACATGCCTAATTAACGCTTACCGATTACGCCGATCTCGGCGCGGACGACGCACAATCACAGGACTCTAAAATATCGTGCAAAAATCGAGCGATGGATTTAATCATCATTAAGGTTGCTGCAATCGGATGTAAATAGGGAAGATAGATGTGCTGTATCGGTGGAGAAATAATCTCCGATTTCAACAATGACCGATCCGGTGAAATATCGCCGCCCTCTGCGAAATACCCGGATCCGGGATTTAATTCCGTCAAAACTCCTATCCCCGGCCGTCATCGCCGCCGAAATCACCACCGCAACGGAAACCGAATTTCCAGCTCGTTCAAATCCCCCCGCCTGCCGTCCCCGGCAACGAACGCGCGGATCGTCGAAATTTCCTCGCAGCTGTTCACAACGAACCGGAAATCGCAATTCGACGACACCGAGGGGTGTATCACTTTTCCCCGCGCTGTAACCTATCCCGTCAAAGCCGCGCCTGAAACAACGGCCAAGTTACCATGGCGCTCCAACTCCTCCACTCGCAGCTCACGTCACTCCGGCCCACTTCTGATACTCCGGGCCCAGCTCGGCCACAATTCCTTCACCCTGCAAGTACACGAAATACTCTCCGGACGAGATCCCCGCCAGACGGCCCATCCGGTTCTTCGCTTCCATCAGGCCTTCGACCGCAGTGATCCAAAGCGTGTTTCCGTTCGGCAGTCTCTTGAATATGTCGAATCTATGATTCATCGTAGCCTCCTCGCAATCTCCGAAGAGAACTCCGCACCAAGAGCCGCACTTCAATCTCCGTTCACAACGCGAATCACTTACTCCCGTCTCTTCAATAGGTTGCAAGCTAAATAACCGTTCACGTTGCACCGCGGCGGCATGAATCCACCGGGTATTTTCTTCGGCGGAACCAGCAAAATATTCCAGCAGGGTCGCGGGCGCCCATAGGGTAAGTTCCTCAGGCCTCTAAAGACTTTGCCGTATCGCCACCATTCCTCTCGCCGCGTACTATTTTTGAATGCACGAGTTCTCCTACGAGGTGAAGCCGATGCACATTTCACATGTTCGCCGCGCGCTTAAATCGCTCGGACTCTCCACTTGGTTCGCACTGGCCGCAGCTCTGTTCGCGGTTTCAGCAGGACCGTCCACCGCTTCAGCGCAGGTCGTTCTCTCGGTCACCGTCGCCCCACCCGTCCTTCCCGTTTACACGCAGCCCGTTTGCCCCGGCGATGGCTATATCTGGACGCCGGGCTACTGGAGCTATAGCGACGACGGAGGATATTTCTGGGTCCCGGGCACGTGGGTGGAAGCGCCCGAGGTAGGTTTTCTCTGGACGCCCGGCTACTGGGGCTGGTCCAACGGCGCCTATCTCTGGAACGCCGGATACTGGGGCCCTGAAGTCGGCTTCTACGGCGGCATCAACTACGGATTCGGCTACGCCGGCACCGGCTACCTCGGCGGCCGCTGGGACGGCGGCCACTTCTTCTATAACACTCGGGTGAATAACGTGGACGTCCACGTGATTCACAACGTCTATGAGAAGACGGTCGTCGTGCACGAATCACACGTCAGCTTCAATGGCGGCCACGGCGGCGTCAACGCGCGCCCCAGCGCCGCGCAAGAAAGATTCGCCCACGAACAACACCGAGGGCCTACCGCCGTTCAAGAGCAGCATGTGAGCCAGGCGCGTTCTGATCGCAACCAGTTCGCCTCCGTCAATCATGGACGCCCGGCTGTGGTTGCCACCGCGAAGCCCGGCGAGTTCAAAGGTCCCGGCGTAGTGCAGGCCAAAGCGTCCGCTTCTGACCGCATCGGCAACTCGCGCACCGAAGCAAAATCCTCTGCCAAGGCCCGCACCGAAAGCTCGGCGCGCACGGAAACCGAAAGCAAACCGCGAACCGAAACAAAGACTGGGGCCGCGCGCGAGCCGAAGTTCGACGCCAAGCCGAAGACAGAATCGAAACCTGCGGCTACGCGTGAACCGAAAACGGAAGCCAAACCGAAGGCGGAATCAAAGCCAGCCGCCACGCGTGAACCGAAGTCCGAATCCAAGCCGAAGACAGAATCAAAACCCGCAGCGACGCACGAACCAAAGACTGAAGCCAAGCCCAAGTCAGAATCAAAGCCCGCGGCCACACGCGCGCCCAAAACCGAGTCCAAACCGAAAACAGAATCCAAGCCGGCCGTAACGCACGAGCCCAAGACCGAAGCCAAGCCGAAAGCGGAATCAAAACCGGCCGCAACGCACGAATCAAAACCGCCGGCACAACACGAGTCCGCGCCGAAGCCTGCGGCAACGCACGAATCAAAACCGCCGGCGCAGCATGAGTCGGCTCCAACGCACGAGGAAAAACCAAAGAGGAACTAAATTGTAGGCGACCCCAACCGGGGCGAGCGCGCTGCACATCGCGACGCTCGTCCCGCTAACTCTGACCCAATTTTTTTCGCGCCGAAATAAACAGCGATATTGCCAGCAGCACGAAGAGCAACACTCCCACGCCCGGCGCGTTGCTGATCGCTGGAAATTTTTCGCCCAGCGCGAACATTTTTTCCGGCCAGGGCAAATGCAGCACGACCCCGAGCCAGTGCGGCACATGTTTGCTCAGCTCCGGGTCCTGCAACAAATTCAGGACGATCGCGAGCAGCCCAAACACGCCGCCCGCGGCGATCAATCCGCTGGCGTAAAGCGATCCGGGACTCACTTCGCTCTCCGCGTCGCTCTTTTTCTCGAGGCCCTGCTCCGCCAGCCAGCGTACCAACCCTCCCGCAAACATCGCCATCGTCGTGGCAATCGATAAATACGACCCCACCGCGAAAGGCAGCGAACGCACCCCCAACAACTCCACCGCAATCACTAAAAACACGCCCAGAAAAACCAGCCGCCACGGCAGCCGCTGATTCAAAATCCCGCTGATCACCGTCGCCATCAGACGAGCCTGCGGCGCCGCCGCCTGATCGCTGCCGATTCCCTGCACCCACTGAACTTCAATCTGCCGCGTTCCGGGATCGTACAAATATTTTCCGTCCGGCACTTCGTGCGACCCCAGCGCATTCACCAGGGTGTAAGTTTTCCCGTTGTACGAATACCCGCGTTCCTGCACGTCCACGCCCGGCTGCAGATGATCAATATCCAGCGCGATCTGCACCGGCTTATATTGCGCGAGTCCGATGTTCATCAGGATCAGCGTGCCGCCAATCGCGAAGGACGAAACCATCACGCCGATCACCAGCGCCACTTGCTGCCAGTAAGGCGTCGCGCCGACCAGATAACCCGTCTTCAGATCCTGCGAAGTGGCGCCCGCAATCGCCGAAGCGATGCACACCACACCGCCAATCGTCAGCGCGAGCACTTGATAAGGCGTCGAAGTCCAGTGGATCACCAGGAACACCGCGCAGGTGGCCATCAAAGTAGCAATCGTCATCCCGCTGATCGGATTCGAGGAATTTCCAATCAACCCGCTGATGCGCGACGCCACCGTCACAAACAAAAATCCAAACACCACCACAAACAACGCCGCCAGCAGATCCGAAAACCCACTGGTCATCGCTCCCGGAATCGGCTTGAATTTCAGCAGCGCCCACATCATAGCCACAATCACCGCCGATCCAATCAGCACCACGCGCATGGACATATCGCGCTCCGTGCGGTCCACGGCCGCTACGGATGCCGCCGCTTGCTTTGCGCGAATGTCCTTGATCCCCGCCGCAAGCGCCGAAAAAATCGTCGGCAAAGTCTTGATCAAAGTGATCAGCCCCGAAGCAGCCACCGCCCCCGCGCCGATCGAGCGAATGTAGCTGCTGTAAAGTTGATCGGGCGTCATCAACCCGATAGGGATCGTCGAGGGATACAGCGCTACATTTCCGGAAAGTGAACCGAAGAATTTAATCGCCGGCATCACCACCAGCCACGAAATCACGCCTCCGGCAAAAAGCGTTCCGGAAACGCGCGGCCCGATGATGTAGCCCACTCCCAAATATTCCGAAGTGATGTTCGCGCGAAACGAAGAACCCGGCAGCCATTTCGGCTGATAATCCGGCTGCGACGGCCACATGCGCAGCGTGTTCATTGCAAATGTGTAAACGCCGCCCAGCCCCAATCCCCAGAACACCCGCCCCGCAAACGATCCGCCGCGCTCGCCCGCCACCAGCACGTCCGCGCAAGCCGTGCCTTCGGGAAACGTCAGGTTGCCGTGCTCTTTCACGATCAATTGCCGCCGCAGCGGAATCATGAACAGCACGCCCAGCCATCCGCCCATCAGCGCCAGAAAAAAAATCCGCCAGTATTCAGCGTTCAGCGAAAATCCCAGGAAGATGAGCGCGGGCATGGAAAAAATCACGCCCGCCGCAGCGGATTCGCCCGCCGACCCGGTGGTCTGCACGATATTATTTTCCAGAATTGTGGAACGCCCGAACGCGCGCAGGATGCTGATGGAAAGCACGGCGATCGGAATCGAGGCGGACACCGTCAATCCCGCGCGCAACCCCACGTACACCGAAACCGCCCCGAACAGCACGCCAAACAGCGATCCCAAAATCACCGCGCGCAGGCTGAATTCCGCTACGCTCTCCCCCGCCTCGACATAAGGGTGAAATTCCCCCGGCGGTGCCGTCGAACTCCACTGTTTCGTCGCCATCAAGCCCCCGTGGCCGTTGCACTGGTTTCGGTCCGCGCCGACCAACCAATTTGGCTCCACGCCGCCGGGCAAGTTAACACCACCAGCAGAGCCAAGCAAGCCGCATTCGCGTTGCGCTGGAACTGAGGGACGTTTCTTGATCCCGGTAACAGGGCAAGATTGCCAACGTCGCGAGAGGTAAATTTGTATCGAATAGAAAATTGTTTCTCGTTTGTTTTCAGCAGAGCGCTCAGCGGAATGATGATTTTGTGAGCTTTATTTGTATCGAATAGAAGTGGTGCGATTCGTGAACGGTGATTGGTGCGGTGTGGCGGCGGAGCCGACAAATTGCGACAAAAACTAGCGATTGATTTGGATCGCTGGTGATTGTTTTCAAAGAGTTGCGATGGCTTTCGATTATGTTTCGCTAGCGATTGATTTGCGGTGGGCGTGACGGGCGGGTGCGTGGGGTGGGTGGAGGTCTGAGGTTGGGTCGCGTGCCACATGTTGCGTCCTTTTGGGGGATTCCATAGTGCCCCGACTTACGCCAACACAATGGGATTTACGGCGCTATTCGTAGAACTACGGAGATGGATCAGAAGCCGAAACGAAGACACAAATGTGCGGGCGGAAGGGAACAGGGCATGGTCTGAATTGACGAGCCGAATTGTATCGGAGAGCGGTACTTGGCTGTGGTGGCGAATCGAGTAGCGTCTAAACCCGCACCCTTCGCATGAAACAAAGGCGCGAGGGATGCGGCACCCGCAAAATCAAATGAGAGCGTCGAGGTGGTGTAGAAGGGTGTGCCACCCGTGCGGAGTGCTAGCATTTGGGTTCGAATGCGTTTAACCTACTTGGGAGAGGTTGATTCCAATGACGATTCGGGTCGAGCTTAATCCCGAGGCCCAAGCGCGTCTGATTGCCGAAGCGCGCGCCAAAGGCCTGCCATTGGAAAAAGTAGCCGAGCAGCTTCTGAACGAAGCGCTCAGCGGACGTTCGCTGTCTCAAGGGCGGTTGAGCGTGGAAGAATTTCAGCGCATGCTGAATGCGATGGCGGAAGACTCCGAAAAACTGCCCGATTTGCCTGCCGAAAGCTTTTCGCGCGCCAGCTTCTACGAGGACCGGCTAGATGGCGGAGACGCCGTACCTCGTCGATAGCAACGTACTTCTCCGCTGGGTGAAGCCCGACCACAGCGAGTATCCCACCATCGTCTCTGCGACGGACGCCATTCTTCGGCATGACGGCATTCTCTGTTACACGTCCCAAAATGTTGCGGAGTTTTGGAATGCCTGCACGCGCCCCGCGGATCGCAATGGCTACGGCCTTTCCCCTGAAAATACGGACCGCCGCGCGCGATTTTTCGAGGAGAAGCTCCGTTTGCTCCCCGACAACCTCGCGGTTCACGAAGTGTGGCGCAAAATCCTGGTCACTCATAAAGTCTCGGGCGTGCAAGTCTACGACGCCCGCTTAGTGGCGATGATGTTGGTGCACGGTGTAAAGCGCATTCTGACGTTCAACGACAAGGACTTTACTCGTTACACCGATATTGAAGCTGTGCATCCGCGAAGTGTTTCTCTTGCGTAGTCGAAGGGCTGGCCACCCACCCGTGTCCTGACGTAAAACCGTGGTTGCCGCGCAAATTCAGGAGCGACGCTGCGTCTAAACCCGGACCCTTCAAAAACCGAAGGGTCCGGCACCCATAAAAACTAATGCGTTCGTTTGGGTGGAGTGGAAGGGTGGCCCACCCGCCCAGTGCCTACCACGACAGTATTCCGCTTCGAAAGGCATTTGCCACGAGTGGCAATAAATGGTAACGTATGGTCATGGAGATACACGCCATGCCAAAAAAGAAAGCGGTCAAGAGCGGCGAGGACGAAGCCAACATGAACCGTGTAGTTTTTATGTGTCCCAACGATTTGTTCTGGGCGATTGACGTGCGGTCGGACAAGACCGGAGCTACTCGCAGCGAAATCATCAGGCGAGCGTTGAAGGACTATTTCAGACATGTAAAGCAGTAAGCGGGGCGGTTTAGTCTTTGAACGCCAGAGCCACCCATAATTCCCAAATTATTGAGGTGAGGCTCTGCGTGTCTGACCTAAAATTGGCGGGTGGGCTACGCTCCGCCCCTAAAATCAAGGGCGTCGGCTCTGGTGATCTTAAAGGCTTGGCCACCCTCTATGACGTTGTCGGCTCTGTCAAGGGACACTTCTAGTGTGCGAGCTGCGCGCAGCTCGTTTTGGTTCTTACTTACCAGGGCCTTTGCTG
>Ga0209006_10000478_pt1 | contig 38177 bp, 34 predicted proteins | sample JacPin_JW_Ref_O2_FD_188567 | JGI IMG/M metagenome (GOLD analysis project Ga0209006, IMG submission 188567) | Forest soil microbial communities from Algoma, Ontario, Canada - Jack Pine, Ontario site 1_JW_Ref_O2 (SPAdes) (version 2) | ecosystem: Environmental > Terrestrial > Soil > Boreal... | reverse complement strand
TGTCCAGCGATCGTCGTATGCATACGCGACCACAAAGCCGGACAGCCCGAAGAAAAAGTCGACCGCCAAATAGGCGTGGTGCATTAAGTGAAGAGGAGGGCTAAAGCCAAATGGGTAGTTGAATGCGTGAAAGAGCACGATCAGAAAGGCCGCGGATCCTCTCAAGCCATCCAGCACTTCAAAGTGTTCTTTTCCGCTACTCGTACGGTCGACAGTAATGGCAACATTCATCGGACCGTTCTCCACAATTCAGGCTCCGCGCCTTTCTCTACACGCGTTTTGCGGCGACGGATGTTTCAGCGAAGCACAAGACTTGCGGTCAGAGGCGTGTTGTCCGAAGAACTCCCGGCCAGCACTTGATATTCGCCCGGGGGCAGGTTCCAAGCGTTCTTCTCTTCATCAAAGGTCTTCAATACCCGGTCATCGATCGCAACCGTAACGGTCTGAGATTCGCCAGGAGCGAGCGTGATTCGCTTCCACCCGACAAGCCGCTTGAAGGGTTCGTCTGAACCCTTCGGAAGCCGTCCATAGACCTGAGCGATCTCGGTGCCGGTTCGCGCGCCGGTGTTCTTGATAGTGAAGCGCGCAGTCTTGGCGATTGAATCGACAGACAGGCCGGAGTAGGCGTAGGTGGTGTAAGACAAACCGAAGCCGAAGGGAAACAGTAGCTTCTTATTCTGTGCTTCATACCACTTGTAGCCAACCTCAGGCCCCTCATCGTAGTGGACAGCGTAACCAGCGCGAGCCGAAGCATTCGCTGTAGGCGCGCCGTTCTCGGCAACATCTCCAGCGCGTACCTGGCTCTCGGATGGAATCTTAGGCGCATCAGGATGCGGAAGATCCGCTTCGCTTTTCGGGAAAGACAGCGGGAGCTTGCCCGCCGGATTGACGTCTCCAACGAGCACGTTCGCTAGCGCCTTGTGTCCTGAACTTCCGGCGTACCATGCCTCGACTACGCCCGCTACCTTGTCGATCCATGGCATCGTGACGGTGGTGCCAGTTTCGAGCACGACGATGGTATTAGGATTCGCTGCCGCCACCTGCTCGATCAATGCATCCTGGTTACTCGGAAGCGAAAGGCTCGGCACGTCCATGTCTTCTGCCAGCCACTGATATGCAAACACAATCGCAAGATCAGCAGACTTGGCGAGATTCGCAGCCGACTTCGGATCTGTTCCCGGATCGAAATCAATCTTTGCGTTCGGCAGCTTCGTCTGCAGCGCCTTTAAGGGAGAGGTTGGGAACCAAACGGGCTTCTGCCAGATCGTCGCGCCTTTGCCAGGAGGCATGATGGCATTGCCGCCGGGAGGATCGACTTGCGCCGATCCTCCACCGGAGATCATCCCGACGTCGGCATGAGCGCCAATAATTGCGATGGTGTGGACCTTAGCTCGATCGATCGGAAGCACCGTCGGGCTGTTCTTCAGCAGTACGATGCTCTTTTCCTCTATCCGCTGGGATGTTTCAAATCCTTTCTCCACGTCCACCACGCCCAGATGCGAAGGATCGTCCACTATTCCCGATAGAAACTCGGCATACAGAACTCGGCGAACATGCTCGTCAATTTCCGACAGCGGAATTTTGCCGCCTTCAACTGCTTCTTTCAGTTTCGGACCAAAGAAGTCGGCCATGGGCTGTTCCTGATCAAGGCCTGCCGCGGATGCCTTTTCCGTACTGTGTGTTCCACCCCAGTCGGAAATGACAAATCCCTTGAAGCCCCATTCCTTCTCGAGCACATCGCGCAGCGTGTAGGAGTTCTCACAACCGAACTCACCATTGATCCGGTTGTAGGAACACATCACTGCACCGGGATTCGCGATGGAAATGGCGATATGAAATGCGAGCAAATCAGATTCCTGCATCGCCCGTTTCGAGATGACGGCGTTCACAAAGAAACGCGCCGTCTCCTGGTCATTCATCACATAGTGCTTGATGTCGCCGACCACATGTTGCCCCGCTTCACACTTCATAAGGTTGCCGACGACGGTGCCCGCGAGGAGTGGATCTTCACCCGCATACTCGAAGCTGCGTCCATTCCGTGGCTCGCGGGCTAAATCTACCCCGCCTCCCAACGTCATGTTGAACCCCTGCGCTCGGAGTTCCTGGCCAATCACAGTGCCGAACTCGCAAGCGGAGTCTTGATCCCAACTTGCCGCAGCGCCCAAGCTCGAAGGCATGGCTGTCGAATACCTTCCGTTCGCCCCGCTGTCTCTCACTCCATAGCCCGCATCGGAAATTAGCAGGGCAGGAATTCCTAAGCGCTTGACGCCCTCAACGTATCCCGCACCGCCGTTAGCAAGGTATGTCAGGGGCATCTGCCACTGGGGCGCGTGGGCCATCCCGTTCCCGTGCAATAAAGCCAGCTTCTCGTCGAGTGTCATCTGCTTGAGAACCATATCGGCACGTTCTTCTGGGGAGAGTTTGGGATTCATCCACGGCCTGTCCGCGACCTGACCGCTGGCGACGGAACTCGCGATGATCGTTCCCAAGGCCGCGATGACGGTGAAACGCAGGTAAAAACCAAACTTGCGATTTTGCATTTTGTCTCCCGACGGGACTCGTTCCCGCTCCTTCAGTGAGAATCTTCTGCCGTCACATCTTTGCAGAAGATCGCCACGCACGCCAGAAGCGCTTCCAGAAACCAGAGCGCACGCGTGCCCGACCCTTCCCAACCGACCGATCGTTCTCCCGGCCCCGGCGCGATAAACGGCTTCGCAAAAGCCCCTCCGTACTTTTTTCCCGTCCACTATATATTCGTAATATACCGTCGCGACGGTACACCCATAATCAGCGCGCGGGTACACCGCGCTCAACACCGTCGCTCGTGTGACCGGCCAATCGCGGCTACGCGACAGATCGTCCAAGTTAAATTTATTGGGAAAAATGCAAAATGCGCCGCAGGAGGAATCCCGACGGCGCATTGGGCAATAGACTCGACGCTGGCGCGCTGCGTTCCTTCAACTAGCCTGTGGAAGGCCCTGACCTATACGTTTCCGCATCACAAACACCAGCCCGAGCCCGAGCAGCATGAGGGCGACTAAACTCGGTTCCGGTGCGGCCGTGGCCGCGAAGGTCAAAGTCCCAGACCCGCACGTGACCGTATCGCCCGTGAGAGAGGAACAGGCAAACGGCACCCCGCGCCCGGTTCCGGTGGCGGTGTCCGTGAGAGAAATATGTTCGATGACGATTCCGGACACAGTCGTGATCCCGATGGTCCAATCGAAGAGGTCCGTTGGGGCATCGCCCGTGTCGAGAGTCAATGAGACAGCAGAGCCTGCGCTTGGCAGCCCAATATCAACTGTTCCAACCGGTGCGCCGGGGGTGAAGGTCGCGAAGGGCGGAGGGGTACATGCTCCAGTGCACGTGATGATGGGGGTGAACCCATCGCCGCGGGCGTTGGGCGCTCCGATGGCCACCAATAGTACCGCAAGGAAAATCCACAATGATTTTCGCATTTTCCCTACTTTCTCGGGGCGTCCTTATCGCGGACGGGCCGAAGCACCTGAACTTGTGTGCGGCGCATATTCGGCGACTTTACCAAATATGTCAACAACAAACCCACGTACCACGAGTACTTTTCTTTACTGCTCAAGACGCATCTCATACCGTCTTTAATCACGCTGTAGCCGCCAGCTCGTTATGTTTTGAGCGGAACCCTGTCGTACGAGAGGATAAGTCCCGGTAAACGCTGCGGGTTCAGAGGGTCGGCGCAACACTAAGCTTGAACCCACCTAGCATTGAAAACAAAAGCCAAGATCGCCAGCCAGGGTTAGACCTGCGGGGACGCTGCCCTGGCTAGGTTTTGGCCCTGCACCGCCAAACAGATGAATCTCCCGCGGAAGCATTGCCGAACCAACGCACTAGAAGGTGTTGCATCGACCGGTTGAGCTGGCAGCCCAAACCGGACAAGTCAAATCCACGGGCTTTCCAGCCCTTCGACCTTGAGAGCCGCAACAAAAACTCGACGGTGGGTGGCCAAGCCATTCACGTCACTGAAACCGACGCCTCTGATTTTTCGGCCGCCCATCCTTCGCACTTTCGCCCCATGCGAACGGCGGGGGTTTAGACCTTCTATATTCGCAGTTCATCCCGCAGCGCCCGAACTCTGCACAAAGACTTTCGCGCACCACAAAAAAGCTCCTCCACCACCCGCTCTCGCGAGTAGGCTATCCGCGTTCGTCGATTTCTGATTCGCGGCGATTGTCCGCCGCGAACGTATCAATTCGGACATCGTACGATTCGCGCCGCTCTGTGTGCCGGCCGCCGCGCTGCTACACGCGCCGCTGCCTCGAGACTCAGCGCCGTAGGCGCGAAATAAGCTAGCCCAGCGCGGAAGCGCTGGGAAAATCCGCAAAACGACCCCGAGCGCCGTAGGTGCGACACTCATTTGGCCCGAAATCGCGTCGTTCCGCGCGGGCTGTCTCCAAGGCGTCAGTTGCGCTCCAATACACGCCTTTCTGCAATTCAAACGCCCTGGTGTATGCTTCCGGGACGATGCCGCGCAAACCGTTTCCCGATTCTGTGGAAATCTCAGTGCTGACGAAGTGCAAGCGTCGCTGCGCGCTATGCTTCGGGATTAACAACGACGACACCGAAAAGCGCGGACAACTCGTGCACGTGGACCGAGACGGTGAAAACATCGACGAAGATAACGCGGCTTTCCTTTGTCTCCCCCATCACGAATTGTACGACTCGACTTCACGCCAGGCGAGGGGCTACATGCCCGGCGAGTTAAAACGCCATCAAGAAACACTTCTGGCCTACGCCCTGACGCTCAAGAACGAACCGAATGTTCCGATGAGCGGGATCAAGCCAACCGTCGGTCTAGACTTGTACGATCGCCGCTTGCTGATCTACAAAGCGGCAAGGCAGTTTGTGCGCGATGTCTCTGAAAACCTGAGACCGGAGCTTAAACTGATTCTCAAATTCGCCGCTGACACCGACGAGGCGTTATTTCTCTTTGATCCCGGACTGGCGGAATACCTGGAGACGCTCTTTAAGAAAGCTCTACGCCTCGATACCGTGGGGCTACTCAGAGAGCGAATGCAGACCGATGCCGGCGAGGCCGAGAACTTCGTGGCGCTTATTCAGGAAGAAACGGGACTCGCAGTATGGTTCGCCGAGCAGCCACAAGAGATTCGGGCTCGATTCGCTCCTTTTCTGCGCTTGGCGTGATACCGAGGGATTGCCAGCGAGCGCGACCGCGCGCATCATGGCGTAAGAGGGAAACAGTCAATGAACGCGAAAGAACGAACCGAGCAATTAATTCAACGTTATAGTCCGCACACAGCCCGCAGACGCAACGTTTTGTACTGGATTCTAGGTTCCTTCGGTGGTCCGCCAGAAAACAACAAGAAGCGCAGTATCATGGGGCGAACACTGGACAGCTATCACGAATTGAAGTTCGACCTCAGTTTTTTGGCGGGCATGCTGACGCTGCTACCGTTGCTGAACTCGGCGAGAGGCGTCCAGTATCGGGATGAAGGCGAGAAGATATTGAGCGATGCCAACGAGTTGATACACAGCTTTCTTGAGGACGGAAACGCGACGGTGAATTTAGTGCGGAAAATGCGCGTCTGCGGCGAGAGGATTATCAGATTGCGGGACAAAATCCAGAAGGAAATGAAACGCTCCTGGATCGGGCCGCATAATGGCGCCGGCCCCTAGCCAGCTCACTGGTCAACGGATGAAAGGTCAGAGCGCACCCTTCTGGCTGTTTTTCAGCTCGTTCGGGTTAATTCGAGGACAATTTGCATTTTTGTACGCTGAAAAGAGATGAGGACGATTTACGTTGACGGCAGCGAACTAGCGGCGTGGGTCGGTCCCGAGTTCGGATCCGAGGTCCCGAGGCTCTTGGTGCTCGGAGAGTCTCGGTATGACGAGGACTTCACCGACCGCGAGATTATTGAATGGCGAGTCGCCAGAAGATTTCCCGGACGGAAACGACGCACGTTTACAAATTTCGAGCGCGCCGTTTTGGGGCAAGAACATTTGGAGGCCGATGCGCAGTCCTTCTGGAACAGAACTGCCTTCTACAACTACAACCGGAGCTTCTTCCCCGGTGGCCCTCGGGTAGATCCAGCCTATCGCGTCAGAGCCAATCGGCAGAACGTCGAAACTCTGCGAACGGTGCTGCGCGACCTAAAGCCAACACATGTAATTGTGTGGGGGTTCGGTAACTGGAATAGCATCGACGCGGGTTCGCCGTGGACTCCGGACGATCGGGTGCCGGGGACCCAGGAACCCTATTGCTCAACAACGATAGATGGTCACAGAATCATTTTTACGCGCGTGTGCCATCCGTCGGCCGCTTTTTCTACCCGATATTGGAATCCGGTCCTCTCGAAGTTCCTAGCGGAACTGTGACACGCAGCATTCGCACTGAGAGAATGAAAGGCTGCAAATTCATTAAGCACGAAAGAACCGCCGGAAGGAATTGTGGGCTGTTTACTGAAACTGACGAAGCGCGCGCGGAATGGCGGCGCCGACATCCCAAGGAGATCATTGAGGTCAATGGCGAGTGACGATCGGGCAGATTTTCACTTGCAAAGTAACGCGACCACTCGTTTGTGCTATATTGCCGCCACGCAACACGCAATCTCATGCTGCATTTAGCTTTTCTTCTCGCACGATTCGTCGTAGCCCTACTCGGTCTATTTTGTGTCCTAACCGCGATAGTGCTGTACCCGAACGAAGAGGGAAAGATCCAGAGCAAGTTCGAAGATTTCTGGGTCAAGGCAGATGACTATCAACGGCTGGCACTGTCGCGTCACGCAGCGTTTATGACGCAGGTCGCTGAGCTGGAATCGGCCTTCTTGGATCGAGTGTTTGGGCCGAAGTTATTTTCGGTCCGATCGATAGTAGTTTCATGCTGGAGTTCGACAGTATCGTTTGTTTTGGCAGGCTCAGTACTGAGAAGCGTGACTCACATGGCAATAGCGTTTCCCAATCCGTTTTTGGTCGGATTGTTGATTGGCCTCTCGCTAGCCTCCACTGCGTGTATTTTCCTTCCAAACCATCGTCTCGCTCGGAACATTTGTCTGTTCATCGCCGCGGCATTCATCGAATATGTGGGAGTTTGGTTTGTGCGGCTAACCCCGAAAACAGGATTAGAGACGTGGATCATAACGTACCTCGCGCTATTCATTGGAGGTTTTTGCTGCGACGTCATGTTCATCGCTGCAACGCGCCGACTGGTCCGATGGGCTGGAGAAATGACGCGCTCACTCACCATAGTCGGCATACTCACGTGCAACCTATTGTTAGCGGTCGCTCTGGTCGCTCCCGGGTTAGCTTGGCAACGCGCTTCCATTGCTAGTCTTTTTGTCGGCTCACGGTGGTGGTTTGTAATCGTAGTCACTATGACAGTTGGGTTGTCGAATCTCTTTGATTTTCTCTTCGCATCCCTGTTCGCTGTTTTGGCAGCGGTATTGCTAATTCACCGTGCCCTCTGGCCGCTGCTAACCCGAACTCTTTTTAGAATGCAGGGCATCGGGACGAAAGGAAGACGCGCGATTCTTGTCCTCATCGGGTTTACCCTGATGGGGGCGTCACGTACGAAGTTTCCCGAATTATCGAAGAAACTAGCGCAGATTTTTGGAATAGTGTAAGGCCAAAGCCGTCGGATGCCCCATCCGTCGCGCTTTTGGTTCATGCGAAGGGCGGGGGTTTAGCCTTTCTCTATCTGTAGCACGTTCCGCAGCACCCGAACTCCGCACAAAACTTTTCGTGCATCGCAAAATCTCCGCAGCACCCACTCGAACCTCAATCCCGAAAAAATACAGACGCAAAACAAATTCGAACTACTAAGTACTAGCACTGTCCCATTTCTGTACCGCGTCTGTCCATTCGTACAGCTGTTCTTGCTCCCTCCTCCTGCTACCGTGGTCCGGGAGAAAAAAATATGAGACCGTTTCGAAAATTTCGCGACGATCGTTTCGCGCTAACCACCCTGCAAAATCCCCTCTGTGAAGTCCGCACCCGCGCCGAACTAATTCAAGCTGCGCAACTAGCTCTCGAGCGTCAGCCGGACGTAGCCGACATCCCCGCAACTCCGCCGCCCGCCGCCACGAACCCAGCGCCCGCCGCCCTCGCACCGCTCGCTCCGTCCGCCCATCTAATAGCCGAGCCGCCGAAACCCCACGCCATCGAGTTCATCCTCCCGCTGCGCAAGCCGGCGGACAAGCGCGCCAAATCCAGGCCGCCACACAAAGCCGCGCACCACCCGAGCCGCAAACGCAAGACCCACGTCAAGCGCCCCCAACTCGCCGAAGTCGTCCCCTCCGGCGACGCCGCCCAGTACGTCTCCGAAATATTCGACCGGCACATCACCAATTCCGTCGCCCCGCACCGCGACGCTGCTTCTGATCCCTCCACCCTCGAGCATCACTCCCGCAAGTGCGCCATCTGCAATCATCCCGATCGCGCCGACCTCGAAGAGGATTTCGTTTCCTGGCGCAATGCCGATCTAATTCAGAAGGATTACGATCTCCCGAATTTCCGCACCATGTACACCCACGCCCGCGCCACCGGCCTCTACCAACGTCGCCGCGAAAATCTGCGCTTCGCCGCCGAACTTCTAATCGAACACGCCGACCAGGCCAAACCCAGCCCGGACACCATCCTCCGCGCCATTCAAATCTGCGCCCGCCTGGACGCCAAAGGCGAATGGCTCGAACCAGCCAAGCAAGTCATCTTTTCCTCGAGCGTCAATAAAGCCGCGCCCGCCCCCGAACCCCAAACTCCAGCGCGCGAAGCAGGATCTCCAAACCGACAGCTTCCAACCTCAATCAGTAGTCTTACGGACGCCATCAGTACAAATACGCATTCCGTAATCGACAGTCGCGGCGATTAGAAAACGCCGCAACCCAATGAAAACAAAGAGCGCACCAAATTCTAATCGACACCATTTTGCAAGAAACAGCGCAGCAAGGCGCAAACGGCAAGCCACGAGGTGGGATGGCAACGATGTGTCGGGGGTGTCGCAGGATGTCGCGGGAAGCCACCCTTCGCGAAGTGGCTCCGTGCGAAGGGTGGGAGTAGTAGACGTTCGAGCCTCGAAGCTATGGCCGAGGCCTCGAACGAACCGCCGAGGCCTAGCTGGAAGCCAAGGCGCCAGTCAGCTGAGCTGCGGGCTCTTGCACGGCTTCGTTGCGCGGCGTCATCGCGCTGGCCGCAGGTGCGTTCTGGCTCGACGCGGCGTTTGCCTTGCCGAAAAATGCGCTGCGGGCCTTTTCAAACGAATCTTGCTGCATCACACTGGTTTGTTTCATCTCGGCTTATTAATCTCCTCGTCGTTCCTACTGCGATCATCGTCCAGCCCAGCTTTTCCATGCTTTCCAAACAGGGCCCGCGGAGGGCTGGTACAGCGGTCCCTGGACCAAATTGCTTCCTATTAAATCCAACGGCCTTCCATCGCTCGCGACCGCAGGGAGAAGGCAGATATATGGCCAGAGCGCTGACTGGCGGAAACGCCTTATTGTGAGCAGCTTACGGGCCGACGATCTTTTACCCTTCTTCGTCGTCAGCGCCGTTCTCCCTGGCTTCCGCGCTTCACGAGTCAGTAGTGCAATTCGACGACCGAACGTTTCAGCCAGGCGAAGCCAGCGATTCGCGGATGCTACTGGACTTAGGCAACGGACCGGCAAACCGAAGCTGGAATCTGCGGCCTCGCCAGTGCTGAACGGTTCAACATGGGTTAAGTTATTCAGTATTTTTCACTTTTGGAATTCGGGCCCAGCTGCGGCGAGAGTAAGAGGTCAAATGTCAAAAATCGAAGAACGCCATATCCATCACTGCGGCAGCAACGCAGTCTGCACATCGATCGGAGTCTTGTTGATCGGCTTCGACGCGGGTCCGCTGAGGTACAAACGCATCCCGGTGAAATCAAACGTCACAGCATACTGTCGGAAAAATTGATGCGCGATCAACCCGCCGATGCGGAAGCCGTACGCGTGTTCCAGCCCCGCTGGAAACGCGCCGGCGATCCCCGCAACGTTCTGCTCCCGCGCGTCGCCCAGGTACAAATCGCTCACAACAAATGGCGCAAGGTTTCTGCGCCGCGCTGTCGCCGGCAGAATCGACCCTTGCCGATCAAACGACAGCGAAGCCTGCTCAATCATGGACTCCGGACAAGTGAATCCGGACATAAAGCCCGTGGCCACGAACAGCAGCGCGGGCGGCGCGTGATTCACACGCCCTCGCGCCACGATCATGTGATCGCTCACCAGCCAAAAAGGCATTGCGATTTGTTTTTCCGCCTGTGCGCGTGCTTCAAAAGCGTGCAAAATCTCCGCCGACCTGCGCCGCAGGATCACCTCACCGTTCGGATAATCGATCGTGGCGAGAAAGTGATAGAGCAGCACGGTTCCCAGCACGCCATCCAGCTTGCGTCCGGCAAAAACGGGAAGCGGCCGAACCCCCACTGGCACGTTCTGCACGTCGAAATCTCCCAACTGGAGCGAAGCGACGCGCCCGTGGCGCATCTCCGTCTGGCTCCCGTCGAGAAGCATCGTCGAACTTTCGCCGGCCGCGCTGAGATTCATCCGTTTCGCGAAATCAGCGTCGAGTTGCACTTCGGCCCCGCCCGTATCAATCAGGAACGACCCCGCCTCGCCACCGTTCACCCGGACGCGCACAATCGGCAGCGGATCGGTGACCACGAACGGCAGCCGCGTTTCGTCCGGCGGCCCAACAATCGTGTACGGTGCCGCTCCGCCGAAAAGTTCCAGCGGCTCAGCCCGCTCGCCGTTGCCCGCCGCGCGCAACCATCGCGCAGCCTCCGGAAATTGGTCGCGCCGGTAATAAATCTCGCCCAGCAGGTTTTTCGCCACCTCTTGGAACGGCCCCGCCTCTGCCGCTCGCCGCAGATATTTCTCCGATTCGTCCAGCCGATTCGAGAACAAATCAATCATGCCGAGCAGCGTGTTGACTTTCAGGTCGCCCGGATTCTTGTGCAGCGCCTTCATGTAGCCAGCTTCCGCTTCCGGGAAATAACCATTTGCGAACAACGCATCGGCGTGTTCCAACCCGGCGGCGGCAAGAAGGGAAGTGCCCGCAAACAAAAGCAGCCCGATAAACACGACGCGCCGGCGAACTCGCATAATTCAATAAGGACGCCGCAATTTGTAATCGGTAAGCCACACACATTGTTTTATCGGCGCGCCACGCAAAAAACATTACGAACCACACGAACGCGTACGAATTTTCGTACACGCGCGAATAGTTGCGAAAATTGGTATGCACGATGTGCTTGGATTCGGAGCAGCACGCGGGAAAATGCGCCAAGAAATTCGTCACAAAAGCGGCGCCGCACACAGATTCGGCTCAGCGGGCCGCCGCAGTTCCTGCCACCCAGGGGAATGACCATTCAATCGCGGCGCCGCAGTGATATCATCCGGCGTCGTGCAGCACTGAAAGCCGTGCTCGGGCACGAATACAAGACGCCGCGAACGGCTCAGCGACGCGTCTCGACCAACGCCGCCAGCGGCCGGCGCACATCAGCGAGCCGCCAGAAAGACGAGACTCCAATGCCAGAACTCAGGTCGCTCGTTGCTTCCTCTCTCGCCGGATACTACGAAGAAGTTCGCGGACGCCTGCACCAATGGGTCGCTCCGCTCTCCACCGACCAGCTTTGGCGCAAGCCCTATCCCTACGGTAACAGCATCGGCCACCTGCTCCTGCATCTCACCGGAAATCTGAATTACTACATCGGCGCGCAAATCGCCGGCACCGGATACGTGCGCGACCGCGTCCGCGAATTCAACGAACCGCGCCATCTCCCCAAGGAGCAAGTCCTCGCCGATTTCGACCGCACGATCGACATGGTCGCTGCCATCATCCGCCAGCAGTCCGCCGCGGATTTCGCCGCCCCCTACTCCGCCGCGCTAGAACCACAAGCCCATGACCGCTTCACCGTATTCCTGCGCATGGCCGCCCACGCCTACCATCACGTAGGCCAGATAATCTATCTCGCGAAGGAAGTCACGCAGCCGCGGGGGGCACGCTAGCCGCTGCGCGAGCAATGGCCGACGGGTCACGCGTTTTGGCCATCGCGCCCATCAAAGCGTCGGCGAATCATCTCCCAGCATCGCCCGGCGCACGATTTTGATTGGCGGAAATCCCTGCCGCATGAAATTGTTGTGGAACTGCTCCAGCGAGAACGCAGCGCCTTCTTTCTTTTTCACATCCTCGCGCAGCTTCAAGATCTCGAGCTTCCCCAGCGTGTAATAAAGATAGGTCGGGTCGGCCGTGCCGCGTTTCGTCTCCACCAACCCCGTCTCCTTCGTCTGATACCCTTCCTTCACGAAAAAATCCACCGCCTGATCGAAGCTCATCTTGCCGCGATGCATTTCAATTCCCACGATGAAGCGCGCGTCGCGCAACAACGCATCCTCCAGTTGCCCCAGGCGAATCAGTTTCGCTTCGCGCGCGTCCTTCGCGCCCGTCCCCGGCTGCCCAAATCCTTCGTCGAGCATCATCTGCTCGCAATAATGCGCCCAACCTTCCGCGTTCGAGCTTGCTCCAAGCAGCATGCGAGTTTTTGTAGGCGCCTCGTGCACCCACAGAAACTGCACATAGTGTCCGGGATACGCCTCGTGCGTCGAAGTGCTTACAACGGTCCCCACGTTGAAAGCCGCCATCCGCCCCGCGATTTCCGCCGCCGTGTCGTGCGCTCCCGGTAGCGTCACGTTGAAATACGCCTCCTGCGCCACTTTCTCGAACGGTCCAGGAGTATCCATGGAAGCAAACGTCGTCGCCCGCATGAACGGCGGCGTCTCCTGCAGAATCGGCCGCACATCCGAAGGAATGGTAATGATGTGTTTCGCGCGAATGAAAGCGATCAGCCCGTCGAACGTGTCGCGAAAACTCTGCAGCAAATGATCCGGCGCGGGATGGTCCGTCATCAATTCCGCCAACACCTCGCTCGACGACTTCATCGGCTCCAACTCTGCAGCCACCCGCTTGAACTCACCCTGATTCTTGTGCAAATCCCCCCGGCCGATTTCCAGCAGCTGGTCCAGAGGCGTATCCACCATCTCGTCGTACAGCAGCTTCTTGGAAAACGTCTCCGCACCGATGCGGAAATCCCCATTCGACCGCGGCAGCACCTCCGATTTCAGCCAGGCCGCGTAGTCCTGCAAATCCGCGATCACCGCGCCATTCGATTTCGCAAACGCCGCTTTCACCGCGGGATCGCTCGCGCTCGCAAAAGCCGCCGGCACATCGTTCTGAAAAAAACTGATGATGTCCGGCAGCTGCTCCAGCGCGATTTCCGTGTAAATCCGCGGTGGATTCTTCAAATTCACGCGCGCCGCCGCAAACACCTCCGGCATTTTCTCTTCGCGCGCCACCACCGACCGCAGCCGCTCATCCGCCGAAGCAAACTTCCGGATCATGATCACGTACACGCTGTTGCTGACGCCGCTCGAATAGAAATCCGGATTCTTCTCCCAAGGCCGGATGGTTTCCTGCGTCAACAACGCGCCGCGAATATTCGCAAGCACCAGTTCGCGATCCGCCGCGCGCGTTTCGTCCAGCCCCTGCGGGTCCACCGCGGTCACGCGTTTGTCGAATGTGGCCAATGCCGCAACATTCGCGTCTATTCCCGCGCGCGAATAATCCTCCAGCAGCGCGTCGTATTGATGAAATCCGGCGCTCGTGCCGCCGCTCGGAGCGAACTTGAAATACACCTGGTCGAAATATTCGTCGGCCAACTTGTCCCACTTAGCCTGCTTCTCGCTCGCAGCCTCCGGCGCCATTCTTGCGCGCGTGGATTCAGAATGCGCCATCATCATCAATGCCGCCGTCACACACAGAAACGCTCCAATGAATTTGCGCACTCGAACTTCCCCCTCGATCGGAATTTTGCGTTTGAACCTTCACTTCAAATCAGGCGACAACCCATATCGTTAACCGCTGGCGCGGAAAGCTGGGCTGGAAGGGCGGGGCTTCAGCCCCGCCGTCAAGCGCGCCCTATACGGGGCTTTAGCCCCTGAAGCCAGACGTTGCGATCACGGTTAAATATCTGCGCCGTGGCTGGCAGCACGAGGCCTTCTCTCCTCGCGCGCCCGCCCCTGCGAATTCGCGACCTCAAATACTACGCTTTTCCCCGCCGCAAAATCAGGTGAATTCTGGACGATTCTGCTGGATTGTCACCAGCGACTTTCGCCCGCACCCCGTGTTGAACTAGATAGGCGCAGGAACCGCCGGGGGACCCAGCACAAAGGTGGTTCGGCGTCAGTTAAGTTTCGGGTTTCAGCTATCAGAAAGGAGGACAACATGCGCAACACTCTAATCATTCGTGTTCTGCTTTTCGCGCTGGTTCTCATGGCGATTCCCGCCACGGCGCCGACGGCCTCGGCCGCATTTGGTTTCGGCGTCGCCGTCACCATTGCTCCTCCGCCCCTCCCGGTGTACGCACAGCCCGTTTGCCCGGGCGACGGATACATTTGGACGCCGGGATATTGGGCCTATGGTCCCGACGGCTACTTCTGGGTCCCCGGCACCTGGGTCATCGCGCCGCAAATCGGTTTTCTGTGGACTCCAGGATACTGGGGCTGGGGCGATGGCGGTTATTTCTGGCACGCCGGTTACTGGGGCCCGCACGTCGGCTTCTATGGTGGAATTAACTATGGCTTCGGTTACGGCGGCTTCGGCTTCGAAGGCGGCTACTGGCGCGGCGGTCACTTTTTCTACAACCGCGGCGTCAGCAACGTGGACATCCACATCGTTCACAACGTTTACAACCGCACGGTGATCAACAACCGCGACGCGAATCGCGTCAGCTTCAACGGTGGTCGCGGCGGCGTCAACGCGCGTCCCACGTCCGCGGAAATGGCGGCGAATCGCGATCATCACATCGGTGCCACCGGAATGCAGAAACAGCAGGAGCATTTCGCCAGCACCAACCGCGCGCAGTTCGCCTCGGTGAATCACGGCCAGCCGCGAACGGCAGCCACCGCGCGGTCCGGACAATTTTCTGGCCGCGGCGCAACGGCATCGAATAACGCCAACCGCGGTTCTAATTCAACGCGCTCGAACGCCAATAACGCCACGCGAGGCACGAACAGTGGTGCGCAGTCCCGCAATACCACACGCGAAAATGCTGTCTCGCGCTCGCAGAACAACTCAACTCACGTCCAACAAAACAACGCGCACGCTTTTAATTCGCGCTCGTCCAACACCGCGCGGCAGTCTTCCCGTCCCGCAGTTCGGCAGAATGCCTCGCGGCCGGAAACGCGTCCCAACACAGCTCGTGCGCGAAGTCACCCCGCACGATCCGCTGCTCCTCAGCAATCACACAGCAATGGCGGATCGCACGGCAGCGCACCGCAGGCAGCGAAGCCCAGCGGCGGCGGCTCACACGGCGGCAACGGCGGAGACCACAGCCGTCGTTAGGAGTTAACCCCCAGGGCGTCCGCCCCGCAAAGCGGGGCAGCCGCCTCCAGCAAAAGGCGCCACGATCGCAAGGTCGTGGCGCCTTTACTTCGTAGCACCCGCTCGTCCTGAGAGCCTGCCGGCGGCAGGATCGAAGGGATCCGGCCCCGCGCGGTCCCACCACTCAGATTGCACTTGAATTACCGTAACTACTGTGCTATCATCAGTCGTGCGCTAATTTCATTACGACAAGGGGGATACATGGTCCACGCTGCTCGCGCTTCCGTGAATCGCGCTACAGCGCGATTCATCCTGAGAAGCGGCAGTGCCGCTTCGAAGGGCAGCTCGACCGTTCCATCCTCCCCAAATCAATCGCTAGTTTTTGTCTTCATTTTTCGCGAGCTTCCACTTCACGATTACCCGCCGAAATTTCTAATCGACACTGCCGGCGATTAGAAATGGCTGCAACTCCAAGAAAACAAACATCGGGACCAATTCTAATCGACACCATTCTTCGCGCCCGGCGCACTCTGCGCGCTTCACCAATCACGAGTCACGAAGCGCAAATCACGAATCGCCGCTCGCGCTCCGTTTGCCTGCCTTCACCGACTCTGCTAAAGTGAATGCGATGGCCTCCCTCATCCAGGAAGTCGGCGAAACATTCTTCACCCTCTACAAGGGCTTCAGCGTGACGCTACGTACGATGTTTCGCAAAACTACCACCGAAAGCTTTCCGGACGCGCCGCCGACCGTGCAACCACGCTATCGCGGCATCCATGTTTTGCAGCGCGACGAGCACGGCTACGAAAAATGCGTAGGCTGTTTTCTGTGCGCCGCGGCCTGTCCTGCGAACTGTATTTACATCGAAGCCGCTGAAAATACTGCTGCCAATCGTATTTCTGCGGGCGAGCGCTATGCGAAGGTCTACAATATCGATTATTCGCGCTGTATTTTTTGCGGTTACTGCGTAGAAGCGTGCCCCACCGACGCGATCACTCACGGCCACAGCATCGAACTTGCCCCCTACAACATCAACGCCCTGATCTATCGCAAAGAACAACTCCTAGAGCCCTGGCCCCCGCGCACGAAACAGTCTTAATTTTCAATATTTTGCGCTGCGCCACTGGAGAGCGGAGCCGTTGCACCTGCGCGCAAATCGCAATGTCGTAACTCGCCCGCACGTTCGGTTTCGCCAAGCGCGATCTCGCCCAATTCACAGTCGTTCGTCGGAATCGCCGGTGGTTTCGAAAGGTTCGGCTCGCATTCACCGCCAGCGCTCGTAAAGCCAGCTGTTTCTGGCTGTGTCAATCTGCAGACATCGTTGCCGATATCCGACTCATCCCAAACTTCCGCCCATAGCTTACAGTATCCCGCCCTATCTTGCGGATCCGCATGCCCCGGCCGCCCTCCCGCCAAGCACGCACGCGTTCTCAGTAATTGGTACGAACCACGCACGCATCCCGCGATCTTTGTGTCCAGACGCGTACAACCCGCCCCCGCACGTGGGACATACCCCCAAGTTCCGATGCGAACTCGGCCCAGCTTCATCGGCCCTCCGGCCCACCACACACCCGGAACAGCCGTGCCGCAAGTCATCACGCCGTCCTTCCGGGAATGGGTACGGTATGGTGGGGCGAACACGACGTTGATCGGGCGGTGTGCAGCGATGAGGGGTTCGGCGAGGGGTAAGACTCCAGGGGGATTGCGGCAGGGATGGATGAATTTCAATCGAGGCTGCGGAGGTTGATCGGTGCGAGTGGGTCTTACACGGTACTTCAAAAATCCAAACACGGGGGCAGGCATTTACTTTGCGAGAGTAGGCGAGTGCGCGACCAACCGGAAACTGGATGTGCGCCGCGTGCGACGAAGCTGCGCAGCAAGACGACTCGATAGGATGCCTCTGGATGAACGCGACAACCTGCAGCATCGACGGCGTGGCCGCCACTCGAACAGTGCGGGGGCCCGAGGATAACCCACGAGTGCGCAGTAACGACATGGTTAGTGGGCGAGTCAAGCGCGTCGTCAAAGTTTGGAGAATTTGCGAGGGGCTAGGACCAGGCTGCACTGCACTTAATAACGGCGGCAGCGCTGTCAGCAGTGATCGGTGAACACGATATGCGTAGAGAGGTCGTCGAGACGAATCCGCGTGGCCTGTCTGAAGCTCGAACCGCGATCGAAGAAACACGTGGCGCGCTTCAACGAAATACTCAAGGTCGGCGCTTATCAATGATGCTGAGGGCATTCAGCTGCATTTTTCTCATCAGGAAGCTGAATCAGGGCTGGTGAACCGGCCTGGCGTTCCATATTGCGTCGCGTAACACGAAGAATCTGCGACGGCAACGCACGTCGCAAGACTTCGACTCGGGGAGTTGAACAGTGTACTCAGCAAAACGGGATACGACTAGAGAAGGTGGCCATGAAAGTCGAGAGCCTGCAAGCGACGGCAGCGTTGCTGTTGCGCGGATGAACGTCCGGACTGCTTCGCAGACGACCATCGAGCTTCTCTTGAAAATTATGTCGTGCGCGATGACGGCGGTCGCGATCATCGGCCGTCGATCCCACTGGCCAGCAAGAGAATCGAGGTTGCCACGGCAGCGGTCCTTAGAATCTCTCAGTTCCGCACGACTACGGCTGAGCGACCGAGTGAAGACTGTCGCAGTGAAATGCGAACCAGCGGCAGCCGAGGGAAATGACTTCGGCTGGAGCCCACGGCACACGACCATCGGCCGACAGAGGTTGCTATGGGGCGGCGCAGTCGGGGAATCAAATGCAATCGGGGCCGCACACGCGGCATGGCCCGAGCATTTATCGGAATCGGTGACACCTGCCGAACGCTGTAGTGCTCGGCTCCGCTCTTGGTGGATAGCGCGTCGCTTATCGGCGAAGAAACAGTTCGTGCCGTTTGCAACGCGTCAAGCGCTGGGAACGGCAGCAACTGGCAACGCGGAAGTAAACCAGGGGCGTGGCAAATCAGAAGATCGATCGAGTGGTCACCAATGCAACGTGCTTTGCAGCGCGCGAAATGCTCGAGCGAGCGAAGGGCGGCGGAAGCGTCCTCCGAAACTGGCACGCGGCGAAAAGGCAAGCGCAATTCGAGAGTCACGTCATCGCGAAGCTCGAGCATGGAGCCGAACGGAAACTCCGGCGGCACTGCATCATCGCTGGGCGCAACGAGACCTCCGGTGCTACGGGCAAAGCTGCGGAGTGCGAGTTCGGGTAGAACGACTTCGGACGCCATCGCGTGATGCGGTGAGCAGGCGGGGCCGCTCACCTGGCGATCGTCGAGAATCCAGCGCGCGAGTCGGGCGTCAATTTCAAATTCGATCAACTCCTCGAAAATCTGATGGAATTCTTTGCGGAGAATAGAGATGCGATTGAGACGAGAGTGTTCAAAACCCTCAAGGCAATTCTGGGAAAACGTCAACAGAGACTCAAGCGGCGGGTGCGTGCTGCCCATGGGTCGGCCCTCCCCGGATTGTTGTCTCCCCAGCGAGGGAGGCAGGGGTGCGACCGTAGCATGTAAGGCACGTACCGCGATAGTACCGGAGTCGCAGTACTTGAGGAAAAACGCAGCGAGTGATCACAGTAGCGCGCGAAATGCGTTGGTGCGTTAAACGTGCATCGCTGCAGGGACGCCATTCAACACTGCCGCGCAAATCGATAGACACACACACGACATGCCGTGGGGGCGACCGTGCTCGACGAGCGAACAGAAAAATTGGTGATTGACGGGAGTTGCCGTCGCGAGAACGCTGACTCGGAGATAGCGCGACGGAGAAAGTGCAATCGTGAAAACATGCGTCGCCGGCGCGCGGACCCCGGCCGCAACGCGCAAGAGCAGGATAAACGCAAAAATAAAGAACGCTCGACGAGTGCAAGTTCCGCGCACATCTCGACGAGCGTGCCCCAGCCCATGGGGCGCGTCTGCGCCATATGCCACCTACGAGCGGCAGTCGAAGAAATCACCAGGCTCGAACCCTCTGAATTGACGCGCGGAGGATACGTACAAGTTAAGTTGCCGTACTGCGGGCGTTGTTGACGTCTGCATTCGATATTGGGTGAAGCGCAGGTCCACCCAGTTGCACTCGAACAGTCGGGAAAGTGACAGGTCGGCGTCGTTAGTCGCCGCATCGCGTATGCGCGAAAAGAACTACAACACGGGACTCCGAGGCGTGCTGTTCGAAGCGCGTCACTACGCGCGGATGGGTTCGGCGATCTGGCTGTACGGATGGTTGGTGCTGCGCCAGACGCATCAGACCGGCACAACAGGTTGGGTGCTTGGAGGAGCGCCGATCACGTATCGCGAGATCGAATGCGAGACCGGATTCAACCGGCGAACGCTGGAGCGGTGGATGAGTGTGCTGCGACGGAACGCCTACATCGCCACCCAGGCAGCGCCGGGCGGCGTAATCGTGCGAATTATGAAAGCGAAGAAGCACCTCCAGGGCGCGCGCTTAGGGAATCAGGTGGACGCACAAAGGGCCCGCAAAGTTGCGGAGACGGTACGCGGAGTTGCGGGGGGAGGTCCGCAACGTTGCGTTGCGAATCGCGATGAAAGCCATGGGGATGAACAGATTTCGGATCGGATAGGTAGTTCATTTGTAGGAAGAACAAAAGAAAAAGCGCAGCGCGAAATTCACAGGGCTGTGGAAATTGCAGCGAGTCTTCAACCGGCCACGCCACGCGAAGACCAAACGATTCATCAAAACCAAGCCGCGGAAGAAATCCAGCGCTACGAACGACTCGAATTCCAGCAGCAGTTCCGCAACGCACTGCAAAAACATGACCTGAAAAGCTCCTATTCAGGGCAAACCAATACTGCAAGGCAAACACCCCATCGCGACGAAGACGGGAATCAACAGCGAGCGTTAAATTCAATCGAAAAGCACAATCAAAGACCCGTCGAAAGCCATCCGACGCGGCCACCCACGCAGCAAACTTTTCCCTGGCAGTTACGTGAACGCATGCGCTTGCTTCGCGCGGAACGCGACGACGCGGTGCGGCGCGAACTCGCCGTGGGAACGGGCCCGGAGGTGCGACGCCCATGATGAATCGTGTGAAGTTTCGCAAGGAAGTAAGCCACGGAGGTGTGATTCCGCGTGGATGGCAGATGGCCTGGTACGAGCCGCGCCGGCGTGTCGGCGTCTACTATCCGGTGCCGTTGCACTGGTTGCTGCGCGGGATCAGAGAACTAGTCCACCGCGTGCGTGCAGCCGTGCGCGCGCCCGGTATTGAACGCGCGGAAGTGTTCCAGATGCAACGCGCGCATCGCGAGCGGGAACTGCTGGCGGAAGAGTACGCCCGCGGTTACATGGCGGGATGGCGCGAATGTTTTCAGACGTGCCTGTCAGCTGTGGAAGAGGAAATTGCACGCGTGGACGATGCCTGGGAGGTCGGATCATTTCTCCCAGCGGCGCCAAAGCCCCCTGGCACGGAGAACTGAGAGCGGGACCGCAGGAGGCGACGGCAACGAGGTATCGCCAAATCCGACGGCGGCGAGCGAGGTGTCTGGTAGGGGCACGAGCTGGAGAACCAGCCGCCGATCAAACAACACAGGGCGCGCGGAGGAAAAATAAAAGCCACGGAAATTTTCGATGCCTGTTACGGAAGGTACCGCAGCTTGCATGATTGGTTGGAAGACACCAGAGGTAAAGTGCGGGCAATTGACCTGGAATCGCCATCATCGGGATATTCCTGGCGTCCGGCGCGCGGGCGCGCCTGCGAGTATCTGGCGGACTTCGAGCGTATCGGCCGCCAATCGTTGCGGCGACCGCAATGGAAAGGCCGGCTGAAACTGTTCGAAATTTATTTTCTGCACAGCATGGAATACCGGAATGCGATCAAGCTGGTGGGAGTGGCTGAGGGCACCTTCGATTACTGGATGCAGGAAGTAAAACGCTCGGCAGGGCGCGAGTTTTCACGCTGCGGCTTGTTTCCGCCGTCGAGGTATTTTCATTCGTGAACTACGATTTGCGGTTGCTCGCGCGGAAGATGTTGTTTGAAGAGCGAAAGCCCGCCGGTAAACGGTATCGCGACGATATTCTTCAGGAACGCGCTGCGCCGCTCCAGCTTCGCTTCGATGGTGTCTGCTTCGGCTTGTTTCGTGGCGATCACCGCGCCGATGTATCTCACGAAATTGATTCCCGATTTGTCGCACTTCATACCAGTGCGCTGCTCGTTGCTGCAGGAAGGGCGTTCGAAACACATCGTCATGTGGCTGCGTTGACGGAATCAAGCACCTCACGCACGGCCACGCCACACTTGGGGCAGGGAATCGGAGCTTGGGAGCAGGCGGAGCTGTGGGATCCCACGCATACGCAGGAATTGGTTTGCTTTCGCGGATGCCGCTTGTGCGCGCCGCAGTCTGCGTATCAGCGCCGGAAGCCGTCGGTTCAAGCGTCGCGCGGGGCGTTACATTAGGCAGCACGTTGGGCAGTTTCCCGCCATTCTGCCCCGAATGTGAATTGCCAGCTATAGCGCATCTCAACGGGGACGTGGGTCGGATTCCCGCGTGACGTCGGGCCGTGCGTCCACGAGGTTACCCTGTCCGGCGGGATAGGCATATCACCCGCGTGCGTGTCAATTGCGCCCGCGAGGGCAAACTCTGCCGCTACGCGTCATGCACGCCGTGGCGGAGGATTCCAGCACAATTAATCTCCCGAGGGAACCGGATCGCGGTCGAGGAGGCGACTTTTTCGGTCGGCATCAGGAGGGGCGCAAAATCTCTCTTCACCTTGCAGTTCGGGATATTGCTTGCAGAGATCCCTCAAAATAGCGGGAACGTGCTGCAGCGCGACTTGCTGCCCAATCACCATCAAATCGGGCGCCATTTTCTCAGCACCTTCCAAGTAATGTTGCCCAGCGGGAGTTTCGTAAAATGCCGCAGCGGCTTTGACATCCGCATCAGTCAAGTCCTGTGCATAAAGGGACAGGACTCGCGCGCTAAAGTCGTCCGATTGAAGCAGGTCGCCGAGCTTCTCTATATGAGTGTCTAGAATTTTTTCTCTATTCGGCGTCACTGGAATGGTGGCAAGCAGACTGGGGCGCATGGAATTGAACAACTTGCGCACCAGCGCTTGTTGTTTTTCCTTAAAATGGGTCAAGTCGAGCAGATGCAGGATATCCGACCGAAACTGCGGATCAATTGCGCTATCGGGCGCCCTGACGGCCGGGGGCTCAGGCTTTTCCGGCGTGGCGGATGGACCTGCTTGCTGCGAGAACTCAACCGGTGCCGTTCCTCCCAGCGTGAAGACAACGCTAACTGTCGTCTCCACTTCCACTGGTTTGCCGTTCAGCAGTGTGGGTTGGTAGGTCCATTGGTGTACCGCATCCATCGCGGCCTTCAACAGAAGCGGAGGACCAGAGACGAACGTCAGTTGCATGATTTTGCCGTCTTTGGCGATGATGCAACGCAGCACAACCGTGCCACAAATGTGAGCTGCTTTGGCGGCCTCCGGATAGACAGGCTGCACGATGTGCGTAATTTTCGAGGAGGCGACATTACCGCCAACTCGAATTCGCGTCGGCTCGTTCGTCGAGGTTGCCTGCTGCGGGGGCGGGTTGGCCGGCCCGGCCCCGACGCTTGGTTGGTCTTGCGCCCTGGCGCCGCTCGCTGCGAGCACGACGAGTGCAAGTAAAACCACACTCAGTTTCATTTGCATCGCGTTCCCTCCAAGATTTCAGGTGTACCTATCCGGGTAATTGCAGCGATTATACATAAGGCGCGTTTTGCATACGAGCACGTAAATAATGACCGAACGGCGGCAGGCCAGCACCAATGGAGCCGCAGCCGCCCGATTCAAAGACTGCTGAGCGACGCTCGGAGATCGGCGTGGCGATGACTACTGCGCGGAGGCTCGGACTGAAGAGGCCGGTGCGGACAGAACGCGCGTAGGTGGTGGCAATTTCGTGCGGATGAGCGATTCAACTTGTTTCCATACGCGCGGATCGCACTCGATTTCGATGTGCGACTTCATGAAAATGCGATCCCACCAAGGGTACGCGTCGCAGCGGATGGGCTTCGCGGCGTAGTCCTGCCGGAAATTTCCCAGAATGCGAGTGCGCGGTGGATCCGCGGCGCGAATCGCGGGGCGTCCGTGGAGCAGTCCGTCGCTCTGATAGAAATTGATCGCTTGCTCGACGTTCGCCGGAATCACCGAATCGTCTTCGCCGGGTTTCGCCACGCTGTCCACTTGGATGGTTAGCAGCACCGGAATTCCGTCGCGATTGAGCTGGTTTGCCAGCGCAACGGTTTCGGAGCCGCCCCAGCTATGTCCGTAGATCACCACGCGAGCATTGTGCTTTTCATCAGCGGAGAGCGCGCCGTCGTGATCGGTATCGAGAAGCCTCAGAACCTCGCGATGCGCCTGCTCACCCTGATGATTTTCGAAGGTGTTTACGTAAACGCCGGAGGGGTAGTCCTCGCGCAGCCGCGCGGCAAGTTGCACGCCACTGTGCACCGGATCATCATGCCGCACAAATCCGCCGACGAACCCGATCACTATGGTTTGGGCGCCTGGTTTCAAGGATTCTGCGCTGGCGGCAACATTTCCAGGCTCGCGAGAAGCGGGCCCCGCGATCCGCGAAAGCGCCGCTGAGTGTGCCGGGATCACGTTACCACCGGAAAAGACGGCGGCGAGCACGAGCGAAAAGGAAAAAATAGCAGAGCGCATCATAATGCCTGCGGGAAAGTGGATAGTAGCACAGCGAGCGGCGCCTCTCATCGGGCTTCAATAGTTTCAGCGGGCTCGAGCTTCAAAGATCGGCGCCCCATGGGGCTTGAGTGCATGCAATTTTGGCGTGTCGAATCGCGTTCGCAAGCAGCAACAGGGCGGCAAGCAGCGCATCGTCCCTATCTCTCATCAGCTCAGCAGTTTACGAGACTCTCCACCCGCAATTGCGTGAGGTCGCACGCCCAAACCCGTCACAAAACCGGGACTAGCGATTCTGACTGACATGTGCTATTATCGTAGTGGAAAGAGGTCTAATCTTAAGTGACACTTTAATTGTCTGAGGGGACCGGCGAAACCTTTCGCTAGGTAGCCGCGTCTAATTCGAACATGAGCAAAGAACAGCTGAAGGGTAGTGGGCGGTTAGTGCCGACCCGGTTGACCGGTGTCGAGTACAAAGTGAAATACGGTATCGAACTTACCGAGGAAGCCAGAGAGCATGGCGGCGGATGGGGAGCTGCGCGCGGTGGCCGGTGGACCCGGTGCTCCGTGCGTGCGGCGCACCATCACCCGATCCCGGACGGAAGCTACTTCCTCCACGCCGATGATGGCCGCGTGCACCAGTTGAAGTCCGTTGATGGCCAGTGGCAGTACCTGGCGATCATCTAGTAGGCGCATACCCAGCCCTGCGCTTGCACTCTCAGGACGTCTGACGAGCGGCGTATTGGTGTGTCCGAATGACATCGCTCTGGGGCCGACTTGCTACCCGAGCGCTGCCGCCTAGTTTTCCGCACGTATCTCCCTGCTGACCTTCCCGCCTGCGTCTAGAAACTGAATTACGGGATTACCTCCGGCATCGACGCGGATGATTATGCGATCGTGACCCTGTCCGTCCTTGATCTTCAGAGACGCGGATTTGTCGGGCGACCGGCCGAGATAAATTCGGTTCGCGTCACCGGTATGAGTGGTGAAGAATTTTTTCCATTCCGCATCCTGCTGCTCCTTGGGCAGCTTGCTAATCTGCAACTTGGCATCGAATGCTTGCTGAATCGGGTAATCTCCGCGTTCGCCGATGCGGATTGCTGAAAACTTATCTTGGTCCTCCTGGCCGGAATCAATCGCAAAAATCTGATCCTGCTCGTACTGATCGAAACTTAAGTGGCCGTGATTTTGGATTTTGCCGTCCTTGTCCTTCCCTCCCGCCCAAATCAGGCCTCCCATTTCGGATGCTTCGTCATTCATGAACAGCAGGCCCGCAACATCACTTCGGTCCGGCCGCGGATACTCCTTTCCGCGCATAAACGCGCCGGGAAATTCGGCGCGATCGGAAATAATCAGGCGGGGCGTGCCGTCGGGCTCAACGAAATTGATACGGTGCACAGTGAGTTGGTCGAACGATTGGCTGCGCAACGCCGCGAATCCGCAAAGCACGGTGACGGCGAAAACGATGGTGAGAATTCCCGAATAGATCGCGAGAAATCGTTGATCAGACAAAAACCGCATGTGTTCCTCCTGAGAGATCTTCTGCCAGGCTTTATACCCGATTCATGGAAGAAAAGTTTTGACTTTCGTTGATAGTTCCAGCGCGTCTAAAGTAAGTCTTAACCTGCGGAATCCTTAAAGGTAGAATGTTTCGGCCGGTTTTCAGATGATGTCGGGGTGCGCATTGGCTTGTGCGACGCGCAGCGGCGCCCGAGGGATGACGATGATGACGACCGAACGCGGATTTCGGCATGTAAAATCATTGTGCTGTGTGATGTGCGCCGCGGTGAGCTTTTTGTTGGTCGCGCTGAATGTTTCCACGCCACGTCCGACGCTCGCGCAAAGTGCAAGCTCGTCTCAGGAGGCCGTAGTGGCGCCCAACGAAAATCTCATCGTCGAAGGCGTTCCGCCGATTCCGCAATCACTGGCGGAGCAGGCGGACCGTTACACGAATTTTCGCTCGGCGTTTTTCGCAAGCTGGCATCCCACCAAGCGCGAGATGCTCATCGCAACGCGCTTCGCGGATACTTTTCAGATCCACCAAGTAAAAATGCCGGGAGGCGCTCGAACACAACTCACCTTTTACGCTGACGACGTGCGCGGCGCACAGTACCCGCCCAAAGGCGGCGACTCCTTCGTCTTCAGCAAAGATATCGGCGGCGGCGAATTCTATCAGCTCTATCGCTACGATGATTCCACCGGCGCCGTCACGCTCCTAACCGACGGAAAATCCCGCAACATCGGCGAAGTCTGGTCGAATGACGGCACGAAGATCGCCTACAGCTCCACGCGCCGTGACGGTAAGGATGTGGACATCTGGCTCAGCGAACCCGCGCATCCCGATAATCCCAAAACCAATCGTCTGCTTGCGCAAATGACCGGCGGAGGTTGGGGCGCGCTGGACTGGTCGCCCGATGACAAGCACCTTGTAATCCTGGAAGAAATCTCCGCAAACGAAACGTATGTATGGCTGGTGGACTCTACCACCGGCGAAAAGACTCTGCTCACTCCGAAGGGCGGCGCGGAAAAAATCGCTTACGCTAGCGCCAAGTTCAGCAAAGACGGGAAGGGAATTTACCTCACCACGGACAAAGACTCCGAATTTCAGCGCCTCGCCTATCTGGGCCTCTCCTCGAAAAAATACACGATTCTCACCGAACATATTCACTGGGACGTCGAAGACTTCGACATCGCGCCCGATGGCAAGACGATCGCCTTCACCACAAATGAAGACGGTTTCAGCATCCTGCATTTGCTCGACACCAAGACAGGACAAGAAAAGCCCGCGCCCAAACTTCCCGCCGGCCTGATTTTCGGCGTGAAGTGGCATCGCAACGGCCGCGATCTCGCCTTCGGAGTCACCGGCTCGCGTTCGCCTTCCGATGTCTATTCCGTGGACGTCACCACCGGAAAAGTGGATCGCTGGACCAGCAGCGAAACGGGCGGCTTGAATCCGGAGAGTTTTTCCGAAGCGGAGCTGGTGCATTGGAAAACGTTCGACGGAAAATCCATCAGCGGCTTCCTGTATCGCCCAGCCGCGCGTTTCACCGGCAAGCGGCCGGTGATCATTGATATTCACGGCGGCCCGGAAGGGCAGTTCCGCCCCGCGTTTCTCGGCCGCAACAATTACTATATGAACGAACTGGGCATCGCCATGATTTTCCCGAACGTGCGCGGCTCGACGGGCTATGGCAAGACCTTCCTTACTCTGGACAATGGATTCCTGCGCGAGGATTCCTACAAGGACATCAACTCGCTCTTCGATTGGATCGCCCAGCAGCCGGATCTCGACGCGAGCCGCGTGATGGTCACCGGTGGAAGCTACGGCGGCTTCATGACTCTGGCCGTGGCTACGAATTACAACGACCGCCTACGCTGCTCGGTGGACATCGTCGGCCCGTCCAATCTGGTCACATTCCTCGAGAACACTTCCGGTTATCGCCAGGATCTGCGTCGCGTGGAGTACGGCGACGAGCGCGACCCCAAAATGCGCGCGTTTCTGGAACGCATCGCGCCGGCTAACAACGCGCAGAAAATCACGAAGCCTCTCTTCGTCATTCAGGGTAAGAATGATCCGCGCGTTCCCTGGACCGAGGCCCAGCAGATGGTCGCCGTGGTCCGCAAGAACGGCGCCCCGGTGTGGTTTTTGATGGCCAAGGACGAAGGCCACGGTTTCAGCAAAAAGAAAAACGTGGATTACCAGTTTTACGCTACGGTCCTGTTCATCCAGCGATTTCTGCTGAACTAGTTACGCTCGCCGCGGCAATCAAAAATCTGCGCCGCGGCTTGCGCATCCCGCCCAGCACCCCATGCCTCCTGCCGGCGGCTCACTCACTCGTTCGAAATCCCGGGAACTTTCTTGCCGATATTTGGCAATCACCTGTGCGCACAGCGTGGGATTGTGGGCGTCCAGCGCCGCCCTTCGCTGATAGGCGTAACCAAACGTAAGACAGCAGGATATTCCAGGCCAGTGAACGAACCAGGAGGATTTCGCAAAATGAAAAAGGCGGCCATCGCACTTCTATTTGCTTGTATCTGCTCGGCCCCAGCAATATTCGCGCAAGGCCCAGACGCGCCCGGCGGCGGCAACGGCGTGCCGCGCCGCGTGGCGTTCCTCACCGACAGGCTGTCACTCACGTCGGCGCAACAAACACAAATTACCGCGATTCTCAGCTCTGCCGACGCCAATGGCTCAACTTCCCGCGCCAGCATGAAAGCAGCGCACGATAGCTTGAACACAGCCGTACAAGCGGGTGATCCCGCCGCCATGGAGCAAGCCGCAAACGCCATCGGCACTCTCACCGCCCAGAGCACCCTCGCACGCGCGAAATCGGACGCTGCGATCTACAAGCTGCTCACACCAGATCAGCGCACAAAATATTCGCAGATGCAGCAAGACATGGGACGTGGCGGACCGCGTGGCCGTGGTGGGCGAGGCGGCGATGAAGGTGGCGGCGCTGGCGGTTCCGGTGAACCCGGTCCCGGATTTTGAGCCCGTGACGGATTCGAAGTCCCGGGGATTAGAATGTGCGCGGGAGCAATTCGCGGCAGCCTAAATTTAGTGCTTGCCGCCGCATCCGAGACTCTTGCACGCGATCCAGGCAGGCCGTACCAGATCTTAGGCGTCGGGACTGTGTGCAAACCAGCGCTGGTTGGGGCGGAATAGCACGTCGCCGGCGCGCCGGCGCACGACGATGCAATGTCCGGCTATGGGTGATGTCATGAAGCCAAATCTCCTGGAGGCCGAATGCGTATCAAACCGCTTCTACTGTGCGCTTGCTTACTCGCAGTCGTTTCCGTCGCCTTCCTTTCACAGCGCAGCGCCGGACAATCCACTGCCGCCCCGTCGCTGATCACCCAGACGATCGACGAAGGCAAGCTCGTCGTCCTCCAGGGCAATACCCATCCGCTAGCTCGCGCCAAGTACGATCAGGGCCCAGCGCCTGCCAACCTCGCAATGGATCGCATGATGCTCGTGCTCAAAACCACTCCCGCTCAGGGAGCAGCGCTCGAGACTTTGCTGGCACAGCAGCAGGATCGCTCATCCCCGAATTACCACAAGTGGCTGACGCCCCAGGAATTCGGCGCCCAGTTTGGCGTGTCCGATGCGGACGTCCAGAAGATCACTTCGTGGCTGGAAACGCACGGCTTCCAGATTGACAGCGTCGCCAACGGCCGCAACGTGATCCAGTTCTCCGGCAACGCCGGGCAGGTGCAGTCCGCGTTTCACACTGCAATTCACAAATACACGATCAATTCGCAGGAACAATGGGCAAACACGACCGACCCGTCCATCCCCGCAGCCTTGACGCCCGCCGTGGCCGGCGTAGCCTCCCTCAACAATTTCCCCAGGAAAGCCGCGCACCGCTTGGCCGGTACGTTCCAGCGCGATATGGCCACCGGAAAACTGAAGGCGGTCAAGCCGGAATTTACATACGCTGCCGGCTGCCAGGGCACCACAGGTTCGGAATGCTACGGCGTAGCGCCCTATGATTTTGCGACGATCTACAACATTCTGCCGCTGTGGAATGCGGGAATCACCGGCACCGGCCAAACCATCGCCATCGTTTCCGATAGCGACATCAATCCAGCGGATCTCACGAATTTTCGCTCCTTGTTTGGTCTTCCAGCAGCCAACTTTCAGAGAACCTACACGCCCGGCTTCAGCAGTTCGAATCCGGGCATACAATCTTGCGCCGACAATGGCGACGAGTGTGAAGCGGACATTGATGTGGAATGGTCCGGCGCGGTGGCTCCGGGAGCTGGCATCAACCTCGTTATTTCGAAGACTGGTGCTTCGTTCGGTGGCGACATCTCGGCTCAGTTCATCATTGATAATCCCGCCGAAGTCAACAACGCGAAAATCATCGGCTATAGCTACGGCGAGTGCGAATTCTTTCTTGGCACTGCCGGAAACGCGTTCTACGGCGGAAGCCCAACGGTGAAGGATTCCGTCGGGGAATGGAAACAAGCCGCGGCGGAAGGCATCACCGTCATCGTCTCTACCGGTGACACGGGCTCGGCCGGTTGCGATTCGGATACCGAGCAGGTCGCGCAGTTCGGGATCGCCGTGAACGGTGTCGCTTCCACGCCGTACAACGTCGCCGTCGGCGGTACCGATTTCAACGACGCGACCAATCCCACCACGTACTGGAATTCCTCGAACCCTTCGACGACGACCGAAGCTTCCGTCAAGGGCTACATTCCGGAAACCACGTACAACGACACTTGCACCAACACGATTATCGAAGGCCTGCTCGACTTGGGTGGGGATATTGAGACGGACTGCAACGAGCTAGCAACGGAAGCTAACTTGAACTTTCTCGTGGCGCCTGCCGGCGGTGGCGGTGGAGTCAGTGCGTGCACCACCTCCGATGTGAATAACGGGTCCGGCGAGTTTTCTAGTTGCGCAGGCGGGTATGCCAAGCCTTCGTGGCAAACGGCGCTTACTGTCGCAGACGGCAGACGCGATTTGCCGGACGTCGCGATCTTCGCAGGCGACCAGACGGTCCAGAATTTTTACCTATACTGCGATTCCGACCTCGACAGCGCCAGCGGTGCTTGCAGCCTGGCAAGCAGCGCGAGCGGTACGTCCCAGCCTTTCCCTCTAATCCAAGGGGTGGGCGGCACTTCAGTTTCCACCCAAGTTTTTGCCGGAATGGTAGCGCTTCTAAATCAGAGCACCGGGTCGCCCCAGGGCCTTGTGAACACGAACCTCTACGCGCTCGCAGGCCAAAGCTGGGCCAAATGTCAATCTGGGGGCGCGCAGACCAGCGCTTGCATTTTCAATCAGGTCACCAGCGGCACGATCGCGATGCCTTGCGACGTGATACTTACGGCGGGAAACGGTGCAACAGGTTGCGATGTCTTGGTCAATACCGACGAGATCGGTGAAACCTATCAGTCCAACAACCAGCTCGCCTACAACGCCGGCGCCGGATACAACCTCGCGACCGGCCTAGGCTCGCTCAACGTCGCCAGCCTCGTCAACAATTGGAGCGTCGGCAGCGGCGGCGCGGACTTCGTAATTTCCTCGAGCCCGGCGGCGGTAACAGTTAGCACCGCAGGCGGCACCGGAAGCGCAGTGCTAACGGTTGTCGCCGTCAACGGCTTTACTGACACCGTCGCGTTCAGCCCCTCTAGCTGCTCCGGCCTGCCGACGGGCGCCACGTGCAGCTTCACCACCTCGCCGGTCAGCGCGAACGGAACAACCACGCTCACCATCACAACGGCTGCTGCGGCCGCCGCACCGCCGGCAGTCCGGCCGTTAGGTTCCAGCCGATGGACGACAGGCACGTTCGCCTCGCTCGCCTGCGCTTTCGCGATCGCGATTATTTTGCTCATCTCCGCCAGCAGGAATCGCCGCTGGAGCACCGCCGCAGCCTGCGCCGTCTTCCTGATGGCGCTCGGCATCGTTGCATGTGGTGGTGGCGGCAGCAGCAGCTCCAATTCGCCGCCACCTCCACCCAACGTAGTCGAGCCCGTGGCCGTCACGATCACCGGCACCAGCACCGCCGGCAAAGTCAGCCACACTACGACCGTGATGCTCACCGCGGAGTAACGAACGATCGGCAGCTATGGAAGGCTGCTGTGACCACCGCGCGTGACGGGCTGAATCGCCCGCGCAGCGGCCGACGTCGGCGTGGCTGAGCTCGCCCCAGCTTTACCTGTATCTGCGGTAGACCGCCGCGCCTCTGGTTGCGCGCTGCGTGCGGCGGCCACCGCCGACCCTCTCGCGCGAATGTCCGCCAGCAGCGTCCAATCCTGCTTGAAATCCAGCATAGTCTCGCGGCTGTGCTTGGGGCTTTTCAGTTCGTCTTCCATGCGCGCCAGAATAATCTGGTAAGCAAACTGCGGATCCGAACCAGCTGCGAAAATATTGCTGGCACTGATGCCGATGCGCAGCGGAGGTTCCTCGCCGGCAAAATTCATCCACAGCGCACCATCGGCGTCCACGGAAATCGTGCTGCTTTCGCCCAACTTCTTAAAAACTCGCTTCAAATAAATGCGATCAGGAATCACTTCGTTGCGGATGGCTTCATCAACCGCCGCTTCGAATCGGTCCTGAACTTGTTTCCATTCGTCCTTGGTGCCGACGATCGTTTCGCGCTCCGACTTTCCTTCCGCGGCAAGTTCCCGGACGCTTACGGTAAATCCGCTGCCAATTTCCGGGCTTTGGTTGCCGGCGGTTCCAGCTGCTTCGGCCGACGCATGAGCTTCGAATTGACGCTCTGGATTGAAGCGGCCCGTAATCGCGTAAGAGGCGGCCACCGCCGGAACTCCTTGCCATGCGAAAACCGCGAGCGGAACCACCAGTTTCTTCGAGTGATACAGCTGCTCCGTCCCGCTGCGGCATTCGCTGCTGCGCTTGATCGTGCCCGGCACTTGCGAAAAATGCAGCACGCGGAAATCGCTTTCAGGATGTTTCTCGGCATAATGAGTGAGTGACCGCGCCGCGGCCTTCGGACTGGTCATTAGAAAATCATTCAGGTAATCGGGCTTCACCGCGCCGGGATAATACGCGTCCAGCACGCGCCGCGTGAAATCGGCGCAGTTGCGCGTCATGCCATTGAAGTGATTTACGTTGGGCAGGGAATTGAATTCGGCGATCAACGCGCGATCCTGTTCGACCGACGTTTTCACCACGAACATGTACAGGCTGCGCTCGAGCGTCGCCCCCACCATCTCGCGCCACTCGGCGCTCTTCCCGGTGCGGCAGCGCTGTCCGGTACAGATGGCCGCCAGATATTTATCGCGGTAGCGTTCTTCCAGCGCTGCTTTGATGGCCTTCGAGCTGACCAGCGGACGATCGCCCGGGTCCTCCACGCCATATAAATAAACGCTCAGCGGAACAATGTTCCATTCGTAGGGCTGATCTTCACCGAGCGTTGTGTAATTGCTCAGTACCGAACCTTGTTCGCCCGGGCGGCACAACCGCATTTTTACCGGTGAATTGTCGGGGCAGATGCGCGACAGGTAAACCGCGCTGTGTCCGGAGCCGGTGATCCGCGCCACGCTGGTATCGAGCGATTCGTTCAACACCACGCCGGCATCGGCGTGCGCCAGTGGCGTCAACAAACCCGCCAGCGCGAACGCAAAGACCAACGCCGCCGATGCCCGCAGGCTTTTGCAAGCCAATCGTTCTTGTGCCAACAAATAAGTCCTCCGCACCGCGTCCACCTAAGATTCCCCCTAGTATTTTGACCTCAAGCTGGACAGGGGGCGCATCCCCAAGAGCAAGTACGGCTCGCGCTAGATTGCTGTAGAAGCAGCCGGGGCCATCTCGTCAGAGACGAATGACTCCAAAGGGTTTAACCCTTAATCGACCCCAAAGTTGCTGGTCAAAATGGCCTCGTTCTGGGATGTAATCCGGCAGGTTTTGGCTGTGCAGAACACACTAGGTGGTTGTCGCGAAAAACACCCGCGGCAATTTCTAATCTTCGCTCAGGCGATTAGAAATGCCTGTAACTTGCAGAAAACAAAGAGCCGAAGGTCTTCTTAATCGACACCTGTCCAGGCGGTCTGGCGGCGTCTCCTCACTCCACCACGAAATTCACGCTGCGGATCTGCGTCAGGCTCCCGCCCGATTCGCTGGCTTGCATTTTCAGCACATACTCGCCTGGAGGGAAGTTCTCCAATGGCAGCTTCAGCGCCACGGGAATCATGGTGTTGCCTTTTTGAATGTAGGTCGCCAGGTCAATTCCCGCCATTGACCCCAGCGTCTTTCCGGTCTTCGGGTCAACAATCACGTAGGTGCACTTCACGGTCGGCGGAGTCGTATCCGCGAGCTGCGGCGCGTAAATTTGCGCGTACGCCGCGACCTTATCGGCTTTCTTGAAGTGATTGTTTGCGGAAGGTGTTATTTCCAGGTTGCGTACCACCAACGGTGCGCGATCCGCCAGTAAATCCGCATCCAGCGAGCTGCCCAATTCTGAAACAGGCTGGAACTGATCGCTCAACGCCACCGCGCTGAGGCTGAATTTCTTTCCGTCATAGGCATCAACCGTGAGCGGAGTTTCAAACTTGGCAAATTTTTCGCCGCCGCCGCTCACGACGACGCTCAGCCGGTACTGTCCTGGAGCGACCGAGAATTGGTTTTGATATTGCATCGGCTCCCGGGTGAATTTCTCCCACTGATCTTTTTCCATGTCCAGCGTCACTTCATCGCTGAAGCGTGACGCGACGGTACCGTCCGGACGGTAGGCGATGCCAAGCACATTCACATCCGCGTGATATTTTCCTTTCACCTTGGGGCAGTCTATTGACGCGGTAGGAACTTCCACTGCCAGATGCACGCGTGCCTCGTTCGGCGACGTGTAAAAGAATGGCGCCTGCAGCGAGCCTGCAGCAGCCGCGCCACTGGCGGTCGTCGCAGTTGCCGCCGCATTCCCAGTAGCCGACCCGGACGCCGATGCGCGCGATTCCATTTCCTTCTCTATCGGTTTACCGGCCAGCATATCGGTGGAAATAATGTTGCAGAATCCGCTGCGCGCGCGAACATTCGTGCCGCTGCGTCCTACTTTCACTTTCAACGTGTGGCAGCTTCCCGCCGGCGATTCCGCGGGCGCGTATCCCAACAAATAATATTCGCTCTGTTCGCGCGCAATCTTCTCCAGCCCCGACATCAGGTCGTTTGTATTCAGGATCGGAAATCCACCCGTCCCGGTCGCCAGCGCATACAATACTTGCTGATTCGTGGATGCCGACGAAGGAAACTGCGGAACGATCTGCCGCGCTTGATTGTACGGCGAATTGCTGAACGGGCTGCCGACACCAGTCCTACCGCCGCCGGTGCCACCTCCGGGCCCGCCCCTGCCGCCACCGGTGCCTCCCGTACCGCCGCCGGTCCCACCTCCCTTACCTCCGCCCGTTCCTCCGCCTCCTGTCCCGCCACCGCCGGTGCCACCACCTCCCGTGCCGCCGCCGTGTCCTCCGCCGGCTCCACCACCCCCTCCACCGCCATGTTGCGGCGCGGCAACTGACGCAGCAACCGCGGGATGATATGCCGTGAGCTGAAATCCAGCTTGAGAGAATTGCGATGTTGCGGCAACAGGCGCCGCGTATGCCGATGCACCGTCCGATCGCACCGCATTCCAGTCCAGTGAGCGGTCCTGTTCGCTGGCCCATGTCCGCTGCGTTCCGCTGCCCAGCATTTGCGAAAACGGCGTCACCAGTCCACGCACATCCAGCGGATACACCGCGACGTTTGCCTTATTGCAAGCGTCAATCGTCGCGGTCAATTCGGAATAGCGCTCGGAGTTGAGTTCAAATCCCGCGGTGAAAAGAATCAGGCTCTTTCTGCCGGGAATTGGGGTGAGGCCCTTCGCCAGTTGCCGCAGCGAAAGCAGCAAGGTGTACGCGCCGAAATCACCTTCGGCATTTCCCAAACTCGGCAGCCCACTTTGCAGCCCCGCCGTCGGTAGATCGGCATTGATCGCGCTCCCGGACGTCGTAGCAATGTTTCCACCATTGGATGCGCTGGCATTCGGCGATACGGAGGAGCTGGAAATGCCGGAGACCGCCTGCTTCAGGCGATTCACATCCATCGTAAAATTTTGCGCGAACTGCAACGAACCGCCAAAATTCACGATCGCCATCACGCGGTCTGGCCCCGCATACGCGTCAATGAATTTTCCTGCTGCGGCTCGCGCGCGCGGCTGGTCTCCCAAATCCATCGAGGAGTTGTCGAAAAACAGCACCATGTAGTGGCGTTTTGCCTCAATCGGAGCATTGGGGTCCGCGCCGAAAGAAAAAGAATTGATTGGCTGCTGTTTGTCATCCTCGTAGACCCGAAAATCGTTGGTGGTCAAGTCCTGAATGTAGTTGCCCTTCTTGTCCGTCACCACCACGTCCACGCGGACTTCGCGTGTTTCCGCTTTGATCGCGCCTCCAGCCGGCGTTTGCGCCTGCTGCGCAGAGGCAGGGGGCGCCGCCTGCGGCGCAGTTGCGGTCGTTGCTTCCTGTTGCGGCGGAGTCTGCGACTGCGGCGCCGGAGTGGGCGAAGATTGCTGCGCGCGCACGATCCCAGGCGATTGGATCGCGCGCCAGCCGAGTCCGCCAACTGTCAAAAACAAAAGCAGCATCGACAATATGGAAGCTACGCGTCGCCGGTTCATTTTTCACCTTCCTGCATCGAACATTTTCGAATGCCCATCCGCTCGGTCAAAATCTACGGAATCTCCACCACGCCATTGCGCGCGGAAAGTTGCGCGGCTTTACTATCGCGCACCACCAGGCGAACCAGATAGCCGCCGGGTTTCACGTCAAAATTAGTCTTCAGAGTCACGCCCGTCTGGTTCAGCCGTTCTAGCGTCGAATCCTTCAGCCGCAACTCCAAAGTCTTTTCCGTGCCGGTGATGAAATTGCCGTTGCGATCGAAGAGTGCGGCCACGACCGTCAGGTCGTCCCAATTGCGCCCTTGCGATTTTTCGAATCCCACGTGAGTCAGATCCACGTGCGTCAATACTGACAGCTTCGCGTTATTCGCGTCGGACTTGTAATACTGCAAATGCAGCTGAATGGGCAAGCTCTGCTGCTCCTCTTGTGAGAACAACGCGTCCTCAATGTCCTGCTTTGCTAGCAGCTCCGGCGTCTCGCCGCGCTTTGGCGCAAAGAATCCTCGCCGCGCCTGCACCGTATATTTTTCCTTGATCGTCAGTTTCACGCTAAGAGTATGAAACTTGCCGTCGTTTTTCAGATTAGAAGGAACAAACGCGAGCAGGTAGGAGACTTCCGGCTCCGCCGCTGTAGTGCGAAAGCCCGCGTCGAGATCGTTGTTGTTGTGAAAATAAAAGCCGCCCGTGCTGTAGGCCAGATCAGAGAGCACGTCCGACTGTTCTCTTTGTTCGTCGAGGCGATATTGCAGCGAGAGTCCCGAAGTTGCGGCATTCGCTCGCAGTGGAGCGTCCTGTGTGATGTCGCCGATCGGATCCACGGTATAAAGTCCGCGCGCATCCAGTGTGTTGATGAAAATGTTCGAATGGTTGGCCTTGTCTATCACCTCTGACACGTCGTACTCAAAGGTTGAGGTGAGGAATCCCGGCGAGACGAGCACGATGCTGCGTTGACCCGGCAGTGCGGAGACGCGGCGTACCACTTCCGCCAAACGTCGTACCGAGTATTGCGTGTTGACCTCGCCCGCGGCCAAATCCTCCGCCACTGTGGACGCAACCGTCGAAGTGGCCTGTTGCTGGGCTTGAGTTACGTTCACTCCGGTCTCGGCCATGATGCAGGCCACCGCATCTGCGGTAGCCGCAGCGAGCGCCTGCTGATCATTTTTGTTCTGAATTAAATCCGCTTGGTAATACGTAATCTGCAGGCAGCCATGCTGCGTCGCCGGATCGAAGGCGCCTACCGGGCTGGCGATGAGCGCAGTGATGGCGGCGCGAATCTTCGCATGATCATCGGTAAAATCCAGCTCGTGGTGCCCGGACACGGTGTACACCGCGAGGCGCTGATTCGGTTTCACCGACGTTTCGATGAATCGTAGCGCCGCGACTTTCGATCGCGAAAGGTCACCGACATCAATATGCGCGTCGTCGAACAAGAGGGCCACAAAGCGCGAAGGCATCGCGAGAGCGCCGGGCGGGGCAGGACTAGAGCTTTTGGCTGCTTCGCCCGCGGAGTCCGAAATCGCATACGACGTTGAGTCTGGCGGCAAGGGAATAGCCTCACCACGCGTCACTTCTTTCTCCGCGCTCCCAGGAGTCACCACTGAAAAATGCGTGATGAATTGCAATTTGCCGTCCTGCTTGATCTGGAAATCGTCCTTGTGCAGATTTTCCACCGCGTGGCCGGTTGAATCATGCACCACCACGCGCACTGGAACTAGATTTGCGCGTGACTCCAGCGGCACCGGCGAAGTGCGCGTGTTGATCTCAGGTGTGGAGGCCGCGGTGGTGGAGACGGGCTCGGCGGAAGCCGGAGCCGTCGCCGACGGAGCAGTGAACTGCGCTGCGGACGATTGACTTCCATCGGAAGATGGAGCGTTATTGGGTGACTGTGCACCGCTCGTGGATATGTCGCCTCCAGCGGTCGGCGAGACACCTGGGGCAGTTGCGGCCGGCGCAGCGGACTGCGCAGTGGCGGGACTTGGCGCCGCACCTTGCGTGGCGCCCGATTGTCGGGCAGGAGCTTGCTGCGCAGGCG
>Ga0209006_10000477_pt1 | contig 38314 bp, 36 predicted proteins | sample JacPin_JW_Ref_O2_FD_188567 | JGI IMG/M metagenome (GOLD analysis project Ga0209006, IMG submission 188567) | Forest soil microbial communities from Algoma, Ontario, Canada - Jack Pine, Ontario site 1_JW_Ref_O2 (SPAdes) (version 2) | ecosystem: Environmental > Terrestrial > Soil > Boreal... | reverse complement strand
GCCGTCCTACAAAGAGACCAACCATGGAAAATCATAACGGCTTAATCGACCCCATCTGATAGTTGCTTCTCCCCGCAAGCGGGGCGAAGGGGTGCGCGCGGGTCGTCTCGCCTTCTTCGAAAAATGCCCTATAACGCCCGTTGGCATTTTTCGAGCGCGTCCATGCAACTGGTTTCAACTCCCGAAAATCCGATCCCGCCCGGCGCGAGCGTCGCCATGGTGCGGGCGGTCGATGGCGTGCAATTGCGCACCGCGCGATGGGTTCCTCCCACCGCCGTGCGCGGCACGGTGGCGATCCTGCAGGGTCGTTCGGAATTTATCGAGAAATATTTTGAAGTGATCCGCCAATTGCTGGCGCGCGGTTTCGCGGTGGCGACGCTGGATTGGCGCGGGCAGGGCGGCTCGGCGCGGCAATTGAAGAATCCGCGCAAGGGCCATATCGACGATTTTTCTTTGTTCGAGCGCGATCTCAACGCTTTGGTCGACGACGTGCTGGGGCCGTCCTGCCCGCAGCCCTGGTTCGGCCTCTGCCATTCGATGGGCGGCGCGATCATGCTTGCCATCGCTCACGCCGGCCGCTGCCCGTTCGAGCGGGTGGTGCTGACAGCGCCAATGATCGGGCCGGCCGGGATCAGCTATCCCAGAGTCGCCCACACGATCGTCGAGATTCTCGATACGTTGGGCTTCGGCGGCGCTTTCGCGCCGGGGGCGCGCGGCGCCAATGGCTTGATGAGCCCGTTCAAGGACAATGTCCTGACTTCGGACCCGGTCCGCTACGCGCGTTCGGCAAGCGTCCTGGCGGCGGCGCCTGAGCTTGGGCTCGGCCTGTGGACGATCGGCTGGGGGCATGCGGCGTTTCGTCTGTGGCGGCGCTTCGAGGATCCCGATTATGCCCGCCAGATTCCCGGGCCGCCGATGTTGGTCGTCAGCTCGGGCGCCGACAGGGTGGTCGACCGGCGCGCCATCGAACGGTTCGTCAGCCGGATGCGCGCGGCCCGGCTGATCGTGATCGATGGCGCCGAGCATGAAATCCTGGTCGAGCGCGACGAATTGCGCGATCAATTCTGGGCGGCGTTCGACAAATTCATCCCCGGCGTCGAAGGCGAGCGCGCGGCGCGTCAACTGGCGCCGCCGGCGCATTCGCATTCCTGAAGGAGAAAGTTCATGCAGCCGCGCGTGGCCTACGAAGATTTCACTAAGACGGCAGCCGCCGCCTATGCCGGCTTAGGAACGTTGACCAAGGCGGTGGACGAGTCGGGGCTCGACAAGAGCCTCACTGAACTCGTCAAACTGCGGGCCTCGCAAATCAACGGCTGCGCTTTTTGCGTGTCGTTCCATCTGAACTTGTTGCGCAAGCTCGGCGTCGCCAGGGAGAAGATCGATCTGTTGCCGGTCTGGCGCGAGGCGGGCGTCTATTCCCAGCGGGAGCTTGCGGCGCTCGCCTGGGCTGAGATCATGACCGGACTATCGCCCGGCGGCGCATCCGATGAAGCCTATGCGGCGCTGCTCAGCGCGTTCAGCGTTGAGGAAGCGACATTCCTCAACGTCGCGATCGCCACCATCAACGCCTGGAATCGTCTCGGCGTCGCGCTGCGTTTCGCCCCGCTCACGCTTCGCGCGCCCAGCCCGCCGCGGCCCGTTGATGCTTGAAGGGTCGCCGACCGAAGGTTTAGCGACGGCGGACCGCGCCTCGCGGGCGGCGGGCCCCGAGGAGGAGGCCGACTGCCGGCGCCTCGCGCTTTATTTCATTGTCGCTTTTGCGCTGGCCCGCGTCGCGCTCGCCTATTCCTTCTCCTTCGGCATCGACGAAGCTTATACGGTGGTGATCTCGCGCCGGCTCGATCTGTCCTATTTCGATCACCCCCCGCTTCACCAATGGATCGCTCATTTCGCCGGCCGGCTCCTCGGAGAAGGCCTGTCGATGCGCTTGCCGTTCATTGCGCTGTTCTCCGGAACCGGTTGGCTGATGTACCTTTTGACGCGCCAATTGTTCGGCGCGCGCGCCGGCGTCTGGGCGGTGTTCGGCCTCAACGCCTCGGCGTTTTTTTTCGCTTCGGCAGGTAGCTGGATCGTGCCGGACGGGCCGCTGCTGTTTGCGCTCGCCGCGGCGGCTTACGTATTCGCGAAATTGTTCTTCGAGGAAGGAGGCGACGGCGCACTCTGGCGGCGCTGGCTGGCCGGCGGCTTCTGGCTGGGCATCGCCGCGCTGTCGAAATATAACGCTATTCTGTTCGCGTTCAGCCTGGTCGCCTTCATCGCGCTGTCGCCACGCCAGCGTCGCTGGTTCGCCCATCCCGCGCCTTATCTGGCGGCGTTGCTGTGCCTGGTCGTGCTCTCGCCAGTCCTCGTCTGGAATGCCGAGAATGATTGGGTGTCCTTCGCTTTTCAGGGCGCGCGGGGCGCGCCGCATGGCCAGTGGCGGCCGCTGCAGGTCGGCGCGATGGTCCTCGGGCAGATCATATGGGTGACGCCATGGATATTCGTTCCGCTCGCCGCGGCGCTTCTTGCGGCGACGCGGCTGGCGCTTAAGGATCCGCGCCGCCTGTATCTCGTCTGTCTGGCGCTGCCGCCGATCGTCTTCTTCACACTGACGCCGCTATGGGGCTCGCGGGGGCAGCCGCATTGGCCGATGCCGGGCTGGTTTTTCGTCTATCCGCTGCTCGGCGTCTGGCTGGTCGAGGCCGAGGCGCGAGGGTTCGCTTTACGCAAATGGGCGATCTGGTCGGCCGCGCTGCTCGCCATGGTCGGCGCCGCGATCGGTTCGCAGGCGGCAACCGGTTGGGTCGAGCGGCTTGGCCTGCTCCCGGCTGGAGTCTCCGATCCGACGCGCGAGACGTTGAATTGGGACGCCTTGAAAGACTCGCCGCTGCTGGGCGCCGAGGGCGGGAAGCCGCCCGGCTTCGTACTTTCCAACCATTGGTCCGAGGCGGGCAAGATGGCCCTCGCGCTCGGCGCGAAAATGCCGGTGATTGTCTCGCCCGACGATCCGCGCGGGATCGCGTTTCTGCAGGATCCGGCTGCCTTTGTCGGCAAGGACGCCGTGATCATCGTGCCGATCAATCAGATTTCGACGCTTCCCGACGTGTTCCGCTCCTATTTCGAAGAGCTCGGGCCGCCGCAAAAAGTCTCGATCGGGCGCGACGGAATGGACGAAGTCGATCTGGCTCTATTCCCGGCTCATCGCTTGACGCAGCCCCTGCCTTTGCCCTATCCGCGGCGCGCCGTCGCAAATCCCTCCCCCAAGGCGTCGCCATGAACGTTCCTGCCGCGCCGATCCTGTCGGTGATCGTGCCGACCTATCGCGAAGCGGCCAACGTTCCCGTGCTTTTCGCGCGGCTGAAGAAAGCCTTGGCGGGCCTCGCCTGGGAAATGATCGTCGTCGATGACGATTCGCCCGACGGCACCGCCGATATCGCTTTCGCTCTGGCGGCGCGCGATTCGCAATTGCGCTGTCTGCGGCGGGTCAACCGGCTCGGCCTCGCCGGCGCGGTGATCGAGGGCGTTCTGTCGTCGAGCGCCGAATTTGTCGCCGTGATCGACGGCGATCTGCAGCATGACGAAGCGATACTGCCTGAAATGTTCGCCGCTTTGAACGACGGCGGCGGCGCGGATCTGGCGATCGGCGCCCGCGTCGATGAGCAAGCCGGCGAGCGCGGGCTGTCGCCGGCGCGCCAGAAGCTGAGCCATGCCGGCGCCTGGTTCTTCAAACGCGTTTCCGGCCTCAGCGTTTCCGATCCGATGAGCGGTTTTTTCATGATCCGGCGTGGGATCGTCGGCAGCATCGCGCCGAAACTGTCTTCCGACGGTTTCAAGATCCTCGCCGACATCCTGCTTTGCGCGCCGCCTGGCTTACGAATCATCGAGACGCCCTATATTTTCCGCAAGCGGCAGGCCGGCGAATCCAAACTGTCGCCGCTGGTGGGCATGGATTTTCTCGGCCTCATCGTTCACCACGCGAGCGCTGGAATCCTGCCGATCCGCTTTGTGTTGTTCGCCGTCATCGGCGCCTTCGGCCTGGTGGTTCACTTGAGCGTTTTGAAAGCGCTGATCGTGGCGGCCGGACTTCCCGACTTCCGCATGAACCAGCTCGTCGCGACGCTCACCGCGATGACCAGCAATTTCCTGTTGAACAACCAGGTCACCTATCGCGAATACCGCTATCGCGGCTGGGGAATCCTGCGCGGGCTGCTGCTGTTCGCGCTGGTGTGCAGCGTCGGCGTCGTCGTCAACGTCAATATCGCGTCCTGGCTATTCGATTTCGACAATATCTGGTGGGTCGCCGGATTTGCCGGGGCGCTGGTCGGCGTCGTCTGGAATTACGCCGTGAGCACGTCCTTCGTCTGGCGGCGCCGCCGAGGCGCCTGAGGGCGCCTCGAGGGCGGCGCGGGCGCCGGTGGAATTTTGTGGCGAAATAGTGGAATTTAGGTCAACATCATTGCCATAATGCGCATTATTATATTGAAAGTGTTCGATAAAATCAGCATGGAAGCGCAGGCTATTGGTGAAAACTCCCCTTGTAATTCGTCGCTCCGCGCAAGGCCTGCAGGTTGGTTTCCTTCGCCGCCGCCGCCCGCTATGACAGCGCGATGATCGAGGACGCCGTCGACGCTTTCGCGCAAATATTCACGCCGCCCTTTCGAGCGACGCTGTTGAAATCATTGGGTTTGACGATCGCCCTGCTGGCGGTGATCTGGCTCGGCCTCGACCGTTTCGCCGGCGCCTTCATCCAGGTGGAGGCGTCATGGCTGGCGACGATCCTGTCATGGATCGTCGGCCTCGGCCTGGTGGTCGGGCTGACGTTTCTCATCGCGCCGGTCACCTCACTGGTCGCCAGCTTTTTCCTCGACGATATCTCGGCGATCGTCGAGCGAACGATCGATCCCGAGGGGAGCCAGGGCCGGCCGATCCCCGCCGGGGCCGCGGCGGTTTTTGCCTTGCGCTTCGCCGGCCTGTCGATCCTCGTCAATCTGATCGCGCTGGCGCTGCTGTTCGCGCCGGTCGTCAATATTGTCGCCTTCCTCGCCGCCAATGGCTACCTGCTCGGGCGCGAGTATTTCGAGCTCGCAGCGATGCGTTTTCGTGGCCCCGCCGAGGCGCGGCAGATGCGGCGCCATTTCGAGCTCCGCATCTTTCTCGCCGGCCTGATCATCGCCGGCTTCGTCGCGATCCCGCTGCTCAATCTGTGCACGCCGCTGTTCGCGACCGCCTTCATGACGCGGTTGCACAAACGGCTCGCGGGCGCCGCGGCCTATCCGGTCACGCCACGATCTTAAGGGTTCAGGTGGCGCCGCTGCTGGCGTATTGGCCGGTCTTGCGGAAACGATAGAGATAGGCCGGCGCGATCGCCTCCATGCCTTGCGCGATGACGCCGAGGCCCTGCAGCGTGCGCCCTTCGGCGGTTGCGGCGGCAGATACCAGATTGTCGCGCCGCAGCAGTTCGACCTGATCGCGCGTCGTCGTCAGCGCCTTGGGGAACAGGCCGAGCGAAAGCGCGCTGGCAAGTTCGGTCCCGCCCGCCATCAGTCTGGCGATGCCGAAAGGCACTGGCAGAAGCGCGCGGCGGCGATCGGTCTCGCGGCATACGAAAGCGGCGATCTCGCGCAAGGTCATCGCCTCCGGGCCGCCAAGCTCATAGGTCTCGCCCGGCTTGGCCCGCCCGTCGATCGCCTGCGCCGCCGCCTCGCCGATATCGCCGACATAGGCCGGTTGCATTTTGGCGTCGCCGCCGCCGAACAGCGGCAAGACGGGCATATAGCGGGCGAGAAGCGCGAAGCGATTGAGGAAATCGTCCTCCGGGCCGAAGACGACCGATGGGCGCAGGATTATCGCGTTCGGGAAAGCCTCGCGCGCGACCGCCTCGCCGCGCCCCTTGCTGGCGATATAGGGCGAAGACGAATCGGCGTCGGCCCCGATGCCCGAGCCATGCACGAGAATTCCGACGCCCTGGGCGGCCGCCGCGCGGGCGACTTCGCGCGCGCCGAACACATGCACCGCCTCGAAATTCTGCCGGCCCTGCTGGCGCTGGATGCCCGCCAGATTGATCGCAGCGTCGGCGCCGATCAGTGCCGAGGCGATCGAGGCGGGATAGCGCAGGTTGGCCTGGACCGCATGGATCTGGCCGACATCGCCGAGCGGTTGCAGGAAGCCGGCAAGGTCAGGCCGCCGCACGGCGACGCGCACGCGCCAGCCGCGCCGCGCCAGCGCGCGCACGACATAGCGCCCGATGAAACCCGAGCCGCCGAATATTGTGACCAGGCGCTTGCTGACATAGGGAGCTTCGGCCATGAGCGATCATCTCCGCGGACATTCTTCAAAGGCGTTTTTTGATAGGCGAAGCAGGGCTGTCTGTATAGGCGCCCCGGACGCCGCCGGCCCGCGATGCGACCGTTTGGCGCGTCGCGCCGGCGCTATCGGCGACCGGCCTTTTCCTATAGGTCAAGCGACAGGCCGGAGGATTGAACAATGGACGCATTTGTTGATCCGACGAAAGAGCGTTTCGGGCGTTTCAAGGATCTGCCGGGCGACCGGCCGATCGATATGCTCAATCTCGTCAAATTGCGCGCGGAAGCCGCCTATGCCGACGGGCGCAAGGCGAGCGGCCTGGAAGCCTATCGGGCCTATGCCCGCGAAAGCGGCCCCGTCTTCACCCGCCTCGGCGGCAGGCAGGTCTGGATCGGCAAGCCGGAGCTCACCCTGATCGGGCCGGAGACGGAAGCCTGGGACATCGCCTTCATCGCGCAATATCCGAGCGGCGCCGCGTTCGTGACGATGCTGCGCGATCCGGTCTATCGCCAGGCGGTCAAGCACCGGCAGGCGGCGGTCGCCGATTCCCGTCTGATCCGGCTCGCGCCCGCGATTCCCGGAGCGGTGTTCGGCGAGGCGGAATGACGCTCGGGGCGGCTCTGAATCGCGCCGCCGCGCCGTATGATTATCGCGGCGATCCCTCGGTGCCCGCCTTTCCCGACGACCGGCCGATCATCATTTTCGATGGCTATTGTGCGCTTTGTTCGGGCTGGGTGAGCTTTGTGCTGCGCCATGATCGCACCGCCGCCTTTCGCCTGTTGCCGGCGCAGACCGCGCTCGGCGCGGCGCTTTACCGGCACTATCGGCTGGACCCCGAGGATTACGAGACCAATATCCTGATCGCCGACGGCGTCGCGTTCTTCAAATCGGAAAGCGCGCTTGGCATGTTGGAGCGTCTTGGCCCGCCGTGGGCATGGGCGCGCATTCTGCGGCTGATGCCCGCCGCGCTTCGCGATCGGCTTTATGAGATCGTCGCCCGCAATCGCCTGCGCTGGTTCGGCCGCCGTGACCAATGCCTGATCTCGGCGCCCCGCTATGAGGATCGTTTTCTCTCATGAGCGATGCGACGCGCAAAATACTCATCCTTGGCGGCTACGGCATTTTTGGCGGGCGCCTTGCGCAATTGCTGGTGAACGAGACCGGCGTGACGCTGATGCTGGCCGGCCGGTCGCTGGACAAGGCGCGCGCCTTCTGCGCCTCGCTGCCCGCTGGCGCGCAGCGCCTTGCGCTGGCCTTCGATCGCGACGGCGATGTCGGCGCGCAACTGGCGTCGATCGGGCCCGACCTGATCATCGACGCCAGCGGACCGTTTCAGGCCTATTCCGGCGATGTCTATAAGCTGGCTCGCGCTGCGATCGCCCTCGGCGCTGACTATATGGATCTTGCCGATTCTTCTGAATTCGTCGCGGGAATTGGCGCCATCGACGGTGAGGCGCGCGCCAAGGGCGTCTATGCGCTCGCCGGCGTCAGCAGCTTTCCCGTGCTTACCGCGGCGGTGGTGCGCAAGCTCGCCGACGGGTCGGCGCGCGTTACGGCGATCCGCGCCGGTATCGCGCCTTCGCCGTTCGCCCGCGTCGGTCCCAATGTGATCCGCGCGATCGCCAGCTATGCCGGCCAGAAGGTGGCGCTGACGCGGGGCGGCGTGGGCGCGCAAGCTTATGGCCTGACCGAGACGATGCGGCGCGCCGTGCGACCGCCGGGCATGCTCCCGTTGGAGAGCCGGCTGTTCTCGCTTGTCGACGTTCCCGATCTGCGCGCGCTGCCGCCGCTTTGGCCGGGCCTGAACGCCATCTGGATCGGCGCCGCGCCCGTGCCGGAAATCCTGCACTGCGCTCTCATCGCTCTGGCGTGGCTCGTGCGTATTCGGCTTCTGCCCAATCTGGCGCCGCTGGCGCCATTGTTCCATGCCGTTCTCGGCAGGTTGCGCTGGGGCGCGCATCGCGGCGGCATGTTCGTCGAGATCGAAGGGACGGACGATGGCGGGAGCGCGTTTCGGCGCTCCTGGCATATGTTGGCCGAGGGCGACGACGGCCCGCTGATTCCTTCAATGGCGATCGCCGCGATTGTGCGCAACGAACTTGGCGGCAGGCGCCCCGCCGCCGGCGCAAGGGCGGCGACAGGCGAACTCGAACTCGCCGATTATGACGCGATCTTTCGCCCCTATGCGATCAGCCACGCCATTCGCAATGACAGCGCGCTGGCGGGGGCGCCGCTTTATCAACGCATGCTTGCCAGCGCCTGGGAGGATCTGCCGGCGAGCCTGCGCGCGATGCATAGGGTCGGCGCCGCGCAAGTCGCGCGTGGAGAAGCCGATATCGAGCGCGGCTCCGGGCTGCTGGCGGGATTCATCGCTGGTTTATTCGGCTTCCCCAGGACGGCGCGCGGCGCCCCAACAAGCGTGCGCTTCGAAGCCAGAAACGGCGTGGAGACGTGGACGCGCATTTTCGCCGGCCGGATCATGCGTTCGCGCCAATGGCAGGGCGTCGGACGCTGGGAAGGTCTGCTGTGCGAGAGTTTTGGTCCGTTCACGTTTGGATTGGCGGCGCTGACGGGGGACGGGCGGCTGCGCCTGGTCCTGCGGCGTTGGACATTTCTGGGGATCCCCTTGCCGATCGGGCTCGCGCCGCAAGGCCACGCCATCGAGTTCGAGCAGGACGGCCGGTTCCGGTTCGACGTTGCGATCCGCGCGCCGCTGATCGGCCCGATCGTGCGCTATCGCGGCTGGCTCGCGCCGGAATAGGGTTCGCCGGCGTAGATCGACAGGATGATCTTTGCGGGGCGATCAGGCGCCTGGCCCATGGGTCTGCCGCCGCGCGGCAATGATCGCCTCCGCCGGGCGCCCCGACAATTCGGCCAGGTGGTTGAAACGCGTCTCGAAGGCGCCGACGCCGGCGGTCGCCGATCGCAATTCGACGATCAGGTCGCCGATTTCCGCTTCCGGGATGAGGGCGCTCAGCACATCCCAACCGTCCCATCCCTCGCGCGGCTCGAAGCCGAGGATCTGCCCGCGTCTGGCGCTGACCAGGGCGCTGGCGCGCGCCATAGCGTCCGTGGGAACGAAGATCGAGACGGCCAGAATCGGTTCGAGCAGGACCGGGCGCGCCTTGGGCAAGGCTTCGCCGAGCGCGACTTTCGTCGCCGCGCGAAACGCCATGTCGGACGAATCGACTGAATGATAGGAGCCGTCGGTCAAGGTGACGGCGACGTCGACGACGGGAAAGCCAAGCGGTCCGCGCGTCAACGCGTCGCGCGCGCCGGCCTCGACGGACGAGAAATACTGGCGCGGCACTGTGCCGCCATGCACGGTCTCGGCGAAGGCGAAGCCCTCGCCGCGCGCGCGGGGCGCCACGTCGACCGCCACGTCGCCGAACTGACCATGGCCGCCCGACTGTTTCTTATGGCGCCCGCGCACCGAGACGGCGTCACGAATAGTTTCACGATAGGCGACCGACGGCTTTTTCGATTCGAGCGTCACGCCGAATCTCGCGGCTAGTCGCTCGACCGTGACGCGAAGATGCATCTCGCCCTGGCCGAGCAGCTTGAGTTCGCCCGATTCCTGATCGTGAAAATGGACCAGCGCGGGATCTTCCTCGCACAGCTTGACCAAAGCGGCGGCAAGCCGGACTTCGTCCTTGCGGTCCTTCACATGCACAGCGACCGCTTGCGTCGGCGGCGGCGGCGCCGCCGTGACGGCGGCCTTGGGCGGCTTTTTGGCGTCGGTGAAGCGGTCGCCGGTGGCGATCTGCTCCAGCCGGGCGAAGGCGACGGTGTCGCCTTCCTCGGCGCGCGCGATTTTGGACGAGGCCGCGCCCATCACACGCGACAGGCCGGCGATGCGCTCCTCCGCCCCGCGGGCGCCGACGACGCTCGATCCGTCGGCGAAAGCGCCGCGCAACACGCGGGCGAGCGACAGTTTGCCGCCATGACCGCTATGAATAGTGCGCAAGACCTGAGCGAGCGCCGGGCCTTCGGGCGCAAGGCTGAGCCGCTCGCGCGTTTGCGCGATGCCTGGCGCCTCGTGCCGCAGCGCTTTCAAAAGCCGCGTGACGCCGTGGCCGCGATCGGCCGAGCCCATTAGCAGCGGCACGATATGGCCGACGCGCAGCTCCTTGGCGAGATCGTCGAAAACGCGGTCGCGCGGCGGCTCGATTTCGCTGATCAATTGCTCCATCAAAGCGTCGTCGTAATCGGCGAGGCGCTCCAGCATGGAATAGCGCGCCTCCTTGTGATCGGGCGCGACGCCTTCCGGCGTTTCGATGACGGTGGATGGGGCGTGCTCGCGATAGAGGAAAGCCCGTTCGAGGGCGAGGTCGACGAAGCCGATCGCCACATCATGCTGCCAGACAGGGAGCTGGCGCAGCAGCAGCGGCGTGCGCGAGGTTGATTGCAGCATCGCCAGAGCTTCGCGGACGCCGCCGCCGGCCAGGTCGATCTTGTTTAGAAACAATACGCGCGGCAGCCGCAATTCCTCGAGCTCGCGCATGATGATCTGCAGCGCCGGCGCCTTGCGGCTGTCCGCTTCGCAGACCACGATCGCAGCATCGCAAACGGGCAGAGCGTGGCGCATGTCGTGGATGAATTCGACCGAGCCGGGGCAGTCGAAGAAGGTGAAACGGTCGCCCATATAATCGATGCTGGCGACATTGGGCTCGACGCTCATCGCATGGGCGCGCGCCTCGGGACTGGAATCGCCGATGCTGGTGCCCTCGCGGACGGAGCCCTGGCGCGGCGCGCCGCCGCCGCGCGCTAGAATGGCTTCGAGAAGGCTGGTTTTGCCGCTTTGAAAGGGGCCGACCAGCGCGATCAGCCGCGGCCCCGCAATTCTTCTATCGCCCGATTCCGCGGAGCCGACCATGACGATCCTCCCAACTTCTTGGCGGTGGGCCCGGCCGTCCGCCGGCGGCCAGATCCCCTGGACGCTCAAGGTTGCAAGTCTGGCGGCCCGATGCAAGGCGCCAATTGACCGGGGGCGACCGGGATCGCCTCTTGTCGCAATCTGTCCGGTAACGTTGTATGGACGACGAAAATTTGCGTGGCCGCGCGCCGAAAGGGCTGCTCGGGCGGCGCGACGGCTGGATGAAGGAAGTCATGACGGAAACGGCGTTGCTCGATCGCGATGCTTTGGTCGCCGCCCTCAATGGGCGCTCCATCGTGCTCGTCGGCATGATGGGGGCGGGCAAAACTTCGGTTGGCCGTCGCCTTGCGACGCTTCTTCACCTGCCTTTCGTCGACGCCGACGGCGAGATCGAGGCCGGCGCGCAGATGACCGTGCCTGAGATTTTCGAGCGTTTCGGCGAAGCCTATTTCCGCGAGGGCGAACGCAAAGTGCTCGCCCGGCTGCTGAGCGAGGGGCAAAAAGTGCTCGCCACCGGCGGCGGCGCTTTCATGAACGAGGCGACGCGCGCCAGGATCGCTCAATCCGGCGTCTCGATCTGGCTGAAGCCCGATTTCGAGGTGCTGATGCGCCGGGTCCGCAAGCGGTCGAACCGCCCATTGCTGCAAACGGCCAACCCCGAGGAAACCCTGCGCCGCCTGCTGCGGGAACGCGGCCCCGTCTATGCCTTGGCCGACCTGACTATCGAGCCGCGCGACGGGCCTCACGATTCGGTCGTCGAGGCGATCGTGTCGGCGTTGGGCGCGCATCTGGCGACCAGAACGCACGCCGGCGCGCCGAACGGCGTCGATTCCGCGCCTGCGGCGGTGCGGATTCAAGAAGTCGAAGTCGCCCTGGGCGCCCGCGCCTATCAGATTTTGATCGGCGAGGGCCTGATCGCCGACGCCGGCCAATATATCGCGCGTCTGGCGCCCGGCGCCAATTGCGCTGTCGTCACCGACAGCAATGTCGCCGGCCTGCATCTTGAAGCGCTTTCGGCGAGCCTTGCGCGGGCCGGGCTGCGGTCGTCCAATATTGTCGTGCCGCCGGGGGAATCCTCCAAATCGTATGGGCGATTCGCCGAGGTTTGCGACGGCCTGCTCGCCGCTCACATCGAACGGCGCGATCTTGTCGTCGCATTGGGCGGCGGCGTGATCGGCGATTTGACCGGCTTTGCCGCCGCCAGCGTGCGGCGCGGGCTGCGCCTCGTGCAAATCCCCACGACCTTGCTGGCGCAGGTCGATTCCTCGGTCGGCGGCAAGACCGCGATCAATTCGCCGCATGGCAAGAACCTCGTGGGGGCTTTTCACCAGCCCTCGCTCGTTCTGGCCGACGTCGGCGCGCTCGATACGCTCAGCGCGCGCGAATTTCGCGCCGGCTATGCCGAGACGGTGAAATATGGACTGATCGGCGATATCGCCTTTTTCGAATGGCTGGAGGCCCATTGGCGCGACGTCTATGCCGGCGGCGCCGCGCGTCTTCGCGCCGTTGCGACCAGTTGCGCGGCCAAGGCGGCGGTGGTCGCCGCCGACGAAACCGAGCAGGGCGAACGGGCGTTGCTCAATCTGGGCCATACTTTCGGCCATGCTTTCGAACGCCTGACCGGCTATGACGGCGCGCGCCTGGTGCATGGCGAAGCGGTGGCGATCGGCATGGCCTGCGCTTTCCGCTTTTCGCGCACGCTCGGCTATTGCAACGGCCAGGACGCGATGCGCGTCGAAAACCATTTGCGCGCCGTCGGACTGCCGACGCATATCCGCGAAATTCCCGGCCTGGATGCGGAGCCGGAGGCGATTCTGGCGGCGATGCGTCAGGATAAAAAGGTCGAACGCGGCCGCCTGACCTTCATCCTCGCCAAAGGGATTGGCGAGAGCTTTATCGCCAGGGACGTCGCCGAGGCGCGGGTGCGCGACTTTCTCAGCGACGAACTCGCGCGGCCCGCATAAACTCCCCGGTTCTTAAAGCCGAACATCGAGGCCATCATGTCTTTAACCGTCGACGCTCTGATCGTGTTGGCGAGTCTCATCGCATCTGCTTTTTTTTCGGGCGCGGAAACCGCGCTGACGGCGGCCTCCCGGGCGCGCATGCACGCCCTCGAAATGGACGGCAATCCGAGCGCGAGCCTGGTCAATCGCCTGATTCTGGCGCGCGGGCGCCTGATCGGCGCGATGCTGCTTGGCGGCCAGGTCGTCAATATCGCCGCTTCGTCTTTCGCGACCAGCGTGCTGCTGGTCATCGCCGGCGATCGCGGCGCCGTCTATGCGACGGCGATGATGACTATTCTGGTCGTCATTTTCGCCGAAGTTCTGCCCAAAACCATCGCAATCGCCTATCCCGATCGCGTTTCGCTCCTGATCGCGCCCGTCGTCTCGTTTTTCGTGACGATATTCTGGCCGGTGGTCGCGGCGATCGAGACCTTCGTGCGTTCGCTTCTCTGGCTGTGCGGGGTGCGGATCAGCGAGCATCGGACCATTGCGTCGGGACATGAGGAGTTGCGCGGCGCGGTCGATCTCTTGCACCGCGAGGGCGGCGTCGCGCGTTCCGAGCGCGATATGTTCGGCGCGCTGCTTGAACTCGACGAAATCGACGTGTCGGAAGTGATGATCCACCGCACCAATATGGGCGCGATCAACGCCGATCTGCCGCCCGGCGACCTCATTCGCGAAGTGCTCGCTTCACCCTATACGCGCCTGCCGCTCTGGCGCGGCCAGCCTGACAACATCATAGGCGTCCTGCACGCCAAGGACCTGTTTCGCGCGCTCGCCGCAGCCGGCGGCGATTCGAGCCGCATCGATATCGAGGACATCGCGCTTGACGCCTGGTTCATTCCCGACACGACGACGCTGCGCGATCAATTGCAGGCTTTCCTGCGCCGGAAGACGCATTTCGCAATGGTCGTCGACGAATATGGCGTGGTGATGGGGCTGGTGACCCTGGAGGACATCATCGAAGAGATCGTGGGCGACATCAAGGATGAGCATGATGTCGCCGCTCAGGGCATGCGGCCGCAAGCTGACGGTTCGGTGATTGTCGATGGTTCGGTGACGATCCGCGACCTCAACCGCGCGATGGACTGGGCGCTTCCCGACGAAGAAGCGACGACGATCGCCGGACTGGTCATCCATGAGGCGCGCGCGATCCCTGAGTCGAGACAAGTCTTTGTCTTCCACGGATTTCGCTTTGAGGTTTTGCGCAAAAACCGCAACCGCATCGCCGCGCTGCGCGTCTCCGCCGTCACCGCGCCAAAGGCGAAGGGTCAGGAGAAGAACCAGGAGAGCGAGGGCGACGCGGCGGTCCGCGACTAGGCGCCGTCGCCGTCCCGGGCTTAGGCGGCGACCGCCTCGATCGTCAGCGTATCGAGCGAGAAGCCGCCATCTTCGCTAATGGCGAAATGATCGCGGACGGCGCTGCTCGCCTGCGCCTGCAAGCTGAGGATCGCATTCGCGTAGAGTTCCGGCGTCTTGGTGCGCTCCGTCCAGACCGTGAACTCCAGGCGCAGCTTGCGCGCTGCGATCGCCGTGACAGAAAAACCTGAGCGGGCGAGCGCGGCCATCCATTCCGCCGCGCTGTAATTGCGCACATGCGAAGGATCGCGCAACAATTCGATCGCCTGCAAATGCGTGTCGAGCAGAGGATGCGCGGGCGAGACGCAGTCGGCGAATAACGCGCGGGCCCCATCTTTCAGCATGCGCCGCGCTTCGCGTAAGCCCGCTTCGAAATTGTTCCAGTGATGGGCGCTATACCGGCTTAGCACGAAATCGAACGAGCCGGCGCCGAACGGAAGGCGCTCCGCCGCGGCTTGCTGCGTGACGATATTGGCCAAGCCGCGCTCCGCCGCCGCCTTTTTCACCTGCGCGAGCATGTCCGGCGTCAGATCGCACGCGACGACTTCACGCACATGCGGCGCGGCGCGATAGCTGACATGGCCGCCCCCGCATCCAAGATCGAGCGCGCGGGCGTCGGCGCTTCCGCGCACAAAGTCCTCGATCTGATCGAGGTCGGCGCCGCTGCTATGCACGGCGCTGCGGACATAGGCCTCGGCGCGCGGCGCGTAATGGCTGGCGACAAAATCATGCTGACTCGTGGTCACGGCGTTTCTCCAGATTGCGCATCCATTTTCCCGCGAAGCCTAACCTGTTACAAGTTGCAGTCTTATCCTGGTATAAGACGTTCCACGATGCTGTTGCCGCAAGACCAGCGGCGCCTTCTCGGCGCCTTTCTTCGCCGCCGCCGCGAGCTTTTGCGCGCCGCCGATGTCGGCCTGCACGCCAGCCGAACGGGGCGACGGCGCACGCCGGGGCTCCGCCGCGAGGAGGTCGCCGAGATCTGCGGAATGAGCCCAACCTGGTACGCCTGGATCGAGCAAGGCCGGGACATTTCGGTGTCCGCCGACGCTTTCGCGCGGCTGGCCGACGCGATGCGTTTCACGCCGGCGGAACGAGCTTATTTGTTCCAGCTCACGCGCAGGCGCGATCCATCGGAGCCGCCCGGCGCCCCTGACGAAGAGAGTGAGGGCGCCGGCATCCTGGCGGACGCCGTCAACGCCATGACCGCTCCCGCTTATTTGCTTGATCGCCTGTGGCGCGCCCGCGCCTGGAACGCGCCGGCCGCGGAGCTCTTTGTCGGATGGCTGGAGGGCGACGAGCGCTGCCTGCTCGACTATGTCTTCCTCGACCGCGCGGCGCGGGCGTTGATCGTCGATTGGGAGAATCGCGCGCGCCGTCTTGTCGCCGAGTTTCGCGCGGACACCGGGCGCAATCCCGATGACCCCGCCTTAAGCGCGCTGGTTGACCGCTTGCGGACGGGAAGCGCGGATTTTGCGAAATTTTGGGGCGATCACGCGGTTCTGGCCCGCGAGGGCGGAGCGCGGACGTTCAACCATCCGCGCGACGGGTTGCGACATTACCAGCAGGTCACGCTAGCGCCGGCCGGGCGGCCGGACACCAAGCTGGTCATGCTCCTTCCCTCGCAGGATGCCGAGCCTGCCTAGGCAGCGCCGACGAGCGCTGGCAGGTCCGACAAGGAGGTTATTTCCCGATCAGGTGCGCCGGGCAGACGCTCGCGGCGTTGTCCGGCCCGGTTGCACCAGACGACCCGCATCCCGAACGCCGAAGCCGCATGGGCGTCCCATGCATTCGACGATTGAAAGGAGATCGCCGAAGCGGGCAGATCCAGCCGATCGAGGGCAAGCTGGTAGACTTTCGGGTGCGGTTTGTAGACGCCTGCCTGCTCGACGGACAGCACCGCGTCGAACAGCCCGCCAAGCCCCGCTCCGGCGAGCGCCGCATCGAGCATCGCCGGCGTTCCATTCGAGAGAATCGCAAGCGGCAGCCGCGCCCTTTTCAGACGGCGCAACACATCGGGAACTTCCGGGAAGACATCGAGAGTCCGATAAAGATTCATCAGACGCTCGCGCAGGCCGGCGCGGTCGATCGCCAACGTCTCCAGCGCGAAATCGAGCGCGCCAGCGGTCACTTCATGGAAGTCGGCATGACGGTTCTGCACCGCCCGCAACCAGGTATATTGAAGCTGCTTGTCGCGCCACAGAGCGGCCAAGGGCGCTGCTTGGTCTCCCAATATGTCCGCGCAGGCCCTGACCGCCGAGGTTAGATCGAACAGCGTCCCGTAGGCGTCGAAAACGCAGGCCTTGACGCCTGTCAGAGGTTGCAAGCTCTCGCTCATCTCTTCACGCCCTTTCGTCCCTCGCCGTCCCGAATTGCGGGGCGGATGCTTGTCGCCTATATAGGCGCCCAACGAGGCGGGTTTTTGCCCGGCAAGAGGTTTCATGTCCTGGAATAATCAAGGCGGCGGTCCGTGGCGTTCCGGCCAGGGGCCGTGGGGGCAGGGCCCCGGCGGCGTGCAACCTCCCGGCGATCTCGAAGAGGCGCTTCGCCGCCTGCAGGCTGGCCTGCGGGGGCTCGTTCCCGGCGGGGGCGGTTTTGCCGGGCGCGGCGTCATCTTTTTTTTCCTTGTGGCGATTCTGCTTTGGTTCGCCTGGGGCTTTTACACGGTCCAGCCCAATGAGATCGGCATCAATCTGGTGTTCGGCCGTTACACCGGCAAGACGGCGGCGGGCCTCAATTACAATTGGCCATGGCCGGTTGGCGCGGTGATCAAGGCGCCGGTGTCGGATCAAAAGATTACCGAAGTCGGTTATCGCGGCGAGCAGGACGTCGCAGTTGAAAACGGCCGCAGCCGGTCCGAAGCGCCCGAAGAGAGCCTTATGCTCACAGGCGATCAGAATATCGTCGACGTCCAATTCCGGGTGAGCTGGCAAATCGATCCGGCCAAGCCCGAGGATTTCGTCTTCAACATCCGCCATCCCGAAGAAACGGTGAAAGCCGTCGCCGAGAGCGTCATGCGCGAGGTCGTCGGGCTCAAGACGATTGACGGCATTCTGACCAGCGATCGCAAGTCGATCGAACCGGATGTACAGAACCGAATGCAGAAAGTGCTCAACGACTATCACGCCGGCGTGCTCGTGCTGCAGATTCAGCTCCAATCGGTCGACGCCCCGGCGCAGGTTCTGTCCGCTTATCGCGACGTGACCGCGGCCCAGCAGGATAGGCAGCGCGCGGTTAATGACGCCGACACCTACGCCAACCGCGTCGTGCCGGAAGCGAAAGGCGCCGCGGCGCGGATCAAGCTGGAGGCCGAGGCCTATCGCCAGCAGACAGTCGCCGAGGCCACGGGACAGACCTCGCGTTTCAATCAAGTCTATGCGCAATACAAGAATGCGCCGGGCGTCACGCGCGAGCGTATGTATTTGGAGACGATAGAGCGCGTGCTGGGCGCGATGGACAAGACGATCCTCGACACCAACGGGGTTGGCCCGCCCGTCCCCTATCTGTCGCTCGACGCTCTCCAGCACAAGCCGGCGGGAGCCGCCAAATGAAGAATCCGTTTGCCGGCCTCGCGCTCGTCGTCGCCGCGATCATCGTGCTTATCGTCGTCTTCGGCGCCTTCTTCACAGTCGTTCCGACCGAACAGGCTCTCGTGCTGCGGTTCGGTCAGCCGGTGCGCGACCTGATCGACGCCCCCGGGCTCTATGTCAAATGGCCGTTCGTCGATTCGGTGATCTATATCGACAAGCGGATTCTTGATCTCGACGAGAGCCGGCAGGAGGTTCTGGTTTCGGGTAACCAGCGTCTCGAGGTCGACGCCTTCGTGCGCTACAAGATTTCCGATCCGCTGCGGTTCTATCAATCGGTCGGCTCGATTCAGGGGGCCAACGCCCAGCTTGGCGGCATGCTCAATTCCGCGCTGCGCCGGACCCTCAGCGAGGCGTCGATCACCGATATCGTGCGCGACAAGCGCGACGCGCTGATGGCCGACATTCTCGCGCAGGTCAAATCCGGAGCAGAGCGTTTCGGTCTCGGGGTGGTCGATGTGCGGATCAAACGCGCCGATCTGCCGCCGGAGAATTCCGAGGCGGTGTTTCACCGCATGCAGACCGAGCGCCAGCAGCTTGCGGCCAAATTCCGCGCCGAGGGCTCTCAACAAAGCCAGGAAATCAAGGCTGACGCCGACCGCCAAGTGACGGTCACCATCGCTCAGGCGCAGCAGGAGGGCGAGCAGATCCGAGGCCAGGGCGACGCGGACCGCAACCGAATTTTCGCGGAAAGCTATGGCAAGGATCCTGACTTTTTCGCTTTCTACCGCTCCATGCAGGCTTATGAAACAGCGCTAAAGAGCGGCGACTCGCGCATTATCATCAGTCCCAAATCGGATTTCTTCCGTTATTTCAGCACGCCGACGCCTACGGCGCCGCCGCCGTCGACCGGAGACGCCACGCCCGAGACCCAGACCGTTAAGTAATCGGCGTCGCGGTCCTCCGGCTGGCGAGGGCTCGATTGCCGCCAAAGCGCGGCGCGGGACGCGTTCCCCGCGGGAACAATGTCGTGTTCGCCGCTTTGCCGACATGATTGTTGTTCAGGGATTGTCAAGTTAAGAGCTAAAAGAGATTTCGGTATCAGGAGAAAAACGCCATGCGCGTTGCCCAGACGTCCATTTCGTTGCGCGTTAGCCCGTTGCTTTCCCCGTCCTTCATGTGGCGGAAAGGTCGTCGCTGCGGGGTCGCGTTGGCGCTGGCGGCTGGCCTGGCGGGCGCTTCCGCCCTTGTTCAGATCTCTCCGGCGATGGCGCAGGGCAGGCCCGCCTCCCTCGCTGATCTCGTCGACAGCGTCGCCGAGGCGGTGGTGAATATTTCGGCGACCCAGACGGTCGAGGAAAAGGAAGCGGACGGCGCTCAGCAAATGCCCGATTTGCCGAAAGGCACGCCCTTCGACGACATGTTCGAGCAATTCTTCAGAAATCACGGCCAGAACGGCGCGGCCCCGCGCCCGCATAAATCAAGCTCGCTTGGCTCGGGTTTCGTGATCGACCCCAGCGGCATCGTCATCACCAATAATCACGTGGTCGGCGACGCCAACGACATTATGGTTATTTTCACCGATGGACGGAAACTGAAAGCCGAAGTGATCGGCAAGGATCCCAAGGTCGATGTGGCGGTGCTGCGCGTCAAAAGCGACAAACCCTTGAAGACGGTGAAATTCGGCGACAGCGACAAGATGCGCGTCGGCGACGGCGTGATGGCGGTCGGCAATCCCTTCGGGCTCGGCGAGACAGTGACGGCGGGCATCGTTTCGGCGCGCAACCGCAATATCGACAGCGGGCCCTATGACAATTTCATCCAGACCGACGCTTCGATCAACAAGGGCAATTCGGGCGGTCCGCTGTTCAATATGGCGGGCGAGGTGATCGGCATCAATACCGCGATCCTGTCGCCGTCGGGCGGCTCGATCGGCATCGGCTTTGCGACGCCGGCGTCGTCCGTCGTGCCGGTGATCGCCCAATTGGAGGAATTTCACGAGACGCGGCGCGGCTGGCTCGGCGTCCGCATCCAGAATGTCGACGATTCGATCGCCGAAAGCCTCGGGCTCGGCACGGCGCGCGGCGCGCTGGTCGCTGGCGTCGACGACCGCGGGCCGGCCAAGCCCGCCGGCCTGTTGTCAGGAGACGTGATCATCAAGTTCGACGGCAAGGACATTAAGGAATCGCGCGATCTGCCCAAGCTCGTCGCCTCGTTGCCGGTGGGCAAGGAGGTCGACGTCGTCATCATCCGCAAGGGTCAGGAAATCACCAAATCGGTCAAGCTCGGCCGCTTGGAAGACGGCGAGAAGGCCGCGGCCGCCACTGCCGGCGACGACGATGCGACGGTCGAGAAGAAGGCGATATCGAAAGCGTTCGGCATGGAGCTTTCGGCGCTATCGGACGAGACCCGCAAGACCTTCAAGATCAAGGACGGCGTCAAGGGCGTTGTCGTCTCCTCGATCGAGCCCAATTCGGCAGCCGCCGAGAAAGGTTTGCAGCCGGGCGACGTCATCGAAGAGGTCAATCAACAGGCGGTGAGCGCGCCGGACGAGGTCAGCAAGGCGATCGACGCGCTGAAAAAGGCCGGCAAGAAATCGGCGCTGATGCTCGTCGCCAATGGAAGCGGCGACGTTCGGTTTGTGGCGCTGGCGATCGAATAAGGCCTCGCTCTTCGCCCGCGACAGTCGGCCAGAGCCGAAGACATGACGGGCTCGGATCGGCTCAAGAATGTCATTCCCGCTTCCGCGTCGCTTGCGCGGGAATGACACGACAGATCAAGCTAAAATCGTCGCGCTCTACCCTTCGATGAATGCGCCGCGGGCAAAGCCTTGCGCATAGAGTAGCGCCGTCAGGTCGGCGTGATCGATGCGGGCATGCGCCGCGGCGGCGACAGCCGGCTTGGCGCGGTAGGCGGCGCCGAGCCCCGCCTCGCCGAGCATGGCGAGATCATTCGCGCCATCGCCAATCGCCAGCGTCTCATCAAGGCCGAGGCCGCGCGCCGCGCGAAGGTCGCGCAATGTCGCGAGCTTCGCGTCGCGGCCGAGGATCGGCTCGCCGACGCGCCCGGTCAGGTGGCCGTTCTTGACGATCAGCGCGTTGGCGCGATGTTCGTGCATGCCAAGCCTTGCGGCGACGACACTGGTAAACTGGGTGAAGCCGCCTGAGACGATCGCCGTATAGGCGCCATGGCCCCGCATGGTTTGAACGAGGGCGCGTCCGCCCGGCGTCAGGGTGATGGCGCTGTCGAGAACTTCCGCGATGACCGTCTCGGGCAGGCCCGCGAGAAGCGCGACGCGTTCGCGCAGAGCCGGCTCGAAAGCGATTTCGCCGCGCATCGCGCGTTCGGTGATCGCCGCCACATGCGCGCCAACGCCCACCCGCGCCGCTAATTCGTCGATACATTCCTGGCCGATCAAGGTGGAGTCCATATCGGCAAGGAGCAGCTTCTTGCGTCGGCCGGCCGCCGGCTGCACGATGGCGTCAACCTTTTCGCCGGTGAGCGCGGCGCTGAGCTGTGTGCGGGCGAGCGCAAGCGCGGCATCCTCGCCTGTAAAAAACAGGTCGGCGGCGACTTCGGGATCGAGCCATCGTGTGGAGGCAAAACCCGGCAGCGCTTGCGCGGCGCGCGCGATCAAGGCATCGCTGAGCGCGAATTGCTGGGGATTGGCGACGAGCGTGGCGACGAAAGTCTGTAACGGCATGGGCGCATTGGGCTCGGATGGGGCGCGGCCGCGATGAGCCGCCGCGCCCTTCTCATCGCAGGACCGACGGCGAGCGGCAAGTCAGCGGTGGCGCTGGCGCTTGCCCAAAAACTGGGCGGAACGATCGTCAACGCCGATTCGATGCAAGTCTATCGCGATCTGCGCGTGCTGACCGCGCGGCCGAGCCCGGAGGAGGAGCGGCAGGCGCCGCATGAATTGTTCGGCCGGATCGACGGCGCCGTGAATTTCTCGGCCGGGCGCTGGCTTGCCGAAGCCAACGCTGTCCGCGGTCGCATTGTCGCGCAGGGAAGCGTCGCGATTTTTGTGGGCGGCACCGGCCTTTACCTTCGCGCGCTGACCCTTGGTTTTTCCGATATCCCTCATGTGCCGGAAGATGTCCGCGCCGAGGTTCGCGCGGGGGCCGAGGCCTTCGAAAGCGCACAATTGCATAGCCAACTCACCGCGCGCGATCCCGCCACTGCCGCCAGGCTTCGGCCAAGCGATCGGCAGCGCATTCTCCGCGCACTCGAGGTCCTCGCCGCAACGGGCCGGCCGCTCGCTTCGTTTCAAGGAGCGCGCGGCGCTCCGCTGCTTGCGCCGGGACAATGGGCGGGGATTTTTCTTGCGCCGGAGCGCGAAGCCCTCAACGCCGCCATCGACAGGCGTTTCGACGCGATGCTGCGGGCAGGCGCGCTCGAAGAGGTCACGGCGCTGGCGGCGCGCAAGCTCGATCCCGCGCTTCCCGTCATGCGCGCGCATGGCGCGCCGCATTTGATCGCCCATCTCAGGGGAGACGTGTCGCTGGCCGAGGCGGCGAGTCGCTCGGCCCTCGACACCCGCCGCTATGCCAAACGTCAATTCACCTGGGCGCGCCATCAAATGCCGGAATTCGCCTGGGTCGCGCCTGACCAAGCGATCGAGGCGGGCGCCCGCGCTCTGGACGGCTTCCGTTGATCGCCGCCTTCCGGTAAATCTGCCGCCCATGCCGAAAAAATCACCGCCAAACGAAGAATCCGGCCTTAGCGACGCGCGCGCCGAACATGCGCGGCTTGGCGAGGAAATCGCCGGGCATGACAAGCGCTATCACGGCGAAGATGCGCCGACGATCTCGGACGCCGATTATGATGCGCTACGCCGTCGCTATACCGCGCTGGAGGAGAAGTTTCCCTCGCTCGCCGGCGCTGATTCGCAGAACAAGCGCGTCGGCGCCGCGCCCTCCGAGAAATTCGCCAAGGTACGGCACGTCGTGCCGATGCTATCCCTGGGCAATATTTTCGATGACGGCGAAGTCGACGAGTTTTGCGCGCGTGTGCGCCGCTTTCTTGGCCTTGCCGAGGATGCCGAACTCGGCGTGACGGCCGAGCCAAAGATCGACGGGCTGTCCTGCGCCTTGCGCTTCGAGCGCGGCCTGCTCGTCCAGGCGGCGACGCGCGGCGACGGCTTCGAGGGCGAGGACGTCACCAATAATGTGCGCACGATCGCTGCGATTCCGCAGAAGCTGTCCGGCGCGCCCGATGTGCTGGAGGTGCGCGGCGAAGTCTATATGGCGCATGAAGATTTTGCGGCGATGAACGCTCGCCAGACGGAGGCCGGAAAGCCGATCTTCGCCAATCCCCGCAATGCCGCGGCGGGCTCGCTGCGCCAGCTCGACGCGCGCATCACCGCCGAGCGGCCATTACGCTTTTTCGCTTATGCCTGGGGCGAGGTCAGCGCGCTGCCTGCCGACACGCAATTCGGCATGATCGCGGCGTTTAAGAAATTCGGCCTGCCGGTCAACCCGCTGACCCGGCTCTGCGTCTCGGCGCAGGAAATGATCGCCCATTTCCGCGCCATCGAGGCGCAGCGCGCGACGCTGGGCTATGACATTGACGGCGTCGTCTACAAGGTCAATTCGCTTAGCCTGCAGGCGCGGCTCGGCTTCGTCTCGCGCAGCCCGCGCTGGGCGGTCGCCCATAAATTCCCCGCTGAACAGGCGACGACGATCGTCGAAGCGATCGAGATCCAGGTCGGCCGCACCGGCGCCTTGACGCCGGTCGCCAAATTGCGGCCGGTGACGGTCGGCGGCGTCGTGGTCTCCAATGCGACCCTGCATAACGAAGACGAGATCGCGCGCAAGGATGTCCGCGTCGGCGACCATGTCCGCGTGCAGCGCGCCGGCGACGTCATTCCGCAGATATTGGAAGTCATTCTCGACCAGCGCCCGGCCAAATCCGCGCCCTATGTCTTTCCTGAGGTCTGCCCGGTCTGCGGATCGGCGGCTTTGCGCGAGATCGACGAGAAGACCGGCGTCGCCGATGTCGTGCGCCGCTGCACCGGCGTGCTGATCTGTCCAGCGCAGGCGGTCGAGCGGCTGAAACATTTCGCCTCGCGCAATGCGATGGATATCGAGGGCCTCGGCGACAAGCAGATCGAATTGTTTTTCGCCGAAGGCCTGATCAAGACGGCGGCCGACATATTCACGCTTCAAGCGCGCGACGGCGCCAAGGGGCCGCGCCTCAGCGAGCGCGACGGCTTTGGCGACTTGTCGGCGCGCAACCTGTTCGCGGCGATCGAGGCGCGGCGGACCATTGTCGTCAATCGCTTCCTCTATGCGCTCGGCATCCGTCATATCGGCGAAACCAACGCCCGCCGCCTCGCGCGCCACTTCGGCGATTTCGCCGCGTTGCGCGCGGCGGCGCTCAGCCCCGAGGGCAGGGCCGAGATCGACGCGATCGACGGCATCGGTCCGACCGTCGCCGAAGCTTTGGTCGATTTTTTCGCCGAGCCGCATAACGAGGCCGCGCTCGATTCCCTTCTCGCGGAGGTCACCACGACGCCGATGGAAGCGGTCGCCGCCGACCATCCGCTGGCCGGCAAGATCGTGGTCTTCACCGGCTCGCTCGAGAAAATGACGCGCGATGAGGCCAAGGCGATGGCGGAACGGCTCGGCGCGAAGGTCCAGGGCTCGGTATCGGCGAAAACCGATCTTCTTGTCGCAGGGCCCGGAGCCGGCTCCAAGCTGACCAAGGCGGGCGAACTGGGCGTCGAGGCGATCGACGAAGAGGAATGGTTCCGGCGGGCGGGGCGTCCATAGGCGCTAAAATAGCACCTTGCCGCGGAACCTCATGAGAGGATTGCGCCGCCCCTCATCTGTCGTGCGGAGCATGACGGATGAGGGGCGGCGCGACGTTTCGGCTTTGCTTTCCCGCGCTCTCCACCGCGGAAACGCTACGGATCGATTAAGTTAGCGCCTATGGCGGGACGCTCACGATCCCAATAGTCCGGCGGCGCCTCAGGAATAAAGATCGGCGCGGGTCGGCGGCAGGTCGACAGGGCCTCGCACGCGCTTGGACGCCAGCGTCTGATAGATGCCCGCGTTGTTCCGCTGAAAAGTGATCGAGCAGGCGGCGAGATAGACCATCCAGACGCGCGTCGTCGCTTCGCCGACTTGCCCGCAGGCCGCGTCATAATTGGCGACGAGACGGTCGTGCCAGAATTTGCACGTGCGCTGATAATGTTCGCGCCAGCCCTCGACGTCGTGAATCTCAAAACCATGCAATTCGAGATTGGTGATGGTGCGGCCGATATAGTCGAGTTCGCCGCCTGGAAATATGTAGCGCGTCAGCGCCGCGAAATCGGCGCGCTTCTTGCCGGTGCGCGCCGCGCGGCTGCCGCCGGGGCGGGTGATCGCGTGATGCAGGAAGAGGCCGCCGGGCCTCAACAAGCGCCGCACGGTCTTGAAATAAGTTTCGAAATTGGCGGCGCCGACATGTTCGAACATGCCGATCGAGGTGATTTTGTCGAAACGTCCGTCGCCCTCGATCAGGGTATAATCGGCCAATTCGATCGTCACTTTATCGGTGAGCCCGAGACGCTCGACCTTTTGCCTGGCGAGCGCGATCTGCTGTTCGGACAGAGTGACGCCGTGAACCTTGACGCCGTAATTTTGCGCGGCATGGCAGGCGAACGCGCCCCAGCCGCAGCCAATATCGAGCACCGTCTCGCCGGGCTTGAGGCGCAGCTTGCGGCAGATCATGTCGAGTTTCTGGATCTGCGCCTTTTCGAGATCGTCGCTCCAGTCGTGAAAATAAGCGCAGCTATAGACCATCCCCTTGTCGAGCCAGAGCTGATAGAAGGCGTTGGAGACGTCATAATGATGGGCGATGTCTTTCTTGTTCTCGCCCGGCGATCCATCGCTCTGGCGATCGGGGGCGATCGCCTCCAGCGGCCAGGGACCGCCGCGAGGAACGAACAGAAAATCGAAAGCAGTCTTCAGCGCCCGCGCCTTGCTGAGCGATTTGGTGAAATCGCGCGTCCGTCCCTTCGGCTTTTTGGCGACGAGGTCGAACAGGGTTCCATTGACGATGTCGATGCGCTTGGCCGCCCAGAGATTGGCGAGCGTGGTGATTTTGGGCGCGCGCAGCAAGCTTGCGACGGCGCCCTCGTCGGCGATCGCGACGGCGAGCGAACTTGCCGGCCAGTCGGCGGGAACGGACGAGCCGTCCCACAGCCGGAAGCCGAATTCCAGCGACGCGCGCTGATGAATCTGCGTCAGCAGCGTCCGGAGGCTCTTTATTCTCTGTTCCGCCTTGGCCAAAACAATCCCGTCGCTTGATAGCGCCTGGCGCGCCCGGCGGGACATTAGTTGGCGCCATGGCGCCAGCGCAAGCGCTTCCCCCTGTCGCTTCGGTGTGAAACATTCGCGCCGCTTTCGTCTTTCGCCCGAACCATCGAGCCGATATGAGCATAGTTGACATCCGCGCGGCCGGACTCGGCGACCTCGACGCCATTCTGGCGTTGGAGCTCGCCGTCTTCGCCACCGACCGCCTGTCGCGCCGCTCCTTGCGCGCCTTCATCCTCAGCCCGCGCCGCCCGCTGATCGTCGCCATCGCAGATGAGGGTCTGGCCGGCTATGCGCTGGTCTCGCTGCGCGAGCGCGCCTCGGCGGCGCGCCTCTATTCGATCGCGGTCGATCGGCGCAACGGCCGGCGCGGCGTCGGGCGGGCGCTGATGGCCGCTTGCGAACATTACGCGGCCGCGCATGGTCGGCGCACCTTGCGTCTTGAAGTTCGCGCGGACAATGCGGCGGCCATCGCGCTCTATCAGCGTCTCGGCTTCCGGCAATTCGGGCATTACGGGAACTACTATGCCGACGGGGCGACGGCTTTGCGCTTCGAAAAGCAGCTCGCCCCGGTCGGCGCGCTGGCATGAGCCCGAGACCGGCGAGAATTATTGTGCGCAGGCCCCCGCGCCAGTTGCATCGGCCTCAAAGCGGGCACATTGTGGCGCACTATCATATAAGCGCGTTTGAACAGCGCCGCGCCTTGCGGAACCTTCGCTTCTTCTTCTGCGCCCGGCCAAGGAGCCGATCGGACGTATGCGCTTTTCCTTCGCCTACCGGCGCAGTCGTCCCGCGACCAAATGCTCTGAGATGGACGGGCGGCAATGACCGGCTGGGTAATTCTCGTCGATCAGCTCCGTGATTTTCCCAATGCGGAAACGCCGCACAAGGTCATCACGACAAGCGATTATCTCGCGCGGCCCAAGCTCTTCGCCGGTTCTGGACGCGCCAAGCTCATCAACCTGTCGCGCTCCTACAATTATCAGTCGAAGGGTTATTACGCCTCGCTGCTCGCCGAGGCGCGCGGCCATCGCGTCATCCCCAGCGTCGAGACGATGCTGGAGCTGCGCGAGCGCAAGCTCTACGAACATGCGCTGCCCGATCTTGAAGAGGCGCTGAGCAGCGCCGCCCATCGCGCCCACGCCACCGAGAACACGACTTTCGACCTGCTGTTCTGCTTCGGTCTTACGCAAGATCCGCGCTTTGAAGCGTTCGGACGCCTGTTGTTCGACTGGTATCGCTGCCCGGCGCTGGAGGTGACAATATCGGCGGGCAAAAGGTGGAAGATCGACCGCCTGCGCGCCCGCCCGCTCGGCAAGCTCGGTCCGGAGGAGGCGGCATTCTTTCGGCTCGCGCTGCATCGCCATACCGAGCGCGACTGGCGCAATCCGCGCGCGCGCACGGTCGCCAAATATTCGCTCGCCGTGCTCTATGATCCGCAGGAAGAAATGCCGCCCTCGTCGGTGGAGACGCTGCGCTTCTTTGAAAAATTCGCCGAGCGCCATTCGGTCGATATCGAATTGATCACCAAGCGCCAATTGGCGGAACTGGCCGAATTCGACGGGCTGTTCATCCGAGCGACGACCTCGATCGACGATTACACCTATCGTTTCGCGCGCCGCGCCTTGCAGGAGGGCATGCCGGTCATCGACGATCCCGTCTCGATGATCCGCTGCACCAACAAGGTCTACCTGCATGAGTTGATGGAGGCGCAGGGCGTGCCGATTCCCCCGACCGTCATGCTGGCGGAGGACGAGGACCTCGCCAAGGCTGCGCAGGTTCTCGGCTGGCCGATGGTGGTGAAAATCCCCGACGGATCCTTTTCGCGCGGCGTTCACAAGGTCGAGAATGCAGAGCAGTTACAGAAACTTACTGAAGAACTGTTCATCGATACCGATCTCCTGCTGGCGCAAAAATTCATGCCGACCGATTTTGACTGGCGGGTCGGCGTGCTCGACGGCGAACCGTTGTTCATCTGCCAGTATCAGATGGCGCGCGGCCATTGGCAGATCATCAAACACGGGCCCGACGGGGCCAGGGAGGGCGGCTATCGCACGCTGGCGCTCGCCGATGCGCCGCCCAAGGTGATCGATGTCGCGTTGCGCGCCGCGCGCGCGATCGGCCGCGGCTTTTATGGCGTCGACATCAAGGAGACCGGCGATTCGATCGCGGTGATCGAGGTCAACGACAATCCCAATCTCGATCATGGCGTCGAGGATCAGGTCGGCAAGGACGAAGTCTGGAGCCGTATCCTGCAATGGTTCATCAAGCGCATCGACGCCTGAGCGCGGCGACGATTCATGTGGATTGGCCGGCGCCCTTGCTGGTATCATCCACCCCTGTGCAAGCCACGCACCGGATGTCTCGATGTATCAGCCTTTGCCCCATCGCCAGGAACAGCTCGAAGCGCAGCATGCGCTGATCCGCAGCCATCCGCTTGGCCTGCTGATCTCCCATGGCGCCGAAGGGCTGCAGGCCAATTCCATTCCGTTTCTGATCGATCCCGGCGCCTCGAAGCTCGGCACGCTGCAGGCGCATATGGCGCGCGCCAATGGACAATGGCGCGCGCTCGACGCGGCGAACGACGTCCTCGTCGTGTTCCAGGGCGCCGATCATTACATCACGCCCGGCTGGTATGAGACCAAGCGCGAGACCGGCAAAGTCGTGCCGACCTGGAATTATGTGATGGTGCAGGCGCGCGGGCGCCCGCGTGTCATTGAGGACGCTGCCTGGCTGCGCGCCCAGATCGAGGCGCTGACAAAAAAGAACGAGAGCGCTCGTCCGGCGCCCTGGGCGGTCGGCGATGCGCCCGAGGCTTTCATCGCCATGCAGATCAAGGCGATCGTCGGCGTCGAAATCGAAATCACCGATATCGCCGGCAAGTGGAAGGCGAGCCAGAATCGCCCCGCCGCCGATCGCATCGGCGTCGCCGCCGGGCTCGAGGCTTTGGGCGACGAAGCTTCGCGCGAAATGGCGTCGATCGTGCGCGAGGCGGCGCCCAAGAGTTGAGCCGAGCGCCTGTTTCTTTGGGAGAGGATATGATGCGCCTGATCATCGCCGCCGTCGCGCTGTCGTTCGTCAGCGCGCTCGCCGTTCCGGCCGCAGCCGCAGGCTTGCCGACCAAGGTCGGTCAATGCGTCGACACGACGGTGAAGAGCGTCGAGGAAAGACTGGAGGACGGCGCGACGAACAAGCCCGTGCCCGGCTCGGGTAGCGCCATCTCATTCGCCAATGGCGGCTATCAGGTATCCTACGAGCAGATGCCGGCGGTCGATGCCTCGCGCGCCGGCGATCCTATCCGCCTATGCCTCGCTTCCATCCCGAAGGGCTGCCCGCCCGGCGACGATCGGGGGCGGGAATATAAGGCGACCAACCTGCGCACGCACAAGAGCTGGCGCCTGCCCGATTCGGAACATTCCTGCGGCGGGGCGTGAGGGCGCGAGCGCGCTTGGCTTACGCGGAGCGCTCGCCGTAGACTTCCAGATAGGCGTGGCGAAGCATCTCGCCGCGATCGCCCCGCATGTCGACAAGGTCGCTGTGCGATAGCGAATTGATCTCGCCGACGAGGCGGAGAAAATGGGCGCGCTTGGCGCGGCGGTCTTTGATTTGGGCGATAACGCCTGCGAGAGTCATATTCAGGTTCCTTTTCTTGTTGTTGCTTGAATATTTGCAGAATCGTGCTGCGTTGCAATATCAAATGTCGCAACGCAGCATATCCAATTCCGCATGGCTTGTTACCGCACAGTTAATTTCTGGCGATTCTCATGCGGATATCGCATGACGGATTTCGCCTGTCGGTCCGCGCCTTGCTAAGCCGACCTCGACTGCTCGTCCCTGAAGTCGCGGACTCATCAAATCGGAGCGATAGCGACCGTGATCCCCTGGGTGCTGCACGATAAGGCGACGACGCCCGGCGGCGGGCAATTGCGGTTGATGCAACGCGGCTCCGAATTTTCGATCCGGCTTGGCGCCAATGAATTGATGAATTCCCGCCTGAGCGGCTCGGAGGAGGCGCTCGCCGCGATCCCCTGCGCGCGCATTCGCGACCGGCCGGCGCCGCGGCTCCTGATCGGCGGCCTCGGCATGGGGTTCACGCTGCGCGCCGCGCTGGCCGCGCTGGGCGACGGCGCCGCAGTCGTCGTCGCCGAAATCGTGCCCGCCGTCGTCAAATGGGCGAAGGGTCCGATGGCGCCTCTGTTTGGCCAATGCCTGACCGATCCGCGGGTCACTCTTATCGAAGGCGATGTCGGCGCGCAGATCGGCTCGGCGCGATCGGCCTATGACGCGATCCTGCTCGATGTCGACAATGGCCCGGAGGGACTGACGCGCGAGGCCAACGATTCGCTCTATCATGAGGCAGGCTTACGCGCGGCCGGCGCCGCGCTGCGTCCAGGCGGCATATTGGCGGTCTGGTCGTCGGGACCGGACCGGAGTTTTACGGCGCGGCTGCGCGGGGCGGGATTTGGCGTCGAAGAGGTCAAGGCGCGGGCCAGTCGCGCTGGCGGCGGCGCCCGGCATGTGATCTGGATGGCGACTGCGGGCGGATCTGCTTCACGGTGAAATGAAGGGTGGCGCTGACGGCGCGCGATGCTGCGCTCTTTCCGGCTGTGGATCTAAGGCCGATAATCTGCAACCGTTTGCATTAGAACTGACGCAGAAGCGCGCCGCTCGCTTGGCGACAAACCTTCATTGATCTCTTGGCGGCCATTTTGCGCGGAAGGAGATTGAACTCGAGGACGAGCGCAAAGCGCTCGCCGCCGAAGGCGGCAAAAGCTACGCTTTTGTCCTTGACTTCAATCTCCTTCCGCGCCCCGCTCCGCCCAAGAAATCAATGAAGGAATCCGATCTCGATACTCTTGAGCGTTCTCCGTACGGTCGCCACATGACGTTCGCTAACGCTCGCGCCGAGCGCAATCCATCAAGCGATGCGCTCGATTCAGACGGAGGAAACGCTATGCTGAAGTTCTGGCCCCGCCTTGCTCTGACGGCTCTCGCAGCCATCGCGGCCGATGCGGCGCACGCGCAACTACTCACCCACCGCGACCTTTCCTACGCCGCCGCCAGGACGATCGCCGAGACGGCGATCGAGAGCTGCACGGCCAAGGGCTATCGTGTTTCGGCCGTCGTGGTCGACCGCGACGGCGAGACGATCGTCGCCCTGCGCGGCGACAACGCGAGCCCGCATACGATGGAGAACGCGCGGCGCAAAGCCTATACCGCCAACAGCTTCCGCACATCGACCGCCGAATACGCCAAGAGATTCGCCAATAACGACCCGCTCGTTCACCAGCAGGTGACGCTGCCCAATGTCATCGCCATTCCCGGCGGCCTGCCGGTCAAAGTGGGCGAGGATGTCATCGGCGGCGTCGGCGTCTCCGGTTCGCCCGGCGTCGACGAGCCCTGCGTCCAGGCCGGATTGGACAAGGTCGCCGATCAGTTGAATTAGAAGAACGGCTCGCCGCCGTCATAGCTGTGAAGGCTGACTCATTCGTTGATTAGGCAAACGTAGCAGTGGCGTTGGCGCAGTGACGCAACAATCCAGGCTGGGCTGGGCTCCCGAGTGGTGCCCCACCGGATTATCGGGCCTACAACTTCGCTATTGAGCCATTGTTCGCATGGAGGCCATTTTTTCACCCCGGAGACCTTTGTCAATGACGACCGCAACGCGGTCGCCGCCTGCGGCGGTGGCCTGAAAGGCCATCATTGACAAAGGTCTCCGGGGTGAAACACGCTCCGCCATGCGAAACGATGGATCACTCTCGACCCTTTCGGACTGCGAAGCGGCTTCGACAAAAAAAACGCCAGTGCTCTAACGCACAGTCACTCGCTCCAGCCTCATCGCCGCGTTCAACTGATACAGGAGATAGAACCCACAGACCATTTCGATGCTGTCAATCGCGATGTAGATCTTCCGCATGGCCATGACGTTGAGCAATACGAAATAGCCGCCAAGGGCGAGCAGCAAAATCGTCAGCAGCCGCGCCGTCTTCAGATCGTCGGGGATGTTCCGAAAGATCAAGAGGTAGGACAGGCCATAGACGGCGATGCCGAGCAGTAGATCGGGCGTGTCATAGGTCAGCGCCGCGAGCAGGCACAGCACGCCGCCGATGCCGAGCCAGACGCCGGCCGCCCATCGCGCGCGGAACAAAGCGCGCGCCCTGGCGCCGCTAACGATCGAACCGACAGGCACGGGATCGACCCGCGCCGGAATAGCCGCCTCTCCCCTGTCGAGCACCGCGCGCAGAGTGCCGGCGAGCTGTTCAAAATGCCGCTCCAGCGGCGGCGACAGCGCATCCAGCCAATGGACCGAACTGACGAAGAATTTGAGCGCCGCATTCGGCTGGATATCCTCGATTCGCACCGGGATCAGCGGCACGCCGCGGCTGACCGCGCGCTCCACCTCGCGCCGGATATGCGGGGATTCATTGGCGCTGCCGGAGAAAATGAGAACCAGCGCCTTGCAGTTCTCCAGGGCTTCGATCAGGGCGGTGGCATATTCGGCGCCCGGTGCGATGTCGCGCGGCGCGATCCAGCAGCGTATGCCTGCATTCTCGATGATCGCGCAGGCGGCGAAGGCGATCGGCCGGTCCTGATGGGCGTAGCTGATGAAAACATCGAAGCTCATGGCGCCAGCTTGCCAAGTTGCGGGTCGCGACACAATCGCAATGTGCCGCCTTCTCGCGGGCGCTTCATCCCCGCGTCGGCGCCCGCCAGACCAGCAACCGCCGCTCAAGCGCGTTAAGCGCGAGGGCGCCGACGAAGCCGATGGCGCCGAGCAGGATGACGCCGGCGAAGAGATCGGGCGAGCGAAACATGCGTGCGGCGACCAGCACCCATTGGCCGAGGCCGTCGAGGCCGGCGATCATTTCGCAGACGACGGCGAGGATCAGCGAGACAGTGAGGCCGAGGCGCAGGCCGGCGAGTATGTCGGGCAGCGCCGAGGGCAGCGCGATTTTGACGATGACTTGCCAGCGCGACAGGTGCAGCGCGCGCGCCACTTCATAGAGCCGCGGCTCGACGGCGGCGAAGCCATGCACGGTCGATAACAGCATCGGCCAGATCGCGCCGAAGGCGATGACGCCGACCGCCATCGCCGGGCTGAAGCCGAAAATGGCGATGGCGAGGGGAATGATGGCGGAGGCGGGCAGCGGGCGCAGGAATTCCAGCAGCGGCCCGAAATAGGCGCGCATCAGGCGCGACGAGCCGATCAGCGCGCCGAGCGCGACGCCGGCGATCGAGGCGATCAGCCAGCCCTCCAGCATATGCGCGATCGTGCCGCCGAGCTTGGCGGCCAGATTGCTGGCGGCGAAGCCATGCATGAGGGCGGCCCAGGCGCGGTCGGGGCCGGGCAGGAAGACCGGCGAAACCAGCTTCAGATTGGCGAGGATCTGCCAGGCGGCGACGAAGGCGGCGGCGACGATCAGGCTGGCGAACCGCCAGAGGAGCGTCTTCATCGGACTTCTCCGACGAGCGCGGCGCGGCCGAACAGGCGCTGCTGGGCGAAGACGAGGACCGCATTGAGCGCAAAGCCGACAATGCCGATCCACAGGAGATAGGCGAGCATCAGTTCGGGCCGCAGCGCCTGGCCGGCGGTCATGATGCCGGCGCCGAGGCCGAGCGGATTGACGGCGATCTCGACGGTGACGGCGACGATCAGCGACACGCCGGCGGCGAGGCGGAAGGCGACGAAAATGCGCGGCAGCGCGGCTGGTACGATGATTTTGGCGATGCGGGCGACAAAGCCAAGGCGCAGGGCATGCGCCACTTCGATCAGCCGCGGCTCGACGCCGCCGACGGCGGCGCGAGTGAGCAGCAGCACCGGCCAGGTGCAGGCGAAGGCGACGATGGCGATTTCCAACCGGTAGCCGAAGCCGAGCGCGACGAGGGCGACCGGAATGAGCGCGACCGAGGGGATCGGGCGCACCAGTTCGATGGTCACCTCCATCAGCCGGTCAAGCGGGCGCAGCGCGCCGAACAACACGCCGAGCGCCAGGCCGATGGCGCCGCCAATCGCCAGACCGCCGAAAGCGCTGGCCAGCGTATCGCGGGTGGCGATCAGCAGGGAGCCGTCGCCGAGCGCGCCGACGAAAGCTGTGAGCACCTGGCTCGGCGGCGCGACGCTGTCGCTGGGGCCGCCGGCGCGCGCGCCGATCTCGGCGAGGATGAGCAGCGCCGCCGGAACGACAAGGGCGCGCCCATCCCATTTCATCGCTCGGCGCTCTTGATGAAATCATAGAGTTCGCGGCGCAGCTTTAGGAACTCCGGATCTTCACGCGTGGCGATCTGATCACGCGGGCGCGGCAGGCCGATCTTCAATTCGATGCCGATCCGGCCCGGTTGCGGAAGGAGGCCGATGACGCGGTCGCCGACATAAATCGCCTCTTCAAGGTCATGGGTGACGAAGAGGATCGTGGCGCCGGTCGTGGTGGCGATTTGCAACATTTCGTCCTGCAATTCCTGGCGCGTCATCGCATCGAGCGCGCCGAACGGCTCGTCCATCATCAGAGCGGCAGGCTCCTGGGCGAGGCAGCGCGCGATCTGCAGGCGCTGCTGCATGCCGCCCGACATTTGCGAGGGATATTTGTCGGCATGATGAGGCAGTCCGACCTTGGCAAGCAAAGCCGCGATGCGCGCCGCGCGCCCGGCCCGCGGCGTGCCCGCCGCTTCAAGCGCGAGCGAGACATTGCCGGCGGCGGTGCGCCATGGCAGCAGCGCCTTGCCGTAATCCTGAAAGACGATCGCCACATCGCGGCGCGGCCCGAGGATCGGCGCGCCGCCGAAAGCGACGGCGCCGGCTGTCGGGGCGAGCAGGCCGGTGGCGACGCGCAAAGCCGTCGTCTTGCCGCAGCCGGATGGGCCGACGAGGCAGACAATCTCGCCGCGCATGATTTCGAGATCGAGTCCCTCGAGAATCTTGCGATTGGAAAAGGCGAGATCGACTTTGGAAAAGCGGATCAGCGCCTCGCCGGCGCGCGCGGAACAATCGTTCACGGCCGTTCTCCCAGCGATTCGGGATAGACCAGCGCCAATGTCGAAGTGAGATGAGCGGCGAGCTTTTCCAACGCTGCCGCGCCCCGCCTGGCGATGACGAGATCGGCGAGTTGGCGATGGCTGTCGACGAAATCTTCCGGCTCTTCAAACGTGCGCATCATGATGCGGCGATAGCGATAGGCCTGATCATAGAGATCGGAATGGGCGGCGAGCATGCGCGGCGAGCCGCATTCGGCGATCAAGCAGGTGTGGAAGCCCTTATGCAGCGCGTCGAACTCGGCGCCGCCTTCGCGTAGGCCTTCGCTGTTCTGTTCGGCATAGCGGCGCAGGCGATGCAACGCCGCGACGATCGCGCCTTCCCAGGCGCCGTCGCCGCGATCCATGCTTTGGCGCAACGCCTCGCATTCGATCAGGATGCGCAGCCTCGTGATGTCTTCAAGATCGCCGCGCGAAATGGCGCTGACGCGAAAGCCGCGCTGGCCGATCGCCACGATCAGGCCGCGCGCGATGAGGCGCGACAGGCCCTCGCGCACCGGCGTCGCGCCGATGCCGTAATGGGCGGCAAGATCGGCGATGGCGAGGCGCGAGCCGGGCGCCAGCGCGCCCGAGACGATATCGGCCTCGACCAGCGCCGCGACGCGTTCGCTCAGCGTATCGGCGGTCGGTTTCTCGATCGGCGATGCGCTGAGACTAAGGATCATGGCAGCACGAGTTTCGATGGTACGATCTCGGTCTGTAACAGGTTCTGTTGCTTCATCACGTCGAGCCACCAGGCGAGCTGATCGGCTTTCAGATCGGGCGCGGCGAGACTGGGCCGGTTCAGCCTGACGATTTCGAGCGGCTGCTTGGTGAAATTGGCGATCGAGACGCTCGCCTTCTCGCGGTCATTGTTTACGATTTCGGCGGCCTCGGCGATGGCGGCGCGGAAATTGGCGATCGCCTCCGGGTTCTTTTCGACGAAGGCGCGCGCGGCGACGTAGGAAATGATCGGCTCGGTGCGCGCGAGTTCGGCGGCGTAATTGGCCGCGACATAGCCGGTGCCGGCTTTGGTCATGCGGGTGACGAATGGCTCGGCGGCCAGCACGGCGTCGACGGCGCCCGATTTCAACGTGTCGTTCATGGTCGGGAAGGTCACTTCGACGAAATTCACCGATTTCGGATCGACGCCTTTTTCGACCAGCCATTTGACGAACAGCACTTGCAGGAAAGCGCCGATGCCGGGCGCGCCGACTTTCTTGCCGACGAAATCCTTGGGCTCTTTCAGCGAAATCCCGTTGCGCGCGAAGGCGACGATCGCCTGGTTGGAGATCGGGTCCATGCGCGAGGCGCCGTCGACCGCGACAAGATCGAGGCCGCCGTCGACCGCTTGCAGGAACACTGATTCGGTCGGGCCGCCGATCTGGATCGAATCCGACAGGATGGCGGCGGGAATATTCGAATTGATGCCGATCAGGATCATCTTGGCGTCGAGCCCATGTTTGGCGAACAGGCCCTGATCGACCGCCACCATCGCCGAGGCGCAATCGGAGGTCGCGGTGCAGCCGATGGTGATCTTGGTCTCAGCCAGCGCCGGCATACAGAGCGCGGCGAACGCGACGGCGCCGGCGGCAAGCCGCGCCAGCGGACGTGCGCGGCGGAATGGATGTCTCATGAACGCCTCCCTGGGGGCTCGCTTGGCAAGCCACGTTTATAAATCGACAAAATAGTGGATCATATATTTTTTATCAAAGCAAGGCTTGTAAATCGACAAAAATTGAAATCATATATATTTTTTTCGCAGCGGGAGGTCAAATTGAAACTGGCGACATTTCGGCGCGAGGGCTCCGAGCGCATCGGGCTCGTTCATTCCGGCGACAAACGCCTGTTCGACCTGACCGCCGCCTGCGAGCGCGATGATCCGGCCAACCGCGCCTTCGATTCGATGCTGGCTTTGATCGACGCCGACGAGGCTGGCCTCGATACGGCGCGCACGCTTTTCGACAAACGCGGCGGCGAGACCGATCTGTCGGTCGGCGTGGATGCGGTGGAATTGCTGGCGCCGCTGCCGCAGCCCCGCCAGATGCGCGACTGCATGTCCTTCGCCACCCACATCCGGCAGTCGGGGCGCGGCGCCCGCGCCCTCGCTGCGCTGAACAAAGAGGGCGAAGCGGCCTTCAAGGCGGCGTTGGCCGAACCGCTCGGCGAACTGGCGGCGGTCTATCAGAAGTTGCCGATCTATTACATTACCAACCGCATGATCGTGCGCGGCCCGGGCGCCGTCGTGAAATGGCCGCGCTATAGCAAGGTGATGGATTACGAGCTGGAATTCGGCATCGTCACCCGTCGCACCAGCGCCAATATCGAGCTCGGCGCGGCGCGCGATCACATTTTTGGCTACACGATTTTCAACGATTTCTCGGCGCGCGACATGCAGATGGTCGAGATGGAGGGCCGGCTCGGCCCGGCCAAGGGCAAGAGTTTCGACGGCGCCAATGTGCTCGGGCCCTGGATCGTTACGCCGGATGAAATCGGCGACGCGCAGGCGCTCGATGTCGAGGTCCGCGTCAATGGCGAGACGCGCGCACGCAGCAGCACGGCGGGCATGCTGTTCTCCTTCGAGGAGATTCTCGCGCACGCCTCGCAGGACGAGACGATTCACGCTGGCGAATTCTTCGGCTCCGGCACGGTCGGCAATTGCTGCGGTCTCGAAATCGGGCGCTTTCTCGAACATGGCGACACGATCGAATTGCGGGTCGAGAAGATCGGCGCGCTCGCCAATCGGGTCGAGCGGCAGGGGTGAGGGACGGGATTTGACGTCAGCCGATACGGCGCAGGGAGCAGCGACAGTACGTCATTGATTGCATGGAGGCGATTATGCGCGAGAGGAATTCGAACTCAAGGACGACCACAAAGTGGTCGCCGCCTTCGGCGGTCGCCTGAAAGGGGATCCTTGACTTCGAATTCCTCTCGCGCCCGCTCCGCCATGCAAACAAC
>Ga0209006_10000476_pt1 | contig 38325 bp, 20 predicted proteins | sample JacPin_JW_Ref_O2_FD_188567 | JGI IMG/M metagenome (GOLD analysis project Ga0209006, IMG submission 188567) | Forest soil microbial communities from Algoma, Ontario, Canada - Jack Pine, Ontario site 1_JW_Ref_O2 (SPAdes) (version 2) | ecosystem: Environmental > Terrestrial > Soil > Boreal... | reverse complement strand
GATGCAGAAAACTGTTGTTGTTGCCGTTGCGGACTCGCACGGCGAGATCATCGCTCTGGCGCGAATGGACGGCGTGGCACTGCCTTCGATTCAAATTGCGATGAACAAGGCCTGGACCGCTGCGCGGAGCGGCAAGCCGACGGACGAGATTGGTGAAAAAGTGAAGCATCCTGAACGCGGGCATGACATTGCTTACTACGGCGATCCGCGATTCGTGGGGTGGGGCGGCGGCGTTCCGGTATTCAAGGATGGTCAGATCGTCGGGGCCGTGGCGGTGAGCGGCTTGTCGTCCGCCGAGGACGCAGATCTGGCTAAGCTTGGCGCGGGCTTGATTAGGTGAAGGTCGGCGGTTCCCGATTTCCCCTTTCGAATCTTCTGTATCTTTGATTAACTCCCAGAATTAACCCGCCTTCCACACTGTCCGGCAATGGACAACGCAATCCCTGAGCGGACATCCGCCGCTTATTCAGGCTGTATTGTTTCTGCCCGAATCGTGCTTATATTCAATCAGTTACAAGCCCCGCCGCATTGGCGGGCAAGTTGCCAGTGGAATTGCGATGGATATCGCACGCCCAGATTTGAAAGAACGCAAGCGCAAGCGCCAAGTCATTGCCGCGGTCATTGCGATCGCCGTGATTGTGGCGCTGACGGTCGCATTCCATCGCCTCAAGCCGGCTGCGCCGACGGTTGAACGCGGCACAGTCTGGACCGATTCGGTGAAGCGTGGATCGATGCTGCGGCAGGTACGCGGCATCGGTTCGTTGGTGCCGTCGCAGGAGTCGGTGCTGCAGATTCCGGCTGAGACGGAAGCCACCGTGCTGCGGATTCGCATGCTCCCCGGTTCGCAGGTGAAGGCCGATAGCGTCCTGATGGAGATGAGCAATCCCCAGGTGGAGCAGGCTGCGGTCGATGCGCACCTGCAATGGAAAGCGGCGGAGGCGGAGTATCAGAGCCAGCGCATGAAGCTGGAGAGCGACTTGATGACGCAAAAAGCCGGCGCGGCCACGGTCACAGCGGACTACAACCAGGCTGAACTCCAGGCCCAGACCGACAAGTCGCTTTACGACCTGGGGGTGATTTCGGGGCTAGCTTACAAGGCTTCCAAAGGTAAATCGGATGAGCTGACGATTCGCAATCAACTGGCGGAGCAAAGCTTGGCTAGCACGCAGAAGTCGATCGATGCGCAGCTGGCGGAGCAACAGGCGCGGGTCGACCAGATGCGCGTTCTCGATGAGTTGAAGCAGAAGCAGTTGAACGCGTTAAAAGTGCGCGCTGGAATCGACGGTGTGCTGGTGGAGTTGCCCTTGCATGTTGGCGAACACGTCTCGCCGGGGGCCATGCTGGCGAAAGTGGTACAGCCGGATCATCTGATGGCTGAGTTGAAGGTCGCCGAGACGCAGGCGCGAGACGTGCAGATCGGCGAACCCGCGTCGGTCGATACACACAATGGAGTGATTGCGGGTACGGTCATGCGCGTCGATCCGGGAGTGCAAAACGGAACGGTGACCGTCGACGTGAAACTCACTGGAGAGATTCCCAAGGGTGCACGGCCTGATCTGAGTGTCAACGGAACGATCGATCTGGAGCGGCTCGACAACGTTTTGTATGTGGGGCGTCCAGCATTTGGACAGGAAAATAGCACCATCAGTTTGTTCAGGCTCGAGGGCGATGGGCACGATGCGGCTCGAGTGCAAGTGAAAGTTGGGCGGGCGTCAGTGAACTCGATCCAGGTGATTGAGGGACTGCGCGAGGGAGACACGGTCGTGCTCTCCGATATGTCGCGCTGGGACAACACGGATCGTATTCGGCTGCAAGACTGACGCAGATTCCGGAATTCAAAAATACTTCGCAATTTTTAAACAATTTTCAGAAGAATTTGAGGCGAACCTTCATGACAGACGCTGGCCTGCCGCTGATTCAGATCACGGACATGACAAAAGTTTTCTATACGGATGAGATTGAGACACACGCCCTCTCGGGTGTGCACTTGTCGGTCAACAAGGGCGAGTACGTGGCCATGTCAGGGCCGTCGGGCTGCGGTAAGTCGACGTTGCTGTCGATTATCGGCCTCCTCGATACGCCAACCGCGGGCCGCTACATGCTGAACACAAAGCCAGTGGAGAATCTGGATTTTGCCGAGCGCGCGCGGATTCGCAACCAGGAAATTGGATTCATCTTCCAAAGCTTCAACCTGATTGGCGATCTCACCGTTTACGAAAATGTTGAGTTGCCCCTGACCTACCGGCAACGCATGCCATCGGCCGAGCGGAAACAGCGCGTGATGGAAGCGCTGGAACGCGTCGGCATGGCGCATCGTGTCCGCCATTATCCGTCGCAACTTTCTGGAGGTCAGCAGCAGCGCGTGGCCGTGGCGCGTGCCCTGGGAGGGAAGCCGTCGATTCTGCTCGCGGACGAGCCGACCGGAAATCTCGATTCGCGCAACGGCGAAGCCGTGATGGAGCTGTTGGCCGATCTGCACCGCGAGGGCGCAACGATCTGCATGGTGACGCACGATCCGCGCTTTGCCAAGCACGCACAACGTGAGGTGCACTTGTTCGACGGCAAAGTTGTGGCGGAAGAAGAGCTGAAGAAACTGATGGCGGAAGTGCAGGCATGAGCGGATTTTCCCAGGATGTGCGCTACACTTTGCGGCAATTGCGCAAGACTCCGGGATTCACCATTGCTGCCGTGGTGACTTTGGCTCTGGGCATCGGCGCGAATACGGTGATCTTCAGCGTGATGAACGCGACCATACTGCAGCCCCTGATCTTTCCCCACTCGGAACGATTGGCGCTTGTGTGGGAGACGTTCAGTAAAGATCCCGAAGATATCAATATTATTTCTGCGCCGAACTACTGGGATTTCCGCCGGCAGAACCATTCCTTCGACGACATTGCAATTTTTGATTCCGCCGGGCGCGGTTACAACCTGGCACCGACGGGAAGTAGCAGCGAGCCCGAACAAGTTTCCGGATTACGGGTTACATCGAGCTTTTTTTCTGTGCTCGGCGTGCAGCCGTTCTTGGGCCGAACATTTCTGCCCGAGGAAGAGATTCGCGGCAAGGATCATGAAGTCATTCTGAGCTACGGCTTGTGGAAAAGGCGCTACGGCGCTGATGCCGCGATTATTGGGAAAGCTATCCGCATCGATGGCGAATACTCCACGGTTGTTGGGGTGATGCCGCATGACTTCCATTGGGAATTCTGGAGCGACCATCGTCAGCTTTGGGTTCCGATTGGTTACACCGTGGGAGACCAAAGTCGCGGGGGAAACAGTTTTGTCTGCATCGCAAGGCTGAAACCGGGCATTACAGTCGCGCAGGCGCGTGCTGAGATGCAGACGATTGGCACTGGATTGGCCAAGCAATATCCAGACGACCTCGCCAACATGAGCGCCACCGTGATGCCCATGAGCGAGTACGGACTGAAAGGCTTGCGCCGCATCATGTGGGCGTTGCTGGCTGCGGTGGGATTTGTGCTGCTCATTGGCTGTGTAAACGTGGCGAATTTATTGCTCGCCCGCAGCGCCAGCCGCCAGAAAGAATTTGCCGTTCGAAAAGCGCTGGGTGCGGGAGGGTTGAGGCTTGGCCTGCAATTGCTGACCGAAAGCCTGGTCCTCGGCGTGTTGGGTGGCCTCTGTGGACTTGCGTTTGCGGCGTGGGCGGTCACGCTTTTGCCGGCAATTCTTCCCTACGAAGCTTTGCACGTTCCGCTGCGGCAGGTCGACTCCATCCCGATCAGCGTCGGGGTATTCGGATTTACATTGCTGGTCTCGTTGCTGACCGGGGTTCTGTTTGGCATTGCCCCAGCAGTAGGCGCATGGCGCGGAAATGTGGCGGAGCCGCTGAAGGAAAGCGGACGCGGTTCGACGGCAGGCACGGGCGGACGTTTGCGAAACGTGCTGGTTGCTTCCGAGGTTGCTTTAGCGCTCGTGGTTTTGTGCGGCGCCGGATTAATGATCGAGAGCATGGCGCGCCTGCTCCGGGTGGAACCGGGATTCAATCCGAAGAATGTGCTGATCCTCGGGATGTCCCTGCCTCAGGAAGATCTCTATGAGGGCCCGCCGGGAGATGAGCGCTTTTGCGCGGATCTGGATGAGCATGTGAGCGGAATTCCAGGAGTTGTTACGGTGAGCGCGGTCGCACATCTGCCGATGTGGGGGAATGCCGGACGAGGTTTTGAAATTGAAGGGCGTCCCGATCCGGGGCCGGGAAATGGGGCGTCGGCGAGCTATAGCGTGGCGTGTCCGAATTATTTTCGCGCCCTGGGAATTCCGCTGATCGAGGGACGCGAATTCAATCACAATGACACGCTGGCTTCGCCGGGAGTGATCGTCATCAACCAGACGATGGCGAAAAAGTATTGGCCGAATGAGGATGCCCTCGGCAAGCGAATCAAACAGCACCACGCGTGGCTCACCATAGTCGGTGTCACAGGAGACGTGCGCCATTGGGGGCTGGATGAGGAATATCATCCCCAGTTTTTCAAGCCCTATACGCAGGCGGGCTGGCCGACGATGAACGTCGTGGTTCGGACTACTGCGGCGCCTGCGTCGTACATACCCGCGGTGAAGAAGGCGATTGAGCAGGTTGAGCCGGACCGCCCCATCGATGATCCCCGAACGATGGAAAGCGTAGTGGCAAATTCGGTGAGTTCGCGGCGCTTTCCTATGCTGCTGCTCTCAGGCTTTGCCGGACTTGCTCTGTTGCTGGCTGCGGTGGGAATTGTGGGCGTCGTGAGTTATGCCGTTGCGCAACGCACGCATGAGATCGGAATCCGAATGGCGCTGGGTGCGCTGCCGCTCGACGTTTTAAAGCTCATGATGGCCGGCAGCATGGGCTGGGTGTTCGCCGGTATTGGTGTGGGGATCGTAGGCGCGCTGGCGCTGACGCGGTTGCTGGGAGATTTGCTCTTCGACATTAAGCCTTCGAATCCGGTTGTGCTGGGGACCGTTGCGCTCGTGCTGGGAGGCGTGGCGGCCTTGGCGAGTTTCATTCCTGCGCGAAGAGCGGCGAAGGTCGATCCGATGGTGGCGCTGCGGTACGAGTGAGAGCGAGAAGGAGAAGCGATGAACGGGCTCGTTCAGGATTTGAAATATTCGCTGCGGCAATTGCGGCGTAACCTGGGATTCGCTTGCACTTCCATCTTGATCCTGAGCCTGGGAATTTGTGCCAGTGTCGCGATCTTCGGATTTGTCGACGCCGCGATGATTAAGCCGCTGCCCTACTCAAATCCCAATCGGCTCGTCTTTGCGACGGGAAGCGTGTCGACGATTCCGCGCGCAAATCTTTCTTACCCCGACTATGTCGACTGGAAGAAACTGAATACGGTATTCAGTTCCCTGGAAGTGTTCGATTTCAGTGGATACCTGCTGCGCACGCCTTCGGGCACGGAACCAATCAAGGCAATGCGGGTCAGTGATGGATTTTTTCGAACGCTTGGGATTACTCCGCTCCTGGGGCGGGATTTCTATGCCGGCGAAGATCTGCCATCGGCCCCCAACGCTGTAATCCTGAGCTATGCCACCTGGCAGAAGCGCTTCGGCGGCAAAAAAGATGCAGTAGGTGAAACCGTTGCGCTCAGCGGCGTGCCTTACACAATCGTTGGAGTGCTGCCGCGGGAGTTTCAGTTTGCTCTCGCAGGAGATAGAGAATTCTGGGCTACTTTTCATGCCGACGACAGCTGTGCGCGCCGGCGCACCTGCCACAATCTTTATGGCATTGGACGGCTCAAAGACGGCGTCACGGTGGAAGCAGCGCGAGCTGAGATGAAAGGCATTGCCCATCAGCTCGAGTTGCAGTATCCCGCAGAAAATAATGGGCAGGGCGCTTACGTCGAAAAGCTTTCGAATGTAATGCTCGCCGATATTCGCCCCATCTTGCTGATGCTGCTCGCGGGCGCCGGTCTACTTCTGGTGATTGCGTGCGTGAATGTGTCGAGCCTCCTGTTGGTTCGCTCCGAGAGCCGCCGGCGCGAAATTGCGGTGCGCGGCGCGCTGGGCGCTTCGCGGATTCGCTTGATCCGCCAATTCACAACCGAAGGTGTCGTGCTGGTAGTCGCGGCCACCTTGATCGGGCTGGTCACGGCCCAACTCTTAATGCAAACGCTGCTCCGCTTTATCTCGAAGGACATGCTGGCCCAGATGCCGTATCTCGCCGGACTCGGCTTGAATTTGCACGTCATCGGTTTTGCCGCGATTCTGTCAATTGGAGCCGCGGCATTATTCTCGGTTACTCCGCTATTCCGTTTGCCGCTGTGGCAGATCCGCCAGAACCTGAATGAAGGTGGACGCGGTTATGCCGGCACATTGTGGCGGCGATTTGGCGCGAATCTGGTGGTTGTCGAACTGGCAATTGCGGTTGTGCTTCTGGTCGGCGCCGGATTGCTTGGGAAAAGCTTTTACCGGCTGCTGCATGTGGAAGTCGGCTTTCAGCCGGAGCATCTCGCCACCGTGACCGTGTCCTTGTCCGATGCGACCTACTCCACCGATCCGCAACTGGCTGAGGTAGAGAAGAAGATGTTGGACCGCATTGCATCTCTCCCCGGAGTTGAATCGGTCGGTGCGACTACCGTGTTGCCGGTAAGCTTCAACGGCAACACGACCTGGATACGGGTTGTGGGCCATCCATTTAACGGGGAGCACAACGAAGTGAATCAGCGCAGTATAAGCCCCGCACTTTTTTCGACTCTCCACGCGCGCCTGCTCAGCGGGAGGTATTTGGCCGAAACCGACGATGCCACGCGGCCTCATGTCGCGCTGATCAACAACGCTTTGGCTAAAAAATATTTTCCCGGCGAAGATCCAATCGGAAAAAAGATTGCGCATTACGATCTTGATCCCAAGTCGATCAGCGAAGTCGTCGGCGTTGTCGAAGATGTCAGGGACGGAGCGCTGGATTCCGACATCTGGCCGGCCATCTACTATCCCTTCTCCCAGGACACAGACGATTACTTTTCGATCGCCGCACGAACGTCGCAGGATGCAGGATCGCTGTTGCCTGCAATGGTCGCCGCGGTACATGAAGTGGATGCTGGTATCGGTACGGGCGACGAAATGACGATGGACGAAAGAATCAACGGCTCACCGACGGCCTACCTGCACCGGTCTTCAGCGTGGCTTGTCGGATGTTTCGCTTTCCTGGCGCTCTTGCTTGGATTAGTCGGCCTCTATGGAGTGATCGCGTACTCCGTGAGCCGGAGAACTCGCGAGATTGGCGTGCGTATGGCGCTCGGGGCGCAGCGGAGTTCGGTCTATCAACTCATCATGACAGAAGCGGCATGGCTCACTGCCTTTGGAATCGGATTAGGCATCCTCTGTTCACTCGCCACCACGACGTTATTGCGCGGACTGCTCTTTAATGTGCGTTCGTGGGATGCGCCAACATTGATCACAGTATCGGTTGTGCTCGGCATTTCTGCGCTGTTGGCTTGTTACATTCCCGCGCGTCGCGCAGCGAAGGTGGATCCCATGGTGGCGCTGCGCTATGAGTAGGAATCGAAATTGGAGAGAAAGATGATTCGCTTTAAGAATCTGGAACGCAGTTACAAGACGCCGGCGGGGCAGACATGGGTACTGCGGCGCATCAACCTGGAGATTCGCGAAGGCGAGTTCATCACGGTCATGGGCCCTTCGGGCGCGGGCAAGTCATCGTTATTAAACGTTCTCGCGCTACTCGACGACAGCTGGGAAGGGGAATATTGGTTTCGCGATCAGGCAGTGCATGACATGAAGCGCAAGCAGCGCGCGGATTTGGCGAAGCGCAACGTCGGAATGGTTTTTCAGAGCTACCATCTGCTCGATGATTTGACGGTGATGGAGAACATCGATTTGCCGCTCTCATACAAAGACATTCCCCGGCGCGAGAGGCAAAGCCTGGTCGCGGACACGCTGGATCGGTTTCAGATTGTTGCCAAAAAAGATTTGTATCCCAGCCAGCTTTCGGGCGGACAACAGCAACTGGTTGGAATCGCCCGGGCCGTGATTCACAAGCCGGCATTGTTGCTGGCGGACGAGCCGACGGGAAATCTTCACTCAGGACAGGCGAAAGAAATTATGGAATTGTTTCGTGGATTGAATCAGCAGGGAACCACGATAGTGCAGGTCACTCACTCGGACGTGAACGCCAGTTACGGCAGCCGGACGATTCAACTGCGAGACGGGTGGATGGTCGGCGACACGGCCAATCCTGCGCTTGCCCAATCTGCGATGCAGTCGGCGGAGGTGAATGCATCGTGAGCTTAACCGCTCGAAAGCTTCTTAGCTTTGCTACCGGTTTTGTTGCTGCGCAGGGCCTATCCACCGCGTTCCTATTCGCGCAAACGACTGTGTCAGCTCCAACGCCAAGCGCAAACCAATCTGCAACGCGGATGCAGTTTGAAATGCCGAAGTCCTACAATCCGTTGCATGCCTACTCTCCGGATACAGTGCCTGAGCCTGCGCTCGCAAATTCGCCGCGCCTCGATCAACTTGTGCGCGAAGGAAAACTTTATCTGTCGATGAGGGATGCGATCAATCTTGCGATCGAAGACAATCTTGATCTGGCGATCGCCCGCTACAATCTCCCGATTGCTAACACCGATATTCTGCGCACGCAGGCCGGAGGATTTTTTCGCGGCGTGAACACGGGTGTCGTGCAAGGAACGCCTGGCGGCGGGATCGGCGGCTTCGGTACCGGGGCCCCCGGAGCTGGTGCCGGTGGAACAACCGGCGGAGCGGGAGGCGCGGGTGCGGGCGCGTCAGGTCTGGTGCAGTCGACACTTGGCACCGGAGCGACGGTCAACTCTTACGATCCGCAGATCAACATTAACGGAGGAGAGGAGCATCTGACTTCTCCGGAAGCGAACGAACAAATCTATGGCGTGAGGTCATTGCAGGCGAACACATTTCAAGGGAATGCCAGCTATTCACAGTCTTTCGCAACCGGTACGAGCGTAACTTTTACGTTCGACAATTCCCGGCAGACGACAAACAGCCCGTTTTTCAATCTTTCCCCGGCGTTGAGTTCCAGCTTTCGATTTCAAATTCAGCAGCAGTTGCTGGCAGGTTTCGGTCTCGGTCCGAACCTGCGGTATTTGCGGATCGCAAGAAACAACAAGAAGATTTCCGACATTGCCTTTAAAGACCAGATCATTGCGACCGTCACCCAAATTGAAAATATCTATTGGGATCTGGTTAGCGCGTATGAGCAGACGCAAGTCAACGAGCAGTCGTATGCGTTCGCCCAACAGACGCTCGACAACACGAAGAAGCAACTGCAACTGCAGAGCGTCCCGGAGATGGATGTGATGCGCGCGGAGGCTGAAGTGTCACGGCGCGATCAGGATTTAACCGTTGCGCGCACCAATTTACAGCTGCAGGAAACGCTGATGAAAAATGCGATCACCAAGAGCCTGGATGATCCGGTGCTGGAGGAGATGGCTGTCATCCCGACAGACAAGATGGAATCGGTTGCAAGCGAAGCCGCGCGGCCGATTCAGGATTTGATTTCCGATGCGCAACATAATCGTGCCGAACTCGCCGAGTCGGATATCGATCTCGTGAACCGGCAGATTAGCCGTCGAGCGGCAACCAATGCGCTGTTACCGTCGCTTTCATTGATTGCTTTCTATGCCGGCTCTGGGCTCGCAGGCCCTTTGAATCCGCTCTACAGCCTCGGGCAAAACGTATCGGCCGTGCCAACGAATTTTGCCGGAGGGCTGGAAAGTACGTTTAATAATTCGTCGCCCGACTACTATGTCGGATTGAACTTGAATATTCCGATTCGGAATCGCGTGGCCAAGGCGGACCAATATCGATCGGAGTTGGAATATCGACAGGCTGAGCTCCGGCTGGAGCAATTGAAAAAGCAGGTTCGGATCGAAGTACGCAACGCACAGTATGCCCTCGATCAAACCGGCGCACGAGTAGGAGCGGCGCGCAAAGCGCGTGACCTGGCGAACCGGACATTCGAGATTACGAAAAAAGAACAGGATCTGGGCTCTGGGTCGAGTTATCAGACTCTCGCTGCACAGCACGATCTGGCCTTGGCAGAACTTGATCTAGTCGGGGCCATGACCACTTACGAAAAGGCAAAAGTAGAACTTGATCGTGCCACCGGCACGACTTTGGAACATAATGGCATACTGATCCAGGATGCGATTAATGGGGTTGTTTCCCATTCCTCGCCTTAGGCGGTCATGCCCACGTCAGCCAAATCCGGAGAAATTGAAATTGCCGCCCGCCGCGAATCCGCGGCCCCAATTCGCATCCTCGCCGCCGACGATCAGGAACACATTCTCGAAGCGCTCGATTTACTTCTTCATCCGCAGGGATATCGCGTTGACAAAGTACGCTCACCTGCCTTGGTACGCGAGTGCCTGGCGAGCGATTCTTACGACGCAATTCTCATCGACCTGAACTACACGCGCGATACGACCTCAGGCCAGGAAGGACTCGACCTGCTTTCACAGATCGTCGCGCTCGATTCCACCGTTCCTGTAATCGTGATGACGGCCTGGGCCAACGTTGAACTTGCGGTAGAAGCGATGCGCCGCGGAGCGCGCGACTTTGTGCAGAAGCCGTGGGAAAACGAACGGCTGGTTTCGATTTTACGAACGCAGGTTGAATTGCATCGTGCCTTACAGCAGGCAGCGCGGCTGGAGGCGGAAAATCGGCTGCTGCGCGCCGAGGGTAGACCAGAGTTTATTGCGACGGCTCCGTCGATGCAGCAGGTGCTCGATACGATCGCGCGCGTGGGACCATCCGATGCCAATGTCCTCATTACGGGCGAGCATGGGACGGGAAAGGAAGTGGTGGCGCAGACGCTGCATGCTCTTTCTCTACGTTCGTCGCGGCCGTTGGTGGCCGTGAATACTGGAGCGATTCCCGATGGAGTTTTCGAGAGCGAACTTTTTGGGCATGTGAAGGGCGCTTTCACGGATGCACGCACTGACCGGATCGGGCGCTTCGAATTGGCCGATGGCGGAACAATTTTTCTCGATGAGATCGGAAACGTCCCTCTGCGCCAGCAAGCGAAGCTTTTGCGGGTGCTTGAATCCGGAGAAATCGAAAGAGTTGGATCGTCGCGAGCACGGCGCGTGAACGTAAGAGTGCTATCAGCGACAAACGCCGATCTTCCGGCAGCATGTACGTCGGGACAATTCCGCGAAGATCTGTTGTTTCGTTTGAATACCGTAGAGATTCACGTGCCAGCATTGCGCGAACGGCGCGAAGATATTCCCGTGCTGGCCGGACATTTTCTGGCTCGCTACGCATCCCGCTATCGTCGGCAAGTTCAGACCTTCGATGCGCCTGCAATGCAAGCGATGAAGCAGTATGCTTGGCCGGGAAATGTACGGGAGTTGGAGCACACCATCGAGCGGGCCGTGTTAATGTGCCGTGGAGAAGAGATTCAGGCTGCTGATCTTTCGCTGAGCGCGCGGGTACAGTCGCAGAATCTTGAAGACCTAAGCCTGGAGGCAGTCGAGGCGGTGCTGGTTCGTAAGGCGCTGCAGCGTTTCCAAGGCAATGTGAGCCAGGCGGCGGAAGCTCTGGGATTGAGCCGCGGCGCGTTGTACCGACGCATGGAGAAATATGGGGTCTAGTTCCACTGGACCGAAGCCCTCGCAACCGCGAAAACGTGCACGACTCCTGTACGAACGGCGAATCAGTCTCTATTCCTTTTTAGTTGCACTGCCTGGACTCAGCGTGAGCGCAGTGCTCGTATGGATGCAACCTTGGACCATTGAATCCAGGCTGGCCCTTCTCGGGGCTGAACTGTTTATCTGGTGGCTTTTGGCGATGGCGCTGCAAGAGCAGACATCGCGCCCGCTGCAAACCCTGGCAAACGTGATTGGCTCGCTTCGCGAAGAGGATTATTCTTTTCGCGCGCGCAATGCTGTGGCTGACGATGTGTTGGGTGAGCTCTCCCTCGAAGTCAACGCGCTCGCCGATATGCTTTCCGACGAGAAAGTGAAAACCATCGAAGCGACCGCGCTTCTGCAGCGCGTGGTCGACGAAATTGATGCGCCGTTATTCGCATTTGATCTCGCCTCCAGGTTGCGCTTGGTGAACCCAGCGGGAGAACATTTGCTGCGCCAGACCAAAGCTCGAATGTTGGGGTGTAATGCGAATGAGTTGAGCCTGCAACCTTGCTTGTCGGCGGAAAATGAGAGCGTCGTCGAGTTGCATCTGCCGGATTCCCAGGCACGCTGGCTCTTGCGCCGCAGCGCATTCCGCCAGAATGGCGTTCCGCATACTCTCGTAGTTCTTTCCGACGTGAGCCGGGCGTTGCGCGAAGAGGAACGGCGCGCATGGCAGCGCCTCATTCGTGTCCTTGGACATGAATTGAGCAATTCGCTGGCGCCGATTAAGTCGATTGCCGGAAGTCTCGGCTCGCGAGTGTCGGCAATGCCAACGGATATGGAGGGGCGTAGCGACCTGCAACGTGGGCTGGAAATCATCGAGGCGCGTTCGGCATCACTGCATCGCTTTCTCGATGCTTATCGGAAACTGGCGCAGATGCCGGCTCCTACCCTGAAAGAGGTTTCGATCCCTACGCTAATTGGTCGGGTCGCGAACCTTGAAACCAGAGTTCATGTCTCGGTGCGTCCGGGGCCGAATATCGTTTTCGAAGCTGATCCGGATCAACTGGAGCAGATGTTCATCAATCTTGTGCGCAACGCGGCCGATGCTGTGTTGGAGAATTCTTCGGACGTGGCGCAATCGGGATCTGACAGGGTACTGGTGCGCTGGGATGCAAGCGATGCGGAAGTTACATTCTTCGTTGACGATGTTGGGCCCGGACTCCTGAACCCGGCCAACGTATTTACTCCTTTCTATACGACGAAGCCGCATGGCAGCGGCGTTGGCTTAGTACTTTCCCGCCAAATCGCGGAAGCGCACGGCGGCCGGATTGAAATTGGCAATCGCGCCAACGGACCAGGCTGCACGGTGAAGGTGGTCCTGCCGCGTTCACTTCAAAGATAACTACTCATCGAATGGAGCCTTCGCCATCAAATCGCAAAAGTTGCGGGGATGGAAACCTGCGGCATAGCGCTCGCCGATATCCCGCATAAAAGTTCGCCCGGCACTGTGCGGATGGTGATCGATTACATTGGCACAGGTTTTTACGAAGGCATCCTTAAATCTCAGTCGCGGAAAAGCCTCGAGAATCGCTGCGGTTTCAGACTTTTTCACTTGCGCTGGGTCCGGGCCTAAGACATCCGCTCCGGCGCCTTGGCCTACCAGGGCAATTTCCGGACGTTTGTATTCGCCGATTGCGAGGCAGTGCATCGCGATACCATCCCAGACCGTCTCCGTTCGATCTTCAGGGTACCCTTGTTGACTGAGAAATTTCTTCGCGGTTTCTGCTCCTTGTATTTCGAAGGGCAGATCTCCCGCGAATTGATCGGTCAGGCCCAGATCATGCAAAATGCAGGCGAGATAAAGGGTCTCTTCGTCGAAGCGCTTGCCGGTAGCTTTCCCCATGAGCGAACCAAAAAGAAATGTGCGCATTGCGTGATTGAATAGATAAGGAGGCGAAGCGGAGCGGCTCAATTCAGTTGCCGCCTTCGCGATTTTCGAATCTACAATCCTGATGCCTGCGATTGATGCAGGCAAAGGGTTTGCGGGTTGCATGCCGTCTCTGTTGGATTGCACTGCTTGTAACAACCTGCAGGAGCGACGGCTAGTCCAGCCAATTGAAAAAGCACCCAAAGACTGCAATAGTGTTCTTCGATTCATACTGTCAGTAGTTGCCATCGATTAATCGCTGTACTTCAGAACGGCAGCCGCGGCTGCAAGAGAGTTCTTTGCCGTTTCGGAGCACGGCGATAAATTCTCCATTTTCACAGGGCTGCAATTCGCGGATTCGATTGATATTAACGATGAAAGAGCGGTGAATGCGTACAAAGCGCCCGCTATCGAGCTTGGCCGACATCGTTCCGATCCCCTCGCGCAGCAAATAAGCGTCTTTGCCAGCATGAATCCGGACGTAATTCGCGGCTGCCTCAATCCAGTCAATCTCGTTCAGGTCTAGAAAAACGACGCGCCCGGACGTTTTGATCACGAGCCGCCTCACTGGCCTAGATTCGACCTTCGTGGTGTTCAACATGTCGAGCAGCCGCGCCTGTACATTCTGTTCGTGGGATTTCAATAACTCGGCACGTGCCCGCTCCAGAGAATGATGCAATCTGGCTTGGTTAAATGGTTTCAATAAATAGTCCAGCGCGTGTGCTTCAAATGCGCGAATTGCATAGTGATCGTATGCGGTCGTGAATATGACGACGGGCAAGTGCTCCTTGGATATCTGCTCCAGCACTTCAAACCCATTGAGGTCGGGCATTTCTATGTCGAGGAAAAGCAGGTCTGGTTTGTGCAGTCGCACAGCGTCTACGGCCTGCTTGCCGTCCTGGCATTCGGCCGTGACACTGATGCCCTCCTCCGAACCCAGAAGTATCAGCAACTTCTTCCGCGACAGGCACTCGTCGTCGGCAATTACGGTGCGCATCGTGGGTACAACCATAGTGGCGCCTGCTCCTCGTTTGTGGTCGCGCTAATTCGCTTTTGGACAACGGCGTTCTCGAAAAACGGCATGCGCAGGTAGACCTCAGTGCCGCCTTCCTTCCGGCTACGAATGTTGCAAACCTGCCTATCTCCATATAAAGTTTCGAGTCTTTCGCGCGCGACGCTTAGTCCCAGTCCGCGCCTGAACATTTTCTCGCCTGGTTCTGCGAGGCCGGGTCCGTTGTCGCGAATCCGGACTTCGAGATTATTTCTCTCGTGCTTGATGCGGATTTCGATCTCACCCGGACGGGAGACCTTCGAAGTCCCATGCCGGACGGCGTTTTCCACTAACGGCTGCAAGAGCAGGTGAGGGAACTGCGTATCGAAGCACTCCGGTTCGATATCAAAAATCACACGCAACTTATCTTCAAAACGGGCCTTCTCGATCTCCACGTAAACTGTCAGAAATTCCAGCTCACGGCTCAGCGTCGTCAGTTGCGTTCCGTTATCTTCCAAACTCATGCGCAGCAAATCACTGAGCGAAGTCATCATGCGATCCGCCGCCACTACATTAGTCAGCATGAGAGCCGAGATCGAGTGCAGCGTATTAAACAGGAAATGCGGCTGCATCTGGCTTTTTAAAGTTTGGAGGCGTGCCTTTACCAATTGCCCCGCAAGCTGTGTTGCGCGGAGTTCTTTCTCCTGGGACCAGCGGTAATACAGAACCGCATGGGCAATAAGCAACGTCGGGATGTAGGCTTCGGTGAGATCATCCACCGAGCTTGAGAAGAGCATGCTTTTCATCGCTATCCACGAGATGCGAAAAACACGTGCATGCGCGTCCCAGAACGCAGAGTGAAACCCTCGCGTAGCCGGATCCCAGTACGCGTAGGGCGACACGCCCCAGATCACAATGTGCACGAGCGCAAAGGCCAACAAAGCTGCAAGGTACAACCACGACCGGCGTCTCCAATTGTTACGTTGCACAGGAAACTTCAGCGCGAGGAGGAAGACAAAGGGCGTGAGCGGGGCATAGCTGAGAATCTGGCTGCATTCCATTCCCGCGATTGTCGTGAACTTCATGCCGCCATAGCCGAGACGATAAAACTGGTACACCGTCATCGTCGCGGCTGCAGCGACGAAGCTCCAGGCGGCGAAGCTGTAAACCCAAATCAACCTCGAACTCATCACGGGCGCGGCAAGGCCCACACTTTGCGTAGTCGATTTCATTTGGAGAGTCCCAACAACGCCGCCAAAAGTGTTTCAGAGTGCTGCTTGCAACCTGTCGTTTTAACTGTGCCGTGCTGTGTGTTGGACCCTTGGAATCGCCGATTGTCACCGGGACTTGGTCCCGCTTTCTGCTTATTTCGCATCCGTCAGACGGCTATTTGTAATCACGGCCTGATTGTTCAACGAATTCTGCCAAGCGTTGCGCCTCAGCGTTCATCGAGTGCGAAAAAACAGATATGCATAACTCTCGCTAACAAATCGATAACAGTTCAGTCTTGTTGTGTTCGGTATGAAGCATGACGAAACGCCCCGCAGCTGCATAGGGGTGATTACGAACAGATTGCCTGGAAAGTTCGCCTCTGAAGCAGGCGACGGCGGGGAGGACGAGTGTGAAGATAAAAAACGGGGGAAGCGAATGCTTCCCCCGAAAATGAATCGATTGCGAATGACTCAACTAGAACGTGATCTTGCCCATGAGTGCCGCGATTCGCATATCAGTGGCCGCTTGCGCAAACGCGCCGTATGGACTGGTCGGCGTGTACTGCGTGAATATGACCGTGCCGAAGCCCTGTCCGAAAGCTGTGGACGCTAGCGGATTGGCAAAGTTGGTGTGGTTGAGGAAGTTGTACGCGTTGAGCCCGACTTCAAGATCGACGCGCTCGGTCACTTTGAAATTCTTCCGTAGGCTCATATCTCCGCCCAAATAACCTGGGCCACGGAAGGCATTTCGTCCGACAACCGAATTGGTAAAGTTCGTCGATGGAGCGAACAGGTACGGCGCGGTGCTGTTGACACCTCCATCGATCCCAAAGCATGGTGCGAGGGGACTGAGGCAGCCTCTCACGTCTTTGAAATTCCGTTGCGAGAATTCCGGCTGGAGAATAATCGACGGGCCTCCAAGCGTGGAGCTGATCACGTTATTTGGGACCAGCGCTCCCGCTTCTGCTCCGTCGACGATCGTGAATGGGAATCCCGTATGCGCGAACAACGTGCCCGAAAGCTGCCAGCCTCCAATCGCGGCATTCAGAAGCCGGTTGCCGCTCTTAAAAGGCAATTGATAAAGATAGCTCGCCGTCAGAGTATGGCGTGAGTCATAGTCTGCGGAGGCATAGCTGTTGCGAATGCTGTAAGGATCGGTTTGGAAAATCAGACTGTTGTAGATTGAGAACCCCAGCGCGCCGCCATTCGAAACATCATCCAGCGCATGGGAGTATGTGTAATTGATTCGCCCGCTCAGTCCGTGCCAGGATTTTTCCTGGAACGACAAGGTGATGCCGTTGTAGTTGGACACCGCGCCATCAGTGAGTTGAACCACCTGTGCCACGCGCGGATCAGGCGCCGTCGCTGGCAGGGAGCCGAAGCCAAAGGCGTTAAGGAACGGATTGCGATAGAGTTCGTCGTAGCCACGATTGCCCACGTAGTTGGCGGACAATATGGCCCGTGAACCGATCGTGTGCTCTACTTCGAAATTCCACTCCACATATTTCGGATTGCTCAGATTGCGGTTGACATCGAAGTAATCTGGCACGCCCGTGCCGCAAGCTGGCGCGGCGGCCTCGTAAGTGTTGAGATTTCCGCCGTTGTTGTAGTTCGTGGTGAACGCGGCATTGCACTGCTGGACTAATTGAACGCCGCTGTTCGGAAATGCCGTGCTGGACGCGGGATTCATATCCCAAGCCAAGCTCGCAGTGGGCACGGCGGGCGGCCCAAGATTCCAGAGGTTGACTTGCGGGAAGTTCGTGTCGAGCGGCGCGACCAGCGTCGCGGCATAAAGATCAGAGAACAATCCCACGCCGGCGCGAATCACCGTGTTCTTGCCGCCCGGGCTCCAGGCGAGCCCAAAGCGCGGCTGGAACACGACCATTTCATTGCCCGGAACCAGAGTTTTGTGGCCAGTAATGAACGATTGATCGTAAGGGATGTCAGCGCCGTGCGGGATGTCGTTGAATGCATTCACGGGATAACCGGCACAACTGCTCTGGCATACGCCTCCCGAGTTACGATCCGCACGCAGCGCCATGGTGAATTTAAAATTTGAGCCGGCGCGGAATTCATCCTGAAAATAGAGTCCGAAGCTGTAGAAAGCTTCCGGTTCAACCGCATGCTGCGCGAAATTGTAGTTGGTAAACGATCCGGCGGAGGCCAGGCTGTCATTGTAGAAATCGGGCAGCGTGGCGTTGACTGCCGGAAAAATGGCGACCTGCGATGGCGCGTGATCGCTCACGTCATCGCGCTTGAAGTTCACTCCCATCTTGAAAGTGTGGTTCCCGCGCGTGATCGAAAGATCGTCGACAAGACCCCACTGCGTTACATTGCGTCCCTGCGGGAAGAAGAAGAAATTCGCGTAACCGCCGGTTCCCGAGCCAAATCCTAATGATGTAAGCGCTCCGCTGGGAAAGTTCAGAACGCCAGGGAAAAGCGTTAGAGCTTTTGCGCCCGGAGAAATGCTTCCGAATAGAGCGGAATAGTAAAGGGCTGACCCGATGAAGTTATTTACGACGTTGGGAGTGAAGACGTGGGTGTAATTCAGCTGTCCCTCATCCTGCGGTTGCATGCTGAAGGTGTCGAATGCGGAATTGACGACATCGGTGTAGGTCGGCTGAACACCGCGGTCAAATTTCATTCGCCCGAAAGCCTTGTCGTTCGGGCCAAGCGATACATCGAAGCGGCTGGAGATCAAGTATTCGTGATTTCCAGACGAGGCGTTTGACGTCCAGGTTTCGGTGCAAAGATCGCCCGCGACTGGTGAGGCTGTGAATCCGTTGCCGGTGCAACTGCTCGGATTTGCCACCGCATTCTGAATGCCCGACGCATTGTTATACAGTCCAAAGAGGTTCGAATAGAACGCTTGCGTCGCTGAATCCTGCGGAACATTAGCTAGAGTCGCAGCTTGAAATGCAGGAGTAGGCACGGTGGCGTGGTTCACCGTGGCGAAAATGTAGCGCAAGCCCTCGGTGTTGAAAAAGAAATAGGCGCGGTTCTTCAGGATCGGGCCGCCCAGACTTGCGGCCCACTGGTTATTGTTCTCGAACGGACGAGACCCGTCTGCAGCTTTTGTCAGCGGATCGTTCGCGTTCAAATATCTTCCCGTCCAGTTGTAGACTGCATTGCCGTGCCACGCATTCGTCCCCGAGCGCGTCGCGTAATCCACCTGCGATCCAGCCTGGCGGCCATACTGCCCGGTGTATGCATTGTTGACCACAGAGACTTCTTCGAGTTCATTTCCGCCCAGCGTAAGGTTACTCGCGCCGGAATTATTCAGGTTCAGGAACGGGTCGTTATAGTCGTTGCCGTTCACAGTAAACAAGTTCGAAGTGCCCGGCAGTCCAAAGGTGCTGAAATTCCCATAGCCGAAGCCATTCGAATTCATGACCACGCCCGGTGCCGTTTGGGCGATGTAGGTGATGTCGCCGCCAGGATTCGGCGTCTCGCGAATCTGCTGCGTCTCGAACGTCGTCTGGATATTTGCGTTTTCGGTCTGTAGTAGCGGCGCGGCACTCGTGACCTCGACGGTCGTACCGGCCGCTCCAACCTCCAACGTGAGATTGGCTCTCACGGTAGTGCCAAGCTGAACCGTGATCAGCACCGTCGCTTGTTGGAAGCCCTCTTTTTGAGCAGTCATCGTGTATTGGCCGGGCTTGAGCAGCGCGAAGACATAGTCGCCGTTTCCAGAGGACGTGGCATTAAATTGATCGGCGGTGTCATTACTCTTGAGGGTCAACTTCGCGCCATTGACGAGCGCTCCGGTGTGATCGGATACCACTCCTGCCACGCCGCCGGTAACAACGGATTGCGCCGCAGCAAGGGAGGCCAATGCCAACAGCAAAAATAAAATACATGGCAATCGCAGTGTCAGGCCCATTTTTGTTAAGCAAATAACATTCTCGTTTTTTCTTGTCATGTCTGTTCTCGTCTCGTTTCTCATCCGCATTCCACACTCCTCATAGAAGTTCTGCATCTTCTTCGGCAGCACATGTCGTCGTGCTCGGCACAAAGATCTCTTGTGCATGAGCATGTCGCTTGCACAATGGTGCAGATACGCAATCGCGCGCCAGCAGAACCAGCAATTGAGGGACGAGTCGTTACGGAATAGAGACGAGTGGGTCCTTATGTTGTTCCTGAAGTGTTCGCGCTGAAAACCTAAAGCTCCACAATCTGGGAGATTCACGAGTCGTGTGTATGAGTATTCGGAGAGTACGAATGTGCGGCAAAGGATGATTTGTTTTGCGGGAAGTTGTCACAACACATTGCTGGTGCTGTATCTCGAAGTTTAGATATTCGAAAAAACAATCGACGTTAAGTTAGAGGCTCGCTCAACGCACCCGAATCGCTCTGGGCTGCTGCGCCGCGCTGCAGCAAGCGTCGGCAAGATTGCCAGTTTGCAGGGGGATGAATGAGTTCTGCAGCTCAAACCCCACAAGGCTCCGCGTGAAATCAAAGACCACACGCTTGAACTGCACCTGCGAAATTCCAAGAAGTCCTTGCAGATGGCAACAGGTCGGGTTGCCGGCGATTAACGCCAGCGTTCCACTGAGGTTTACATCGCCAATGTGCGCGTCCTTGAGTTGAATCTGCCGCAAGTCCGTATGGCCGGCGATATTCGACATCCGGATCGGAATCCCCAGGTCTTTCCACTCCGTTACCTGCGGCATCTCTGCGGCAAACAAAACCAGCGCAGAGCCGCCGGTGTCGACCAATAATTTCGCCGAAGTACCGTTCAATTCCGCCTGCACTGTCAGCAAACCGTTTTCCTCTACCATTGGTGCCGCTGTCCGTGGCATTCGAATCGAACCAAAACTAATGGTTCTGGAAATGTAATCAATTTGAAAGTTGGCTGCCTGGAGCGCATCGATACCGATGACAGCATCTACTCGAATTCCGATCTGATTGTGCACCCATGAAAGATCGTTCACCGCAACCCGAAGATTCTCGCGGTGAATCGGCCCCAGCGCAAGCTCCGGCAGAATCGCAAAATATGCTTGCGCAACACCATCAAGCGTCGTGATATTTCCGTCCGCTATGTGTTGCAGATTCAACTCTTCCGCTGTCGCTGTATCTATGATCGACACATTTGTTCCGGTATCAATCAGCACATGCCGTTGCTGTTGCTTTAGCGATCCGTCGACGACGATGAGATGATTTCTATACAGGATGAAAGGGATCTTCTGTACATCGTGCTTGGCTGCGGCCGCCGATATCACCAAACCTACGAACATCGCAATGACAGCCGCAGTTTGTCCGGCGATATTGTTGCTTCGAAAACTGCCGCGTGAGCCCGAGGAATTCTGCCGCCCGAATTGTGTCTCACGCGCCTTCAATGGAACTCTCATCGCGAGAGTTCGACTGTCACCCTGCGTTGCAGTGAGTTGTTAAATTACGACTGCATCGCTTAGCGGGATGAGTGGAAGGAGTTATCGTTCCGACGGTGGACTGTTAAGTTTCTGAGTTGTTGGCAATGCCCAACTGCTCGCCCAGGTACGTAATCACCTGACGTGCGCTTTCAGATTTGACCAGGTGTTGGCGAAAGTCCTCGTTCATCAATTTTCGCGCCAAGGTGGAAAACACCTGCATGTGATTCGCGCCATTTTCTGAGCTGCGAAGAGCCAGCAGAACGACCATCCGTACGCCTTCACCGTCGACAGAGCCCCAATGAATGGGCCCGTTCAGTCGCAAGACGCAGATGGAATCGGAATTGATAGCGTCTGTCTTACAGTGAGGTGTGGCAAAGCCGTAACCCAGACCGGTCGAATATACCGCTTCTCGAGCCCAAAGAGCTTCCTCGAAAAGTTGCCGATCGTGAGTTCGATGGGTGACATAAAGGGCGTCCACCATTTCTTGCATGACTTCTTCTTTGGACTGGCTTGTGCTGTCGAGCAGCACGAGATCCTCGCTGAGCAGGGATTCCGGTTGTTCCGATCGATGGGATGCCAGCAAGCCGTCTACTTCAGCGGCTTCCCGGCACCGGAGCGCTTGTTCCAGCAGTTTGGTGCATTCCGGGCGCGCGAGTCGCGCTATCTCTCGCTTCAGTTCCCGAATTTCGATGGCAGGAACGCTCAGTTCATCCAATCCCAAGGCGATTAGAAGCGGAAGATAGCGGCGTTCTGCGGCCATATCTCCGCAGATTCCAACCCACTTGCCGGCTCGATGGATTTGGTCGCAAATATGTTTCAAAAAGCGCAGGAAGGCAGGGTGACTGCCCGTGTAAAGTGTCGCGACTTCACGATTGGAGCGATCCGCCGCGACGAAGTATTGAATGAGATCGTTGGTGCCAATGCTGAAGAAATCTACTTCTTGGCAAAGCTCCTCGATCATAAAAGCGACAGCCGGCACCTCAACCATGATGCCAACTTTGATGTTAGGAGCGTGTGGAATCCCGTCTTGCTGCAGCTGCTGTGCTACTTCCGCTATCGCGTTCTTGAAATGTTTTACTTCCGCCAATGACGAAATCATCGGCGCGATAATTTGAAGTGGGCCCTGGGCGGAAGAGCGAAGCATCGCCCGTAGTTGCGTATGGAGCAATTTCTGATGCGCGGTGTACAGGCGGACGCCGCGATTGCCGAGGAAGGGATTTTCTTCCGCCGGCTGGTTCAAATAGCGCGCCGGCTTATCGCCGCCAATGTCGAAGGTACGAACGATAACCGGCCGTCCCTCGGCCGCGCGGATTGCCTCGGAGTAAATCGCGAACTGTTCCTCTTCCGAGGGAGCATCATCGCGGCCGAGGAAAATCATTTCGGTTCGGAATAACCCGATGCCTTCAGCTCCGTTTTCGAATGCGACGCCAATCTCTTCTCCGGTCGAAACATTTGCCGCGAGTTCAACCGGTATTCCATCGGCCGTTGTGGTCCGCGCTCTTGTATCCTCTGCGCGCGATGCTTTTCGCTTCTGCAAGGTTTTCAATTCTCGCTCGTAGAAGCGTTTTACTGGCTCCGAGGAGAGCGGAACCACGAAGCCGCGGTTGGCATCAACTACAACTTCTCGGCCTTCACTCAGGATCAGGTGCCCATTTCGTACATCTGTCAACGTCGGTATGCCCAGTGATCGAGCGAGAATGGCCGCGTGGGAAGTTGCCCCAGAATGTTCCAGAACAAGGGCCTTCAACCAGCGTCGATCAAGCTCGAGAAATTGCTGCGGAGCCAGTGTTTCAGCCACGACTACCGACGGTTCGTGAAGCGTCACCGCAGTTCTGTTCAGCAAGGCGGGATCGACTTCATGCAGCAACTGCAGGCAGATCTCTTCAATGTCGGCGGAGCGCTGCCGGATGTACTCGTTTTCAGAGTGGGCAAAAAGATCGATAAAGAATTTTCCGGTTCGCACGATCGCTTGAGCCGCGGACTTACCACCCAGAATTTCCTCTTTAAGCTTCTGAATTAAGAAGACGTCGCCCGCGATAGCGAGGTCGGCCTGCAGAACCGCTGTACCCGTAGGAGTGAGGGAGTATTTAAGTTTGTCGTTGAGTTGCTGCCGCACGGCGGAGATGGCTCCCTCTATACGCGTCAATTCACGCCGGGAATCAGTTTGCGGTTCCGCCGTCAAATCGTCCGGGAGCGGCATTTTGCGCAGGATGACGACCTTGCCCTGACCCACCCCCCGGCTTACAGAAGTTCCGAAAACACACGGTACGTCAACCGCCTGCAGAGGGCGAGGCAGATTTGCATTTCGACCAGGGGATGCAATTCCGGCCAAAGGCACATCACAGCTAGGGAGTTTTTCTGTAACAAACTGATGCAGCGCTTTGAGCGCGGCTTGTTGATCGTCTCCGATGATGTCTACAGAACAACGATCGTGTAGGCGGATATCCGCGGCGATGATCCCCAACACGCTTTTTGGGTTTGCCACGAGACCGTTGCGGAGATTCGTCAGGGTGTACTCGGAAGCAAACCGGTTCGCCGCCTCTGCCAGATGACTGGCAGGGCGAGCGTGCATCCCGTTAGGCAGCGGACACTCAAAAACGAATTGCAACGATGCTTCCAACTTCTGCGTCATGTTCAACGTTGAATCTTGGCGAAAATTGCCTCCGGGCTTTTGAGCGCATCCTGCAATGGCACCTGGATTACTTTCACCCCGTGGAATCGCTCTTTGCCCTCAACCTCGATATCAACGGCGAAGATGGCAAACTGCGCCTGCCGGATATCGCTCTCGGTCAGCTTATTTTCGATACCCATTGCGCCCTGCGTTTCGACTTTGATTTCGTGGCCCATGGTCTTGGCCACTTTTTCCAAGCGAGCAGCGGCCATATAGGTGTGAGCGATGCCCGTCGGGCACGCCGTCACCGCGACAATCTTCATAATGCGGGCTCCTCTCTTTTCGGATTTTTCCCATTCGCGCGCGTACGCAGCAGCACGATCGAAAGCGCTGTAATCACGCTTCCGGTGAGAATTGCCGAGGCGTACGCAAAACCGTGATTGACAACGCCCAAAATCAGAACGATGGGACCACCATGCGGTGCGTGATCTCCTACCTGGCCAACCATGGCAATAGTGGAAGCTACCGCGGAACCGACGATGATGCTCGGGATCACGCGAATGGGGTCGGCCGCGGCAAAAGGGATCGCGCCTTCCGTAAGCCCGATCATGCCCATGGCGATTGCAGCGAGGCCAGCCTCACGCTCCTCTTCACTCCATAGATTTCTGCGAAGCAGCGTCGCCAATCCCATGCCTAAAGGCGGTGTGCAGATCGCCGCGGCACAAGCTCCCATGATGCGGTAGTTTCCCTGGCTGATCATGGCCGCACCAAAGAAAAACGCGGCTTTGTTCACCGGACCGCCCATATCGAAAGCGATCATTACGCCAAGGATCAAGGCCAGCAGCACATCGTTTCCCGTGCTCATAGACTGCAAGACGTGATTGGCGTGGTCCATGAAGAGAGCGATGGGAACCCCGACCACCTTGATCATGAGTACTCCGATGAAAGCTCCGGAGAGAATCGGGATGACCAGGATGGGCATGATCGGGCGAAGGTATCGCGACACGGGAATTTTCTTGAGCAAGTTCACCACGTAACCTGCGATCAGCCCGATCAAGATGGCGCCGAGGAAGCCTGCCCGAATTTTTCCGGCAAGATACCCGCCGAGAAAACCTGGAACCAATCCGGGTTTTTCAGCGATGGAATAGGAGATGTAGCCGGCAAGAACAGGCAGCATTAGATCGAAAGCTGCCGTGCCAATATCAAGAATCAGCTTGAGTCGCGGGGACCCGGAGAAATCGGGACCAGCCGCGGTCATCGGCGCAAATGCAATTGCGCAAGCAATGAGGATGCCGCCGCAGGCGATAAAAGGAATCGCGTACGACACACCGGTTAACAAGTGTTTCCTCAACTGCTGGAGCGATGTGAGCATGTGTAGTGACTCGGAAACGCTCCCACGTTGGGGCAGTTTCTCGTCATTTCGTAAAACCAGCCTCTTCTATAACCTGGATACTCTAGATCGATGTCGACTGTACCTCTTGCATCGCTTACGAGCCGTCTTCCGAGCGCGAACCCCGTTCAAAGCCGTGAAATCTGTTATCTGACGCGCTAACTCAGTTCATAAGCCGGACAAGTAGTCTCGTAGTATGTGTGATCTGTCCTAGTCTGGAAACAGGAGAGATGGAACGTTTGTTGTATTAAAGTAGCATTCTACATAAAAGCGTTTTTTCCCTGCTCGACTACGCCGGAATGGAATTGTTGGCCCGGTATTCCGTGGGTGTCGTTTTGCAGATCTTTTTAAATACGCGACAAAAGTATGCTGCATCCGCATAACAGCAACTGGCCGCAATCTCTTTCAATGTCATGTTGTAGTTTTGCAGCATGAACTTGGCGCGGTTCACCCGGACCAGGTTCAGGTAGTCGTTGAATCGCATGAAGCCTTCTTTGCGGAAAAGGCGGGAGACATGGTTGGGAGCAAGCCGGAAATGCTGGGCGACACTTTCCCGAGTGATTGGGCTATGAAAGTTTTCCTGCACATATAAGCAAATTGCTTCGTAGGTTCGAATCGCTTTGCGCGGCCTCTGTTTCTGCGGTGACCTCAAAAGACGCAGGCACGCATGCAGTACAGATTCCGTCAGAAGCCGCGATAACGGCCCCTTTGAGTGGTCAGTTGAGAGCACCATGAGTGCGGCGAGAATGCCATGTGTCGGTACGTCGTACCCTCCCTGCACGCTGGCCTTCACCGCATTTGCCGGCACTTCAGAACCGCCTTTATGCCGCACCAGGCTGATGCCAATCTGCTTCGCCCCAAAAAGAACGGTCAGCACGTCCACCCGGCCTGACCAGTCGGGCTTATTCCAGGCATGATCGGGAATAAAAACGGCGTGCCCTCGCACCGGCTTGATCGTCTCGGTGCGGCCTCCCTGCGCCAATTGCATCGTGTGACATCCCGCGAGTGGCAGCGATAGGCGCGGGAAATTCGTGACGTAAGCCAGGGGCGGCGGAACTGTAGATCCGTCCCCGAAATGCACATGCCGGACCCGCGTTTCGCGCAGGTACTCCTCTAATTCATGCACAATGAGACGCGCCTCTGAAGAGGGCCGGGATTTCGATGGCGCAATCAACGGTTTCACGGAACGTTACGTTAGTGCAATGAATGTTAAATGTCTACTATTTCTTTTCGTGCTCGTTTCTCCCATACTTGCCAGCCGACCCAGGATCCACGCATGCGAAAACAGTTAATGTTCAGCTGCCTGAGGGCGAGATCAGGCCAGAATCGTAAAACTCCAGACAAAAACGTTTTCGTGGACTCAAAGCCAGCCACAATTGCCTCACGGGTGAGCCCATCCAGAGGCCGGAGATTCGCCTTATGAATCGGAAATCCAGTCGGTCGCGGATCGGCAATCTTTCGACGGTGAGTGAGGGGCGATGCGGAATTCGTGCATTGATTTCATTTCGAGGTGAACGATGAACGGCAGAACTCTTTTGTCTTCATTCGCCATACCGGCTCTGGTCGCGCTCTGCGCCTGCAACGGAATCGACAAACTGCCCGGCACGGGTTCCTCCGGCGGAGCGCTGACGGTGCAGATTTCGCAAGGCCCACCGGCAACACCACTTGCGGGGCAAAGCTTTGGCTTGGTTGCGAACGTTGCCAATGACTCGAAGAATGGCGGGGTGACGTGGAGTTGTGCTCCCGCAGGTGCGTGCGGCACATTCAATCCATCGACAACTGGTTACCAGATCGGGACCCTATACACGCCGCCCGTCGCCCCAGCGAACGGTCCTGTTCAAACCAATCTCGCGTATCCAGTGACGATCACGGCCGCCTCAGTTACGGATACGTCCCAGACCGCCACCGTCACTTTTAACGTAGCGCAGCAGTATGCGTTCTCGCTCGAAAGCTTCGGCTCGTGGGGAGCTGTCGGCAGCATTACGTTGGACGGAAACGGTAATGTCATCAATGGCGAGGCCGACATTTCTGCGAATGGCTTTTACCTCTACTACAACACGCCGATCACTGGAACGTATTCCCTCGATTCCAGCGGGCACGGATTTCTTTCCCTGGCGTTGCCGGCCACCGGAGAGCAGCAGACTCATGGCATTACCGCAATATCCAACTCGCATCTGCTTATGGCCGAGGAAGACAACTTTTACGGGTACACGTATGGGGGAGTCGGAAGTCTCGATCTACAGACTGCGGGGCCAAACTTCGCGGCGTCGCAGGTTTCGGGCGGATACTCATTTACGCTGACGGGGTACCAGGGAGCTACGCATTTTAACGGCAGCTGGGGCGGGATCTTTACGGCCGATGGCGTAGGAAATCTTACGGGTGGAGTGTTCGACACCAGCTTGGGAAGCGGTCTTGTCTCGACGCCGTTTACCGGCACGTTCACGCCGCCCGATGCTTTTGGCCGAGGCACGCTTGCATTTTCTGGCATTGACTGCACGCCTGCCCCGGTAACTTGTACGGATGCCGTCTACGCCTATTACATCGTCACCCCCGAGGTTTTGCGTCTGTCGGCAGCGAATACCTTGACGGTCATCACGACAAATTTCGCTGCTAACAGCGGAACCGCATTTGGCCAAGGTTCACTGGCGGGCGCGGCTGCTTCAAATTCGTCGCTGACTGGTGGCTACATATTTAGCTATTTCGGTTTCACAAGCACGGCCAATGGTGGTGAGCAGGGAGCTGCAGCCGGACAATTCAGCGCAGACGGCGGAGGAAATATTCCAACCGGCATCCTCGACCTGAATGCTTTCAGTACGCCTTCCACCGCATCGCTGGCAAATTCCACATATTCGATTTCGGGCAGTCCGCGGGGAACGCTGGCCGCATCGTCCGGTCAGACCTACAACATCTACCTCACGGACCCGAACTTGAACCTGCTTGATCCAAATAACACCATCGGCGGCGGCGGGGCGCTTTTACTGGAGACCGATACCGCGAATACGATCGGAGTGGTCATTCCGCAGACGGATCCAACCGCAAGCCCGACCGGTAGTTACGGCATTATTCTTTCCGATCAGCAGAGTGCGCCCAATGGCGATGGCGGTTTGTCAGGCCAATTTACTGTAAGTGCAACCGATGCCGGAACGTTCAGCGGCGAGGCGGATTTTCAGGGCCAAGGTAACCTCAACGCTACATTAATCACGGGTCCAATGTCGGGCACATTCACGGCCGACGGGTCCAATCCCGGACGATTTACGGGGACAATCACGACTGCGCCGTGCTTCCCTCTGTACGCACCTGATACGACGTCTCCGCCGACTGAATGCGGTACAGCTTTCAATGCAACCACCGAACCGCCCGAGCAAGTCTCTTACTACATGGCGAACAGTTCACAGGGTTTCATTATCGAAACAGACGCCACTGCCCCTGTCTTCGGCGTAATTGAAGCTCAAGGCACGATCGATTCCCAGGCTCAGAAACGGCAGCGCGCGCTACCGAAGAGTCACTCCGGTTCTTCGGCTCACCCAACTAGCAATGCGACTCAGCACTCAGCGATTTCCGGGAGGTCTCGATGAAGATTCTGGCGAACATTCTGCGCGCTGATTGTCAGTCGCTGCGCCGTTTCGCGATGGCTCTTGGCTCGGCTCTCTGTCTCCTGATAGTGGCTGGCGCGCCGCGGCTGGCGCACGCCCAGGAGTTCCGCGCTACGTTGACCGGCCAGGTGACCGATGCGACGGGCGCAGTTATCCCGAAAGCCGTGGTCACGGCCACCAACGATGAGACAGGTTCTGTGTACACGGCAGAAAGCAGCGATGCCGGCGTGTACTACATTCCTTATGTCTTGCCCGGCAACTACACCGTGAAGGCCACGGCGACAGGATTCAAGACCGCCGTGCAAGACAAAGTCTTATTGTTGGCAGGCAAGTATTTCGGACAAAACTTCAAGCTGGAAGTTGGAGCGATCACCGAGAAGGTCGAAGTTACCGACGCGCCGCCCATGCTGGAAACTGCAAACGGCTCGGGCGGAACGATTCTGGATTCAACGACTCTGGAAAACGTCCCTGTGTCCGGCCGCCAAGTTTATAACCTGATCAGCACCACGCCCGGCAGCCAGCAGGTGAGCGGAGGAAATCGAGCGTTCGACAACAGCAATGGCTACATCATCGGCGGCGGCGTCAGTCCCACGGGACAGGATAACACCGGCAATTCCGGCGGCTTCAACCAGTTCACGCTGAACGGCACAAACATCACACAGCAAATTAGTTACGGCAATCAGGGAGCCGGCACGTGGAACGTTTCGCCGACGCTTGACTCCGTACAGGAAGTAAACGTGATGGCCGACACCTACGACGCCCGCTACGGACGTACAACGGGTGGCACGGTCAATGTCGTTACAAAGAACGGCACGAATGCTTTTCACGGCGAACTGATCGAGAACTACAACGACGGAAAACTCTTCGACGCCAACACGATGACCAATACTTATATTTCCGGATTGCCGACCCAGCAACAGGTCATCAATCAGTTCGGCGGAAACGTAGGTGGTCCGATTCTAAAAAATAAAGTATGGTTTTTCTTCAGTTTTGAAGGCTACCGCCAGTCGACTTTGCAAACCATCACGGGTGACGTGCCCCCGGCATACCTGCGGCCGGGCTACAACGGAAATGCAGGTGTTGACTTCGGATTGGTACAGACGCTGGATCCCGGGCTTTTGACTGGTGGAGTCCAGTCTGACCCATATGTTTTGTACGGTCTAACGTTGTTTCAATCCGGAGATAGCACCAACCCTACCAATCCGAATAACGCGATTTGCGGCAATCTTTCGAGCTCTCCCGGAGCGCCGGCCAGCGCCTGCGGAACCGGTAAGAACATTATTAATTTTCCGAATACCTATGGCGGTGGAACGAACGGCGGATCTCTGATTCCCGCTTCGCAGCTCAATCCAACTGCGGCCGCGATGCTGGGCGCAGGATATTTGCCATTGCCGAACGTTAAGGGTCTAGAGAATTACGTTGGTGGTTTTGGAGAGCCGGCAAACTTCTTCGCCGGATCCCCGGACGTGACAAGCTATAACCAGCCCATGGTTCGCGTGGATTACAACACCAGCGACAAAACAAAATGGTATAGCTTCTTCGGCATGCAGCGCGGGCACGAATACGCCGCCAATAATGGCCTGACGGGGATCGCGGCGAACAATTACAACAGCGGGTTTGTCAACAAAACCAGCTACACCGCCTCGCAAGACATGACGCACACCTTCTCGCCGACATTGTTGGCCGACTTTAAGTTGTCGGTCAGTCGCTTCCAGAACGCCAACACCGATGGGATCGTCGCGGATGCCAAGCCCGGCAGCACAATCGGCATCAATATCACTCCCCCTCCTACGGCTACATTTCAGGATGTGCCTGAAATGGAGATTGCGGGATTCGCCGGCACCGACACCGTCGGTTACGGTCACATTTTCGGGAACCAGAATGACCTTGAGGCGTCGACTAACATCTCCTTCGACGGTGATGTCACATGGCAGCACAAAGCTCACAACGTCCACCTTGGCGGCGGAGTTTCTTATTACACCTACGGCAATCCGATCAATGGTACGGTCGCCAACAACGCCAACGGAGAATTCTCGTTTAGTGGCCAGTGGACGCAGTTCGATCCGCTGAATGGCAATTGCTACATGCCGGCGAGCCAGGGTCTCTCGCCTAATGCAAATTGCAGCGGGACGTTTGCTCCCAATGGTTCGCCGTGGGCGGATTTTCTGCTCGGTCTTCCCAGTGCCGGTCACGTCAATTGGAATGATTCGCTGTTTGACTACCAGCCTGTTTGGAACCTCTACGGGCAGGACGACTGGAGAATCAACCATCGCCTGACGATCAATCTCGGTTTGCGCTACGACGTACAAGTGGGACTGCGAGAGCGCTATAACGAGTTGCCGCGCGGCTTTTGCAAGACCTGCGTGAACCCCATCTCAACCGACGGCGTGTACCAGGCGAACGTTGCCAGCTCAGCGAATCAGGCGGCGTGGGCCGCGGCAGGCGTTACCGTGCCCACGCAGGTTGTTGGCACGATTGCTCCTGCAGGCGTCAACGGGGCGCCGCGCAACGCTTACAACACAGATTGGAGCAACATTGCTCCCAGAATCGGATTTGCATACGCGCTGAATCCCAAGACGGTAGTTCGCGGAGGATGGGGCCTGTTCTACGGCGGCGGACTCGAAGGCGGATCGCCGATCGGCTACCAGCAGACAACAAACTACCTGAACTCCACCGATGGCGGCGCCAACGCAAATCTGGGCGGGGCAACACCGGGTGCGCTGACAGCCAGTCCTTACGGAGTTGGCACTCCTTTCCCGGCCACGGCAACATACCCTCTCGGTTTGCAACCTCCTGTAGGCATTGAAGGTCTGCCTCTCGCCGGTGTGGGCAATGGCAATTTGCAGGTTGATAGTCCCCTGCGCAAGATTCCACGGACTCAGGATTGGACGCTGGGTTTTGAACGTGAATTGCCCGATCAGATGGCGCTGGATGTCCACTTCCATGGCAACTATGGCAGCCGGTTCCGCGCGACACAATGGACCAACGGCACCGTAAGTTATGCGCAGTTGCAATACGCCGTATCCCCCGGAAGCAGCGTATTCAGTCAATTATTGCCGAATCCCTACTACAACGTTCCCTCAATGTCGTTTCCGGGCGGGTGCGGACAGTCGCCCACAATTCCTGCACTGGCTTTGATCCTGCAGTGGTCGCAGTATTGCGGCTTCAACAGTGCGCCTCCGGTAGGCATTTACAACGCCCCGATCGGCAAGAACTGGTACAACGCTCTGGAAGTGAAGTTGAGCAAGCACACCTCCCACGGGCTCACCTTTAATCTGGCTTATACCTATTCGAAGAATATGGACGGAAGCGGCTACCAGAACGGCTATCCGTACCAGGACGCCAACGAAGTGCATTACATTTCCGAGTTCGATAGAACGCACGTGTTGGCCATCACCGGCGTGTATGAGTTGCCAGTCGGAAGAGGAAGAACGTTCCTTTCAGGCATGCCAAAATACGCGGACTATGCCATCGGTGGCTGGATGCTGGGCTGGAATTTCGGAGCGCAGAGCGGTAGCCCGATCGGCCTGAGTCAGGGCTTCATTTATCTGTGCCCGCTCGCTTCGCCCAAGCACCACACGGTCGCGCAGTGGCTGAATCCGAACCTGACGAATCCGAGTTGTTACGCCAGTGCTCCCTCGATCGGCGGCACGGGTTACACCTACGTCACGACGCCGAGCTACAGCAACGCAGTTCGCACCTATACCGTACCGAACCTAGACCTTTCGCTGCAGAAGACGTTCAAGGTGACCGAGCGCATTAGCTTCTCGTTGCGCGGCGAGGCCTTCAACTCATTGAACTCGGTTCTGTTGGGTGGTCCCGATACGACACCGACCGATGGAGCTGCCGCCCCCGTCTATAACGCAGTTACGAATCATACGTATTGGTCGGGATTTGGTGCAGTCGGCCCGAACCAGGACAACACACCGAGAAACCTGAGAGTTTCGGGCAGGATCAATTTCTAATGCGAGCGGCGAATCGCGGAATGGAGCGCAACGCTATGCGTTACATAGACCTTCGAGTAAAGCGGGAGGCGAAGAAGATGGCCACACTGAAGAGTCCGACGTCCATAGTTTGCGGACTGGCAGCGCTTTTTGTCGCGATGTGCGTTTTGGCGGTCCCGTCACACGCACAGGTCTATCAGGTTGATCTGTCATCGACCTCGAATCTCTGCAACAGCGGGCCGTGTTTTAATGTGGACGGTTTATTCACTCCCGGTACAACCTTCCTGCACACCGTTTATCTGGATGGGCCAACCGCGACCAACTGCAGCGCTACTCCATGTCCGGATGCATATTCATCTACCGCGCTGGGGCTCTCCACCGACGATCCGCCGACGCTAACCCCGCCGTCCCTGAATGTTCCCTTCACGTTCGGGTCAGTAAATACGTCCGACTGCAGTTCTCCAACGCCTGCGTGTGTTCTGGACGTTGTGAATTTCACCAGCGCTGGTGTAGCGATCACATTGCCTGCGGCTGATCAGCAGATCTATTCGACTGCGGTTATTTTGGGAACGGCGGTCAACGGGTCGCATTTGGGTAATGTCACTGTGACCTATACCGATAGCAGCACCACCCTGTTCGCTCTGACGATGAGCGATTGGTGCAGCTTCGGGGGTAATAAATATGAATCAATCGCGGTAGGCCCGGGCCACCTCCGAATCAACGCGGATGGAACAGGGAATGGAGCGAACTGCAGTATTTATGCCTATTCAATTCCACTGGATGTTACCAAAGAACTGCAAGGCATTAAGCTTGCCGATGGTGATGGTTCGGGGTTTGAGTATGTATTCGCCATTTCATTAAAACCGCCGAGCTATACCATTGATGGCGGAGTGGCCAGCCCCACATCGATCGGCCCCGGAGATACAAGCACCGCCACGGTAACGGTGAATCCGCAACCCGGCTATCAAGGAACTATCAATCTGTCCTGTAATATCCTGCCTGCAATCCAGGGCGATCCCGTTACGGCTGCAACTCCGCCGACTTGCAGTTTGAGTCCAACGTCTGTAACTGTAACTACAGGCGAGACCGCACCACCCACCACTACCCTAACTTTCACTGCCGCATCCCCAACAAAGACTGCGTCGCTCACACGAGGCAATTTCTTGTACGCGCTTTGGATTGTTCCCGGGATCGCCTTGACGGGACTGGGCTTCAGTCCGCGGAAGTCGCGACGGAAGCGGTTATTGGGATTCATCGTGTTGGGGCTGCTGCTGGCTGCTTTGGTTGCGCTGCCAGCATGTGTCAGCTACAACCATCTCGGCAATGTCGGAACTCCCCCGGGGACTTACACGGTCAACGTAACCGGTATCGACAGCAATAACCTTACGCAAGCCACGAACGCTGCGGGCACTTCGAATACGGTAATCGTGACCGTGACGCAGTAGGTTTCTGCAGGGCTCGGATGAATCGCGTATTTGTCCGAGCCTTGAAATAATTTTCGCCTTCAATTCGCAAGGTGTTCACCTCGCAGCAGCCTTTTTAAGCCTGGCATTCTCGTCGGCGATCAGTCTTTCAAAATGGAGTGTCCCATCATGCGCAAGGCCTTGAATTTCATTTTTTCTGTGATACTGGCCGCGAGCGTAGTGTTCTTTTTTCCCTTCGCGAATACTGCGAATGCCCAATCCCGCCAGGCGCTGCAGACGCATGCAACTGCGCCGGTCGGAGCACAGCCTATCGGTCATCTTCCCGCTTCGCAACGCCTAAGCCTTGCGATCTCGTTGCCGCTGCGCAATCAGGATCGGCTCAACACGCTGCTGCCGCAACTCGAAGATCCGGCGAGTCCCAGCTACCATCATTATCTTTCTGCGGCGCAGTTCACGGAACAGTTTGGGCCGACGGTCGAGCAATATCAGCAGGTGATCAGCTTTGCGCAGGCACACGGCTTCACCGTGACGCGCACATCTCCAAGCCGCCGTTTGCTGAACGTAACCGGAACAGTGGCCCAAATCGAGCAGACTTTTCAGGTAGCGATGCAGATCTACCAGCATCCGACGGAGCATCGCACGTACTTTGCTCCAAGCACCTCGCCGACCATCGATGCAGGTTTGCCAATCCTGGGCGTGAGCGGTCTCACCACCTACACCCTGCCGCACCCGATGCTGAAGCGTGCATCACCTAATAGCCCGCAGAGTTTTCAGACGGGCTCCGGATCGGGCGGGCAATTTCTCGGTAGTGACATGAGGGCCGCTTATTACAGCAGCGGCCCTCTAGCAGGCCAGGGGCAAGCCATCGCCTTGGCTGAGCTCGGGCCGTGGAGTGTTAGCGATGTTCAAGCTTATTTCACCTCGGTCGGCCAGACGCTTGCCGTCCCCATTGTGAGCGAATTAACCGGCGGGGATAACGGTCAATGTATCGGCCTGCCAACCGAGAACAGCGGCTGCGATGATGGCGAGGAAGTCATCGATATGGAGCAGATCATCTCGATGGCTCCCAACGCCCCTGTCCTCATTGTCTATACGGACTACACGGGTAATGCCGACGTCGATATCTTCGACGCCTATTCCACCGACAATATCGCCAAGCAGATGAGTTTTTCGTTTGGCATCGGTGACGGAAATGCGGTTGCCGACGAAGGATATTTCGCGACCTTTCATGCTCAGGGGCAAAACTTTTTTGTTGCTTCCGGCGATGCCGGAGCTTTTGACGGAACGGGAGGGTGGCCGGGATTTAGTTCTAATGTGACGGACGTCGGCGGCACCGATCTGACCACGAATGGCGCGGGAGGCCCCTGGGAATCGGAAACCAGCTGGGTCGGCAGCGGCGGCGGGTGGTGCGACAGCAGCAATCCCAACGATCCCTGCAACAACTTTCCTCAATATGACACGATTCCGGATTATCAATCGCAGGCAGGTGTAATAACTACGGCGAACGAAGGTTCCAAGGTGTATCGCAATGTCCCGGATGTTGCCGCGGAAGCGAATACTGACAATTGGTTCTGCGCGAACGGTGGTTGTTTCTCAGGAATCGGCGGGACCAGTCTGGCAGCGCCGCGGTGGGCGGGCTTTTTGGCTTTGGTCAATCAACAGGCAGCCCAAACCGGCGAAACCGTCGGTTGGCTCAATCCGAATTTTTATAGCATCGGCCTCGGGTCAAACTACAACACGGCATTCCACGACATCACCACCGGAGACAGCAACGGTTATCCCGATGAAGCCGGCTACGATATCGTGACCGGCTGGGGCACACCCAACGGTCAGGGCATGATCAACGCCCTGGCCCCGACTGGAGGAACCAGCGCTTACTTCACGCTGTCGGCTTCGCCCGACACTCTGAACGTCATGCCAGGCGGCGGAAACCAGACCGCGACGATCTCGCTGGCTGCGGAGAACGGCTTCACCGGTACTGTTGCTCTGACTGCGAGCGTCCTGGGCGCGCCAACCGGAATAACCGCTACTGTAAATCCAACTTCCATCACAGGTGGAGCGACATCGACGTTGACCGTTACGGCGGACAGCTCAACGAATGCCTCCACCTTTGTTAACGGCAATGTCGAGGTCGTCGTTACCGGCACGAGTTCAGGCGGGATTGGCACATCTCCGGCCTTTGTGACTCTGGGCGTGCCAGATTTTGCGCTCTCCTTGTCGCCAAATGTTATTTACCTGAACCAGAGCGCGACCGCAACTGGCACGCTTTCAGTTAGTGCGCAGAACGGCTTTAGCGGCAGCGTGGAGATGTCCTCATTAGCTGGATTACCCAGCGGAGTGACGGGCTCTTTGAATCCGACTGCCATCACCAGTTCCACCCCAGGTTCTCTGACGTTGACCGCCAGCAGCACAGCAGCGACGGGACCGACGACCGGTTTCGCCCTTAACGGAACTTCGGGCAATGTTGCGCAGTACACGCCGTCAACCCAGGTAGTGGTGAGCGCGGGCACCGGCACGGGCGGTTCGGGAATCCCGGTGAGCCTGTCATCAGCCTACAACCTGCCCGCGATCTATACGGACGGCATAACCTTCGGGACCGGCCTCGACGGATCGGGAAACGGATATTCGGCAAACTTGTTGACGCCGAATCGAATCCTCAACGGCGTCCAGTTCAATTTCGGACCGGCGAATACGGCCAGCTGCAGCACAGCCTGCATCAACGACGCTGTCTCCATTGCTGGCCAGACGATCACCCTTCCAGCGAACCAGCAGGGCGCGTACACCACGGTGCAATTGCTCGCCACAGCTTTTAATGGACCAATCTTGTCGCAGCCGATCAAGGTCACTTACTCGGACGGAACTTCGAGTACATTCATGCAGAATTTCAGCGACTGGTGCAGTTGCAGCTCGAGTAAGCCAGCTCCCGGACAACAACCAGGAGAGTCGTTCGCAGTCGTGATGCCGTACCGGGACACCGCTACTGGCGGCGAAGATAATACTCCTTTCAACCTGTACGCCTACACCTTCGTGCTCAACAGCGCAAAGACAGTCCAGAGCCTTACCTTGCCCGCCAAGCCGTCAAGCGGCGGCATAGTGATATTCGCGGTAACGTTCACATCGCAGAGCCTTGGAACCCAGGTCAGCCTCACCTCGCAATACAACACCGCCGGCCTCTACAACAACGGCGGAACCTTTCCGGCGACGGGCGGAATGGACGGCGGAGGCAATAACTGCAGTCTTGGCAGCGGCTGCGCGGACGCATATTCTGCGCAGCAGTTAAACTTGACTTCGACGTCGTCGCCAACACTGACCAGCAAAGGCATAGTCTTCAATCTCGGCCCGGTCAATACCGCCAACTGCACGACCGCTTGTATTCAGGACATGATCAACCTGAGTCCTGGCGTGGAAGTGGATTTGCCTGCCAATCAGCAAACTGCCTACACCACATTGACGCTTCTCGGCACCGGCGTTCAGGGAAGTCATACAGGAATGATTACGGTCGCCTACACGACCGGCAGTCCCACTGTGTTCCAACAAACTTTCAGCGATTGGTGCAATTACCAGAACGCTACGGGGAACGAGACTGTAGCTGTTGGAGGCATGTCGCGCATCAACAGCGATGGGACGTTGAACACGGGCGCGCAGTGCAATCTCTATTCCTATACATTCGCACTCGATTCCACTCGGACTGTGCAGAAGGTCTCTCTGGCGAACACAGATAGCACAAATTATTCGTTGGTACTCGCGATGACGTTATCTGGCAATACGAGCGGCGGAGGTACTGGCACGCCAGGCTATACGCTCTCGGCGGGCACTCCCACTCAGGGAACGGTCAGCCCAGGCGGTTCATCGCAATCCACCGTGACGATAACCCCCGCCAACGGATACACCGGTACCGTCACGCTCTCCTGTAGCATTGCGCCCGTGGTCACGCCTGCTCCGACGTGTTTGTTCGGCAGTACCAGTCCGGTGAGCGTGACTGCAAGCGGCGGCTCCGCAACTCTTACATTCACCACCGTTGGTTCATCCGCCATGGTTGTTCATTCCGGTTTGCTCTACGCGATGATGCCGGTCCCCGCCATCGCTTTAATCGGAGCATGTTTCCGTCCGCGTTCCGTCCGCGGAAGAAAGTTGCTGGGCTTCTGCCTGTTCTGCATCGTGCTCTCGGGACTGCTTGTGATTCCTGCCTGCGGCGGGAGTGGCAGCAGCAGTGGTGGGGGCGGAGGTGGTGGCAGCACCGGAACGCCGGCAGGCACGTACACGGTCACGATCACGGCCACTGATGCGAACAGTTTGGC
>Ga0209006_10000475_pt1 | contig 38335 bp, 30 predicted proteins | sample JacPin_JW_Ref_O2_FD_188567 | JGI IMG/M metagenome (GOLD analysis project Ga0209006, IMG submission 188567) | Forest soil microbial communities from Algoma, Ontario, Canada - Jack Pine, Ontario site 1_JW_Ref_O2 (SPAdes) (version 2) | ecosystem: Environmental > Terrestrial > Soil > Boreal... | reverse complement strand
GCTGAAAACTTACGCCACCACAAATCTGGTGCAAAGAATGATCGCGCTGGATTCGCTCGGCAATTTGTACAAGGAAACCTCGCCCGGCGTGCTTTCTGTCGTTGCGTCGGGAGGCAAGCCGGGACTCTATCTCGCCTCCGACACGCATTTCGGTCGTGAATACATGGCCTTTGGCGATGGGCTGGTGGGTCAAGACATCCCGCGCCAGTTCGATGACACTTTCTTCGATCGCGTGAGCCAGATCGGGCCAGCCGAAGGCCCTGCGGTGGCTGACGCGATTGACGCGGGCAGTATCTCTCCGGGCCAGCATCAGTGCGCGGTTATTTTCGTGACGCGACAGGGTTACATGACTGCGCCTTCGCCTCCGACCACGTGGACTGCGGCTGGCGCAAAAAAGGTTAACGTGACGAATATTCCCACCGGCCCTTCGAACGTGGTGCAGCGACTGCTCGCGTTCACCGCCAGCGGCGGCGCTACTTTTTTCCAAGTCCCCGCCACGATGACGCTCAACGATAACGTCACTACGTCACTCGAGGTGGATTTCAGCGACACAATTTTACTGAGCGGCGTGAACGTGGAGAATTTGTACGGCCAGATCGAACTTCCGTGTCAACTTGGCGTTGTGGACTACGCGGAGCGTCTTTTTTGGTGGGGCGAACGCGCCAAGATGGATAACTGGCGCAATCTTTCATTCGACGGCGGCTGGGACGCGTCCGGCAGCGGACGCCCCCTCGGCTGGCAGCTCGATCCAATTTTTGGCGCCGGGGGAAGCCGCGAGCCGAGTATTTCGGTCTGGGGCGACGCGTATCGCATCACGGCGGACGGCGTCACCACGCAACGCGGAACCATCACGCAGAATGCGATCACCGACGCGTTCGGCGATCAGCTTCTTTTGAACAACACGGATTATTCCGTGCGGGTGCGCATAGCACGCAGCGCGAATCTTTCAGCCGGCACGCTGCGCATCAACACTTTCAGCCCGACCATGGGATTGGTTGGTGCAGGCCTTGCCGTGACATTTGTGCAGGCGACAACTTCTTACCAGGAATTCACCGCGCAGCTTTTTCCGCCGCAAACCGCGCTGCCGTCGGATCTGACGCTGCGAGTGTACGCGGATAGCTTGCCCGCGCCGAGCGGCGAGTCCTTCCTGGTTGATGACATTGAAATATTTCCAACATTTGCCGCGCAGAATTCTTCGCTCGTTCGAGCGTCTGCAACGCAAGCGCCCGAAAGTTACGATGGCGTGTCGGGAATCCAGGAAATTGCCGTGAATAACGGGCAGGGAATTCGCGCCGCGTTCAAGCTGCGCAATAATTTGTACTTTGTGAAAGAACGCTCACTCTATGTAACTGCGACCGATGGCGTGAACGAACCCGCGCTTTGGAGCGTGGAAGAAGTATCGAACAAAGTGGGAACTCCTTCGGCGCACGGTGTGGGTTACGGCGAAGAGTGGGTGGTGATCGCGGGCCGCTCCGGCCTCTATTATTTCGACGGAAGCGAGCCGGTCAAGCTGTCGCAGGAAATTCAGCCCACCTGGGACGCCATCAACTGGCAATACGGCCACCTGATTTGGGTGCAGGTGGACACCCAGCATAAGCGCATTTACGTTGGCGTGCCGATGGGTGCGGCCACACAGCCGAATCAAATTCTCACCCTGGATTACACCGAAGGAATGCAGGACCCACTGGTGTCCGTTTACACCGTAGCGGCCGAGCGTTCGCGAAAATGGGCGCCGTGGATGATCTCCGCGAACTCCTGCGGCTTGATCGAGCGGACCGACGGCGTAGCGCAAGTGTTTCTCGGTACGAATAATTCCAGCGGAAAGATCTACGCGCTTACGGAAGGGCAGTTCTCGGATGATGGCGCCGCCATCAATTCGTTTTACTCGACGGCATTTCTCGCCGCGACGGGATTGAGCGGCAGAAATTTGTTCGGCTACCTGACCGCGAACGTGCAGGGCGCCGGCTCGCTCGCGCTATCTGCTTCGTTGCCCGGCAGTGTAAGCGTAATGTCACTTGGCGCGTGGACGCTCGCTGCGCCGGCTTCGCGGGACATGGAGCAGTTTACGAATGTACTGGCCGAGCGCGTGGCATATCAGATCGGCACGAACGCCGCAGGCTCGTGGTTTTCCATCACTAAGCTGGTTCCGTGGGCTAAACCGGATCCATTTGCGATCGTGCGTGGGACAAATTGACCAGCCGACCAGGATGGTCATCCCGAGCGAACATAGCGACTGAGGGATCTTTTTTGTGATGCAATAAGCGTGTTCGGATTGCCGAACAATCAGAAGTGTCAGAAGTGTCAGAAGTGTCGAGTATGAGCCGGAGCGTGCATTAACATTCGCGCCAAACCCATAATTACTAGGGCCAGAAATGAAGGAGCGAACACAAAGTAGATAAGTCTCACCTTCGGCCATAGCCACTCGGGCAGCTTCTCGGAAAACTTATCACTCCATGTTGCGTTCAGCCGAATCGGCATCTCGGCTTCGGAAGAACCCGGCTTCCAGCGAGACGCAAGCCAAGTGGCGCGCAAATTCGAAAGCAGCACAACACAAACGAAGACCTTTATAACGCTTGGACCCGCAACAGTCTCCACAAAGAACATAAGGAACACGAGCAAGGCAGCATAGAGGCTGTGTTCTCTCACGCCAACTCCACCCAAGTAGTAGAAAAGTAAAACCAAGAATCCGGCAATAGGATGCCCGGCAAAGATAGAAAAAATAAGAGTCAAAACCGCAACAACCGCGCAAATCCAGTAGCCCTGCATTCCCAGATCGTCAGCATCCGTACCCGTGTGAATCGCAGGCCAAAACAGAGTTTTCAGCCGATTGTCCGTCCGGGGCTCCGAATTCGAGATGCCCAGTGTTTGCATGGGCGGATTACAACCTAAATTCTTCACGCAGTCCAGCGAAATATTTAACCGTCCTAATACTTTCACAAATGTTGAACATTTCACAACTCGAAGCGCTGCGGCGCGCGAATCCGCAGCTTTACGAAGCCATGAAGCGGCTGGCGGAGGCTTCGCTCGGGCCCAACCAGGGCTGGAGCATCGACGACCAAGTCACCGACGGCACGAATTTCGCGCGCGTCACCTCGGGTGCGTTGACTGGGAACCACATCGATCCGTCGAAGCCGGGCGTTTTGATGAAAGGCTCCGTGCCGCCGACGTGGTCGGGCGCGTTCACATACATTTCGACCACCTCGAGCATCACCTGGTCATGGGCATCGCTTTCGATCGCGCGCGCTGATGGGACCACGACAGCCGTCCCGAACGGCTCGCTCGCCGTCAGCGGTCTAACCGCTGCCACCACATATTATTTTTATCCTTATTGGGACGATGTCGCGCTCGCAATCGCGTGGGTGGGAGGAATTTCCGGCAGCGTAGGCTCGCCGGCAAACGCGCAGAACGCGAAAACAAACACTGCGGCGCAACAACAAGCGTTGCAAGGACGCGTTCCTCTTTCACAGGGCGCAATGATCGCCGCGACCACCAGCAGCGGCACCGGAGGCGGCTCGGGCGGAGGCAGCGGAAGCTGTCTGCGGGCAGGAACGAAGGTTCAAACAAAGGAGCGCGGCCTGGTCAAAATTGAAACTTGCCAAGTCGGCGAGCATCTTTGCTGCCCGTGCCATCCGCGCGAAGAGCCATGGACGCGCATCGTGCGCCTGGAAATTCGCGACGCCGACACATTCATTCGCCTGCATTTTTCAAATGACGAATCGCTCGACGTGACGCCGCACCACATTTTCACGCTGTCTGATGGTTCGCCGATGCGCGCCGAGCGTTTGTGCTTGAGCGATGTGCTAGTCGGCCGCTTCGGCCGCCTCACGATAAAGAAAATCGAAGCCATCCTCGAGGAAGGGCAGAAGGTGACCGTAACTTGTGAGTCTGAGCACCAGTTTTTTGCCGGCCGTGTGAATGCGACCGTGCTGACGCACAACTACACCTTTTCGTCGTAACGCCCCTGCCGTTTTAATTCAAACTGCTCGCTTTTGCACCGGCCGCTGCAAAGCCAGACCTTTAACCCCGCTTTTCCCTTTGTGATGAAAATGACTGGAAAACGCTACTACATCACGACTCTAGGTGCATGGCAACGGCACGCGACGCGATTCGTCAATTCGCATTGGATCGTGCTTGGCGGCGCGCCCGCCACCGAACATTCTGACAGCTGTTCATCTCCTGCATCTGAATCGACCGACACTGTTGCGTACGCGCAGACATCGGCGGGCGCAGCATGCTGCACTCCCACTGAATCCTCGCTTGAGGTGCCCGCGGGTGTCTCGGACGCCTTCGTGGCTGACGACGCGACACCGATCATCGTGTTGGTCGAAGCGGATGAAGGCGCACATCTCGCGCTCGAAGACGACGCTGCGTTCGAAGCGCTGCCGCATCCGCTTGCGCAAAAACCGATCTCGCAATCCGCGCGGGCTGCGCTCGCGTCGCACGACGTCCCCTACGGCGCGACAACGTTTGACGTAGCCGAAGCCGTCGGCCGCGCGCACCCGCTGCTGCGTCACCGCGTGTTTTGACGTTTCCTTCCGCATGACCAACCTTGGACGGAGAATCGTATGCCTTTCATCAACGGCAGGTTTTACATGAATCCGGCGTACGGTCGTGCGCTCGAACGCGCACGTGCCGACGAAGAACCGTCTCGTCACAACGACTCGGATCGGCAAGAATCCGACGGTCATTGGGTCACGATTGACGGACACCACGTCCTGATTAAAGAATCAGTTTCCCAGCGGGACTCAAATAGTGGTGCGCAAACCCGGAGTTCCGGAGGCCAGCATCATCATGTTCGAAAACCCCTTCCACCCTCAGGGCACGCTAGTATTTATGCGGACTCATTTGAAGGAAAAAAGACAGCAAATGGTGAAATATTCAACCAGAATAAATACACAGCGGCGCTCCTCCCGCGCGCCCGATGGCACGCTGTTCCGCTCGGAACGCGTGTTGAAGTCGAACATGGCGGTACGAGCGTCGTAGTTGAAATCAACGACAGAGGCGCCGGTGACAACAATCCCGAATCCACACGAGTGTTGGACCTCTCACGCGCGGCTGCTTCCGCACTAACTGGGAAGGATATAAATGATGATGACGACGCGAAGAAGGTAGGCATTATCAGGTTGGATAAGATAAAGTTAGTGCCTGCGGACACCCCGTTAGGGCCAATGCAGCGCTGAAGCTTGGGAAGGAGAAAATATGCCCAAGGTTCTGTTTCGTTTTTTCGCTCTGTCATTTTTTTGCACCGCTTTGTTGGCAGACACGGCCGAAGCCCAGACGGTGATATCTCAACGCTTCCCCGGGCGGAATGACACCGTCATCGTCTGTTGGAGTATCCCCGATCAGAGTACCGGCAGCCTGTCGCAAATAATCGTCCTTCAAACCGAGAATGACGGTAACGCGCGGACCTTGTGGCAATCCGCGCCCGGCAATTCATACTCTCCGCAGATTCGCTTCATCGAACAAATTCAAGTGCAAGGTCTGGCGCTGGCCTTGGTCGAACGCCAAACGGGGGCTGCGTCATCGCAGCTCGATGTCATTGGAAAGTCGGCAGGGCGTGTCGACCGTCTACTTGAAATAGACGGATTCAAGTTTGACGTGGAACATTTCGACGGCGACAAATTGCCTTTTGTGGTCGCGCATACGGACGCCAGCATTCTAGATGTCCCAGAAATATACAAGTGGAACGGAACTCGCTTTGTGGAGGACAGCGCATCGCACCCGGATTACTTTCGCCGCCTGCTGGCTGAAGACAGAAGCAGCCTCGCGGATGACGTAAGCGGAATCGTGCTAGTCAATCTATCCCGAATAGCAGTGCTCTCCGGCGACAGAACCGCGGCAAGAACAATCCTCACCGACGCGCTTGCCAAAGAGCGCAGCAAAGGAGACGCGGCGGACGAAGAGGCGCTCGCGATCATTACCAAGGCGTTGCAAGCTCTCGTGACCTCGCGAATACCAAAGGCGCCACACAGGGCAAGCGAACCGGGGCACGTATCGCGCTAGAATGCAGACAAGGAAGGGAAGCACCGCAGATCAACTAGGAGCTCTCTAATGCGAAAAGCGGGAGTTGTGCTTGTTTTAGTATTAGGGCTAGCTGCCACTATTCAAGCGCAGACCTCCGCGGACTTGGGTGCTAAATATCGACAGACAATCTCATACGAGCTGCGCTCCGGTGTCGTGATGACGCCGAGGTACGCTCCCGACGGCCAAGTATGTGAAATGGTAGTGGAGAAGCGCGCTCAAAACGAGATGGGAATTGTCTTTGGATTTTCATTCTCCGACAAAGAGCGACAAGAGGTCGTGGACCAAGTAATATCTCCCCACGAACGCGGGAAAGATGACACAGACCGGCTGAACACCACTATCGATGGCGGCTTCATCACGTCCGACTACACCTACGATAACGTCCAAATTCGTGTCCAGGGAGTCACGCGGCCAAATCCGAATCCTGCCCTCGTGATCACTATTACTTGGAGAAAAAGGAACTGCGCGGATGCGTCAGCAGGTCAGGCTCTGCCGCGTTGAGACATTAAGGCGATAGCCAAAGAAACCGGGGCACGTTGCTGTGACTGTTACGGTGCCAAATGAATAGACTCACCAGGTTAACGGTACTTCTTGTGGCCACCGCGTTGTTGCTCATTCCAGCCAAAACTCTTGGGCCCGCTAGGGCCTCGACTTCCCGCGGGCCGTTCGTGTCGGTCTCTCTGGCTGCACTGCATATCGGTGCGACAGAGCGAGTTGTCGGTTTCGACTTTGAGGTGGCCTCGGGTCGAATTGCCCAAATTACGGACATCCCCATCGGCTGGAATATCTCGGTGGACAATGATCCATCCTGGAATACAAAAATCCACGCATCCCTCCAAGTGGCCGCTGCGGCTTTGGATGATTCCTTTTTCAAGGAGTTCGTCGTAATCGAAAAGGAACTCAATGCCAAAAGCCCGTTTGAAATTATTGGGAAGGTTGTCGTGTCCACCGATTTTTCAAAAGTGAGAGAAATCCAGGTCGGGATGAAAGACTTTACGATCCGGGACAACGCTCAGTTTTTGAAGAGACACATTTCGAACTAACCTACATTTACTATTGTCTGAAGGCTTGGCTGGTCCTTCGTAGCGCGGGCATCGTGCCGGCTCCTTTCGTCTCCTCGATGGATCAGCAAACAGCCGGCATTCCTTCGTCAGGGCAAGCTGGCGCTACAAATCCCAACATGCTCGTTCGCGAATACAAAGAAAGCGATCTGGACGCCTTGCGTCGCATGCACGCGCAGCAAGGATTCGACTACACGTTCCCGGATCTCGCCGACCCGCTATTCGTTTCAAAGCTGGTTGTTGAAGACGAAGAGGGCCGCGCGGTAATGGCGTCGCTCGCGCGCTTAACCTGCGAGATGTACTTGCTGCTTGCGCCCGGGGAAGGGAAGCCGCGCGAACGCTACGAGCGTCTGCTGGCGCTACATCGCGCCGGTGAACGCGATCTTCTCGCGCGCGGCTTGCACGACGCGCATGCTTGGCTGCCTCCGCCCATCGCGAAAAAATTTGGCCGCCGCCTTACAGCGTTAGGCTGGGTGCGCGACGACGCGTGGACGCCGTATTGCCGCCGTCTCGTCTTGTAGTTTTTCGGATTCCTACGCTGGTTCCAGATCTCGACTCGCTTCTTTACGACCTTTCCCGTGGAGACTGCATGCCTTTCATCAACGGCAAGTATTATATGAATCCGGCCTACGGCCGCGCACTGGAGGCCGCTCGCGCCAAGGACTTGGCGAAACGCCACGACGTGCATCCTTTCGCCCGACAATCGGACCTCACCGATCGTTACGGTGCATCGACGCCGGAGGATACGTTGCTGATCTCGGAGCAAGACCGAAAACTCGGCCGTCGAGACCTGGCTCGAAACAGTGGGCATTGGGTCACCATCGATGGCCATCATGTCCTGATTCAAGAAAGTCACGAAGGCCGAGTGCCATACGACAAGCCGCGGAATAAACGGGAGGCCAAGCTAGCAAACATCGTGTACAACGAAACTTCCAGCCTGCGTGTTGATCCGAGAGCCAAGCCGGGTGACGGCGGCAGCGTCGAAGCACTACATGATGCCCGGGAGGGAATCGCGGAAGTCGCCAAGCGAGCCCATGACAGCGGACACCCCGAGTATGTTGCCCCGCCCACGCTCAGCGAAAAAGACAGGGGAGCAATCCGTGCCGGTAACCTTGATGCCATTCACGCGTATAATGATTCGCTAGCGGCAGCTAGGGAAGCTTTGGCCGGCGCCGATCAGACCAACGGCGCTACTCAATTTCGGCTGCGGCCCCCAAGTATAGACAAAGAACGCCCGATCAATGGTAAAGATACTAGTTTTGCTTATGGCCCGTTTCCAAATACGCTAGGGCAGAGGCAGACCGTTGTGTTTGCGCCATGATTGGAGGAGTTGTTCATGAAGCGGCTGTTTCTTTTTGTGGCGATTTTAGCTTTGGCAGTGCACGCGCATTCGGGACAACGGAAACGAAAAATTTCCGATTCCGAACTACGAGCAGTGATTCAGGCCGTCGAGGATGAAATTTACGACTACGGATACCAAAAGAAGTTCTACCATTTGGGCGAGAACGTCGCCGACGCGACGAGCACCGTCCGAACAAGCATGCACATTTATATTGATCCCGAAATCGACTCAACGGATGAGAGCGGGCGCGTCATCTACAAACTGATGCCGTATGGCGAGGTACTGCGCGACTTCATCAAGCGTCGAAACGGTTTGGTGGTCCTCTCGGGAGATCCGCAAAACGGGTTTCCTCAAACGCAGGAATCAAGTACAAAGACGGTTTACTTGGATGACGCCGAAGTCTGCGGGATGAAACACGATTGGATTAAATCGAATTTCGTAGTGGACGATTCTCCAAGCCCGGAAAGAGTTCAAGACGCCGCAAATCGCCAAAAATTACGAACAGGCTTCTCCGATTGGGAATACCGCAGCGGGCGCAAAAGCAAATAGAAAACGAAGGTCTTGCAGCGGCGAGCCAGTATCTATCGCAACGGAAGGCTCGGTCCGATTATCGCCACCGCCGTGAGCGATTGATACGAATGTGGCAACCGAAACGGTCATGTCCGTCGGGTGGTTCATGAACCGCTTCCGGGATGGGATTCCATCCATTTGCCGAGGAGTTTTGCGGCGTGCTCGCAGAGTTTGCGGTCTTCCTCGGCGGCGAACGCGGCGGGAAAATGGCTGTCGATGTCGAGTTCGCCGACCATTTTGCCTGACACGAAAACTGGCACTACGATCTCGGATTTGGTCTCCAGTGAGCAAGCCAGGTAGCGGGAGTCGGCGTTCACATCGTCAACCACGACGGTCTTTCCGCTGGATGCAGCCGCTCCGCAAATGCCCTGATTCAGTGCAATGCGGGTGTGCGGCGTCATCGAACCTTTGAAGGGACCGAGGATCAGGACATCTTCGCCCGGGCCTTCTTTTTGGATCATGTAAAAGCCGACCCAGTTGTACTTCAACAGGTTCTTGTGCAGCAACGCGACAATTCCGTTCATTAATTGCTCGGAAGAAGTTGCCGCCGCAGCCAAAGCCTCCAATTCCGGTATCAGATCTCTTGGTTCTGGATTTGTGCGAAACATGCTGAGATTAAACCACGACCTGCGGGATGCATCGCAAGCAACAAAACGCTCCAGTTCCATTCTCGCAACGTCGCTCGAAGATATTGCGCCTCGACGGCAGCTCCGCGTAAAGTAAGGGCGGGCATCGAAGGGATGAAAGGTTATAAACACCTGGCGGAGTTTGATTCTATGGTTAAACGCTTCTGCGCCTATCTTGCGTTATTTCTAGCGATTCCTCTCGGGACGAGTGCCCAGAGCCCCGCTGCAAAAACCGCTGCTTGGTCAGGGGTGCTTTTATCCAGCGCTTGCAATGCAGACGAGGCTTTTGCCGAATCTCCCGAGTGCACCAAGAGCTTGCCGGGCGCAAAGCTCGCGCTGTACGACGACACGAACCGAGTGATGTACAGCCTGGAGCCGCAGGAATCGGTGGCCGCCCGCTTGGGAGAGACCGTCACGGTCCGTGGCGTACTGGACGAAGATACAATTCACATCGCTTCGATCGAGCCGATGGCAATTGGCCTGCCGGTGGGCCAGAAAGCTCCGGCATTTTCAATTCGCGACCAGTTTGGCCATGTGCAAACGCTCGACACTTTGAAAGGAACGAACGGAACGGTTCTGCTCTTTTTTCGCTCCGCGGATTGGTGACCCTTTTGCAAAGGGCAGCTGGTCCAGCTGCAAAACGCAATCCCGCGATTCGAGAAGCAAGGGGTGAAGTTTGCCGCCATCAGCTACGACTCGGAAGCGATACTGAAATTTTTTGCCGATCGCCACAAGATCGAATATCCGCTGCTTGCGGACCCTGACTCGAAAATTATTGCGGCGTATGACGTGCTCAACCGGGAAGCCACCGGGATGCAGAAGGGATTTGCGCGGCCGGGATATTTTTTCATCGATACTCAGGGCATCATTCGCGAAAGGTTTTTCGATCCCAAGTATCGCGAGCGGCTAACCGGCAATAGCATCATTTCCAAACTTTTCCCGGAGCTGGGTGAAGAAGTAACCGAGACGTTGGAAGCGCCGCATCTTCAAGTGGCGCTGGAGCAGTCCGATCTCACTGGCGTTCCCGGAACTCGCGTCACATTGGCCGCCGAAGTACGATTGCCTGCGGACGTGCATGTCTATGCGCCGGGCGCTAATGGTTACAAGCCCGTTCGGCTCGTGATAGATCCAACTGCGCAGCTTGAATTCAAACCTGCGTCTTATCCCGAACCCAAGATTCTTTACTTGCCTGCGATTAAAGAGAGCGTGCCGGTCTTTGAAGGAACGTTTCGCATCAGCCAGGATGTGCAAGTGAACACTGGTTCGGAGTTTTGGAGCTCGCTGGGGAAAGACGGGAAGATTTTCACAATCTCAGGAAAGCTCGAATATCAGGCTTGCGACAAAACTACGTGTTATCTGCCGACTTCCGTCCCGGTGAAGTGGCAATTGCAGGTGTTACCTCTCGATCGCACCCGCGCCCCGGCCGACATTCGTCACAAATAGAAAAGCCAGGTTTTCGCTCGTGGCGCGAATCCGCGAATCACGGCGCACAATCCTACTAATCCCCCTTAGATATTCTCGCAAGCGATCGTCCAACAAACGGAGGAACCATGTCTCGCGGAGCAGAACGCACTACGCGCCAACTTACCGACCAGCAGCTCGCGCAGCAGAACCAGCTCATCTCGCAATCCAACCAGCAGGGAAGCCAGGACCGTTCGCTGCTGTTGCCAACGATCCAGAGCTTGCTCAATAGCACGGGCTACACGCCGCAACAACAATCCGACATCACGCAGCAAAGCTTGGGCGCGGCGAACACCGCCTTCGACGCGCTGCGCCAAAGCGCCGCCAACCATGCGGCCGCCACGAACGACACCGCGGGCTACGGCGACTTAACCGCGCAACTCGGACGCGAGCAGGCGCAGACCGACGCGAGCACCGCGCAGCAAAATCAAATCGCGTTTGCCAATCAAGCGTACAAAGAGCAGCAAGCCGGTCTCAACGCGCTGAGCCAAACCTACGGCATCGACACAAATCTTCTGGGCAAAGCGATGGGCGTCCCCGCGGAATTGCTCAATGTGCGCCAGCGCGCGTCAACCGGCTCGTCGCTGGGAAATCTCGGCGGGATTGCCGGCCTCGGCTCCAGCGTCGCTTCGCTCTTCGGGTAGAACCCCTGCTTCCGCCTTTACCGTGTGATGTCCATCGCAGTTGTAGTTTCTCCGCGGAGAATTATCCATGCCTTTTATCAAGCTCATGACGATATAGTTGATTCCGACGACAAATTGAATTCGCAACGAGATAGGCCCGTAACCTATCGAAGGTACGAAAGTTCTAACTCTTGTTTCCACAGGCAAGGAATTTCCGGGCCCGTCCGAGCAAAACCTCACGAAGGACTCTCCCGCGCAATGATCCACTCCTCGGCAATTCTCGGCATTTTGGAAAAACTTATGCGCATCTTCGAAGACCCCTACTGGTGGACGGTGGCTCTTTCGTCCGTGGTGCAACTAACCATGTTCGGCCGCTGGATCTACCGGCGGATTCGTAACGACGAAATGATGCGCGCCTTCGTCGAAGACATGGCAAAAATCCATCTACCGCACACCTACGCACTACTGGAAGGAATCTGCGACCGCCAGGGAATTAAAACGCCCGAGCGCCCGCAAATCAATTGGATCGATTTGCACCACCCCGGCCGCTGAGTGGTTGGATGTCGCTTTCGTAGCGCCGGGCTTTAGCTCGGCATCTTTCTGTTGCAGTTCGTTGTCTGTTCAGTCTTCCACGAGGGAAGCCAGGTCTCCGCAGAAGGCATCCACCTTTTCCAGTCGATGGTGGCCGATCCTGAGTACCGATACTCTCGGGGATCAGCACACAATCCCGCTCGCACGGGATTCAGCCAAATGTATGACGCTATCTGAGCAAACGACTCCTGATCCCGCAGAATATGATCGTGGGAGCGACCCTGCCAGAGCGTTAAATCCCACAAACGTTTCGCTTCACGAGCGGTTCGCTGTTTTACGGCAGCTGTAAAAAAGAGGACGTCGCAACAATCGTGCGTCCCTTCCACCAAGAGATGGACGTGGTCAGGCATAACACACCACGAATGAAGAAGAAAATGTTGGGATTCGGCTGCTGTTTGTAATTCGATCACCAACCATTTGGCGACTTCGTCGCTTTCGAAGAACCGTTCACGATCGCGCGTGCATAGCGTTAGAAAGCACCGAACTCGTCCTTTGTACCGGGCGATTGGAAGGCGGATCCGTCTTCGCTGGAACATTTCGAAAATCTTACTACAAGATGCCGGGCTGAAGCCCGGCGCTACGACGGCAAAGGCGAACCACAAAAATGATGAAGACTACTCGTATATTTGCATTCACCTTTATTGCTTTTGTTTGCCTTGCACTGGCCGCGCCTGGCGCGTTTGCGCAGGGATCGCAGCGCGTCAATGTGGTGCAGGGTGATACGGGACAAGCTATCGCTGGCGCAAACATTTGGGTGTGCACCGGCATGGTGCAACCCGCTTACACCAGCACGCCCGCGTGTGCGCCCACCGCGGCGATTTATTCCGACCCCATGCTGATGAATCCAGTCACGCAGCCGCTCGTATCCGACGGGCTTGGCAATTACAGTTATTTTGGCGTCGCTGGAACGTACACCGAAGTAATTACCGGGCCGATGATCACGGGTTACACGTCCACGATCGTCCTGCCGTGCGCGCCGAGTTCGCCGACCGCGGGGTGCGGAGGAAGCGCGGGGAATCCTGCGTCGCCCAGCGGCTCGATTCAATTCAACAATATCGGAGCGTTCAGCGCGTCGATTCTGAGCCAGGATTCCGGCGCGACCACCATCACCGACGCCGGCAACATGACCGTGCAAGGGCCGCACGCCACCGTGAACACGTCGAGCACCGGCGGATTCAATTTCAACGTGAACGGCACCGGAAATTTTCTCGGCCTGCTTACCACTCCCGGCGGCTTTTCCGCAAACGCGGAATCGCCGAACAGCGCGTTCAGCGCGCCCACAAAACTTTTCTTTATGGCCGCCGGTTGCAACAACGTGACAGCAGGGAACGGCTGGCAGATCGGCACGGCCAACGCGCCCACGCCTGCTTGCCAGGGAACGCACACGCGAAAAGGCGTGCTGCAGTTCGCGCGCGGCAACGTGGCTTACGTCGAACTCGAGTTGCCCGCGGATTGGAATTTCGGCGTAAATGTGGATTTGAAGATTGCGTTCACCACTACAGACAGCACCAATGGCCATTTCACCGCGTGGAGCGTGCAGACTGGTTGCAATTCGCTGACCGGCACATCCACTGACGATCCTGTGCTGAACGCGGCGCAAACCGTTTCGTCCACAATTGGCAGCACGGCGGTTTCCGGCGCGGAGTATCTCACGCTGCTTACTGCGCTCAACATGACGGGCTGCTCGGCGGGGAACAATCTCGTGCTAGCCATCACGCGCAATAATTCTGGCGCAGACACCAATACCGACACCGCCGTCGCCGCAAAATGGGCCGAGCTAACCTTCGGCCGCACCATCAACAGCACCAACCGCTGAATCGCGAACAATTCGCGCCGCGATTCGCGGACGTTTTGCCGCGGATTTGGTTTCGTAGGGGCGCAGCATGCTGCGCCCGCTGCAGCACGAGCGTGATTCTTCTGCGTACGCAACCAACTACGTCCGCGATCGTTGGGAAATGTGACCGCTTATACGTCGCCAAGTATCGATGCCGGGCGCAGTCCGCCGCGGCGGACGCCCTACATGCTTCAGCGTTGACACCGTTCGACTGTCGTGGCGTCGCATCGCGCCGCGACAAAAGCGGCGGCAAGCCGCCGCACTCCAAAGAATCTTGTTATGGAGTGCGGAATCCTGCCTGTCGACTAACAAGCTTGCTCTCGCTTTACTGTTGCACCACTTCACGCCAGCCCCACCCTGAGGAGTCGCAATGCCATCCTGGCAGAAATTTCTTGATTCGCTTTCCACCAAGGGCGGGAATCTTTTCGTCCTGCTCATATGCTTCGCGGGACTGCTCTGTCTGCTGATGCACGTATTGCATCACGGCGACACCGGCAACATAACGATGGTCGTGGTCGCGACGTTCTCCGGATTTTCCGGCGCGTTGATGGCGACGTTGACCGGAAAAGACAGCAAGGAGCAGAGCGAACACGTCCCCAGCGGCAACGCGACCAGCGTGACGATTTCCAATCCAAACGCCGCGAGCACAGTCGCCGTCGCGATCCCTGAGGCTTCACCCGCGATGTGCGACGATCCTTCGACCAAGAAGGTCGCCCCCGCCTCGTAATGCAAGCGGTACCGTACGCACATATCGGTTTTGCTTCTCGTAGCGCCGCCCTTTAGGGCGGCATCCTGATTTGCCTTCATCTAAACCGAATGCAGGATGCCGTGCTAAAGACCGGCGCTACGAATGCCTCATCCCTACACTCGGCGGTTGATTCTTCTCGGGAGCATTTCATGCAAGCTGCGCCTTATAGCGAGCTCAGCGCGCTCGACCTGATGAAATTGTGCGTATGGCGCGAAGCGCGCGGCGAAGGAATCGTGGGCAAGCGCGGGGTGGCGCACGTGATACAGAATCGCGCGGACGATCCTTCGTGGTGGGGACATGACGTCCATTCGGTGATTCTGAAGCCGTGGCAATTTTCCAGCTTCAACGCCGCCGACCCAAATTCCTGCAGGTGGCCCGCGCCGGGCGATTCGTCATTTCAGGATTGCGCAAACATTTGTGAAGCGGTGGCTGCCGGGAAGGACGAAGACGTCACCAGCGGTGCAACGTCATACTACGACATTTCGATCCAGCCGCCCAAATGGGCAGCAGACGGAAGCAACGTCCTCACCCTAGCGGCAGGCCGCCTGCGTTTCTACAAGCTCGCCCCCGCAGTGACCGACATCGATTTCGCCATGTGACCCCTGAACGGATTCTCTCGAATAACAAAAGCGGGTGTACAATTTTATTTGCTCGGATTTGGACCGACACCGAGCGTTGCTTGTATTGGGAAATGCGTGGCAGAGGGAGAACATTTGGAGACGGCAGTCGGAGTATTCAATTCGCGAGAGCGCGCCGAACAAGCGCTGGAATATTTGCTGGAGAATGGCGTGCCGGAAGACGCCATCGTCTATCTAACGCGCTCTGAGACTGAAGCTGTGATTCTCGCCAAGGAAATCGGCGGATTTGCGGGCGGCATCGCGGGCGGGGCTGTGGGTTTTGGCGCGGGAATGGTGGCGGCGTCGCTGGCTCTGATACCGGGCATGGGTGAAGTTTTTGCGCTCGGTGCCGGAGCGGCAGCATTGCTCGCGCTTCTTGGGAATAAAGCTGGAGCGGCTGCCGGCGCGAAGATGGCGAAAGGCGTCGATGCGGAGGTTCTTAGAGACGAGAAGTCTGCCGAAGACGCGGAAGTTTTTCTAAACATTCTGAAAAAGGGACGCTCGCTGATCGTAGTCAGGACGGAGTCGCGTTCCGTCGCGGAAAGTGCTTGCGGCATACTCGATCGCTTCGGGGTTACCGGAGGCGGCGCACCGGAGCCTCTTGAAAAGAAGATGCGGGCGACGACGAGGCCCGCGGGCGAAGGCATTACCGTGCTGGAGCTTCACGGACGAATTATGCTGGGCGACGGCAACATCATACTTCGCGACGCCGTCCAGGATTTGCTGACGCGCGGAAACAAAAACATTCTGCTCAGTTTGAGCGAAGTGGATCACATCGATAGCGCAGGGATCGGCGAACTGGTGAGGAGCAATTCCGCCGTTCGCAAACTGGGCGGCCAGCTGAAGCTTCTGCGACCCAGCGCGAAAATTGAAGAAATGTTGCACCGCAGCATGCTGCACAAAATCTTTGACGTACAAAAAGATGAGGCCGCCGCGCTCAAATCTTTCGGCTCGTCACATTCCGGCGCCGCTTCCTAAACCGGCAAGGAAATCCCGATTCCCGCTAGTTAGCAGAATTCTGTCGTGTTGTTCTGCGCGTACCCCGATTGGTAAATCGTAAAACGTTGTTCTAACCGTTCCGTTCCACGCATTTCATTCAGATCCAACACGATCTTCCGCAAGCACCTTCAATCGCCCGCGAGGCAGAAATAATGAAGCGACTGTTTTTCTTGATTTTTATATGCGCCGGCGCTGCGTTTGCCCAGTCGGGACAAACCAGCTTCACGTGTCCGACTGCCGCACCCTGTTTGGTAACGCCTTTACAATGCGGAACTGCGCCTCTTTCCGCTTGCACTCAGTCTGCGCCGGAGCCGGAGCGCCGCGCATGGAACCGCACTTTTTACGATCAAGTTGACAACAAATGGTGGGAGGACACCGGGGACAACTTTGGCCAATTCACCTTCTCCGCAGGATGGGCCTGGACGCAGTACGTCCCGACGACTTTGAATTTACCCGGCATGGTCGGCTTTACGATGGATTCAGATTGCGGAGAGCACGACAATTCGCACGGTGGCTCAGGCAATAAAGGGCCAACGATTATTTCTAACGTCGCGCAGGTTCTGACTTCGCCGATTACGTCCTCCGCGCTTTCGCTGCCGGTCACTTCGACAATCTCGAATGCCTCAAAAATAGTTCCAGTCGCGCAATTCAACATCAATTCCACGGGCGGAGTGAATTGCGAGTTCGCTTCAGGAACCTGCCCGGAAACTCCATTGCTCTGGATTGACGATGAGCTTGTGGAGTACTGCTCACTAAACACAACTTCAAACACGATTTTCCTGGGGATTTACAACGGCGCCGCCGACGACGGGACTAGCGCAACAAGTTGCGTGGGCGGCACCGGACGCGCGGCTGGCTCTGGACGCGGAATGTTCGGCACTCTGCCGGCAGCGCACAGCCCTTATGTCGCAAGCGGCGCTCAGATCCCCAATATTTTCGGAGCTTGCCCGGCTCCGCAAAGTGGTGCATTAGCAAATGGCGGAACGATGATTCGCATGCCGATGCACAAACCCGACTTTCATCCGTGGCGTATGGAGATGGGCGAAATCACCAGCAATCCCGCGAACGCAACGGGATGCTCGACAACTCACGTAGTCAGTTGCACGCAAGTCCGCTTGTGGACCAGACCGAAGGGTGAGACGGGCGTACCTCCGCAGCCATATTTCTATTCACCGCAAGACGGCTACACCGTGGAAGTGCCAAACATGGGCGGCCAGGGTGAAGAAGATGGCGCGCTGGAGAATGATCCCGCGCACAAAATATTCCTGTCCTACGGCGGACAGACGGTTAAGAGCAGCGGGAATTTCACTCCGTGGACTTACGTAGCCTGCTACGACACTTCCGCCACGATCGCAACACTCAACGCTCTGGGATGCACGCGCAATACCGGAACGTTCGCCTATCTCTGGAATGGCTGGCAGTTTTCCTGCACCAGCAGCACTTGTACAGTTTACGCCAACAATAATTTGGCGAATGGCGACACGGTCACGTTGACTGGATTCGCTAATTCATTCCTGAACGTAACTAATGAAGCGGTCTCTTCAGTGAAGTCAGGGCAATTCAATCTCGCCATCAGCGGGCACACAACTGCTCTGACCGCAGATACCGGCGCAGTTCAACTCACAACTTCCTCCACGCAGTGCATCATAGATAGCTCATGCAATCGGCTCTATGTATTCAATCTGTTGGAAGGCTCTACAACCGCTTGGACAGCGACTCATCAGTTTTCGCAATACGACCAGATTCAGGCGACCGTCGGCAGTACAACATATAACTTCCTGGCGATCGGCGGCGGCACCAGCGGTGGATCGGCACCCGCATGGACCGCGACGGTTGGCGCGATGCAGCCGGCAGACGGCACGGTTACCTGGATAAATGCTGGCGCATTCGTTCCACTTTCCTGTTCCGGAAATCGCTGGGATGGGACTTCCTGTTCGTCTGCCGATTCATTTGGCCCCGGCGCAGCCGGTCCCGGATCGCTCCACGTTGAATCGCTGACTTACGATTCGCACAATCAGGGCATCACGCTTTTTGGAGGGCAAAACAATTACACGTCGTCTAGTTTTGCTCCACCGCTGGGGTGTCCTGCAACGGGTATGACCCTGGCGCAGTCGAAATATCCCTACGGTGTGTGGAACTTTTCAAACTGCGAAGCGATTCCCAATGATGTGTGGTTTTATTCGGCGAATCCGCCAACCTGGACGAAGCTCGCGACCACCGCCAATGGCCAAGTTCCGGCAGGACATCAGCGGCCCGCTTTCGCCTACAACCCTGACGACAATTACTATCTCTACTGGCTCGGCCCCTGGGATTCAACCTGCATCGGATGTTTTGGAGAATACGATCACGGCCTTTATAAGCTGGTGCTTTCGTGCTCGAGCAGCTGTACCACTCCGCCGATAGATACCGCAACATGGACGGCCATCAACGACGCCAGCATCGCCAGCTTGCCGTTCGGCCAGCAGAACAATTCAGCTCAGCAAATTAGCATCCCCTGGAATCAGCAATTCAGCGGAACCACCGACCACTGCCATCTCCCCGGTGATCCGTTATTTAATTCGTGCGATGGCGGCTACGAAAACCTGGACTACGATCCGCGCGACAGCACTTTTCTTTACAAGGACGCTTACGGAGGGGCTGGAAACAATGGAGGAATTCAAGTCGTCTATCAGCTTCCGAAGGCCGCCATCGTTCCGCCGAATGGAACTCCGCTTGCGAATTTAACCGTGCAGAACATGTGCTGGCCGGGATCGACATGTCCATCGAGCACGGATTCCAACCTGCCGGTCACGGTTGGCATTCCCGTTGCCGAGTCAGTCGGTGGGACAGGGTGCGGCGACTTCCAGCTTCAGAATTCTTCAGGCGCAGCACAGAACTGGAGTTGCCAGATACTGGCTCAGTGGCCTTCGGGGAAAACAAAAGTTCTACTTGCTGACTTTCAGGAATCGTCCTTCGCTTCCGGGCCTACCGGAGTGGATTCAAGTTTCACGCTTGCCTACAAAGCAGGTGCGGGCGGGAATCAGCCCACAACGCCTCTCGCCATTGTTTGTACCGGAGCGAACACGCCGGACAAATACTGCCCGGACGGGAATCACATCGTAGTAAGAACCATCGGCGCGGCCTCGACCACCAACGGAACGTGCAGCCCTTCGGCAACCTCGGCCTGCTTTCTAGTGAAGGTCGCAAACTTCAACGGGCTGGACGAAGTGAACATCAACGGCACGCTGTTCGTGTCGCAGACCAATCATGGCGCAAATGACGGAGTGCTGATCATGGGGCCGACGCCGGGGCAGACCGGAGTAGCGAATCAAGTAAGCTGTGCGGCGGGATGCAATACGGCCTATCTATCGAACCTCGATTCAACCTCGACGGCTGTCATCGAAGAACCAGGCAGTATGCGGACGGCGTTGCTAGTAACGACTACGCCAGCCACCGCCGCGCAAAACGTAGCCACCGCCGCAGGGTGCTCGGAGGCGCAGATTCAGACGCAGATAACCGCTTTGGGAAGCGGCGGCGGTACGGTCATTGTACCCGCTGGCAGTTGCTCGTGGACTTCAACATTCACCCTAGCTCCGACGGCCCCTATCACGCTACAGGGGAATACAGTTTGCACCGGCAGCGGCGACCCTGCGCTAAATAATCTGGCATGTACGGATACCACGGTCATCACGTTAGCTGGGGGGCAGGATACTTTTCTTATTAACCCGTCTCTTGGAAACCCCGTCCGTGTAACTGGATTTACTTTTATTGATGGTACGGGTGGCTTCCCCGGAGGTGTAATCGCGTTTCAGAGCGGGCCGCACGGCGTAAATTTGATGAGGTTCGACCATAATCACGCAAAGTCTAATTCGGGAGGAGTGTTTCTAAAATATGCGGATAGCTACGGACTGATTGACCACAATCTCTTTGATGACACAGGCACGAGTGGAATGCAGCCGCCCATCATTCCGCACGGCAATGGCGACACGCACGGATTCCAAAACTGGACTGACCCAACCCGCATGGGTACGAGCGATGGTATTTATATCGAACAAAATACCTACAATTCGCAGAATGGCAATACGGAAGGATTTTACGATTGCTACGAAGGTGCGAAAGTTGTTGCCCGGTTTAATACAATCAATAATGCCAAGGGAGAGGGGTGTCACGGAACGGACAGTGGGAATTTATGGTCGGCTGTTTACCAGGAATTTTACGGTAACAACTCAACGAACACAACCGGGTCGTCCATCGAGCCGGCACCCCAATGGCGAGGCGGCACTGGTTTGTTCTTCGGGAATACATATACCGGAACAAGCCCATTTCAATCAAATGTTTTGGCCTATTACCGCGTTCAAAATCTTTCCGATGTCGGACAATGGGGTTCTGCTCTTGCGGGAGTCAATTGGATTCCTCTTTCCGTTTCCCCGACAAATACCAATTCCACAATTTATTCATTGAACGGAAACGGAGCAACGCCAGCACTGGATTGGCAAGCCAATCATGCTTATACGACCGGTGCCGTGATTGCGCCCACCGTTAACAATGCGTTCCAAACTTACGGCTGGTTTTTTCAAATGCAGGGTTCAAACTGCACAAGCGCCAATGTTGCAGAGTCAACGATTTCTTGGACTGGAACCGTCGGTAACACAAACTTAGACGGTGCGGGTGGTTGCACATGGACTGCCATTGGCGGGGCCGCGAGCCAAACTGGTGTTGCTCGCGCCGGATTCTGCGCTGCCCACCCGGACACAATGTCATCCACAGATGCCGCTTGCGCTTCGGTTGTTCCGGGTGATACAGCCAGTCGCTATTTGGATTGTTCCGCAGGCGTGACAAATTGCCCGGGGAACGGCTATCCATTTCGCGACCAGCCGGGTGTTGGGCATGACCAACAATCATTTCCTATATACGAATGGTTGAATAGCGGAAATCAGATTCATGCCCAGCCGCTGTTGAGCGGAGCACCTTCTGTAGTCGCCAATCGTGATTTTTACGATTACCAAACCACAGGTTGCACCGGAACACAGACTACAGGTGTTTGTTCGGGCACGCTGGCTGCGCGAGCGGCTACATGTACGTCCGGCGTCGGATATTTCGCGACTGACCAGGGGGGTTGGAACCAAAGCGGAAACGGTTTTGGAAACGGTGTTCTCTATCAGTGCGGAGCGGGGAATACTTGGACTGTATATTACACGCCTTTCACTTATCCCTACCCCGTACTATCTCCGGCTGCTACTTATCTGCCTTGCACCGTGCGAATGCACTTCTACGCGAATCGCACTGACGTGAAGATGCAGACGGTATGTCCGAGAAATGCGCAACAACCATCGAGCCTCACCGCTCCAGGAAGCGATTTCCAGACCGCTTCAAAGCAATACAAATCAGCAGAACTCGTAGAGACGTGGAATCCTTCAGGCGGTACGGTGAACTATGGGATCGGAAACCACACCGCGACTCCGACGAGCGGCACACTGTCCGGCTCGAACGTTGTCGATCTCTACCAAGGATATTCGGCCAAGCATCTTTCGCAGGACGTCGGTTCGCAACTTGTAAATTGCTCGGGCACGATTGCCGATGCTTGCTATACATCTCCCATTTCGCGCACGGGCAGCCCTGGCAGTTGGACCTACGCGCAGAGCGGCTACCAGATTAATTCCGGCGCGGTTGGATCGCAGACCAATATTGTAACGGGCACCTCGGCGCAGTATCCGGCGGGCTGGGCTGACGTGGATGACGGAACGAAAGGCGTCGAGATAGGTGTCGAGGACCTGGCAGGGAACTGGCCAAAGGCGTTGGAACTCGCCGCGGGCGCCACCGAGATTCATATCGGAATCGCGCCCGACCAATCTCTGTTTCTCGGCGGAGGCGGCCAGGATTACGTTTGCAGTTACACCGCATACTGCGGCGACACGAATACCGTTTGGTATTTCCACGCCGGAACGCTGAGCAGTTCGAGCTACGCTGCGGCACGCGAGGAATTCCTCGATTTCCAGCATCCGCTGATCGCTCGCGCGCCCGTGGGATATTACAACCAAGCCTGCCAACTAAACGGCCCCGTGTGTTTTTTCCCGAACCAAATTCCTGACCCGGTGGCCGAAGACACTTACCTCACGAGCTCGAGTCCCCATCTGAACTGCGGCCATGGCACCACCGCTCCCGGCACCTGTTTGGACGACGTGCAGGATTCTACGCAGGCCGGCACGCAGCCCACGCCCATGTCGGTTTTCACTGCGTACAACTGGGGCCAATCCGGCGCCGGGAATCAGCACGACGTGATGGAAGCGTTCCTGCAGAATTGGGTGCAGCGCGGTTACACCTCTACGACAGGGAGCGTCCCAGGCCGCTACGCATTTGGACGAAATTTCATACGCAACGTGGCCGACCGCGCCTTACCGCATTCTGACTGGAGCGGCTCTCTCGGAAGCAATGGCTGGCGAATGCTCTGTACCGGAACACCGTCTGCTCCAGCCTGCCCTGCAAACACTTTCGACAATTGGGGCTGGCCCGCGCGAGTAGTGTCGATACTTCCTGCCGGCACCGGCACAGCCAACATGGGCATGCGCAATTGGTGCGACGAAATTACTTCCGAAGATCACTGCTGGCCGTGGGCGATTGTGGATTGGTATTTCCTCACCGGCGACCGCAATCTTTACGATTCGATTCGTCAGGGTGGGTACGATCGTTTCAACCTTCAGCTCGGATATAACAACGGACTCGCCGGGCCAAATCCCGGACACGGCAACATGGGTGTCACTCGCGCGACCGGGCATTCTCTTTCCTGGATTGCCAGGCTCTGCGAATTCTCGCTGGATACCGGCGACACGACCAACTTCCCGTGTCAGACACCTTCCGCGGGAGCTAGGTCCACCGGCATTGCGCTCGTCGGAGAAAACATTCTTGCCTACGTAGTTCAGAATCCATTAATCGACGCAGGCTATCCAGTTGGCGCAACGGACGCAAGCGGCTGTCCGGACAACAGCATTGGAGGGCAGGGAACTGCAGCGTGTTCGGCCGGCATCAGCCCCGTGCGCGGACTGCACTACGGCGGCGAAAGTGACGATTTCATCGCTACCATCCCGATTTCGAGTATCACAGGAGATGGCGCCGGCCACGCCACGGCCGTTTGCGCAACCACCTGCGGAGGCCTGGTGAACGGTTCGTCCATTTTTGTATCTGGCGTCACGCCCACAACATTTGATTGCGCTCCGATAAACTGCGCTTCCATTGCAAGCGTCGCAGGAACCACGCTGGCGATCAACTACGTGTCCAGCGCCCCAAGCGGCTCGGGATCCGCCTCCGGCAACGGCGCGCAGCCGAGTGGCAGCGGGCCGATGCAAGTTGACACGCATCTTCCTCCCGGAGACGCGACCAACCACGGAACGATTAAAGCCTTCATGGAATCCATCTTCGAAGAAGGCGTGTTCGAGTTTTGTCAGATGGAGGAGTACATCCGCGGATATGACTGGAATGGCGTCGCCTTCACCGGAGTTGCAAACGGAACCAGCAGCGCCACGCAAACTCTCGACGATCGCTCGTGTCTGCAGCGCGCGTATGCGGTAGGGAATTACATGGACCAGGAACATTTCCAGCCGGCTATCTCATGGAATCCCGGCGGAATGGGCTACGACAACTTTTTCCATTATTTGAACGCCACGCCACCGGGCTTCAATGGCGCAAACGCGAAAATCTCATTGCCCAACGGCGCGGCAAACGGAACGAACTACGGGGACTGGGGCTACGGTCTGTGCGGCGTGGTCGGCCCGAAGGCCGGCATCCCCTCAACTTTCGCAGCGACGCCTAATTTATGGCAGCCGGATTACGAACTATACCAGTCGCTGGTGCAATCGATTGGCAATTCATATCCGCAAGAGCGCTACAGCCACATGGCCTATGCAACCGACTCCTGCATCTTGAATGGTTCGGCAAATCCGAATCAGTACACGCCGGACACTACGACTTCAACCTTGCAACCGGTGCAGGGATTTACAGTCACCGATGGAACGAACTCCGGCTTCTGCGTCGGCACGGCGACTTGCACCATTAACTGGACGGGCTCGTCATCGCTTGCAATTCTTGGCTCCGCTCTGAACAAAAATCCCACGCCTTACTGGCTGGTTGAAAATAGCTGCACCGTCGGCAGTAGCGGATGCCCCTCCAGCGGGCTTCAAATCGTCAACTGGGAAAAGTTTCATAACAATTGCCAGACTGGTTCCACAACCACCGAGTGCACCAACGGAACGGGACTAGTCGCAAACAATCCGTGCAGTGGTGGGATGAATGCTGTCGCTGATCCCGCGACTGGGCAAAGCCCGGGTTGTTGGGAAGCAGGCGTCACCCCAGATACGCACGTAAATTTCTTCGCGGCAAATCCCGTTTATCCGCAGCCTACCGCGAGCGCGACGAGCGCAACCTTTACCTGCGCGACTGGACAGGTTTGTACCGCGGCGCTTTACGCTTACCAGCAGCAGCCGCCGGCTCTTAGCAGCGTTACGCTAACTCCCACAAACCAGACGTTTGCTTCTTCGCCCGTGGGCGTCACCAGCGCGGATAGCCCCGAAACATTTACGCTGACCAACAACAGCAGCTCCATCGTTACCGCCATTTCGATTTCTCTTACGGGCGCGGACGCTTCCGATTACTCCGACGCGATTCCCGCAACCACTTGCGGCACCTCACTAGCCATCGGAGCGAGCTGCCAGATTTTTGTAAGTTTTGCGCCCGTCGCCACTGGTGTACGCACGGCCACTTTGAGCATTTCCGATTCAGCTACTAGCAGCCCGCAAAGCTCCAGCCTTTTCGGCACAGCAATTCCTCCGGTCATAAATCCGACGCCGGCCAACCCGATCACGTTCGGCGTGGCCATCACGGATCCTTCCATCCCATCCACGGTGAAAAATGAAAATCAAAAACAGTATGAATCGTTCGCATCTAACACGGCTCGTAACCGAGACGTCGCAGCGAAAGGGTCTCTTCTCGAAGGCTGTCCGCTTGTGGAGAACCACACGGGAGCGGACGCGGCGGGCACGGCTACCGCGGCACGTACAACAGGGAACTGCGCGACAAGAGATTCCAGCGAGATTAATTCTGCTTACAATTTTAGCCACGTTAATTTGTTTGGCTTCCTGCACCAAGACCGTCCCGGTTACGCCGCCGGCGCCTCCGCCCGTTAACAAAGACTGGCTCATCACCGCCAGCTTTAGCTACAACTTCACGAACTACATGCAGTGCAGCGCAAGCGTCACGTCAGGCTGCATCACGGGATTTACCTGGGGCTACGCGAACGCGCAGGGCGCGCAAGTCCCGCTGAAGACCAGCGCGGTCTCAGTGTGCTCCGGCGGCGCACAGCCGCAAGCATGCAGCGACACCGCCAATAGCCAGCTCCCGATTGGCTCAAACATTTTCACCATCGTGGTGAACTACATTGACGCAGCAGGGAAGCCGCAAGTCACCGCACCCGTAACAGCCGCGTCACCCACAGTAATCGCCGCCGGCCTCCCGTCCGGTTTCACCATCACGGCCCAATAGCAGGGAACTGGCCAGTCACCGCGTGAGACTGGTTCGCTTTCTCCCTTCTACCAGATGAAATCCCCCGCCGCTGCGGAGGCGCTGTTGCTTTCGTAGCGCCGGGCTTCAGCCCGGCATTCCGCCTTTGATTCGCATTTGTAGGGACGTCCGCCACGCGGACTGCGCCCGCTGCAACACCAGCAAGATGCCGCGCTGAAGCGCGGCGCTACGAAACCCAGGCCAGCGCCGCGCAATTGGTATCGCTCTAACCGTTCTGGTTGGCGTTACGACATTCTGATCAGCACAGCACAGCACCCCTACCCGCACTTCACTCCAGGAGAAAAACGAAATGCACAATTTAAGCAAAGCAGCACACGCAGTACTGATTGGAATTCTTTGCGGCACGCTGGCCATCGGCACCGTAACGCTCGGCGGCTGCAACGCAACGCAAGTGGAAGCGGACATTCAAAAAGTAATCGCGCTGCTTCCCACAGCCGTTCAAATCGCCGGCAGCATTCTAAATATCGTCGCCGCCGCGGAAGGGAACTCAGCTCCCAGCGCCGCCCTTCTCGCCAGGGTTCAAAACGCTTCCGGCCAAATCCAGTCCGACCTCACGCTGGCAAACTCCCTCGTAGCGCAATATCAGACGGACCTCGCTTCCGCCCCCGCCGGCGCTCTGGGAAAAATTGACGCCGCTATCGCCGACGCACAACAAAACATGGGAGCCATTCTCGCCGCCGTTCACATCGCAAATCCCACAGTCGTTGCAGCAGTGGACTCGGCAATTGCCAGCGTGCAGACCGTGATCCTCGCGTTGATTGCTGTGTTACCGGCGCCCGCGCCTGCCGCTCTTTTTCCCAAGCTCACTGCTTCGTTGCAGTCCGCCGGAATCCAGCCGGGAGCCGTGAAGGTTGCCGTCCCCACTCCACACGCATTCGCCAAATCATTTAACAACGACGCTCGCGTCGTAGCGATTCAGAAGGCATATCCGAGCGCAAAGATCAAAGTTCCCGTCCCGCACGCTCACATCCTCGGCATACCGCTTCCGTAATGAACGTGCTTCTCCAACTCGTTACCGAGCGGTTCGATCCCATCTCCGCGGCGATTCGCTTTTCCACACGATCAGCCGTTTCGCACGCGGAGTTTGTGGACCCCGCAACTGGCAGCACATTCGGCGCGCGATGTAGCGGAGTGAAGTGGCGCAGCGCACGAGCCAGCCGCCGTTACACATGCGTGCTGCGTTTCACCGCTCCAGCAATCGACCAAGCATTCAAGTGGGCGCTCACCCAAGCAGGGAAGTCTTACGACTTTTCCGCCATAGGCGGCATTGCGTTCGACCGCAACTGGCGCGACTCACGCCGATGGTTCTGCTCCGAACTAATCGCCGCAGCCTTCGAAGCCGTTGGCTCGCCCCTTCTCAACCCCTCCGCAAATGTCTGGCGCATCACCCCTCGCGATTTACTCCTCTCCATGAACCTCGTTCCCGTCTCTGCCATATCTACCCGGTAACTTCATGCGGGGACGCGCGGTTTGCCTGTATTTAGCCGCTGACGTACAATGCACAGCCTGTGCCGGATACTTCTCCCAAAGCAGGCCGCAACATTTCCCACTATAACGTCCTGGAGAAACTGGGCGGTGGAGGAATGGGCGTTGTCTATAAAGCGAAAGACACGCGCCTGGGCCGTAACGTTGCGCTGAAATTCCTTCCTGACGACATTTCGTCGGACCCTCAGGCCATCGAGCGCTTCCGCCGCGAAGCGCGCGCTGCCTCCGCACTCAATCACGCCAATATCTGCACCATTCATGACGTCGGAGAATTCGAAGGGCGCCCGTTCATCGCCATGGAGTTGCTCGAAGGACAGACGCTGAAGCACCGCATTTCGGGCAAGCCCATTGAAGTATCGGAGCTTCTCGAAATCGGCATTCAAATCGCGAACGGCCTGGAAGCAGCGCATGCGAAGGGCATCGTGCACCGCGACATCAAGCCCGCGAATATTTTCCTGGTGGAACACGGGCAGGCGAAAATTCTGGATTTTGGTTTGGCCAAGTTGAGTTCGGTACATCACCCCGCCGCAGAATCAGTTGGCGCGACATCCATGCGCACCCAAACGCATTTACTCAACGAACAGGAACTCACCAGCCCGGGCAGTTCGATGGGCACCGTCGCGTATATGTCTCCGGAGCAGGCTCTTGGCAGGGAACTCGACGCGCGCAGCGATCTTTTCTCGTTCGGCTCGGTTCTCTACGAGATGGCCACTGGTGCTCCGCCTTTCGCCGGCACCACGTCGGCCGCGATTTTCGACGGGATTCTGCACGCCGCGCCGGAACCGCCGTCGAAATTAAATTCCCATCTGCCTGCCCAGCTCGATCAAACAATTCTGAAGGCCTTGGAGAAAGACCCCGATTTTCGCTATCAGACGGCTGCGGAGCTGAAGACTGATTTGCGGCGTCTGAAGCGCAGCCTTGAGTCGTCTGGAAGCGCTGAGGGAGTGCGCAGTTTGGGGGCAACTCCACCGGCGGGAGTTTCCGCAACGCCCGCGAAGGCCGCGCAGAAGTCAGTGGCCGTTTTGTATTTCGAAAACCAGAGTGGCGCGAAGGAGGACGAATACTTTCGCGACGGAATCACCGAAGACATCGTCACCGAGCTTTTGAAAATCAAGCAACTCGAAATCTTTCCTCGTTCGGAGATGCTCGCGTTTCGCGACAAACCGGTCACAGCACTCCAGGCTGGACAGCAACTTGGCGCTGCCTACGTGCTGGAAGGTTCGATTCGGCGAGCGGGCACCCGCGTGCGGATCACCGCGCAGCTGGTGGAAGCTTCCACCAGACATTCCGTGTGGGCTGAGCGTTTCGATCGCCAACTGGAAGACGTGTTCGCCATCCAGGAGGAAATTGCGCGAAGCATCGCTCAGGCTCTGCGCATTACGCTGACTCCGCAGGAAGAAAAAACCATTGCGCGCAAACCCACGGAAAATCCACAGGCCTACGATTTTCACCTGCGCGGCAGGAATTACACGCGCCGCTACAATATGGATTACGGCCTGCAAATGTACGAACAAGCCATCCAGCTGGACCCGAATTTTGCTTTAGCCCACGCCGGGATCGCGCACTTGTGCGGCCTCATCTACGAAATTCGCGAACAGAGTCCGAAATGGATCGAACGGGGACTGGCTGCCTGCGACCGCGCCACCGCCCTCGCGCCCGACCTGCCGGAAGTGCTGGTAGCGCACGCACGCATCTGTTACGCGCAGAAGAAATATGAGGAATGCGCGCTGCTGGCCAAGCGCGCCATCGAGCGTAAACCTGACTGTGACGGATCCTGGGACATTCTTGGCCGGGCGTATTTTGCGTCAGGCCGTTTCGAAGAGGCCGCGGCATTGACGGATCGCGCGGTTGAAGCCAACGGCGACGACTATAATACTTATATCCCTTATACCCGGGTCCTCAGACGACTCGGACGGGCGAAGGAAGTAGAGCAGCTCACGGAGAAGTTCATAAGAGCCCTTCGCCAACAACTCGAACTGGTGCCGGAAGATGTGCGGGCACGCATTTTGCTGGCTGTAAGCCTGGCCGCCAGTAAAAAAGACGAGGACGAAGCCGTGCGGCATTTACAGACGGCCGTGGCCCTTCGTCCCGGCGATCCCAGCACGCTTTACAACGCCGCTTGCACCTACGGCGTTCTTGGACGGAAGGCCGAGGCGCTGGAAACGGTCAAGAAGGCGTTTGCCGCTGGGTACAGCAACCGGGATTGGGCGGCCAGAGATACTGATCTTGATCTCCTCCACGACAACCCCGAATTCCAAAAGCTAGTTGGCCTGAGCGAACAGTCCGCGTCGTAGCGCACAACAATCAGCATGGAAGTCCGCATTCCGCTGCATCGAGTAACCGCGCTTAACTGATAGAATTGCCGTCGCCGAATGAACAATTTAAGGACTCCTCGCCCGGTCATCCAAGTTGCAGGAATACGAAAAACCTACGGCGCAACCGTAGCAGTCGACGAAGTTTCGTTCGAAGTCAACGACGGCGAGATCTTCGGACTGATCGGACCGAACGGCGCCGGAAAAACCACCACCATGGAGTGCGTCGAGGGAATTCGCAAGCCCGACCGCGGCACCATCTCCGTTCTAGGTCTCGATCCCTTCCGTCAAGTTTACAAACTCCAGGACCGCATCGGCGTGCAGCTTCAGCAGGCGCAGCTTCAGAAGCGGATAAAAGTGTGGGAGGCGGTTGACCTGTGGGCTTCGCTCTACAAGAAAAAGCCCGCGGATGCCAAACGCTTGCTCGATCAGCTCGGCCTCGCCGACAAGCGCAACGCCTGGTTCATGAACCTTTCGGGTGGCCAGAAGCAACGCCTGTTCATCGCCCTCGCGCTGATCAACGACCCGGAAGTGGTGTTCCTCGACGAGCTGACAACTGGACTGGACCCGCAGGCGCGACGGGCGATTTGGGAACTCGTGCGCGGCATTCGCGAACGCGGCAAGACCGTCTTTCTGACAACTCATCTGATGGAGGAAGCGGAGCGCCTGTGCGATCGCGTTGCAATCATCGAACGCGGCCGAATCATCGACATCGACACGCCGCAGAGACTTGTCGATCGCCACTGCCCTGAACGAGTTGTCGTCTTAGCGACCAGTGATTCAGCGGCCGAGGAACGCTTTCGAGCGATCCCACGAATCGAGTCGGTGGTCCGCAGCGACTTGCAGTTCACCATTCGCGGCCGCGGCGACGATCTGGTGACCGAAGTGATTCACTGTTTGTCCGAAAGCCGCATACGCGTCACCGACTTTCGCATGATCGTCCCCAACCTTGAGGACGTGTTTCTCAAGCTGACCGGCCGTTCGATTCGCGACTAGGGAAAAGAATGTTACGTGGACTCTGGAAACTAACCTGGATAGAAGTAAAGGTCTTCATGCGCGAGCCGCTCGGCGCGTTCGGGACCATTGGTTTCCCCGTTTTGGTGTTCTTGGTGATCGGTCGCGTGGCCGGCCGTAACCTCCCGGCGCCATCGCTCGCCGCCAGCAGTTTTTTTCGCGTTGGACTGCCGGTTCTCGCGGCGCTGCTGATTGCGATCAGCTCCGTAATATCGCTGATCACCATCGTCTCCATCTACCGCGAAGGCGGAATTCTCAAGCGGCTCCGCGCCACTCCATTGCGCCCGCAGACAATTCTTACCGCGCACGTGATCGTCAAGCTAGCGCTCACAGCAGCTACACTGGCCTTGATGGTCCTCGCGGGCAAACGGTACTACCCCATCGGCATTCAGGTTCCATGGTTCGGATTTACGATTGCGCTGCTGATCAGCACTTTGAGCATTCTGTCGATCGGCTTTCTGATCGCCAGCATCGTTCCCACCGCCCGCTTTGCACAACCGATAGGCGCAGCAATTCTGTATCCGATGATCGCCGTCTCGGGACTTTTCTCGCCGATCAACTCGATGCCGCCAGTGGTCCAAGCAATAGCCCGATTGCTGCCGATGACCTACGCCGTGTCGCTACTCGAAGGAATTTGGAGAGGCGACGCGTGGTCCAAGCACATCGGCGACATAGCCGCGTTGGCCCTGGTGTTTTTCGCGTGTATCGCGCTCTCCGCGAAAGTGTTTCGCTGGGAATAACCAGATTGCTCGATCCACAAAATACGACGACAGTAATCTTCGTTTAGAGTTAGAACGCAGGTAGACCACAGTAATCCTCATTTAGATTTAGAACGCATGTAAAAGTTAGAGGGCGCCGGATTACGATATTTCTGCCGCGGACGTACATTTGCCGGCCGTCCTGGCGTTGGGCGCGTTCTCGGCAGGGAACGGAGTTCTCCGCGTTCTACGATTCTTTGCCCGCAACGTCCCGGATGGCGCGAGTGCATTACCTACCTGCCGCCGGCGCTCGCCGCGCGCGATGTCGCGGCAGAGATTTTACTTGTGGAGATTTCACCCCTCAATTTCCAGTCTGTCTCGGCTCGGGCGTTCCATCGCCTCCACAGGGCGGAACGACCACGCCTCCTAGTGAACTAATCTTAAGCCCCCCAATAGACAAAACGCGCGCGCAGCGCACTCCTTGCTGCCGCAGGCGGACGCGAAGGCCGCATGTGGCCGAATCGTTATTCCTCGCGCGGCCGCGCTGACGGTCGAGCGATGGCCCAGCGAGTTCCTACGGGTGTGGCGCGGCAAGCGAATCTCGAGTTCCGATATAGATAACGCGCGCGTAGCGCATTCCGTGCTGCCGCAGGCCGACGCGAAGGCCGCATGTGGCCGTATTGTTATTCCTCGAGCGGCCGCGCTGACGGTCAGGCATCTGGACACGGCTGAACACCAGCCGCCGCCGGTGACGAACACATACTCAACGTCGGCCGCGGATTCAGATCCGCTTACCCTCAGCAATCACCGAACAATCTCCTACGAGTGCGCCGCGAAAAGCAAATCTTGAGCTCCGATATAGATAAGGTGCGCGTAGCGCATTCCTTGCTGCCGCAGGCCGACGCGAAGGCCGTGTGCGGCCGTAGCGTCATTCTTCGATAACCACCAAATTAATGAAAACGTCGAGAGCGATTAAGAAGCGCCTAACTTTTCGTTCGGTACTGCTGTCAATAATGAAGGGAAGTCGCATCCTCTTTTGAAACGCTTCAGCTCTCGAAGAACCACACCCTCTATCGCCGAGCGACTCACGGTGATCCTCACCAACGCAATTCCGCCGTTCGATGGCGACCCCATCGCGATCCCCGATCCGGCTTGCATCAAGGATTTCTCCGCAGATCACAAGCTAGCAAACGCAGACTGCACTCGGGTCGAACTCGATAACGGCACCGTCTTCCTCGTACAAGAATCCGTAGAAGAAATCTCCGCAATGATCTCAACCGACAAAAATGGAGAATCCAAAATGTCTTTGCCACTTTCGCCGCAAAACCGCCGGTACGAAGCCCTCAAGAGCAAGCCCGACCACAGAGACTACGGAGTCGCTTTTCTCTCTTTGCCAAAAGTAATTCCTTCGGTGATCGATCTCACCGAATGGTGCGGTCCCATCCGCGACCAAGGCGACCTGGGCGCCTGCACCGCGTTCGCCGGCACCGCTATGACAGAATTTCTTTGGCGCCGGTACAAGAGCCAGGAACTCGTTTTCAGCCCGCTCTATTTGTATTACCAGGAACGCGCTCTCGACGGTGATCGCAACAAAGGCGACGCGGGTTCCACCGGCCGTACCTGCGTAAAAGCTCTAAACCAATTCGGTGTGTGCCTGGAAGCCAACGATCCTTACGACCCGGACGCTTTTCAGAACTCTCCGAGTAGCGCCGAGTCGCAAGAAGCGCTGCTCTATCGCAGCGGCGCTTACCACGCGATCACAAATGTTCAGGACATGAAAGCGTGCCTCGCCTCTGGTTACGGTTTCATCGCGGGATTTAATGTGTACGATTCCTTCGAGTCCGCAGACGTGGCCAAGACGGGGTTCATGCCTGTCCCGGACCAGAGCAGGGAATCCCTGCTCGGCGGCCACGAGGTCTTCTTCTGCGGTTTCGACGATTCCGTCGAATGCCCTGGCGCTTCGCTCGGCGCCTTCAAAGTCCAAAATAGCTGGGGCACGGGATGGGGCCAGTCCGGCTTCTTCTGGTTCCCCTATCAATGCGCCGCTGACAGCACCATCCTGCTCGACGCCTTCATCCAACATTTTGGCAAGCCTTGGTAACTCAGCACCGGACATCTGTGGCTCGCGAGAGCGTCTATCGCCCGCCACCATCTCTGGCGTCTGTATCTCAAAAAGGCCGGCTGTTTCGACATCTGTAACTCGCGTTGATCTGTATCGTTTGCATCCATTTCGATTGCTCGCACCCGGTGAGCCCTTTGGTAATTTGACAATTTTCGCAGGCGCCGACGTATCGGTCACAATCTAGCGTCTGCGGACATCCGATCCGTGCTGAATGCGCGTTAAACAAGAAATCAAAAGCCCCAACTCTCGCATTTCCCTTGACACCCGGTGCGGGGAGGGGTAAGGTTTGAGAATTGATATTATGTTTCTTTGGTGCTGGTCGACTGAACTTGCCGGGCTCCGAACTGGAATGCTGCTTTGCTCAGCGCTTAGTTGCTTTGTGCGGTGTTTGGCTATTTTGCTCAGTGCTTCGCTGTTTTGTTTAGTGCTTCGCTATCTGTGTGGCGGCTTGGCTAATTCGTAGTTTATGGATTGTTCCAGGGACGGTTTGTCGGCGCCGACTAGGATCCGTCCATTGACGAAGAGGGTGGGTGTGCTGGTGACGCCGACCGCTACGCCGTCGGCTTGATTTGAGGCTACGGCTTTTTTGGCTTCTGGGGATGCCATGCAGGTCTTGAAGGCATCCGTGTCTAGGCCGGCGGCTTTGGCGAAACCCACCAATTTGTCCCAGGCATTTTCCGTTGAGATTAGATCCTGGTTTTCGAAGATTGCGTCGTGAATTTGCCAGAAGGCGTTGGGCGATTGGTTGTAGGCACAACGGGCACCGATCGAGGCGGTTTCCGTCCAGGGATGGATCTGGGTGAGCGGGAAATCCTTGAAGACAACGCGAACTTGGGGATATTGCGGTTCAAGGGCTTTGAGGGTCCGGTAGAGTTCGCGGCAATGCGGGCATTGGAAGTCGCTGAACTCAACCACTGTGACGCGAGCGTCGGCGGGGCCCAAACTGGGATTCCCTGCGATATTCATGTGTGCAAGGACGTCGGCGAAGGGATTTGCCGACATATTGTAAATGTCGCCACGGAAGAAGGTTTTGCCGTCCTTGCTGACGTACACCACACCGAAGTCGGTGCGACCGCCCATGGTGATTTGGATCGGGACATTATAAAAATCCGGCGATACGGACGGAGTCATGGGTCCGAGGCGGACTTTGAAGTCGGGCCCCCAGGCGAAGAGTTCTCGGACAAAGGCTTCAGTGGATTTCAGAATTTGAGCCTGATCGGATGTGGGCGCGGGCGTAGGAGACGTTGCTGCCTGGGATTGCGCCAGCGCCGGGACAGCTAAGCACAGCACCGAAAGAAAGACCACAACGTATGAATAATGTATAAAGCGTCGAATCATTCTTATTTTCTCCCCATACTCTCCAATCTAAAAGTCAATCGGGACACAAAGAAAGACAAGGGATTGTAGTTTGTCACCTGCTGGAGTTCCAAAAGAAAAATCCTCCGCGCACTTCTAATTACATGCGCGTCCGTTAAACCCATTCAACGGCGATTCCGGTACAGATGCAAATCTCAGCGGTAAATGCATCTAAATGCAAGACAGAAAGAATGACGCTGCGGCCCTGGGCCTTCGCGTCGGCCTGCGGCAGCAAGGAATGCGCTGCGCGCATGTCACGTATCTAACCAAAGACCTTCATCCTGAATCTGTTTGCGTGAAAGTTCGCTCTTGAAGCTTGATTTTACAGCCCAACGAGCAGGTCTCGCTTATGTAGGACGAGTGCAGTTTGAAGCTCGGTTTTTGCATAAAGCCCTGCCAACGAACAACACATCCCGAATCTACGCCTAATGCAACAAACTACTCTTGTCTCTTGACGCCGTACAAGTGGTCAGAGAGTAGTGCCTGATTGCACTCTCCGTTCCGTGGTGAAAACTGGTTGCAAGCACGGGTTTGCAGAAAGCTTCTATCGAATCGTCTTTCGGTGACTCTGGGTGCAAAGGTGAGGGACCGGCAAGCCATACAAACGAAGGGATGCTCTGCGCTTTTATCCCAAATATGTTTTCAAGCCAGAGCTTCAGCACGGCAGGGGGTCGTGTCCCGGTGAGGATGGCGGATTGCTCTCAACGCTTTGAAGTAAGGACCTAATTTGAGAGAGCTTCCGTTACCAAGGAAGAGTCTTCATTTGAAGCCGTCGCCTGCAAGATCTGGAAAATTGACACTGCGTCCATCTGCCTTCGGATCCGCTCGCATCGGCCAAGGACGATCCTTTAAGCAGCCAAGCCGTAAACGCAGAAAGCACTGAGGCGACCTTGGCTTTCGCAGCGCAATGGAACGCGCGAACTCGGGAGGATTGGAGGCTCATCAAAGCCCCGGCGGAGCCAGTGCTCGGTCGTGACAGGTTAATATTAATAGCGGAAAAAAGATGCCGGGCTGAAGGCCCCGGCGCTACGTTCAAATCTTTCGGATACTGCCGAAGCTGTGCAAAGCGGCGGCGCCACTGCTCCACTGTGACAGGCTAATAGCCTAGAAGCCCCCACGCCACGGCGGGCAGGCGGGCGCTACATTCAAATCTTTCGGCGGCTTTAGGCTTTAGACTGAGAATTTTTGGGCTAGGGGGAAGCGGCGGCCTACGCTGAAAGCCTTGGAGGTGATTTTCAATCCCGGTGGGGCTTGCTTGCGTTTGTACTCGTTTTGGTCGACGCGCAGGGCTACGGAGCGGACCAACTCCAAAGGGAAGCCGTAGTGGTCGGCGATTTCTTCCGGGCTGCGGAGGTCCTCTACATAAGCTTTCAGGATGGGGTCGAGGACATCGTATTCAGGGAGGGTGTCTGAGTCTTTTTGATTTGGGTGCAGCTCAGCCGAGGGGGGCTTGGTGAGAGTTGCTACGGGGATCAGTTCCCTTTTGCGATTTACGAATTTTGAGAGCTCGTAAACCATGGTTTTTGGTACGTCGGAAATTACGGCGAGGCCGCCTGCCATATCGCCGTAAAGAGTGCAGTAGCCAACGGCCATCTCCGATTTGTTCCCGGTACTGAGCACCATGGAGCAAAACTTGTTGGAGAGTGCCATCAAAAGATTTCCGCGAATGCGCGCCTGAATATTTTCTTCGGTCACGTCTTCACGGGTGCCCGCGAAGGCTCCGGACAGAGTTTTGCGATAGCTATCGAAGGTATCGTTAATCGGAAGCACTAGGAACTTTATGCCGAGATTTTCGGCTAGCTTGACCGCATCACGCATGCTTTCTTTGGATGAGTAGGGGCTCGGCATGGCCACGCCTTGGACGTTTTCATGGCCCAGCGCGTCTGCGGCTATGGCCGCGACTAGAGCGGAATCCACCCCTCCACTCAAGCCAACTACCGCTTTCTTGAAGCCGCATTTGCGGACGTAATCGCGCGTGCCAAGGACGAGCGCGCGATAGGCGGTTTCGAGTTCGTCTTCAACGAGCGGACGAATATCGCCTTCGCCGGTGACGCTGTTGAACAGGACGAGGTCTTCTTCGAAAGATTTCGCACGAGCTGCAACGCGGCCGTCTGGCATAAAGGCGACGCTGGAGCCATCGAAAACCAGGCTATCGTTACCACCGACTTGATTCACGTAAGCGACCGGCAATCGATATTCCTTGGCGATAGTTTGCAACATATCGTGACGCACGGAACGCTTGTCGATTGTGTAGGGCGAAGAAGAAAGATTCAGAAGCAGGGTACTTCCCTTCCCGACTATTTCGGCTACGGGATCGCGGTCGTAGAGGCGTTGGTTCCAAAAACGCTCATCGTTCCAAGCGTCTTCGCAAATAGTGACGCCGAGCTTTTCCGCGTTGAACGGAAAAATGTGCTGGGTATGGGCCGGCTGAAAATAACGCGACTCGTCGAATACATCGTAGGTGGGCAACAGCATTTTTCGCTGCTCGAACAGGATTTTTCCGTTGGCGATGAGAGCGGCGCAATTGGCTACCGGTTTTCCGGTGTTGTCCTGGGCGCTGCCAACATAACCGACGAGCGACGGCATGGGAATTTTCTTGGCCAGGCGAACGAGTGCTTTTTGGTTAAGCTCGTCGAACGCGGGACGCTCGGTGAGATCCTGCGGAGGATAGCCGCACAGGCACAGCTCGGAGAAGAGGGCTAGCTCAGCGCCTCGGGTTTGCGCCTGGTGCGCTAATTCCAGGATGCGCGCCGAATTGCCTTCAAAGTCGCCAACCGTAGGATTGAATTGCGCCAGGGCAATGATCATAGAACCGGGCCAGCATACGATCCGGACCAACGACGTTCAACGAGAATGAGCGATTTTAGGGAGAAAGCGAATTCGTCACCCCGGCCAAACTGCGGCCGGGGATTCCGAGTGCTAATAGCGGGATCGGACACAAGCTACTAAACGCTGAACGAACTGCCGCAACCGCAAGTGCTCTTCACGTTCGGATTATTAAACTTGAATCCCGAACCTTCGATCGTTTCGATGTAGTCGATCTGAACGCCTTCCAGATACATTTCGCTCATCTGGTCGACGAGGACTTTCAGGCCTTCGAACTCGTACACGTTGTCGCTGGCCTCGTTGACCTGATTTTCAAAAGCCATGTGATAGCTGAAGCCAGAGCAGCCTCCGCCAACCACGGCGACACGCAAACCAGCCGGCGAGGGAGTCTGCTGCTGCAGAATTTCTTTAACCTTTGTAACTGCTACTGGGGTAAGTTGAACCATTCGCGAAGCCTCCGCAGATTTCGCATGATTTTCC
>Ga0209006_10000474_pt1 | contig 38354 bp, 24 predicted proteins | sample JacPin_JW_Ref_O2_FD_188567 | JGI IMG/M metagenome (GOLD analysis project Ga0209006, IMG submission 188567) | Forest soil microbial communities from Algoma, Ontario, Canada - Jack Pine, Ontario site 1_JW_Ref_O2 (SPAdes) (version 2) | ecosystem: Environmental > Terrestrial > Soil > Boreal... | reverse complement strand
ATCAGTCTATGCGGTGCGGTCATCAGGATCTCGTACAACTCGTGCAGAAACAGGCACTGCCCCCGTTGCGCCAGCTGCTTTTTCCACGATGGACTGTGCCGGGTACGGCTGAGTTTGAAGGCCTACGATGCCATGCTGCAGGTCGATAACAAGCAGGGCGGTCGTCTTCGAATCCGTTTGAGCTTGTTCATTGCTCCTCCTGAACGCGAGGCTAGCCTCGCGTATGTTCTTGTTCCGTTAATAAGAAGATAGCCTCGCGTTCGTCAAATGGTGATGCAAAGGGTGTAACGCTGGCCGTTGCAACGTCCCCGGCTGGCCCGATACGTTGTCGTGGCAATCACGCGACTGGAAGTCTGCGACCAACACGAGATCTCAGACCGAGTCCATTCGGAGTTGTTCGTTGATGGCGAGTGGAAAGCGCCGTCAGGCAGTGCCCAGCTCGACCTGATCTCTCCTCGCAGCGAGGAACTCTTTCTACGCGTACCTGAAGCCTATCCGGAACCCTAGGGTTAGCCACGCAAGAAGACGCTCCCTCGTAACGGCTTGGCGAAAGGACCTTTTTCCGATCGAGACTCGCAGCGGGGACTGAACTGCTTTAGCGTTGCGAACCGTGATGGTTGAAGGCGGAGATTCTGGGTAGTCGGTTTCTTGGGTGTGAGTCATTCCTTTCCACACAACTTCTGACGGTACAAAGAGATCTAGGTAAATGCCTTCGTTGTCGTGCAGGTAAATGCAGGCGCAAAATCAGGGCCTGCGCGACGCATCGACCAGAGAAATGAAGAGGAGCATTCCCCACCTCCGATCAGGGCGAAAGAGGCCAGGGTGCTCAGCCTATGCAAACCGCAGATTGCCACAATCGCGCCCCCTAGGATTGTGACTGCTGTTGATACACCGTTTCGGTTGGCCACCGTGCGGCACTCCCGCGTGAATATGGCCGATTTCCGCGGTTCCGAAGCGGAACTCCCTGTCTCCGAAGCGATGAGGATGTCGGGAAACTTCCGGCGCCTTCGCAAGAGAGTTCTGGGAAGCCAACCGGCATAGAAATTCGCGGTGTCAATGAAATTTCCGCCCTTCCCCCGGCGTAGTGGTCGAAGAGCAGAAATGACTGTTCCCTATTGATCCTCGTAATCAAATCTGTTCTGAGCGCCAAGGCGCTGACTTCGATGTTGATCGTTCCTGGTTCTTGCTTTTGCATCCCAGCCATTCCTCACACTGGCTTATGATTTGTAGTGTGGCGTGTCGCCGCTGCTACTCCGGGTACATCAGAACTTTTATTGCTTGTTTCTGCATGCACAGATCAAAGGCTTTGCGCCATTCCGAGATCGGCACCTTCGTGGAGACCAGATCATTGAAACGGATTCGCCCATGCGCAAGAATCTTCATCATGCGATCCCAGGTCTTCGCGGTGTAGCAGATCGAGCCTTGGACCGTAAGCTGCTTGTAAAAGATCTGATCGATCGGAAACCGCATTTCGCAACCGCAAATTCCCACCTGCGTGTATTTTCCCAGGGGCCTGAGCGCTTCGATACAGCCACGCACGGAGTCCGGATGACCAGCGCATTCAAAGGCAACGTCGAAGCCCCTTCCGTCCGTGTGCTGCTGGACGGCATCACTTACGCTTCGCTCTTTGAGATTGATCACGTCCGCGGCCCCGATACGACGCGCGGTTTCAAGACGCAGGTAGTCTCCGTCAACACCGACAACAATGGTCTTGATTCCTTCGGCGACCAGCAATTTCAAACACAGCAATCCAATCGGCCCAGGACCCGATATCAACACCACGTCGCCAATCCGGGTACTGGTTAGTTCCGTAACCGCATGGATCGCAGCGGCAAAGGGTTCACTCATCGCGGCTTCTTCCATCGGAAGATCATCTGGAACCCGATATAACTGATCGGGCCGAAGAATGACGAACCGAGTCAGCGCTCCGTTCACGCCATGTCCCATGCCTCTGCGACTGAGACAGAACATAAAATTGCCGGTCTGACAGTATGGGCATTGGCCGCATGCAACGGCAGTGGCGCCCAATCCCGCGATTCTCTCGCCCACGTGCACACCGGTCGCATTGCGGCCGACCTCGACTACAGTGCCCGAAAATTCGTGCCCTAGAATTACGGGAGGATAATTGCGGAAGGTATCGTGAAGCACATGAATATCCGTTCCGCACACGCCACAAAACGCTACCTCAACGCGGACTTGATTATCGGCGCAGTGTGGTTCAGGCACGTCGAGAATATCGACGTTCCCGGGCCCGCTGGCATGCTTCACAAGCGCTTTCATCCGACCAACCCTCCTCCTAGTCCCTCAAACTTCTCGATGCCACATAATACTCAAGACTGGCATCACGCCATTACATTGCTAGGTGAAGCGCCAATTCCAAATCGTCATCTTCACGCGAGCTCCGGTTGAGAGTACTCCGTCTGCAAGTCGTCTTGCTACCTCGCGGGCAGGCCCGGAGATAGTCCAGAGGGCGGGGCTGAGTTCTTTACCGCGAATGAATTGTCGCGCCTTTGGGAAACACGCGGATGGGACTTGTTGTGTTTTCTTGAGCTGCGCTGGAGGGGCTTTCGGGGTTCTAATGGCATCCGCTAGCATTCCGGGAACTGCGCTGCGACAGCAAAGAGGTTGAGCGACTCACGCGAAAGCGGAAAAAGAGGGCCGTTCTTCCACTTCACCCCGAACTTTTCCTTGCCCTAGACTAAAACGGTTCCAGGACCAAACCGCCGTCATCACGTCCCATCGACAGCGGAATCAGATCATGGGAGATGCGGAATTGGCTGTTGGAGATTGCGATCGAGAAGTTACGATTGACAATGAAACACGAGATTTGCCATATTGTCAAAGCGGTTAGGTACTCTCGCACTTAGGATGGGCTATCCGCTGCTTCCCCACATCATGATGGAGACGAAATGAGCGAAAGCGATTTTCTTGTCCACTCCCGCGGCTTACCTCCGGACCAAGGCGGTGAACTTCTCCACCTGCCACGCCAGGAAGCCCGGTGGGAGTGGATGAGCTTCTTCGTCCGCCGCTTGGCCCCAGGTGAGGTTTACCAAGCGCGGGTCGAGCAGGAGGAGGGGGCGTTTGTTCTGCTCGGGGGAACTTGCATCGCTGATTGGGGGCGGAGCCCACAACGGATCGGAAAGCGCAAGCATGTTTTCGACGGATTCCCCTACACCCTGTACTTGCCGGCTGACCACGCCGTTACTTTCACAGCGGAGACTGCTTGCGAGATCGCCGAGTGCCGGGTGCCGTCGCAAGCGCGCCTCGAGCCCAAGTTGATTACGCCCGCCGAAGTGGTAAGCAATCTGCGGGGCGGAGGCAACGTGTCCCGCCAGATCGTTGACATTATCCCTCCCGCCTTTCCGGCAGACAAACTCGTGGTCATTGAGGTGTACACACCGGGTGGCAACTGGTCCAGTTACCCGCCGCACAAGCACGACGTCCACGATCCGCCGCGCGAAGTCGACCTGGACGAGATTTACTATTACCGGATGAATCAGACCGATGCCTTCGCGTTCCAACACCTCTATTCCGGCCAGCATGCGGGCGAGCGTACTTTGAAAACGCGAGACGGCGATGTCGTCCTGGTACGCAGTGGATTTCACCCGGTCGTGGCTGGGCCAGGATATGACGTGTATTACCTGAATTTTCTCGCGGGAACCTCGCGCGCGTTGGCCACCACCGAAGATCCCCACCATGTCTGGATACGTTCTACGTGGAAGGAAACCGATCCTCGCCTGCCCCTCGTGAGAGGATAAGCATGACGCGAAGAGTTGCTGCGACGGCGCGATTCCACGAATCGGTGACCTCATGACTCGACGCCTGACGATGGCGCAATCCATTATTGCGTTTCTCCAGAACCAATACAGCGAGCGCGATGGCAAAGAGTATCGGTTCTTTGAGGGGTGTTTCGGAATTTTCGGACATGGCAATGTTGCGGGCATCGGTCAGGCCCTGGAGCAAGACCGGGGACTGCCATATTACCTGGCGCGCAACGAACAGGCCATGGTCCACACGGCCTCTGCGTTCGCCAAGACGAGCAATCGGATGCGGGCGATGGTGTGTACCAGTTCGATCGGCCCTGGTGCCACCAACATGGTGACTGGAGCCGCCCTAGCCACAATCAACCGCCTGCCTGTCCTGCTCTTGCCGGGCGACATTTTTGCGCAACGCCAGGTCGCGCCCGTGCTGCAGCAACTGGAGTCCTCCGGCAGCCAGGACGTTTCGGTCAACGATTGCTTCAAACCGGTGTCCCGCTACTGGGACCGCATTCAACGGCCGGAGCAGATTTTGACTGCGCTGCCGGCAGCGATGCGCGTGCTCACTTCCCCGGCGGAGACCGGTGCCGTGGTGCTGGGATTGCCTCAAGACGTGCAGGCTGAAGCCTTCGATTACCCGGAGCATTTTTTCCGCAAGCGGGTGTGGCCGATTGCGCGGCCGCGTTGTGATGGCCAGATCCTGAACAGCGCAGCACAATGGATCCGCTCCGCACGACGTCTGGTGCTGGTGGCAGGCGGCGGCGTCATCTATTCCGAAGCCAGCCTTGCGCTCTCGGAGTTTGCCGCGCAGACCGGCATCCCCGTCGTCGAGACGCAGGCAGGAAAAGGTTCGCTAAGATTCGATCATCCGCAAGCACTGGGTGCCGTGGGGGTGACGGGTACACCGGGGGCAAATATTCTGGCGCGGGAAGCCGATCTGATTATTGGGGTGGGCACGCGTTACAGCGACTTCACGACGGCTTCGCAGACCGCATTTCAAAATCCGGCGGTAAGATTTGTGAACGTGAATGTGAGCGAATTCGACGCGGGTAAGCAGGCGGCGCTGCCGCTGGTTGGGGACGCGCGGGTCACCCTTCAGGAAATGCGAGAAGCGCTGGCTGGGTTCAAGGTGGAAGAAGCCTATAGCGCGCAGGTGCAAACTTTCCGCACCGCGTGGGAGAAGGAAGTCGACCGCATTTACAACGTCCGCGTAGGTCCGCCAATCAGTCAGGGAGAAGTAATCGGCATTGTCAATGAGGTCTCCGGCCCGCGCGATGTCATGGTGTGCGCGGCCGGCAGTCTGCCAGGCGATCTGCACAAACTTTGGCGGACTCGCGACCCCAACGGCTATCACATGGAGTATGGCTATTCCTGCATGGGGTACGAAATCTCCGGCGGCCTAGGTGTAAAAATGGCGGCTCCGGATCGTGAGGTCTACGTTCTGGTGGGGGACGGCTCCTACCTCATGATGGCGCAGGAGGTCGTGACCGCTTTGCAGGAGGGTATCAAGCTCAACATCATTCTACTCGATAACCACGGGTTTTCCAGCATCGGAGGCCTTAGCCGAGCTTGCGGCAATCGCGGCATGGGCACTGAGTACCGTTACCGCCGTAACGGAGAACTTGCGGGAGACCACGTCGTCGTGGATTTTGTCGCCAACGCACAGAGCCTGGGAGCTCACGGGGTTCGAGCCCGGACGGGGGAAGAACTCCGGAACGCTCTGATCGAAGGCCGCCAGCTCCCCCAGACATCGGTAGTCGTTATCGAAACATCCTACGATGAGCGCGTGCCGGGTTACGAATCTTGGTGGAACGTGCCAATCGCAGAAGTCTCAGAGGTCGAGACCGTACGGGCAGCGCGGACACAGTACATTAAAACCCGGGAGAAGCAGCGATTGTTTTAGGCCGACAGTGGTCGCGCGAGGCATGTGGTCAGTGAGAGGGTATCTCAGGCACGGCCATCATTGGATGATGGGCAGGGGGCCACCAAGTGGAGACAACAACGGCCGCGCCACCGAAGCTGAAGCGCGTGCTTGGTCTTTGGGACTTGGTGTACTACGGAGTCATTTTGACTTCGCCCATCGCAGTGGTTCCCATGTTCGGCGAGGCTCAAGTTCTCTCCCGGGGTCACGCCGTGATCACTCTTCTCGCCGCCATGGTGGCGATGACTGCGACCGCAGTGAGCTTTGGCCGCATGGCCACCGTATATCCTTCGGCCGGATCGGTTTATACCTATGTGAGCCGAGGGTTTAATTCGCAAATTGGATTTGCGGTGGGTTGGGCCATGTTTCTGGAGTATCTTTTTCAACCCCTGCAGAACAGTCTCTACGCGGCGCTGACCATTCAGAGACTGGTTCCCCACGTTCCCTTTGCCCTGCTGTCGGCGGTGGCGATCGGCTTTATGACATGCCTGTGCTGGTTTGGAATCCGCACCACGGCGCGAGCCAATGAGATCCTGCTGGCCTTCATGTCGATCGTGATGGTAGTTTTCCTGGGCGAGGCGCTCTGGTACATCTTCGCGCATCAGCATTGGCACGGACTGATTTCCTCCCAACCTCTCTATGATCCCAGAACGTTCAGTGTGCGTGCGATTGCAGCGGGGACGGCCCTGGCCGCAACCACCTACATCGGGTTCGACGGAGTAAGCATCCTCGCGGAGGAAGTGGAGAACCCGCGGCGCAATGTTTTGCTGGCTTCGGTGCTGGTGTGCGTGTTCACCGGGCTCTTCGCAGCTTTCCAGGTTTATTTGGCGCAGCGGGTTTGGCCTGACTATCGCACGCTCGCCAATCCGGAAACGGCATTCATGGATGTGGCCAAGGTGGTAGGCGGTTACCCACTGTTTGTCGCGTTCGGGGTTGTGCTGCTCGTATCTAGCCTGGCCTGCGGACTGGCCGGACTTCTGGGCGCGGTGCGCTTGCTCTACGGCATGGGGCGGGACAATGTTCTGCCGCGGAAAATCTTCGGCCATTTGGACGCGGCACGCGGCAATCCCTCCTACAATGTGATCATTGCTGGAGTCCTGGCCTATCTTGGAACACTGACGCTCGGATGGGAGCGGTCGGTGGAGATTCTTAACTATGGAGCCTTAGTGGCTTTTATGGCGGTGAATCTGGCCGCGGTGCGATATTTTGGGTTCTCCCCGGAAATGCGCGGGAAACGAAACCTTCTTGTCGACGTCATCGTCCCTGGCTTGGGATTCCTGTTTTGTTTGGTGATTTTTCTGGGGCTGCAGAGCTCAACTCTTGTCGCCGGAACGGTTTGGGTGCTCGCAGGCGCCTTGTATGTGATTCTGAAGACCAAAGCTCTCGGGCAACCCGTGGTCGTCGATTTCGCAGTGACTCCGGATAAGGATTAGCGCAGGATCGCACCTGCGATCCCTTCCCGGTGCGGGGCGGGAAGTCATCGCGCCGCGCCCTTCTCTACGATTACGCCCGGCTCCTTCCCAGCATGCAGCATGAATCCGCAGGATTCCCGGACCCGCAGTTGCGGTGCCAGGTTTACGGTGACGGGGGTGGTGCGCTTGCCCTGGATGCGCTCGAGGATAAGTCGAATGGCGGTGTCACCGAGTTCATACTTTGGCAACTCGATCGTTGTCAATCGCGGGCGGAAGCAGCTCAGCCAGGGATAGTCGTCAAAGCTTACCAGCCCAAAATCTTCGGGGCACCGCATGCCGATCTCGTCCGCGGCGGTCATGAATCCGATGGTCATCAGATAATTGGTCACCAGAACCGCGTCGGGCCGATGGGGCAGCAGGGCATGACCGGCTCGCAAACCAGACTCGATGCGATAGTCCCCTTCAAATGTCAACTCCGGCATGTAATCGAGGCCCCATTGTTCCAGCGCCTTAGTGTAGCCATTGCGGCGCGCGCGCGCGTTGCTAACGTCGAGGGGGCCGCTGACGAAGGCGATCTTCTTATGGCCAATGCGCGCCAGATGAGAAATGGCCTCCATCGCGCCCTGCCGGTCGTTGGTCTGCACAATATCGGTTTTCAAACCCGGACAGGTTCTCATCAGCAACACGATGGGGACTTTCGACTCCTCCAGCATGCGATGTTGCGCGATAGAGAAGGGGGCGGGAGTCTTATTCAAGATGATTCCATCGACCCGCTTGGAGAGCAGAAGATCCAGATACAACGCCTCTTTGTCCCCCTTGTCGTCACTGTTGCAAAGAAGCACGCTGTAGCCCGCCTTCTGGGCGGCGTCCTCAGCGGCTCGCACGATTGCCGGGAAGAAGGGATTGGCGATGTCGGTCACCACGATGCCCAGGGTGTGGGTCTGCTGTTTGGCCAGGCTGCGGGCCAGCAAATTTGGGCGATAGTTCAGCTTGCGAATCGCGGCTTCCACGCGCCGGCTCAGAGTGGCGCTCACGCCCCCGTTGTCGTTGATCACTGCGGACACGGTGAATACCGAAACTTTGGCTTCGCGCGCCACGTCGTAAATACTCGGCGCTTTGGATACCCGCCCTGCCAGACGGGTTCGTCTTTTTGGCTTGCTCATAAACAATCAGGTCAGGCACGGCTCGCGCATCGACCGGTCAAGGTGCGACTGGAAGGGATCACATCCAGCCCGCGCTCCGGATTCACCACGTCGACCGCGGCGCTTTAACCATAACACAGGGTATCCGGCGGCAAAATGCTGCGGGTGGAGGCGGCTCAACGGCATAAGCGGTCTGGGAGCGCCGCTGGGGCTGCCGCTCCACAGGGAACGAGCAAGTGGCAGCAGATAACCTAAGCGGTTTGCCATTTTTATTTTATTGTAGATTTGTGAAGAATTGCAGTATCCTTTTCGAGCGATGTGCCGTTTGGTGCGAGCCCGGCACTGAGACCGATGGCTCGCATCAGGCAGCGGCAAGCTGGGTGACGCCCGAGAAGGTTTTTGGGTTCGTGGCTTTTCGTGCTGTTATCAAAGCGCTAAGATTTTTGGGGAGAGGAAATGCGGAAGCTGGGAATCGGAGTTCTTGGGGCTGGGGACATGGGTCAGCGGCACGCGGAAAACATCCGCCGCCTGGTTCCGGAGGCGCGACTCGTGGCCGTGGCGGACCCCGCAACCGCGCGGGCGCGCCAGGTAGCCGCCGAACTGGAGATCGAACATTCGTTTGCCTCTCTCGAGGACATGCTCGGGCACAAGGAAATTGACTGTGTCGTGATCGCGGCGCCGGACAAGTTCCACGCCCAGGCGATCTGCACGGCCGCTGCAGCCGGAAAGCACATTCTTTGTGAGAAACCGCTGGCGTTGAATTTGGCGGATGCTCATGCCGCGCTGGAAGCTGTCGCCGCCGCGTCCGTCCGCTTGCAAATCGGGTTCATGCGCCGTTATGACCTTGGCTACGCTCAGGCGATGCAACGAATCGAGGCCGGCGAGATCGGCGAACCCGTCATCTTCAAATCGATTGGGCGCGACGCCAATGCTCCCCCCATCTCGGCGTATCAAGCCAAGCTGAATGGCATGCTGCTGTACAACAATACGATTCACGATTTCGATCTAGCTCGCTGGCTCATGCACGATGAGGTCATCGAAGTACACGCTTACACGACCGTTGCGATCCGGCCGGAGGTCGCACAGTACGGCGATATCGTTGCCAGTGTCGTGAACCTGAAATACCAGCGCGGTGCGATTGGCAACATTGAGTCCTTCGTGCAGGCGGTTTACGGGTATGACATTCGCACCGAGATCGTAGGATCTAAGGGCTCGATTCTTGTGGGCAGCCTCCAACAAACGCCGATAACGTTGCTGGCCAAGAACGGGATCACCCAAATTCTCGGGAATCACTTCCTCGCCAGATTTGAAGCAGCCTACGTGGCTGAGGTCAGAGACTTCGTGCACAACATTTTGAATGAGCGGTTGCCTCGAGTTTCGGGGGAAGATGGATTGCGAGCCCTCGAGATCGCCGTGGCGGCGGAGAGTTCGCACCTGCAGTCCAAACCATGCAGCGTCGCCCAGAAGGCACGCTGACCGCCTGTGGCGGCCGGAGGAATCTATGGCCCAAGTCACTGCCCCTGCAATCTTCAAGAGTCCATTGCACGAAATGACTCAGACAACTCCCACCTGCCTGTGGAATGACTCCGCTTCCATCCAGGAACTGACCTACTCGATCGAAAACGGAGCTGTAGGCGCTACCTGTAATCCCGTCATCGTGCTAGGAATGCTCAAGAAGGAGATGGCTCTTTGGAAGGATCGCACTCGCGCCCTGATTGAGGCGAACCCTCCCGCTACCGAAAGTGAGATCGGATGGCAACTGGTTCGGGAAATCTCAGCCAAGGCTGCGGCGCTTCTGTATCCGACGTTTCAGGCGCATGGCGGGCGCAATGGACGGCTCTCGATCCAGACTGATCCCCGGTTCTATCGCGACCCGCAGGCGATTGTGTCGCAAGCGGAGGAGTTCAGCCAGATCGCTCCGAACATGATCGTGAAGATCCCGGTGACCGGCGCCGGAATTCCGGCCATTGAAGAAGCCACCTATCGCGGAATCAGCATCAATGCCACCGTTTGCTTTACCCTGCCGCAGTGTATTGCGGTGGCCGAGGCGGTGGAGCGCGGTCTTACGCGCCGCGAGAGGGAAGGCAAGGAAATCGCGGGCATGGGGCCGGTGTGCACGATTATGGTTGGGCGCCTCGATGACTGGCTGAAGGTTGTCGCCGAGAAAGACAACATCACCACGGACCCAGGCTACTTCGAGTGGGCCGGCGTGGCCGTGTTCAAGAAGACTTACGGGATTTTCCGCCAGCGCGGCTACCGCCTACGGCTGCTCTCGGCGGCCTTTCGCAATCACATGCATTGGAGCGAGCTGATCGGCGGCGACGTGGTTATTTCGCCGCCTTATTCCTGGCAGGTTCGGTTCAACAGCAGCGATATTGAAGTGCGTTCCCGCATCGACCAGCCGGTGGCAGTGGAAATTGTCGACGAGCTTTCCAGAAAGTTCGTCGATTTTCGCCGCGCGTACTCAGAAGGAGGTATTGCGGTGGAAGAATTCGATTCGTTCGCCCCGACCCGCCGCACTCTGCGGCAGTTCATCGCCGCCTGTCATGACCTGGACGGACTGGTGCGCGATGTGATGATTCCGAACCCGGACTGACGGGGGGGAAATCCACTGGTGGCCGGTGGCGCAGCTGGCTAGAATTTGGGCTGAAGAAATTTGGCCATTTTATAAGACTGAGGTTCGTGATGACGCAGATCGTGGGTGTGGGGATCATCGGGACGGGGTGGATGGGAACCACACACAGCCGCGCGTACCTTCAGGCCGCTGACCGTTTTCACGACAGCGGCATTCGAGCCAAGCTGGTGGTGTGTGCCGATGAAGTGGAGGCGCGCGCCCAGGAAGCGAAAGACCGCTTCGGCTTCGAACGCTGCACCACGCGCTGGCAGGACGTGATTCACGATCCTCACGTTCAGGTGGTCAATATCACCGCGCCCAACTATATGCATCTGGCCGTTGCCACTGCCGCGGCAGCCGCGGGCAAGCATATTTTTTGCGAGAAGCCGGTCGGCCGGAATCTGAGTGAAACCGCAGAAATTGAACACGCCGCCAAAAAAGCCGGCGTTCTCACTTTTGTCGGATTCAACTATCGTTGGTCTCCCATGGTGCAGTATGCACGGCAACTGATCCGCGAGGGAAAGATCGGCAAGTTGACACACTTTCGTGGGCGCTTCCTGGCGGGTTACGCTTCCAACCCGCAAACCGTGCTCTCCTGGCGGTTTGAACATGAACTCTCCGGTTCGGGAGTTTCCGGCGATCTGCTCACTCATGTGGTGGATATGGCGATGTTCCTCGCCGGTCCCATTCAGCGGGTTGTCGGCAATCGAGAAACGTTTGTACGGCGCCGTCCTTCCGCCGCGCCGCTGTCTGACTCAGCCAAGCCCGTCGCCCACTCTGCCGTAGCCACGGACAGTCCGCTGCAGGACGTCACCAACGAGGACTATGTGGGGGCTTTGGCACAATTTTCTAATGGCGTCCGAGGCAACTTCGAAGTTTGCCGGGTGATTCAAGGGCATAAATGCGACTGGTCTTTCGAAGTCGAGGGCACCGAGGGCGCCCTCAGTTGGAACTTCGAGCGAATGAACGAACTGAGCGCCTTCTGCCCTGACGGAAATGGGGCGCACGACGGCTACGCCCGGATTGTAAGCGGTCCGAACCACCCCTTTCATTCGCGATTCAATCCCGCCAGCGGCACGGGCCTGGGCTACGACGACCTGAAAACCATTGAGGCTCACCACTTCCTGAAGTCGATCGCAGAAAAACGGCAGGGAGAACCGGGGTTTGCCGATGCCCTGCGCGTTGCCGAAGTCCTGGCAGCGATCGAACAAACCTGCGAAACCGAAAGTTGGCAAGAAGTCAGCAGCGTTCGGACGTGACGTATGGATGGATTTGGCGATTCGAGATTGAACCGCATGGCTGGGGAAAGGAGGCATCGGTGGCAGTTTTCAAACCTGTGGGATACGCGGTAGTGGGGCTGGGCAGCATCGCGGAGGTCTCTGTCCTCCCGGCCTTCCGCAACAGCAAGAAGTCTCGGTTGGTCGCTCTGGTGAGTCATGAGGGGGCGCGGGCGAGGCAACTGGGAAGGAAATTCGGCGTCAAGGCAAGCAATTGCTACTCCTACGAAGACTACGAACGCTGCCTGAACCAGCCCGGGGTCGACGCGGTATTTATCGCCTCGATCAACGGGGCGCATGCCGAGCAAACCATTCGTGCCGCTGCCGCAGGCAAGCACGTGCTCTGCGAGAAGCCGATGGCCAACTCCGTGGAAGAATGCCAGCGCATGCTGGGCGCTTGCCGGGACCACCGGGTCCGGCTGATGATTGCCTATCGCAAATATTTTGAGCCGGGAAGTGTAGCCTTGAAGAAACTGGTCACCAGCGGCAAGTTGGGGCGGCTGCGGCATATATTTTCCACCTACACCGAGATCGTCGATCCCCAGAAAGCCAACAAGTGGCAACTGAACCCGCGGATGGCTGGCGGCGGGTCGCTGATGGACCTTGGTATTTACTGTGTAAACACCATGCGCTGGCTGGCGGAGAGCACGCCCATCGCAGCCTCGGCCAGCGCCTGGACTGACGATCCGGGACGGTTCAGCGAAGTGGAAGACAGTATCGCCTTCCGCCTGACTCACCCGGGAGGGCTGGTGTGCCAGGGCACGTCGAGCTTCAGCGCGCAGGCGGCCTCGTTCGTGCAGGTGCACGGGGATAGGGGTTGGGCGGCGCTGAATCCCGCATTCGCATTTGAGGAGGAGAGGCGCCTGTTTGGCAAGATTCAGGGCCGGTGGTTCGAGAAAAAATTCAAAGTGATTGACGAGTTCGTGCTTGAGCTGGATGGCTTTGCGGAGTGCATCCGGCGCGTCCGGGATCCGGGGCCCGATGGCACGGAAGGGCTGCTGGATATCGCTACGGTCGAAGCCATTTACCGCTCCGCGCGGGAAAACCGCACGGTTTCGGTTGAAACGCCTGCACTCGCGCGGGAGCAGGCATGAAAACCTGGCAAATGCGGTGATCGCCTAACCGTTCTGCAAAACGCCCCAGTGCTGTGGGGGCGGGGTTTACGGATAAAAATGCTTGACAGTGGAGAGCTTTCTGATCTATCAAGTTTGATCCAGTAAATAAGCGGTTATCCGGACGCGCTTGTGGCTCACTGGTTTTTTTGTACATCCGGCATAAGCGCTTATGGGGGCGTCGGTTTAACTACTTCCTTTTGCCTTTTGGGGTTGTCGGCACTGTGTGGCATCGAGGGGGAATCACATCATGACAAAACACGCCTGCTTTAGGGCAAGCCTGCTGGTCTGTGCGATGGCGGTGTTGTTGTCCAACCAACCGATTCTCCTGGCGCAGTTGACCACGGGGGGAATTGTGGGCGTGGTCTCTGACACGTCCGGTTCGAGAGTGCCGGACGTCACGGTGACCGCCACCGAAGTGGGCACCTCGACCACGACCAAGGTCGCAACGGATTCTTCCGGAAGTTATAGCTTACCCACTTTGAAGATCGGGCAGTACACCGTCACCTTTCAGAAGACCGGATTCCAGCGCGTGGTCCAATCCAACGTAGTCCTCGAAATCGGACAGGTCATCAAGGTCGATTTGGTTCTGCAAGTCGGAGCCGTGACTCAAACTGTGGCAGTGACCGACGCTCCTCCGCTGCTTGAGGCTGAGACTTCGTCGTTGGGAACGATCGAGACCGAAAAGCGTATTGTTGACTTGCCGTTAAACGGCCGCAATTTCTTTAAGCTGGCTTACCTTGGCCCCGGAGCGAACGAGGGTTCGTCAGGCACCAGCGCGGGCGCCGGATCCACGGACAATAACCGGCCGGGAATCTCGCTGGCCGTGAACGGCCTGCGCATCTTCGACAACAACTTCCTGCTCGACGGTTTTGACAACAACGAGTTCGGCAACGGAACCGTGGTCACTCAGCCTCCGCCAGACGCTATCCAGGAGTTCCGCGTCGAAGAAAACTCGATGAGTGCGGAATTCGGACGCGGCGGCGCCATGGTGAACCTCCAGCTCCGCTCGGGCACCAATCAGATTCACGGTTCAGCATGGGAGTTTATTCGCAATAACCACCTGGATGCGCTCAACTACTTCGCGCAGCAGGCGACACCTTTCCAAAGAAACCAATTTGGCGGTCAGGTGGGCGGTCCCCTGAAGAAAGACAAGATCTTCCTGTTCGGGTCGATTCAACGCTCCGACATCCGCGAGTCGATACCTTACGTCAGCACGGTCCCCACGTTGAAGATGCGAAGCGGAGATTTCTCGGAACTGGGAAATATTACGCTTTACACGCCGGGCCAACCCGGAGTGGTGCTCAATCCCGCGAATCCTTCCCAGATTCCATCCGGGATGATCGATAAGACGGGTCAAAACATTGTAAATCTCTTCCCGCTTCCTACCCCGGGAAATACCAATCTCACCAATAACTTTGTTTACAACGCCAAATACAAGTTTGATGAAACCGCGTTCGAGACGCGATTCGACTACAACTTGACCGACAAAGACCGCATTTTTGCCCATTACGCAATCAGCACCCCGGTCTCCACCAATCCCTCGTGGCTCCCCGGGGTGGATGCAGGAAATAGTTCGGGAGTCGCCAGCAATTTAGACGACCGGATTCAGAACTTTGGTGTGGATTGGACTCGCCTTCTCCGACCGAACTTCATCAATGATGCGCGTGCCGGATTCATTCGTTATCGTGACAACACCCTGCCGATCGATAACGGGACGGACCCGTCCACAGCTCTGGGGATTCCAAATGCGAACCGAGGCGGCAACAGCTCGGGACTCGCGAAGATTCAAATCTCCGGTTTTCAGCCCCTGGGGGATTCACTCTGGGTTCCGGAAACCATTGTGGAAAACGTTTTTCAGTTAGCAGACACGGTCAGCTGGACCCGCGGAAAGCAAAACCTGAAGTTCGGGGCGGACTTCCGGCGCCAGCAGAGAAACTTTTTTCAGCAGACTGCTCCATCCGGTTGGTTTCAATTCAGTGGAAACTACTCCGGTAACAACGGTACCCCTACGCCCAGCGCGTATCCCTTGGCCGATGCGCTGCTTGGAGTTCCGCAATTCGCGTTTCAGGATCACCTCAACGGGAGCGACCCGACGCGCTACTGGGACATCTCGGAGTTTGTGCAGGACGACATCCGAGTGACTCCGAACCTGACTTTAAACATGGGCTTGCGCTATGAGCTCAACTCGCCGGCCAGCGGAACGAAACTGGGCAACTTCAATCAAGCGACTGCAGTGGTAGACACGACTCCGCCGCATGGTGGAGTTGCGTTCGACAAAACCAACTGGGCACCGAGATTGGGTTTTGCCTGGACGGTGCGTCCGAGAACGGTGGTGCGCGCAGCCGGCGGCATCTTCTATGCCGCCGAAGGCAATATCTTCGACGACCTGGGCCTGAATCCTCCGAACCTGGTGATCGCGCTGAACCGGAACTACAGCACGTCACAGGTTTTGCCGACCCAATATGTTTCCCAGGGCTTTCAACCGTCGATTCCTGTCGTAGATCCAAATAACCCGTCGGGCACGGTGCGAACCACGGGTCCGATACGGAAAATTCCGCGCATCTACGAGTGGAACCTTACAATTCAGCGAGAGGTCGCTTCCAACTGGTTGCTTCAGGTTGGGTACGTGGGTACGAAGAGCAACAATCTCTACGACCACGAATCCTCGAATCTCAACCAACCGTACCAGCCCGCGGATATAAACTTTACTTCCAATCCAGCGTTGGATCCGTTAGGCACGGGGAATTATGGGCGGCCCTACTTCGCCGTTAGGCCCCGACTGACCACGGTCCTGCCCCTGGATGTTGCGCGATTGAGCATGTTCTACAACGCGTTCCAGACTTCCGCCGAACACCGGTTCTCCGGTGGCTTCAATGTTCTTGCTGCATACACGTACGCGAAGTCGGTGGGAACGGCGGACGGCAACGTGCAACAGTGCGACGTGCAAAATTCCCATAATATTGCCGCGGAAAAAGGCCCCAATACACCCGACTTCAGGCATCGCCTGACCGTGAGCTACGTCTACCAGTTGCCTTACGGTAAAGGCAGACACTTTGGGGGCGACGCTGGCGGTGTGGCGCGGGCGGTTCTCGGAGACTGGGAAGTCAGCGGCGTTACAACCGCGCACAGCGGCGAGGCCTTCGATGCGCTTCTGGGAGGCGACGTTACCAATACCGGCGCGGCTAGTGCGCGTCCCGACCGAATTGCCAACCCGAAAGACTTTACGTTTAATGTAGCGGGGCAAACCGCGCTAGGCTGCGACCGTCCCGGTCACCAGACCCTGTTTTGCTGGTTCAATCAGGCGGCTTTCGCTCTTCCGGCTCTCGCTACCTATCAGGGCGTCCTTCAGACGAACGCTCACATGTTCGGAAACACCGAACGCGCCGTGTTGCGCGGCCCTGATTATGTGGATTTCGATTTCTCGCTTTACAAGACGTTTCAGCTGGGCGAGAAATTTAATCTCAGTTTCAGGTCTGAGTTCTTCAACATCTTCAACCATCCCAATTTTGGCCTTCCAAACTTCGGGTCGGGTGGAGGAAGCAGCGGTGCTGGATTTGTGAACGTAGCCGGAGGCGCAGCCATCACCCAGACCGTGCCTGACGCCCAACGAGAGATTCAGTTTGGCCTGAAGCTCGTGTTCTAAGGGTTTTCCGGCCGCCTGGGTGGCGACCGGAACATTTATATACCGTGCCCCGTCCAGCAATAGCCGGGAACTGCCGCTCTGTCCGGCTTTATTGCGCCGTGGTTTATCGGAACGAATTGTCTTCCAGGCAGATGCCTGCTCTTTTGATACGAAAGGCGAACGGATGGCTATACGCGTAGCGAATGCGCCAATCAGCTGGGGCATCATGGAGCACGTCGACTATCCGGCAGACTACCCATACACTCGCGTTCTGGATGAAATGGCGCAGGCCGGATACCGCGGCACAGAACTTGGCCCGTACGGATTTCTCCCTGCTGATCCGGCGCGGCTGCGCCAAGACCTGGAGAAGCGGTCGCTCACACTTTGCTCGGCGTTCGTGGATATCGAGTTGGGCAACACGGCGGCCCATGGGGAGGGGCTAGCCTACGTAGCTCGCTCGGCGAAGCTGATCAGCGCGGCCGGTGCCGGACTTCTTATACTTTCAGACAGGATCACTCCCGCGCGGAACGCCACGGCCGGGCGCCGGGCGGAATCGAATGTTCTGCAGTGGACCGATGCAGAATGGAAGGTGGCGGTCTCCGCCATCGGCCAGGTGATCGCGCAATGCAAGGCGGTGGGTTTGCGGGTGGCGTTTCACCACCATGCCGGCGGCCACGTGGAAACTCCGGAGGAAGTAGACCGTCTGTTTTCCCTATTCCCCCCCGATCAGCTGGGCCTCTGTTTCGACACCGGACATTATGAGTACGCCGGCGGCGAGGCCGTCGCTTTCCTCGAGAAGCAGGTGTCGAGAGTATGGTGCGTGCACTTCAAAGACGTTAATGAGCAGAAGGCGGCCGAGGCGCGGCAGGCACGCATGAATTTCCACCAGGCCGTGAGGCATGGCATCTTTGCGCCTCTTGGGAAGGGAGGCATTGATTTCCCTCGGATCCTGGCGCTATTGCAGAAGGGACACTTCGACGGCTGGCTGGTGGTTGAGGCCGACGTGCTGCCCGGCGGCGCAGGGGCCGATGCTCCTATGGCAAATGCAGTCTCCGGGAGAGAATATCTGCGGGCCATGGGTATTTGAGATGCCCATTTGATAACGACGGCCCCCCTGCGCGGACTGCGGTAATCAGCACCGCGGTTGACTTCGCTAAGGTTCCCTGCTGCATTTAGAATAGCTGCGATGAATCGAAGATTGTGGCTCCAGAGTGCAGCCACGACAGCCGCAGGTTGGCTGCTGCGTCCATTTCCCGCGGCGGATCTGTTTTTTCCTCCCAAACCAGAATACTTCCCGCGCTACGTCGATGTTGCCAAGGAGGCTGGGCTGCTCGCAAGGACCGTTCTTGTGGGTCACGAGAGCAAGGATTTTCTGCTATCCACGACCGGAGGCGGAATCGCGCTTTTCGACTACGACAACGACGGTTGGCTTGACCTGTTTGTGGTCAACGGTTGGGGGTTAAAGGGTTTCCCCAAGGGGCAGGAGCCGACCAATCATCTTTATAAAAACAACCGCAACGGAGCTTTTACCGACGTAACCGAAAAAGCTGGACTGGTGCGCCACGGCTGGGGCCAGGGCGTATGCGTCGGCGATTACGACAATGACGGCAACCTCGACCTGTTCGTCACTTATTACGGCAAGAACGTGCTTTACCACAACAACGGCAACGGAACGTTTACGGACGTGACCCGCGAATCCGGCCTGATGCAACCGGAAGACCACTGGAATACCGGCGCGGCTTTTGTGGATTACAACCGCGACGGGCATCTCGACCTTTTCGTCAGCAATTACGTAGCGTATGAGCACGGTACGACCCTTTACGAGAACAATCCGGCTCTTGTGGGACAGCAGTCGCCCGTCCTCTACGGCGTCTCGGGACTCAAAGGCACGACCAACTTTCTCTATCGCAACAACGGCGACGGAACCTTCGCCGACGTTTCGAAGGCCTCTGGAATCAGCCACGCCGCAGCGACCTATGGTTTTACTCCTTGCGTGGGAGATTATGACAACGATGGATGGCCCGATATCTACATCGCCGACGACTCCACACCCAGCTTGCTTTTTATGAATAATCGCGATGGCACTTTCCGCGAGACCGGAATGCTGGCCGGTGTGGCTTACGATGCGAACGGCCACACTCAAGGCGGGATGGGCGCGGACTCCGCCGATTACGATGGCGACGGGCTGCTCGATATTGTCAAAACCAATTTCTCGGACGAGATCCCGAGCCTTTTTCACAACGAAGGCAAGGGCTTCTTCACCGACGTCACGGTTCCCGCCGGGCTGGGGGGTGAAACCACCTCGGTGAAATGGGGCACGTTGTTCTTCGACAGCGATGACGACGGGCGCCCGGACATTATGATTGTCAGCGGGTCCATCTATCCTCCAGGCAGCGGGCTGCAGCACCAACTCCCGAAGACTGAGAGCAAGCCCATTCTACTGCGCAACCTTGACGGCCACCGTTTTGTGAATATCTCGGACCGCTCGGGGCCAGCGTTCGCCGAGTCCCGGTGCGGCCGCGGCGCAGCGTGTGGCGATATCTTCAATACGGGACGCCTGGATCTGGTGATCAACAATCTGAACGATTATCCTTCGTTGCTGCGCAACCAGGCGCCACCGTCAAATTCCTGGCTGCTGGTGAAGCTGATCGGTACGAAAACCAACCGCGCTGCGATTGGCACGCGCGTGGTCGTGGAGGCGGAGGACCGGCTAGCGCAGGAAGTTCGCAGCGGCGGAAGTTTTTGCTCGCAAAGCGACCTCCGGCTGCATTTCGGGCTGGGCGCTGCAAAAGAAGCACGCCTGCGGATTCGCTGGCTAGGCGGTCCGGAAGAAACACTGGAGCACGTGCCGGCGAATCGGCTCGTGGTCGTCCAGGAAGGCAAAGGGATCATCTCCCAGGAATCGTTTTGAACGTGTGCTATCGCGCCACCGGTCGGTCTGTTGTGCTGAGTCTCATCGCGCTGGTAGTCTGCCTTCTCTGCGGCCGCAGCGCGGCTGCGCCTCAGGCGGTCGATGGACACGCAACCTTCGAGAAGGCGCTCGCAATGTTCCAGGCGGGGAACAGCGCGGAAGCGCTGGCGGTGATCGACGCTGCGCTCGGCGCAGGTCCGCAGGATCCCTCCCTCTACAACCTCAAGGGTCTTGCGGCCAGCGAACTCGGACGAGACCAGGAGGCAGAAGAGAGTTTTCGAACCGTGATCCGGCTCGCGCCGAACGCGGCCCTGGGATACAACAACCTGGGCGTGCTACAGGCCAAGCTGGGACACAATCAAGACGCAGCGGCCTCCTTCCGCAAAGCCCACGTGCGTGAGCCGGAGAATTTTACCTCGCTTTTGGGGCTGGGAGCGTCCCTTGCGGCTCTGCAAAAGTATGACGAGGCCGCGAGCTATCTGCAAAAGGCGTGGAAGGTTCGTCCCCGAGATTTTCAAACTGGATATGAATGGGCCCACGCTCTGCTGCAATCAAAACAGCCGGCCGCAGCTAAGAAGGTCTTGGACCAGATGTCTGCTCCTCAAGAACCTGAATCGGCAGTTAAGTACTACTCGTTGTCCGGCGTAGTGGCCGAGGGCGTAAATGAATTTGGACCGGCCGCGCGATTCTATCGGCAGGCCTTCCAGATCGATCCAGGCTCTTACGAGATTTATCTGGCGTTGGTGCGCGCGACCCTCTCTGCAGGCCTGTCTCCCGGCGGGGAAGACGTGCCGGCTCCGCCCGAGAATCTGTCAGCCACTCAGGATCTGGCACTCGGCCAGCTTTACGCATCACACGATGCTTATGAGCGAGCGATTCCGCCGTTTGAGAAGGCGTTGGAACTCGATCCCTCGGATGCGGCCGCTACCCTGAATCTCGCGCTGGCTTACAAAAACGTTGGCAAATCGCCGGCTGCAACCGACCTGCTGCGCCGCGCACTGGTCTCCCATCCGTCGGCGGAACTCTACAACGCACTAGGCAACCTGGAGGAAAACTCGGGCCAGTATATGGAGGCGGTCGAGAGCCTTCAGAGGGCCGTAGAGCTTGATCCAACCAACGAAGAGTATTACTTCGACCTGGGCATGGAGTATCTCTCCCACTTTACGTTTGGACCTGCCGCTGAGGTTTACCGCGTCGGCACGCAGAAATTTCCATCATCTTCGCGGCAGTATCTTGGGCTGGCTTTCAGCCACTATGCAGTACGTGAATATCGGCAGGCGGCAGATACCTTCACGACGGCGCTTGAAATCGATCCCGACTCCCCAGCCGTCTTCCAGGCATGGAATACCGTGCTCAGTTCTCTTGCACCGAACGATTGGCAATCTCTGCTGCCGCGTCTTGATCGCCTGGCGGCCGCACATCCGCAAAGCGCTGAGCTTGCATTTTGTTATGGCGCCGGGCTCTTTCGCTCAGAATTTGCCAAGGGCGAGAAAGCTGCTCTGGACCGTCCGCAAGCTTTGCTGGAGAGGGCGGTACGGGAGCAGCCGGATTTCCCCGCCGCCCACCTCGAACTTGGCGGTCTGTATGCGGCACGAAAACTCAATCAGAAGGCAGTTGAGGAATATCGTGAGGTTGTCCGCGAGGATCCCAAGTCTGACATCGCACATTACCGGCTGGGGCAACTCTATCGCGAGATGAACCAACTGGAGTTGGCCACGCAGGAACTGACTCGATACCAGGAATTGTCCCGAGTTCGCCAGGACGAACTGAAACGCAGCCGCGCCAACATCAAGCAGTTCATTATTCCTACTGCGAGTCCCACCCCGCCGGCCAAGCCCAGCAATTAGCGGCCGCGAGGCTTCGCTCAGGACGCTCGGGTTCGATTCTGCACGGCCACCGGACGACCTTCCCGATAGGACCGCTCCGCTGCCGCGGCCGCCGCCACCGACTGCCGGCCGTCGAATGCGTCGACCTTGGGGTCCTTGTCCGCGAGGATCGTTTGCACGAAGTCGTGCATTTCGTTGAGGTAGCCATCCTTGAAGCGCGCCAGGAAGTGTTCGACCACATCGGTTCTGGCGCCATGGGCCGTTAGCACCAGCTCGGCGGTGTGCTGCAGATACCCGGTGATAATCGTGCCTTTCGAACCGACGATCTCGGTACGGATGTCGTACCCGTATCCGGATTGCATGTAGTTCTCGACCGCGCCGAGCGTTCCCCGGGAAAACTTCAGGTTGAGAATGGCACTGTCGATATCGTTAAACTGTGCCATCTCCGGGTAGACAAGAACCCCGCCATAGGCGTGGATTTCAGCGATCTCGTCGTTCATCAGCCAGCGGCCCAGGTCGAACTCGTGGACCGTTGAATCCTGAAAAAACATTCCGTTGACGCCGCTGGCCATGTAACTGACCGGCGGAGGCGAGGGATCGCGGGCGAGCGACTTGAAAATTACGGGATCGCCGATCTCGCCGGCCTCGATTCGCTGCTTGGCTCGCACGTTGGGAGGGTCGTAGCGCCGCACGTGCCCGACCTGGACTCGCACTCCCGCGTTGCTTGTGTCGTCCAGCATCTGGTCAGCTTCTTCAACGGTGAGAGTGAACGGCTTCTCACAGAAAATGTCCTTGCCTGCCTGCGCGCACACCCGAATCGCAGAGCCATGGAACTTCGCGGGGGTCGCGATCACAACCGCCTGGATATCTTTGCGCTCGACCAGGGCTTCGACGGTATTGTAGAAGTGCTCGATTTCCAGTTCGGAGGCCACCTGTTGGGCGCGCTTCAAGTCGGTGTCAGCTACCGCGATCAATTTTGCTTCCGGGATCAGGCAGCGGATATTGCGGGCATGCTGCTTGCCCATGGTGCCAACCCCGATCACTCCGATACCCAACTTCCCCATAAGTGGTCCTTCGCAGCCTACTTGTATTTGATCTTTACTGAACCCCTCTTTTTTACGGCTTTATAGATTGCGTCGATGATGATGAGGTCGCGCAATCCCTGCTCTCCGTCCGGTTCCGGCTTGCGACCTTCCCGTATGCAGGAGGCAAAATCGTCCAACTCCAAGGCGAATTCATCAATGGGAGCGAAAGTCTCTTCGAACCATTGCCCGACAATTTTCCCGCTGAGCCGACGTTCTTCTTCGAAAGCAAAGGCTGGAGCCAGCTCAGCCCAACCCTTTTCGCCGTGGACGTGGATGAACGAAGAAAAAACTGCGCTGTAAGCTGCCGTTCCTTGCAGGATAAGACCGCTGGGAAAATCCAGGCGAAACGCGATCCCCTGTTCCACCTCTTTATACCGCTTCCGGTCGCGAACCCAGCTCACGGCCTCGGCTGCGACCGGATCCTCGCCCACCAGCCAGCGGCACGTATTGACGCAGTAGACGCCTAGATCGGTCAACGGCCCTCCGCCGCACAACTTCTTCGAGAACAGCCATGCTGGTGAATTGTCGCCAGACGGACGGAACTCCGCGAACAGCGTATGGATAATGTCGATCCGGCCCAGGTCGCCGCGCGAAATCATTTTCTTGAGCTTGAGAGTGCTGGGCTCGAAGTATTTGCGATAAGCCGTCATGAACTGGACTCCATTTCGACGGCACGTGTTCACCATGTTCCGGGCTTGGGCAACACTGGCGGCAAGAGGTTTTTCGCTGAGCACATGCTTGCCTGCCTTGGCCGCCCCTACCGCATATTTTTCGTGCTCTCCGGGTGGGGTTGCGATATAGACGGCCTCGACCTCAGGATCTTTCAGGCACGCGGCGTACTGGCGGTAGGTATAGGCCTGGCCGGCTTTGAAATCCTGCGCGAACTTCTCGGCCTTTGCTTTATCGCCGCTGACCACCGCGATGAGTTTGGCGTTCTCGCTGTGCGCGAACGCCGGCAGCACGGCAACCTGAGAAATGCTTCCCAGTCCGACCACGGCGTAGCCCACACGTTTCACTTGTGGCATCGAGGAGCCCTCTGTGTTGTGGCGCGCGGTTGTGGGCACTCAGCTTTCTCGGTCCGCGCGGCTGACGCCCTGATTCTTGATGGCGCGATGCTCGAGTCCCCGCAATTCTTCCAGGTTCTCGAGGACCTTGAACATGGCATCGACGATGCTGTCGACGTCTGCCTTGCCGCCGAGAAAGAGGTGATGCGAAAACCAGACCGCTTCATGGTAGGCCGCCCGCTCCGCAGCCGGACACTTGTACATGTTTCGCAGATCGAGCGGTTTGGGCCGACCCCAGCTCAACGCCGGAAAATCATTCGGATCGAGCGGGAACAAGGAACTGCAGTAGACGGGCTCGTAGAAAAGTCCGTCGCACGGAATCCCTTCCAGTTGCAAGGCAGCAACAAAGTTGGCGCGCGGAATATCTTTCACCTGTTCGGCAAAATACTTGAGCACATATCCGTAAGGGGCCGGGCGGGTGATGCGGGGTTCGGGCTTGAGCAGTCCGATGCCGCGAGTGTTCCGGACGCGCGACTCGAAATAATCCATGTTGGCCTGCCGTATCTTTCCTTGGTCGGGAAGACGATCGAGTTGCGGCCCCAGTACCGCCGCCTGGAATTCGCCCAGTCGGTAGTTGAACCCGATGATCCGCTTGTGAAATTGATCGGTGACGCTCCTCCGCCCGGCATTGATATAGCTTTGCACCCGCTCGAAGTACTCCAGATTGTTGGTGATAACCGCTCCGCCCTCGCCCGAGGTCATCAATTTGCTAGACTGAAAACTGAAAGCGCCCAGGTCTCCGGTGGAACCCGCGCCCTTACCGCGCCACATGCCTCCGTGGACATGAGCGCAGTCTTCAATGACTTTCAAGCCATGCTTGGCGGCGATTGCCATAATCGCATCGAGGTCGGCAAAGCGCATGCCCAGGTGAACGGGAAGAATCGCCCGAGTCTTGGGCGTGAGCAGACTCTCGATCTTAGTGGCGTCCATGCAGTAAGACTCGGGATCGACGTCGACGAAAACCGGTACGGCATTTACCAGCAGCACCGGTCCGACCGTTCCTTCCCAGGTATAAGCCGGAACCAGCACTTCATCGCCCGGACGGATATCGATGCCCTTGAGAGCTGCCTGAATGGCCACCGTGCCGGTGTTCACGCACTGGCCGTACTTGGCGGTGTGGTACGCGGCGAATTTCTTGCCCAGGGCATCGGCATGCTTGCCAGGAAATGGCTGCCCCCCCCAGTTGCGATTGGTGAGAACATCCTCCAACGCTTCGCGCTCTTTTTCGGTGTAAACGGGCCACGGATCAAAGGGTTTCTTTCGGATCGGTTCGCCACCGGTGATTGCCAGTTTTCCCATCGGATTGTTCTCCCTCGCAAGGTTGGAACGATTTGTCGTTTGGTCGAATGACAGCAGGGCACGCTAAATCAGGACCAAGGTGCGATCACGACTTTCATGGAATCCCCTGCGATCGATTTATGCACCGCGGCCTCTACGTCGCGAAGCGGAAAGCGGTGCGAAACAAATTTCCGCAGAGGATAGACGTTCATATAACGGGCCATCTGCCGCATGCTCGGGCCGTAACTGGCGGGTTCTTCGCCGCCCACGCCAAGGATGCGCACACTCTTGCCGCACAATTGGCGATGCGGGCTGATCGCAACCTCCCCTAGGTCGGAGAAATTGCCTGCCTCCACCAGCAGCCCTCCCAGCCTCAACATGTCGAGAGCTTCCGGCACCGCCTTGGGGACGCCTGCCGTCTCAACTACCATATCGGCGCCCCGGCCATGAGTCAGGCTGCGGACAAACTCGAGACGTTCGCTGACGCTACTGTCCCCCGCGTTGACAAGATGGTCGGCTCCCAGCTCCTTGGCGAACTGCAGGCGGTAATCGGAAAGGTCGACGGCAATAATGTTTCCCGCTCCCAACATACGGGCCTTCATAAGAAAGCACATGCCGAGCGCTCCCACGCCGAGAACGACCACGGTGTCGTCGAACAGGAAGGCCTCGGATGGAAAAACCGACATCTGTTTGGCGCGGTCTAGGCCGACGGTCACTGCCATGATCTCGGTGAGCACCGCAACTTCGGATGGCAGGTCGTCTGGAACACGTACCAGAAAACTTCCAGGAACAATATAGATGTACTGGGACCATCCGCCAAACAGATGTGGCGGGTCGGCGGCACACATGTTGTTGCCGTAATCGATCATGTTCTGGCAGAAGTAGTAGGGGAAATCGTGGCGGCAGTAGTAGCAGTTGCCGCAGGAAACGTTCGCGCCCACTACCACCCGATCGCCGATCTTGAGTGGAACACCTTCAAAGTCTGCGTACTCACCATTTCCGCCAATGGCTACAACCGTACCCACGTTCTCGTGACCCTGAATGATGGGGAAACGAATCTGCTTGCCCTCTCCGCTGCCGGCATATTGCGTGGTATAGCCTTGGTAGGTGTGCTTGTCGGTGCCGCAGATACCCGAAAGCTCCATCTTCACGACGACGCATCCCGGGCCAGGCTCGGGAAACGGATATTCCCGCAACTCGTACTTGCCGGGCGCTACCAGTGCAGCGGCGAGAACTTGACCAGACATGAGTGCATATCCTCTAGGGACGGCTTAAACCCAACTTAAGGGTAAAAAAATTCACGTCGGACTAAGCGCTTAGAAACAATATCGACGGGACTCCTAAGCTGTCAAGTCCCAGCGTTATCGCGATATAATCCCTTCCCACAGACGTCGCGTGGCGTGCAGAAAGGCAAAATTTGGGCCAATCCCACAAATTTCGAGCTCCTGGAACTCGAACACCGCTAGGAACAATGGAACGGCGTGAATTCCTGAGGGCCATGTTATATTCCGCCGGCGTGGTTCCCGAATGGCTTGTTGCCCAAAGCGCTCTGCTCCGCCGGAATGCCGGAACCAGCTTTGCTTTTCAGGTCCCCGCTCTGCGGGAACTGGTAACCGCCAACGCGGACTTCTTCGTACGGAATCACTTTCGGACGCCTCACATCGACGTCGACGCGTGGAATCTTGAAGTCAACGGTCTGGTGTCCACGCCGCTCAAGCTGGCGTACGACGACCTCGTGCTCATGCCATCGGTCCGTCTCACGATCACCATGGAGTGCGCCGGCAACGTCTCCGGCGGGGCCGGCGTAGGAAATGCGGTGTGGTCGGGAGTGCCGCTGGCGGAGGTGTTGAGGCAGGCTGGCCTCAAGTCAGGGGCTACGACGGTGGTGTTCCATGGTGCGGACTCTGGTGAAGGAGAAGGTCTGCCGCCAAACACCCACTATGCCCGGGCGATTCCCCTGGAGAAAGCAATGGAGGCCTCCACGCTACTGGCCTACGAAATGAATGGCTCGGACCTGCCTTCGGATCACGGTTTCCCGCTGCGGGCCCTTGTCGGGGGCTGGTACGGGATGGACTCTGTGAAGTGGCTGACTCGCATCGAGATCATGGATCGGCCTTTCCAGGGATACTTCCAGCAGAAGCACTACGTCGCTATCCGAGATAACGCCGAGCGACGAGTCATCACCCGCATGCTGGTGAATTCCAAGTTCTTGCGTCCTTCCGAAGGTGAGGAAATTGCCGCCAAGCCTTACCGGGTGGAAGGCGTCGCCTGGGCGGGCCAGCGTAAAATCGCCAAAGTTGAATTGCGGTTGGGACAGGGAGGAGGCTGGCAACCCGCCACGGTACCCGCCACCTCCGCGGCTATGACCTGGACTACCTGGAGCTTCGATTGGCGCATCCCTGCCCCCGGAAAGTACACGCTCGAGGTTCGAGCCACCGATGATGAGGGCCACGCCCAACCCGATGCTCGTGAATCCGATCGCCAGGACGCTTACGAATTCAATGCTCCGCACCGGATTACGGTCACGGTCCGGTCGTGACCGCGGATCGATACCGCGCGAATCCGTAACACGCGATCAAGAGCAGTGAATCCTTCCTGTATGCTTTTGTTCGAGGATTTTCAATGACGTGCAGATACTACCGTTGTCGGTCAGTTGCGATTCCCTCATCACGCGGGCCCGAGCACTACCGGGCGCCTCTTTGGTGCGCTCTGATACTTCTGGGGGCGCTGGCATTGGGAAAGCCGGCCACGGCCCAATCTTCAGATCTTGCTGATCTCTCATCTCAAGGACAGGCCGCCCTGCGCGATCAGCAATTCGACCGTGCCGCCAGGCTGTATGAGCAGATCGTCAAACTTAGTCCCCGCTCCGCAGAAGCTCATTCCAATCTTGGCCTGGCGCTCTACATGGCAGCCCAGTATCCGCGCGCGATTGGCGAGTTCCAGAAAGCACTGGAGTTCGATCCGCATCTTGATCACACCAAGGTCCTGCTGGCCCTGAGTTACTTCGATAGCGGTGAAGTGGCGCGGGCTACTCCGCTGCTCGAGAAGGCCTACCAGACACAGAAAGACGATCCGGTGGTGGCCGCGCATCTGGGTCTGGCATACATGCAGCAACAGAAAGACGACAAAGCTCTGGCCGTGCTCAGCCACTGGGTAGAGCTGGAACCGAATAGTCCGGACGCCTTATATTTCAAAGGGAAGGCCGCCGTCTATCTGGCGTCGGATTCGTTTTCGCAGTTGAGCAAAGCTGCGCCGGATTCGTACCGTATGTTTCAATTGAGAGCTGAAATGTTGCGGCAGCAAGGCCTGACGCCGGCCGCAATCAATGAGTACAAACAGGCGATTTCTCAGAAGCCCGACGTCGCCGGGCTCCACTTCGCCCTAGGCACACTCTACCGCGAAGCTGGACGGCTTGACGAAGCCCGCGCCGAGTTCAACGAGGAGCTCAAGATTTCGCCGAACGATGCCATGACCGATTTCTTCATCGGGGACATTGATTTGCAGCAGAATAATGTGCAAAGCGCGGAGCAATATCTCTCGCAGGCTCTGGCCGTCCAGCCTGGACTCGCAGACGCGCAGCTCGATATGGCCAAAACTTACCATCGCCAAGGCAAGATTGCGGAAGCGGTGAAATTGCTGCAGGCGGTGGTGCAATCTGATCCCGAACAGCAGGAAGCTTACTACCAGCTGTTCGGCCTCTATAAGGAGCAAGGCCAGACCGAGATGGCTCGGAAGGAGTTGTCCATTTTCGAAGAGCTGAAGCGCAAGACCGCCGACCGGGAGCAAAAGGTGATGAGGTTCGACAAATTAAACTGAACCCTCGCCGAGCGGTAGGAACTTTAGCTAACTTCAGTTTTTGCGTAATTCGAGTTCGAGGTCGAACTACATCTCGTAGGATTCGTGAAACCCGATCGAGTAAAAAGGCACAAACTCGTCTTCGCCGTTTGGCCTCATTTCAAACTTGAGCTTTTGCTCCGGTCTGGAGAATCTCGGCAACGAATCTGCGGCAAGACGCTTTTGCCGCCCTGCTGCACAACAAGCACCCGCAGCAAGCTTCGCAAACTCACGCCGGTTGCCCCGGTTGCCCGGCACGGCATGCCTCCTGCTCGCGACGTATGTTAACCTTAGCGGCGCCATTTTGCTATCACGGACCTGGTAACCGATGGTTGAGGTCCGTGGAATCGTATCAACGGTGGAACGAGCGGCCTCAGCTCGGGCACACTGGAAGGTTAAACATGATCTCCCTTAGAGGAAATCGAAATGCGTTCATTGCTTGACACGACCTTGCTGTGCGTACTGGCGTCTCTCCTGCTTGCGTCAAATAGTTATGCCGAAACAAAAACTCTCCAGATCTATTTTGTTGACGTGGAGGGTGGGCAGGCAACTTTGCTGGTTGCTCCTTCAGGCCAGTCCCTTCTCGTCGATACCGGCTGGCCGGGATTTAATAATCGTGATGCTGATCGCATCGCTGAGGCTGTCAAGAGCTCAGGTCTGACGCAAATCGATTATGTGCTCATCACTCACTATCACACCGACCATGTTGGAGGGATGCCGCAGCTTCTCAAGCAGGTCAGAGTCAGCACCTTCATCGACCATGGTCCAAATCTTGAGAATGACGAGTTGGCGCCGGAAGGCTATGCCGCTTACCTGAGCAGCTTGGGTTCCGTTAAGCATATCGTCGCGAAACCTGGGGATTGGATTCCGATCGAAGGCATCAAGGTTGAAGTGCTGGCCGCTGCCGGAGCTCGTATTTCCCAGCCAGTGCATGGCGGGGGACAGGCCAATCCTTATTGCGCTTCCGAGCCGAAATGGCCGGATGACCGTACGGAAAATGCAGCTTCCGTGGGCGTGCTGGTTACCTATGGTGATTTCCGGTTTGTCGATTTAGGCGATCTTACAAAGGACAAGGAACGGGGCTTGGTTTGTCCAAAGAATCTTATCGGAACAACCGATCTCTTCCTGGTCAGCCACCACGGAATGGGCTTGTCGAATTCGAAAGCTTTGGTGCATGCACTCCATCCTCGGGTGGCCATCATGGAGAATGGTGCGGCAAAGGGAGATGCTCCGGAGGCCTGGCAGACCGTGCGTGATTCTCCGGGTCTGAACGATTTGTGGCAACTGCACTACACGGCAGCGTCTGGAGCGGACCACAATGTGTCAAAGGACGCGATCGCAAACCTCGAAGGGGATTCAGACGGCCACTATCTCAAGGTCTCGGCACAATCCGACGGAATTTTCACCGTGCTCAATTCCCGCAATAAGCTAGAACGCACTTACAAGAAGTAGCGATAGTTTCATGCCATGCAAGAAAGTCTTGTCCCCATCCGGGATCAACTCTTTTCAGCCCGAGACAGGGCCCGAGTCTGCAGCCAGGCACAACTTCTAGTAGCGCTCGCCAGTCAAGGCGAATAACAGCAAAGCCGTTTCTCCTGCCGCATAACCGGAACCCGTTTCGTTCGGCAGGCTTATCAAGGGCCGACCTGAAGGCAGAGGCTTCAGTGCGATTACGACGCGGTCAATGCTTTTGCGTTTTACGGCTGCCGTAAACAGGTACGTGCGGTAGTCCTCATAGCTTTTGTTTCTGGTGTACTCGATTACTGCTGTGCTGAACAAGGCAACGGGATTCAGGAGAGTCGAGGAAGACAGCACATTCGCGCGTGTGATCTCCAGACCCCATCGCAGCGGGACCTCCTGCTTTGAACCATCTGCATAGTAGATGGTGTAACTCCCCATCTGCCCGCCGACCTCACCGCGCGTGGGGTAGCCGTCGGGTACGGTTACGTTTCCAAGGAAATGCAGGCGGTCAGCCTCTGCATGCACTGGGACTTCGACGCTCCTTCCCGTCAGCACCACTACCGGGCGGGTGTGGCCATCCAGTTGCGGCGTTTCAAAGAGCACAGGACCGACCCGCAGCGACGCCGCATCCCAGGTCCAGAAATCTCCGCCCGTTCTCCGCAAGTAGTCCCCGGAGTTCTCTTTCCAGAATCCGATGTTGGCCGCCTGCAGCGATTGCCAATCGCCCGTTTGCCTTGCGACCACCGACTGCAGCGGGATCGGCGTGTACGTGCTGCTAGCTCCGGCACTGAGCCGGGGCGAGGGTAGCAGGACGGGCTCACGACGAATACCCGGAGGCTCGCCGACGTCATAACGATAGAGTTCCGCAAGTCGGGAGAAGACATCATGGCGGATTTTACGATCTGAGGTAACCACGCCTTCCGCGAGAGTTGGTCCATCCATCGAGATGTCATCTCGCCCGTACTGCATCATATCGGACCACTCCCAGAAGTAAGTACCCGCGAGTCGACCCTGTTGTACGAGCGTGCCCAGGGCGCGTACCTGAAACTCCAACATTCTTGGAAGCTTCCCAACCGGACCACCCCACTCGGTGAAAACCATCGGCTTCGCATTCCCGAAGCCGTCGATGACCTCCGTGAAGTGACCTTCACTGTAAGTGTATGGATGGGCGCTATAGAAATCGAACTCGGCATCGTCGAACAACCGCTTCACGGATTCGGTGGTGTGATCCGAAGCGGACGGCCCTGGAGTTGAGATGAGAATGCCAGGCTCAAGAGCTTTGATTCTCTGCCGGGCTTCTTTCATTACCTCAAGCGTCGGTGTGCTCTCGTTCGCCAGGAGGATGGCCCAAAATGCAGGGTTGTTCCAATCCCGCTGTACGACGCGCTCCAGAATGTTGATTCCGGTCTGCAGGGTGGAGGCGGGGGCGTGCCGGAAATCGATCCACGTGAGTCCGGATTCCTGGGTGACGAGGAGGCCAAGACGCGCGGCAGCTTCAATCTCCCGCGGGGCGTGAGGGTAGTGGACGAGCCTCACCGAGTTCGCTCCCATGGCCTTGATCATGCGAAAGTCCTGTTCAATCTGTTCCGGCGTCAAGGTGTAGCCCTGATGCTCCCACAGACCGTGGCGCGCCACTCCTTTCAACACCAGAGGACGACCATTTAACAGAAACTTATTTTCCTGCACGACCAAGCTGCGGAAACCAGTTTCAGCGGAGAACGTGTCCTCTCCCGTCTGCGACTTGAGGGTCACTGCAAGGTCGTATAGCGTCGGGTCTTCCGGCGACCACAGATGAATCGAGTCGATTGTCCAGTGCAGCGATGCGACGGCTGTTCCCCGGTTCACCTTCGCATCTTGCTGCACGTGCACGACACGACTCTGCTGTTGCAGTAGATCGGATGTTATGCGGACATCCTGCGTCATGGTGCCGCGAACGAAAACATCGAGTGTGCAATCGGCGGTCTTGAAATCAGGCGAGAGACGATACGTCAATCTCGCATTTTCGATGTATGGATCGGTTCGAATTTCTGCGTAGGCGTTGTATATAATGCCACCCGAACTTTCCCATGCGGCTGCTGGACCAAGCCCCAGCGGAGCCTGCCAGTCGACCAGTTCCATTTCGATCTTGTTGGGACCGGGTTTCACCTCATTGGTGACGTCGAATACGTGCGTCGTATACGGAGCAAGGATTCCGATCTGATGGCCATTCACACGCAGAGTGCCATTGCCCGCGATACCTTCAAAACGCAAAAGCATTCGCTGCTCTGTCGCCAGTTGCGGGAAATCTGCGACGCGTACCAGAACTGCGGTGCCCACCGGCCGGTAGGAAGAAGGGACCAGAACATTGTCGTAGAGCTGGCCGGCAATCCAGCGCTCCCAGTATCCCGCGAGCGAGATACGCTGCTGCCCACTTGCAGCAGCGGGAAAAAACAACGCCGAAGCCACGAGGAAAACGGTTGAGCGGAGTATGCATGAGCGAGCCTGCAAAATCGAAACACGCACGGGCGGATCTCCTTTACCGGCTGTGTTCTGAAAAACGAATGGCGAACTGCCAACTATAGACCCAAACCAGGTTTCGCCAGTAGAGGGATCATTTTCGCGAAACCGATTTTGGAGGTCGGCGTACTATAAGGCCGAACCATTCAATCCAGTAAAGGGGCTTGAAATGTCTGGCAGGATGATTCGTTTTGCACTACTACTGGTGGCTCTAGTTCCAAAGATGTCTGCGGCTCAACTGAAACCATACCGCGTCCTATTTGTGATCTCCGACCAATGGAAAGACCCTCGCAGCTTTCTGGTAAGTGGAGGCGGAGAGTTTCAAACCATCGTCACGATGTTCAAGTCGTGGGGAATTCCATTCGACATTCTCCGGCTGGATCAAACCCAGATGGATCCCAATCACTTCCGCGACTTCTCCGGACACGCGCGGTACGGCGCGATCTTGTGGGACGTTCCCGACGAGAGCATTTCGGAAGGAGATCAGGCCATCGTGACCCACGCCGTACAAAAGTTGCATATATCCCTGATCGCGATCGGAGATCGCATCCGGCAACCGGTCATCCAGCAACTCCTAGGAATTCGCTACAAGAACGAACACATGAATAGCGCGCACCCGAGGCCGACTGCGCCTTCGTTTGTGCTGCGCGGTCTAGCGGCAGATCTTCACCAGCAGGGTCCCGACCTAATCTCCATGCGGCGAGTACAGGTCGAGGTGACCGGGGCCAAGATTCTGGCGGACGCGGATGGATCGCCCCAGGTCACCGAAAACGAAATCTCCGACGACACGCGCGCAATCTGGATCGGTGGCGATATCGACCAGATGCTTCTTTATCAGCCGCTGCGCACCGCCTTGCGTCGTGCAGTCACCGAGGCCATCGGCTACTCTCTGACCAAGTCCTGGAGCAAGACGATCGTCTTGACGATGGACGATATGGGGAACGCGCAAAATGCCTGGCTGGAGCACTGGCATTATCCGGCGCTTACAGCAGAGCAAATCCGCCACTCGCTGATCGAGCCCTTACAAGCCCATCACGCGGTGCTGTCTCTGAACATTGTGCCCGGCTTCGTAGACGACACCGAGCGAGGGATCGTTCCCACCTGGCAACAGCAGTTCACCGACAGTTTCGGAACCAAGCAGGATTACGTATCGACGAAGCAAGGTCTTGACGAAGGCATCGCTCGGGGCGTGCTCGAAATCGAGAGCCATGGCTGGACCCATATGCAGCCCGACTTAACCTCGCCTCCCGGTCCCTGGTGGGGATCGCCGCTCATGGACGAGCGTGCTGAAGTCGGCTGGTATCGTGAATTTTATGACGTGCGGCGAGGACGCGAAATCACGGCAGCAGAGCAGAAGTTCCATATGCAGCAGTCTGCTGATTGGATACAGGCAGAATTCGGCGAGTTCCCTCTCGAGTTCTCCACCGGCGGAAATGGGGTCTCTCGCAGTCCGGACAACAATACCTGGCGACTCGCCGCCGAAGCGGGATACGGCTACTACGGTGGCTATCTGGGGAAAGACTTGGCGGTAGAGGGCCGCGCCGACTCCAACGCCGACTTTGGAGGCAGTGACGATGTTCCTCTGTTGCTGCCAGCTCCTCCCGACGGTCATGACCGCGGAATTGCCCACGATCCCGAGGGATTCGCCAAAGTGTTCGATCGCTATCCGGGATACGTATTCACTGGCTTGGATGAATATATCGGATACCAACACGCCGACATACGCACGCCTACGAGCAGCCCGCTCAAGGAACCGATGCTCACCGTTGTCTACGACCCTCACTACGGCCGGGCCCTGATCTCTAAACCATCAAGTTGGAATTTCCAGGTTGCCGACTGGTTACGCCCAGGTTTGGAGTCTTCGCAGATATGGGTGGACGGAAAGAACCTTGGGTCCGTGAAGGACGAAACCACGGTCATCGATTTCCAGGCGGGCGGCCAAACGCACACCTTGGAACTACGCCGACGCAAATGAACTCGAACTGCGGGGCGTTGGCCTCTGCCGTGAGCGAATTACGGAACGAACTTGGTTCTCCATGGCCAGTTTCGGCAGGTGCGAGGCGGAAGCAAATGAGCCTAAGAATCTTCTTTGGAGTCAGCATATGAACGTGGGAAGAATCCATCGACTGGGCCAGATCGGGGTACTGATAATCATTTCTATCCGGGCTGTCGCCGTTCCCATTTCTCCAGGCACCACCGAACTCAGGAACGGTTGGCGTCTCGCCTCCGCCTGGAACGTAGTGCAAGACGGAGGCCTGATTTCCGAATCCTCCTACGATGCCTCGAGGTGGTACGAGATCCATGCCATGCCGGCGACAGTACTGGAAATCCTGCAGGAAGATGGCGTTTATCCCAATCTCTACTTCGGCAAGAACCTTACTGAGACAGTTCCCCGGGATCTGTTTCGACAGGATTGGTGGTACCGCACCGTGTTCACGGTTCCCCCTACCCACAGCGCGCACTGGCTGGTATTCAAAGGCATCAATTACAGAGCGGAGATCTGGCTGAATGGAGAACGACTCGCCAACAACCGGGAAGTCGCAGGCATGTACAGCGCATTCGAGTTCAATGTGACCGGGAAAGTGAAACCTGGAGCCGAAAACGTCCTGGCGGTTAAGGTCACGCCGGAACAGTCTCTCGAAGATATCGACGGAGTAGAACTCGCGGATAGTTGGTTCGACTGGATCAACTCCAAGTATCTCGGCATCCGCCTACCAGATCAGCAGATTGGCATCTCTTACGTACCCGATCGAAACGCCGGCATTTGGAAACAGGTATACCTGCGCAACACAGATGAAGTGGAAATTCGCAATCCCTATGTCCAATCCGATCTCCCGCTCCCCAGCACGCGTTCAGCCGCACTGACGGTCTATTGTGACTTACAAAACGGCAGCGGATCGCGCATCGAAGGTACGCTCTCGGGGGAGATTCTCCGCGAAGGCAAGATTCCGGTTCGAATCGAGCAGCGCGTCACCCTGGCTCCCGGCGAGACTCGTGAAGTCGTATTCGCGCCCGAAAATTTTCAGCAACTGACGATAGCGAACCCGGATTTGTGGTGGCCTTATCAATGGGGGCCTGCCAACCTGTACAGCTTGAAATTGCAATTCAGCATTGAGGATCGAACCTCTGATTCCGCCCAGATCAAGTTTGGGATTCGTAAGATTACACAACACCGTGACTCCGATCAGCGTTTCCCGGCACTCGGCGGAGGCGGCAACTTCTACCTCAAAATCAATGGCATCGATTTCCTGGTGCGGGGTGCCGACTACGCTCCCGACTTGCTCTACCGATATAGCGAGGCCCGGGAAACGTCCGTCCTCCGATATGTCAAAGATATGGGCCTCAACCTGCTGCGTTGGGAGTCGAAGATTTCCAGTGAACACATCCTCGATCTGGCCGACGAAGAAGGGATCCCCGTGATGATGGGATGGATGTGCTGCAATCAGTGGGAGAAATGGAACCAGTGGGACGCTGAAGACCATCGCGTCGCCCGCGCCAGCCTGCGTTCGCAGATTCACAACTTGAGGCCTCACGCCTCGGTGGTTATGTGGGCAAATGGCAGCGACGGCCTTGCTCCGGTCGAAGTCAGGAATGACTATCGTCGCATTTTGTCGGAGTTACATTGGGAAGACGCAGTCGTCGACACCGTTTCGAGCTTCAATAAGGATTCCAACGGGAACATCGTCTGGGACGGCATCCGGATGCAAGGGCCTTACAGTTGGCGGCCACCCTCCTACTGGTTCGACAAACGCTACCAAGGCTCGAGTGGCGCCTGCGCTGAGCAAGGCGACAATGAAAGCATCCCGCCTTATGAGAGCCTGAGGAAATTCATTCCCGCAGATAAGCTTTGGCCCATGAACAACTGGTGGTTCTACCACGCCGGCTCAACGGAAAGAAACAACACGTTGGCCAATGCCGCATTGGTGATTGAGAAGCGCTACGGACCTTCCAAGAACGCAGCTGAGTTCGCAGAAAAAGCGCAAATCGCACACTATGAAAACACCCGGGCTCAATTCGAGGCATTCGCTGCGAATGGCTGGGACGACCACAAGATGACCATGTACTGGATGCTGAACAGCCCCTGGCCTTCGTTCTTTGGGCACATCATTGACTATTATTTGAAACCCGGAGGCGCATACTACGGCGCAAAAAAAGGGCTCAGACCGGTCAACATCGTTTATGACTACTACGCCGAGGGAGATCGAACCAAGGCAAGAATCTTTGTGGTGAACCAAACCCTCACTCCTCTTTCCGGGCTGCAGGCTTCGGTCGCGTTGCTCGACCTGGACGGTGTGGTGAAATTTTCGAGCCAAGCAGAGCAGGTGGCCGTGCGCCCGACTTCTTCGGTTGCCGTGCTGGCGGTGCCGCGGGTCAAGGGCCTGCCGCCCGTATTTTTTGTCCGTTGCCAACTACGGGAGCGAGACGGGCGACTGTTGGCCGAGAACGTCTATTGGCAAGCCGGCACCGACGATGAGTTAGTTCCTCCCGACAAAGAAAACGCCTTCGATTCTTCTCAGCTGACCTGGGCCGATCTCAGCCCGCTGAACCACATGAAAGCGGCAAGAACCTCCGCCACTGCCGAGGGACAGGAAGCGGAGGGGTGGTCGACGGTGACCGTGAAACTGCGGAATGAATCGAATGTGCCGGCATTTTTTGTCAGGGCTGAAATTGTCAACAGCACCGACGGGAATGAAATCCTGCCGATAACGTGGACGGATAACTATGTCACCCTGTTCGGCGGCGAATCAATCACCTTGCAGGCTCACTATCGTGTCGCAGACTCGGATGGCATGCAGCCACTCGTCCGAGTGGAGGGACACAACCTGCCGATGAGGACCGAAAAGCTTCCTCCGACATCCACCCCAAACGCCAATCGACCCTGACCACCGACATCGCCGGCACAGCCGAACGCCAGCCAGCTCGTGCGACAGGCTTCGAATTTGACCGATAGGGGTAGAATAGCTTTTTCCCGCTTCTCGGAATGTCTACGAGAGTCCCTATGAAAAGAGCAACCAAAAGCCGAAAGAGCCACTACGACAAGAACTTTATCGCTGTGGCGCAAAAAGTTTTTGCCGTGCTGGAAGCACTGAGTCAGCAGCCCAAGTCGGGTGTTCCGCTGGAAGAAATTACGCAAATTAGTGGACTTCCGAAGACAACCGTTTTTCGGCTGCTGTACTCCATGCACAAGCTTGGCTTCGCAGAACAGGATCCTGACACAGGCCTCTACTCGCTTTCGGGGAAGTTCTTCGAATTGGGAACCAATGCCCTGCCCTACCAGCGGCTAACCGTGCTGGCCAGGCCTCTCATGCAAACCCTGCTGCTGAGCTTTGGAGAGTCCGTCAATGTGGCGGTGCCGAAGCTCGGAGGAGCCATCTACATTGCGGTGGCGGAGAGCCCCAAACCGCATCGGGTCGCTGCATCGATCGGGGGATTCTCTTTTCTCCACTCCACCTCGGTGGGGAAATGTATTGCTGCTTATCTTCCCGCCGAAGAAATGGAGAAGCAACTCAGCCGACATGGAATGCCTCCTCTGACTCC
>Ga0209006_10000473_pt1 | contig 38393 bp, 35 predicted proteins | sample JacPin_JW_Ref_O2_FD_188567 | JGI IMG/M metagenome (GOLD analysis project Ga0209006, IMG submission 188567) | Forest soil microbial communities from Algoma, Ontario, Canada - Jack Pine, Ontario site 1_JW_Ref_O2 (SPAdes) (version 2) | ecosystem: Environmental > Terrestrial > Soil > Boreal... | reverse complement strand
TTCCGAGATCGAGGAGTCACCGAGGATCGGGCGCTCGGCGATCAGCTCGCCGTTCTCAGCGCGCACGCTGGTGACCTCCATGACCACGCCGGCGCCGAGGCGTGCGGCGAGGCCAGCGCCGATCTCGAAGCCGAGCAGACCGCCGCCGAACAGCGCGTACTTGTAGTCGCCGCCGGTGATCGCCGCGGCCATCGCGTCGACGAGCGGCTGTGCGAGGCCCTCGGGCCCCTCGGCGACGAGCACCTTCTTGGCGCCGTATTTGCCGAGCGATGCGGCCAGGTCCTGCGGGACGTTCTCGCCGAGCAGGATCGCATGGGCCTCCCCACCGATCTCGGCGGCGAGCTTGGCGCCCTCGGAGACAGCGCCAAGCGAGTTCTTGTTGATCGCGCCGTCGTAGTGCAGCGCGTAAACGAGAATGTTTGCCATTTAGATCAGCTTCCTCTCGTCGAGCCAGGCAACGATTTTTTCGACGGTCTCGCCGGTGTCCTCGTCCTCGATGATCTGTCCGGCTGACTTCGCCGGCGGCGCCTTCGCGGCGGTCCACTGCGCGGCTGAGTTATCGCCGCCCACCTTGGAGGCGTCGATCTGCACATCAGCGGCGGTGACGGTGTCGAGCGGCTTCTTCTTGGCGCCCATGATCGCCTTCAGCGACGGGTAGCGGGGCTCGTTGATCGCGTCACCGACGGAGATCACCGCGGGAAGCGTGATCTGCACGGTGTCGTAGCCGTACTCGGCCTGGCGCTCGCAGCGCAGAGCCTCGGACTCGATGTCCATCTTGATCACCTGCGTCAACGAGGGCATGCCCAGGTGCTCGGCCACGACTGCGCCGATCGTGTAGCACTCGCCGTCATCTGACTGCTGGCCCAGCAGCACCAGGTCAGGGCTCTCGCGCTGCAGTGTCTTGGCCAGCGCGTAGCCGGTCGCAGCGACGTCGGAGCCGGCGACCACCGGGTCGCTCAGATGGACCGAACGGTCTGCTCCGAGCGATACGGCCTTGTGCAGCGCGCGAACCGCGCTGTCGGGGCCCATCGTCACGGCCACGATCTCCTCGACGGGAACCGCGCCGCCCTCCTTGATCTGCATCGCAGCCTCGATGGCGTGCGTGTCATACGGATTGAGGTTCTTCTCGCCGCTGCGGTCCATACGCCCCGTCGAGGGATCGATTCTCTTCTCGACGGCGGCGTCCGGGACCTCCTTCACCAGGACGCATATCTTCATTCTCAGGCAACTCCTTGGGGTCTATGTGGACCTAATCCTACTGCCTCGCGCGGTTGACTGACGAGTCAATCGGTTCTTACGGTGCGTGCCTTCGGGCTGACGGCCAAGCCGTGCCAGGCCGAGTCCGCCTCCTTCCAACTCCGCCTCAGCGGCTCACCACTGCGCCGCGGATGAAGTCGACGATCGCCTGTGTGGGCGCCCCCGGAGTGAACACCTCGGCGACGCCGAGGCTCTTGAGCTCGGGGATGTCTTCGGCGGGGATCGTGCCACCGACGACGATCACGACGTCGTCAATGCCCTGCTCGCGCAGCAGCACGACGATCCGTGGGACGAGTGTCATATGTGCACCGGAGAGGATCGACAGCCCGACGGCGTCGGCGTCCTCCTGGATGACCGTCTCGACGATCTGTTCGGGCGTCTGGTGCAGCCCGGTGTAGATGACCTCCATGCCGGCATCGCGCAGCGCGCGCGCGATGATCTTCGCGCCGCGGTCGTGGCCGTCGAGTCCGGGCTTGGCGACGACGACGCGGATCTTGCTCTGTGTGGTTGGGGCGGCTTGGGGCATCTCGATTGAAGTGTCTGACGGCTTGAGTGGCGCGTGCTGCGCGATCGCTAGCGGCGTGCGTGCCGGAGGCGATTGGAGCCGGGCCGGCGACGGGCCGCGGCGGATTGTACGGCGCGAGCGCGTGCGGGCGCGGCGCGAGTGCCTCGGGGACGCTCCTGCCCTCCACGTTCGAGCACTGCGCGCCCGAGCGAGGCGAGTGCGGTACCCGCGCCCAGCGCCGCGAGAAGCTTCAGCCGCCTGCCGAGGCGATCGAGCTCGATCATCTCCCAGCCTTCCTCGAGCGCGATCCGCCTCAGCGGCGGGTCGGGGTTGACGACGACAGCGTGGCGCACGGCCCTCAGCATCGGCAGGTCGGACTCCGAGTCCGAGTAGGCGTAGGAGGCAGCGAGGTCGATCGACTCGCGCGCGGCCACCTCTCGCATCGAGAGCACCTTGCCCTCGCGATAGTTGAACGGGCCGGCGGGCCTACCCGTGTAGCGCCCGTCGACGATCTCAGAGCGCGAGCCGAGGCCGCCGTCGAAGTACAGGACCGTGGCGAGCAGATCTGCCATCTCCTGCGAGGCGGCGGTGAGGATGTAGATGGGGACGCCTGCGTCCTGATGGGCGTAGGCGCGCTCCAGCATCTGCGGATAGAGGCGAGGCAGCACCCCCGCGAGCACACGCGGGGTCAGGCGCTCGAGGTCTCGCACACGCACGCCGGCGATCATCTCCCCCACCCGCTTGCGCACGTCGTCAGCGCGGTCGTCGGTCGAGCCACGCAGTCGAAAGCGCAGGTTCTCGTAGACGTCGCGCACGAGGCGCCCTCGCGAGATCATCCCCGTCTCGTACGCCGCGCGGGCGAAGAAGATCCCCGAGGAGCCTGCCATCAGGGTCTTGTCGAGATCGAAGAACGCGGCGCCGCGCGGCTGACCGTTCGGCGATCCGTCGAACACCGCTAGCTGAGACGGTCGTGAGTCGAGCCAGACACGACCGGGCCGGCGCCGCAGGACGCAGCGAGCGTGGCGTGCTTCGCACGCGAGCGAGCGAGGACGCCGTATGGCGAAGTGCTCACGGCCGTCTCAGACCTTGAGGATAAGTGCGTCGCCCTGCCCTCCGCCGGAGCAGATCGCGGCGCAACCGTAACCGCCGCCACGTCGGCGCAGCTCGTGGACGAGGGCGCCGAGGATGCGCGCGCCGGAGGCGCCGATCGGGTGACCGAGCGCCACGGCGCCGCCGTTCACGTTGACCCGATCCTCGTCGATACCAAGCATGCGGATGGAGTTGAGCGTGACGGATGCGAACGCCTCGTTGATCTCCCACAGGTCGATGTCGCCGGGCTGCAGGCCTGCCTTCTCGAGCGCCTTCTTGGCAGCACTTGCGGGAGTCGTAGCGAGGTAGGCGAAGTCGTTGGCGCTCTGGGCGTGGGCGACGATCTCGGCGAGCGCCTCCTTGCCGTTGTCCTGCGCCCACTCCTCGGAGGCGAGCACGAGCGCGCCGCCACCGTCGTTGACACCGGGCGAGTTGCCTGCCGTGTGCGAGCCCTCCTTGCCGACCAGCCCGGGCAGCGCCGCGAGCTTCTCCAGCGAGGTGTCGCGCCGCGGACCCTCGTCGATCTCCACCAGTGTGGGGTGGGCGGGATCCTTTCGATTCTTGATCGTGACGGAGACGATCTCCTCGGACATGCGCCCCTCGTCGGTCGCCTTCAGCGCAAGCTCGTGTGAGCGCAGCGCCCACCGGTCCATGTCGGCGCGCGTGATCTCGAGCTGGTCGCCCACCTCGGTGGCCTCGACGAACATCTGCTTGCCGGAGAACGGGTTGGTGAGCCCATCGTGGACCATCGCGTCAAGCATCGTGGCATCGCCCATGCGGTAGCCGAAGCGTGCCTGGGGCAGCAGGTAGGGAGCCTTCGACATCGACTCCATGCCGCCGCCGACACCGACGCTCATGTCGCCGGCGCGGATCGCCTGGTCGATGATCGCCGACGCGCGCAGCCCCGACGCACAGACCTTGTTGATCGTCTCGGAGGAAATCTCCTTGGGAACGCCGGCCTTGATCTGCGCCTGGCGCGAGGGGATCTGTCCTTGCCCAGCCTGCAGAACCTGACCCATGACAACGTGCTCGACCTGCTCAGGCTCGACTCCGGCGCGCTCGAGCGCCGCGGCGATCGCCAGCCCACCGAGCTCAGTGGCGTCCAGCGTGGAAAGGCTTCCGCCCATCTTGCCGATGGGGGTGCGCGCGCTGCCGAGGATCACTGTCTTGGGCATGAAGGCGGGTCTTCTCCTGTAGGTCGCTGGGTGGGACGGGAGAGCGAGAATGGTAGTGGACAGCTCAACCGATACCGGCCGGCCGATGCGCGCCGGGGCCGCGTACGCCACAGCCACGGATGGCCGCTCGCCGCCCACCGACGGATCGCCCACAACCCGGATATCGTGCCCGCGCATGCAGATATCCGCGATTACCCAGCCAGCCCGAACAGTTGAAGCCGACACGGTCGCAGTGGGGATCTTCGAGGGAGAGGGACCTCCCATGCAAGCGCCCGCGGAGGTCCAGGCGCTGCTGTCCTCCGGCGAGGCGCGCGCGTCCTTCAAGTCGCTGGCTCTGACTCACGCGGACGGCAGGCGCTGGCTGGTTGTGGGGCTGGGCGCCCGAGGTGCGTTCGACGCCGAGCGCGCCCGCGTGGCAGCTGCGGCGGTGAGCACCCGCGCGAGAGAGATCTCCGCACGCACGCTCTGCTGGGAGCTCCCCCAGGGTACGCGGGAGACCTCGGCTGAGGCGATCGCGGCGGCCCTCGTCGAGGGGACTGTGCTGAGCGACTACCGCTACGAGCAGTACAAGTCGGACGCTGCAAACGGGGGCTCCGACGAGGATCGCGCGCCGAAGCACCTGGGCTCCCTGATCCTGGCCACGCCGCAGGACGATACGGGCGAGATAGAGCGCGCCGTGTCTGGGGCGGCTGTCGTCGCCGCGGCCGTGAATCGCGCGCGTGACCTGCAGAACCGCCCCGGCAACGACCTCACTCCGACTGCTCTCGGTGAGTATGCGAAGGCCCTCGAGAGCGAGCTGCCGGGTCTGTCGGTCCACGTGGAGGGTCGTGAGGGGATCCTCGCCCGTGGCATGGGCGCGTTCGCGTGCGTCGCGCAGGGCTCCTACCAGGAGCCGGCGCTGATTACGATTCGGTATGAAGGCCCGTCCGCCCCGCAGGACCGCGCACCCGTGGGACCGACGCTGGGCCTGGTGGGCAAGGCGGTTACGTTCGACAGCGGCGGCATCTCGCTGAAGCCGGGGGCGAAGATGGCGGAGATGAAGTTCGACATGTCCGGCGGCGCAGCGGTGATCGAGGCTGTGTCGGCGATCGCACGACTGCGGCTGCCGTTGAAGCTGGTCGCCGTGGTGGGCGCGACGGAGAACATGCCGAGCGGGCGCTCGGTCAAGCCCGGGGACATCGTGACGGCCTCCAACGGCAAGACGATCGAGGTCAACAACACAGACGCCGAGGGCCGCCTAGTGCTCGCCGACTGCCTCTGCCACGCCCGCGCCGAAGGCGCCGAGCGACTCGTCGACCTGGCAACGCTCACGGGCTCGGTGCTCGTCGCACTGGGCTCCACCTACGCGGGTCTGATCAGCAACGACGACGAGCTGGCCGAGCGGGTCTCGGCGGCAGGCGAGCGCAGCGGCGAGATCGTCTGGCGCCTGCCCATGCACGAGGAGTACGACGAGCTCGTGAAGGGCACCTACGCGGACCTCGACAACGCCCCGGAAGGCCGCAAGGCTGGAACGATCACGGGCGCGACGTTCCTGTCGCACTTTGCCGGCGAGACGCCGTGGGCGCACCTGGACATCGCCGCCAGCGCGTGGGACCTGGGGCGCGCTTACGTGGGCAACGGTGCGTCTGGTTACGCGGTGCGGCTGCTGGTTGAGCTCGCCCGCTCCTACTGCGCGTAAAGCCAGGCTCTCAGGAGAAGAGCCCGCGCTTGCGGGCAAACGGCGCGTGGAGGTCGCTATCGGAGAACGGCCCCGTGCTCGTGTCCAGGCCGACGGCGCTGCGGTACACGAAGACTCGAAAGACCTGATCCATGGCCGTCTGGGCTGCGATCGCGGCGAACAGGCCACCGCCTCCGAGGACGGTGAGCAGCACGCCGGTCGCGCCTGCGCTCTGAACGCCGGCGATCAGCAGCACGACGAAGGGGATGTAGATGAAGACGCTCGCGACTCCGATCCCGACGATCCCGCCGACCTGCGTGCCCCATCTCTGCCTGAAGATCCGCGAGGAGCGCCGCAGGACATCGACCGGTCCGAGATCCTCGTAGGCGAGGACGGGCACGGCGAACATTGTCGCAAGCGTCCACGAGAGATCGACGATCGCGACGATGATCTTGGCGCCCAGCGGCACGTAGCGCTCGATCACGCGCAGCGCCGCGCCAACGGTGCAGACCATCAGCGTCCAGGCGGCGATGATCCCGATCCGCTCACGCGCCGCCTTCCAGCCGTCCCCGGCTGTCATCGGCCGGCCTTCCAGGCGACCGGCCAGCACCGCCGCGAGCGCGACCCCGCAATAGAGGGATACGAACGTGATCGGATAGGCGGCGAGCAGGCTCGCGAAGAAGATCACGCTGCTCGCGTTGTGCGTGCTCGCGCCGTGCCCGACGGAGAGAGCGAAGGAAAGTCCGCCGAGCAGAAGCGTGAGAGTCATGGCCACAGCCGGGAAAACCAGCAGCTCGGGGTCTTGGCGCAGCACGCTGAAGCTCGCCCGCAACAGGCGGGACGTCCTGCGGCCACGCGGTTCGCCCAGAGCGGTGCTGGAGGCGAACGGCTCGAGCGTCTGGACCTCCCCGGGCGTCTGTGCCGCGGCCGCGGATGACTCCTGGGACTCGAGCTCGTCCTGCGCGACCGTGAGGCCGCGCATACGTGCGCAGCTCGGGCAGAAGGTCTGGCCGTGCTCGAGGGCCCAGCCGGCGGCCTGCAGCCCGCGCGACATGGCTGTCTCCTCGACGGAGACCTTGTTGTCACAGCCGTAGCAGTGGATCCCTACGAGACTCACGCGCGCCCCATCGGCGCTCCCGCCGCCTGAGCTTGAGAGTCCAGCTGCCAAAATCGGCGAAGAGCTACAGCCGCGAGACGACCGCGGCCCAGGCCTGACCGCGTGGATCGATATGGGCGCGGTGACGGCCGGCCGCGCCCGCGATCTCCACGAGCTCGATCTCGCTGCCGGCGGCACGCGCCGCGCGCTCGTAGCTGCGGGCGAGCTCTACGGATACCGTCGCGTCGAGCGTCCCGTGTACGAGCAGCGCCGGCATGCTCAGCGGCAGCAACCGCATGGGATCGCCCGCCGCGTAACGCTCGGGCAGGTCCTCGGGCGAGCCGCCCATCAGATCGCGGACCGCGCCGCCGTGCCAACGCCGGTAGGCGCCGGCGAGGTCACAGACGCCCGCCTGCGCGATCACGCGCGCGACTCGCACCGGCGATGCGCCCTCGAGCTTTCCCGGAGCACCGTCGGGAAGCCGGTCGCGTGCGGCGGCCCACAGCGCAAGGTGGCCCCCGGCGGAGTGCCCGATCACCGTGACGCCGTCCAGATCCAGCGGCGCGCCCAGATGCGGCAGATAGTCGATCGCGGCGGCCACATCGGCGAACGTGACCGGCCAGCCACCGCCACCGCCGACGCGGCGATACTCGATGTTCCACACGGCCCAGCCACGCCTGAGGAGATCGCCGGCGAGGCCGCGCATGACGATGCGCCCGTAGCGGTCGGTCCACGAGCCGCCGTGGATGAGGACGACCAGCCGGTGCGGCCCGGACCCGCTCGGCAGGTACAGATCGGCGCGCTGGGAAGCCGCCGGGCCGTAGCCGTGGGTGCGACCCCGCTTGAGCAGGTCAAGGATCAGGCGGGCACGGTCCACGTCGCGCGAATCGTGACAGACGGGCCACCGGCGTTTCCGACTTCTGGCCGCCGTCGCGACCGCCACGTACGATCACGACATGCCCACGGACACCGCGCGACTGCTGATCTCGTGTCCCGACGGCCCGGGGATCGTGGCGGCGGTGTCCATGTTCCTCTTCGAGCAGGGAGCGAACATCGTCAGCTCCGACCAGCACTCCACGCATCCCGAGCAAGGCACGTTCTTCATGCGCTCGGCCTTCTACCTGCCGTCTGTCGAGGAGGACCGCGCTGCGTTCGAGACGGCATTCGGGGCGCTCGCCGAGCGGTTTGGCATGCAGTGGCGAATTGCCTACGCCAGCGACCGCCGACGGGTGGCGCTGATGGCCTCGCGCGAGGACCACTGCCTCTTGGATCTGCTCTGGCGCAGCCGTCGCGGCGAGCTCGACATGGATGTCCTGTGTGTGATCTCAAACCACGAGCAGCTGCGCGAGGAGGTACGGGCGCTGGGTGTGCCGTTCGTGCACATCCCGGTCAGCAGGGAGACGAAGGCCGCGGCCGAGCAGGCGGTGCTCGACGAGTTGGGCGGCCGCGCCGAGCTACTGGTGCTCGCGCGGTACATGCAGATCCTCTCGGCCGACTTCCTCGCGCGGGTGGGTTGCCGCGTGCTCAACATCCACCACTCGTTCCTACCGGCGTTCGCCGGCGCGGAGCCCTACCGCCACGCCTACGAGCGAGGCGTCAAGCTGATCGGCGCGACGGCCCACTACGTCACCGAGACGCTGGACGAGGGCCCGATCATCGAGCAGGACGTGCAGCGTGTCGGGCACCGCTACACCGTCGAAGACCTTCAGCGCGTGGGGCGCGACCTGGAGCGGGTGGTGCTGGCGCGCGCGGTGCGCAACGAGCTGGACGATCGGGTGCTCGTGCACGAGGGCCGCACGATCGTCTTTTGAAGCCGGCGACCACCAGCGGACAGGCGGAGTCTGGGAGGATGCCCGGCATGGACTTCGACCTCTCCCCCGACCACGAGCTGATCAGGCGCACGGTCAGGGAATTCGCGGAGGGCGAGGTGGCGCCGGTGGCGGAGGAGCTCGACCGGACCAAGTCCTTCCCGTATGAGATCGTCGCGCAGCTCGGCGCGCTGAACCTGATGGGGATCCCGTTCCCGGAGGAGTACGGGGGCGGCGGCGGCGACACGCTGGCGTACGCGCTGGCGGTGGAGGAGCTCACGCGCGTGGACTCCTCGGTGGCGATCACGCTGTGTGCGCACACCTCGCTGGGCACCCAGCCGATCTACGTGTTCGGCTCGGAGGAGCAGAAGCTCGAGTGGATGCCGAAGCTCTGCTCCGGCGAGCGTCTGGGCGCGTTCGGGCTGACCGAGCCGGAGGCGGGCTCGGATGCCGGCAACACCCGCACGCGCGCAACCCTCGAGGAAGGCACATGGGTGATCAACGGCGCGAAGCAGTTCATCACGAATGCCGGCACTGACATCTCGGGGATGGTGTGCATCACGGCGGTCACCGGCGAGAGCACCGTTGAGGGCGATGGGAACCCCGCCCGCCTCAAGGAGATCTCCAACATCATTGTGCCGAGCGGCACCCCCGGCTACGAGCCGGGCGAGCCCTACCGCAAGATGGGCTGGAACGCCTCGGACACGCGCCCGCTGAGCTTCAGCGACTGCCGTGTGCCGGAGGAGAGCCTGCTCGGACCGCGCGGCGCGGGCTTCAAGCAGTTCCTGCACATCCTCGACATCGGGCGCATCGGCGTGGCGGCGATGGGCGTCGGCCTCGCGCAGGGAGCGCTCGACGAGGCGCTGAAGTACGCAAAGGAGCGCCGGGCGTTCGGCAAACCGATCTCCAAGTTCCAGGCGATCCAGGGGAAGCTGGCGGACATGGCGACGGAGATCGCGGCGGCACGCCTGCTCGTCTACAAGGCGGCCCTCGAGAAGGACGCGAAGCGCAACTTCACGCTGACCGCCGCGCAGGCGAAGCTGAAGACAGGGCGCCTGGCGGTGCGCTGCGCGGAGGAGGCCGTGCAGATCCACGGCGGCTACGGCTTCATCGAGGAGTACCCGGTGTGCCGCTTCTACCGCGACGCGAAGATCCTCACGATCGGCGAGGGCACCGACGAGATCCAGCAGATGGTGATCGCGCGGGCGCTCGGCGCCTAGTCGACGGGCTGCGGTAGCGACACAGCGCTCTCCAGCAGCGTCGCTGCGGCGCTCGCGGGATCGAGCCGGCGCTGCACGACTTCGTCCAGCAGGCGCTGGAAGTCCGGGTCCTCGTGCAGGTCTTCCTCCAGGCGCCTGCGCATGCGCGCGGTGGCGATCGCCAGTACCTCGCTGCGCAGGTTACGCGCGCGGCGCTCCTCGAGCTGGCCCGCCGCGAGGATGTGCGCGCGGTGCTCCTGCAGGCGCTGGACGAGCTCGTCCACGCCCTCGCCGCGCGCGGCCTCGGTCCTGACGATCGGCACGCGCCAGCGCGCGCGCGCCTCCTCCGGCGTGCGATCGAGGTTGGCGAGGGAGAGCACGCCGCGGATCTCACGGATCATCGTGTCTGTGAGGGGATGGTCGGCCTTGTTGATCACGATCACGTCGGGGATCTCCATCACACCGGCCTTCAGAGCCTGGATCGAGTCACCCGAGCCGGGCATCAGCACGAGCACGATCGTGTCGGCGTGGTCGATGATGTCGATCTCCGCCTGCCCCACGCCGACGGTCTCCACGAACACATCCTGGCGCCCGGCCGCATCGAGCAGCAGCGCAGCCTGCAGAGCTGCCTCGGAGAGACCGCCGAGCGCGCCGCGGTTGGCCATCGAGCGAATGAACACTCCCGGGTCGAGGAAGTGCTCGGTGAGGCGGATGCGGTCGCCGAGGAGAGCTCCGTGCGTGAAGGGAGAAGAAGGATCGATCGACAGGACACCTACGGTGCGTCCGGCTTGCCGGCGCGCCTTGGTGAGCGCGCCGATCAGCGTGGACTTGCCGACGCCTGGAGGCCCGGTGAAGCCGACCACCTCGGCCTGACCGGTGTGCGGATAGACCTCGCGCACGAGCTCCCAGCCCTCCGGGCGATTGTCCTCGACCAGCGTGATCGCGCGCGCGAGTGCGCGACGGTCGCCGTCGAGTAGTCGTTGGGCCAGCGGGGCTTCTGTCATCGAGCGGGAATCATCGCAGGGCGCTGCTCGAGTCCAGGGTACGGATCGTCCCCTACGATTCCACGGCGATGGAGCTACTCGCAGATCCCACGGCTCAGGGCGCCGCCGAGATTCCGGCCGAGGAGCTCGGCGAGGCAATCCGCCTGCCGCCGCAGCCGCCGCGTGGCGGGCCGCTCGCGCTGGCGCGTTTCATGCGCGCCAATCACATGCTCAGCCGCAGCTACGCCGTGCTGCTCGCCCGCTGGCTCTACCTGAAGCTCCGCTACGGCAAGCGGCTGCAGACGGATGGCATCTGCTTCATCTGCCCGCGCGTGAAGCTGGAGATTGGGCGCGAGGCCACGCTCAGCATCGGGCGCTGGGCATGGGTGGGGCACGGAACGAAGATCCGCGTGCACGAGGGCGAGGTCAGCATCGGAGCAAAGACGGTGATCGGCCAGGAGTGCACCGTCTCGGCCTTCCAGCACGTGTCGATCGGCCGCGAGTGCATAATCGCCGATCGCGTGATGCTGATCGACTTCGATCACGGCGCGGCGGAGGTCGAGCGCCCAATCCGTGCGCAGGGCATCTACAAGCGCGACGTACGCGTTGGCCACAACGTCTGGATCGGCTACGGGGCGTGCCTGCTGCGCGGCGTGAGCGTCGGGGACAACAGCATCGTGGGTACGAGCTCCGTCGTGACCAAGCCGGTGCCAGCCAACGCGGTCGTCGGCGGCTCTCCGGCGCGCACGCTGCGCATGCGCGACACCCCGCGCTCGATGCGCTGGGAGTAGCGGCGCCCGCGCCGGCTGCGCACGGACGCCGCTCCCCTGCTCGCTGCTACCTCTTCGCTGCTCGCTGCTACCTCTTCGCCAGTGCCACCACCACCGGCCGGGTGAGCGTCTTACCCACCTTCACGGAGATCGTGAGCTTGCCCGAGAGGGTCCTGTGCCTGGCGGCCAGCATCGCCTCGGCGCCGCGACCGGTCAGGCGCAGCGCGACGGTACCGTGGGTGCCCGCCGCAAGTGTGTAGGAGCCCTTGGCGATCACCACCGTCCTCTTGTGTCCGTGCTTGGCTCCGACGCGCGCCGTGATCTCGGCGGTGCCGGTGCATACCGCGTTCGCACAGGCAATGCTCGCCTTGGCCGTGTCTTTCACGAACACGAGCCGCTGGGTGAAAGCGACCACCGCAGGCACAGGCACCGTCACCGAACCGCTCTTGCTGGCTTCGTGGCCGGCTGCGTTGGTAGCGGTCACTTCGCAGGCGAGGCTGTGGCCCTCGTCCGCGCCTTGCACCAAGTAGCTCACCGAGGTGGCGCCGCTGATCGCGCTGCCTTCGAGCAGCCACTGGTAGCCGAACGGCGTCGTCAACGGCCACCCGGACTGCACCGACAGCATCCCTTCACCGGTCCACGAGCCGTTCGAGCACGTGAGCACGTCGCCCACCAAGGCCGTCCCCGTGATCGCCGGAGCGGCCAGGTTGTGCGGGGCGGAGGGCAGCATCCCGACGTTGATGCCGGAGGTCGTGTTGCCTTCGCTGACGGACACGGTGTTTGCGCTCCCCTGAGAGGTCTGGCCGTTGTAGTACTGGGTTATGTATTTCGGGATAAACGCCGGCGCCTTTTCGTATTCCTTGTCTTCCGCTTCGTTGTATTCCCAGGAGTACTCGACGTCGTAGACTCCGCTGGCGAGGCCGCTGATCGTGTATTCGCCTTTGGTGTTGGTTTCCGCGGTGCCCCCGCCATGTTCCGGGCTGTAAGCGGAGACTCGGATTTTTTCAAGCCCGGCGTGGGTGTAGGCGTTGGTGACGGTGCCGCTGATCTTGCCGCCTTCGCTCAACTGCACTGTCGGGACTGTCTGTTCTACGCCTTCGCCGAGCACGATCGTTACTGTCCGCTCGAGGTATTCGCCTCCTGAATAAGAGAAGTACATCTCATATTCTCCCGGTTCGAGCTGTGTGAAGCGGTAACGTCCGCTCGCTTCCGTCGTGGTTTCCTCAAAGTTGCTGGGATTTTCGCGATCTTCGATGTATACGCTCGCGCCACTCAAGCCGGCGGGGCTGGAGGCGCTCGTCACCTGGCCGTCGACGGCGCTGGCCTTCGTCAGCACGACAGGAGGGAGTTTGGTGGCTTCTCCTTCTTCCACGCTCACTGCTCGCACTTGCTTTTTCAGGTAAGTCGCCGTTTCATCGCTGAACGCGACCGTGTAGTCGCCTTTGGCGATCCCTGCCACGTCGAAGGTGCCGCTGCTGTTGGTTTTCGTCGAGCCGACCTCGTTGCCTCCCGTTTCGAGGACCGTGACTTCGATCCCTTTCAGGTCTTCGGCTTTGTGATTGGTGACCGTCCCTTCCACCGAGCCGGTGCCGATCGCCTGCGCCGCTGTGGCTGCGCTCAACATCACGAGCGCCGTAGCGGCGAGCGCCACCAGCGCCTGCAGACGCCGTCTGCCTCCACGGCCACCACCGCTGTGCAATCCACTTTCGCTGCCTCTGTCCACCCAGGGCAAAACCCACCGCATGTCCGTCTCCGTTCGGTCGTTTGACGCTTTACCGGAGCGCATCGCGGACAGCGAGGCGCGCCAGCGCATTCGAATTCCCCCGTTTATGGGATTTACGTGCCGTATAACAACGCGCAACGGCATTCGATGCGCTGGAAGTGAGCTATCTGCTTAAGGCGCGAGCAGATACGAGCTGTCGGCGTGAGCTGCGAGGTTGCGCAACGGCCCGGTTGCGTGCGCGGGCTCACGGTTGTCCGCCAGGGCAAGCTCCAGAGCGCGGCGATGCCCCTCGAAGCGCTCGTGCGCATACGGCGCGGCGACCTGGCGGGTGATCATGAACGGCCAGTCGCTTGCTTGTAGCGCCAACAGCTCCCGTACGGCGGCTGAGCTCGCGGAGTCCCCCGCGGCCAGTACCCGCAGCTCGCCCGCACGCACCGCGAAAGCCATCTCCGCCACCCGGGGACCGGACCAGGTCGACAGATCCCCACCCGCACCCCACGTGCTGGAGCCCCAGCTGCCGGGAGGCTCGGACTCGAGCGTCGCCGGCTCGTGGTGCTCGAGGGCGTCGTCGAGGCGCACGAGCTCCAGACCCTGGCGCGCGCACTCCTCGACGACCGCGCGCAGCCAGGAGATTCCCTCATACCACCAGTGCCCGAGCAGCTCCGTGTCGAGCGCGCAGACGACCAGCCCGCCGCCGGGCAACCGCGCGCCTTCGCCTGTGTCGGCCGCCTCGCCTGCGTCGCGCAGACGCGCACGCGTGCGCGCGACGAAGTCCGCGGCGTGCTCGCGGGCGACGGCGTTCGCGAGGGCGTGGTCATATGCCTCGCCGTCGTTGTTCCAGGGGTTGTGGTGATGAATTGTGTGGTGGTGGTAGTCGCGGTAGGCGCGGTGCGCCGGGTAGCCGTCGTCGCTCCACACGAGCGAGATCGTGCTGCGGTCGATCGGCACGAGCACAACCCCGGACTCGGTCGCGATTGGGCACAGGTGCTCGGCGGCACCCACCCCGAAGCGGCTCGTCAGCTCGACGCACGCAGCCGTGACCCCGGCCCCCTCGAGAGCCCGCTCTAGCCAGGGCGCGTAAGCGCACTCGGGAAGCCAGAAGCCTCCGCGCCAGTTGCTGCCGAAGCGAGCGCGATGCGCCGCCACGCCGCTGCCGATCTGCAGTCGCAGGCCGGCTTCCGTGGCGAGCAGCGGCAGGATCGCGTGCGTGGCCGAGGATGTCCACTGGGCATACGGCGCGAGCGATCCGAGCAGCTCGCCGCCGCGGCGTCGCAGGCTCTCGAGCGCGCTGGTGTAGTCGCACAGCGAGCGTTCGACCTCCTGTGCGAGCGTCTCATAGCCGCCGGCGCGCAGTCCCGCCGCGTCCTCCTCGTGCGTCTCACGACGCACCCCCTCCACGAACGCCGCGAAGCGCTCGGTCAGTCCCGGTACCTCCAGCTGGTCGCACAGGACAGGCGTCAGCGATAGCGTCAGCGGCGCGCCCTCGTCGAGCAGGTCCAGGAGCGGCAGGTAACAGCCGACGATCGCCTCCCAGAGCCACTCCTCGCCGAACGGCCACGTGCCGAAGCCCTCGACGTAGGGCATGTGTGTGTGCAGGACGATCGCCAGCGCGCCGCGCTCGCGGCGCGCGCTCACGGCCGGCACACGGCGATGAAGTCCAGAGCCCGGTCCATGTCGGCTTCCTCGGCTGCGCGCAGCACGAAGTCCGAGGCAGCGATCGCGGGGGTGAACCAGTCGTAAAAGCGTGAGGTCAGGCCGAGTCGCGCGTGCACCCGGTCCCACCCGAGCCGGAGCGCGAGCTCGTGCGCGCGCAGCTTGCGGGCGTGGAACAGGCCGTAAAGCTGGACACTCGGGAAGTGTTCACGGCAGAGTTGCTCGAACTCCGTGCGCCGGTACTCGTGCACGTGCCAGGGGTTGTCTGAGCGGGGCGCGCCGGCGGGCGCGAGCGTGAGCACGTTGGGAGTCGAGAGGAACACGCCTTGCGCGCCCGGTCGCTCGACGGCGCCGGCGATCAGCGAGCGGAAGTGCTCGAGCACGGCGCCGGGCTGCTGCAGATGCTCGATCGTCTGCAGGAAGACGACCGCGTCGGCTGGTTCGGAGAAGGTGTCGACGAGCTCGCGGGCAAAGCGCAGGTTCGGGCGTACGTAGCGCAGACGCGCGTGCTCGTGCGCCTCTGGGTTGGCGTCCACCCCCACGACGCTCGCGGCGACGCCCGCCAGCACGTCCGAGCCGTAGCCCTCACCGCACGCCATGTCGATCACGCGTAGGTCGCGCACCCGCTGGGCGATCCACTCGTAGACGACGAGGTGGCGCCGGTACCAGTAGTTCTCCTGCGGCACGTTCGGGAGCGTGCGCTCGCCAGTGAGCGCCAGCGGCGGCACGCCATCGGGCTGGTCGCGCTGCAGATACAGGGCTGGGGCGGACTGCGGGCTTGATGTTGTGGTCAAGAGATGCTCTCGTTTGAAGCTGTCAGACCCGGAGTGCGATGCGCGGTCACGGCGCGCGAGTATATGGTCCGGCCGATGCCGTCCGTTCTGAGTGCGGAGGAGATCCGCGACGCCAACACCCGCTACCACGATGTCGCGGCCGACCACTACGACTCAAAGTGGGGCATCGACTTCGGCGATATCGGGAGCAACCAGGTCGGTGCCAAGGTGCGCAAGGCGCTCGGCGGCGAGCCCGGACACTATCGGCGCTCGCTTGAGATCGGCTCGGGAACCGGTTACTTCACGCTCAACCTGATGCGGGCGGGACTGATCGGCCAGGCCACCTGCAGCGACATCTCGCCGGGCATGCTGGAGACCCTGCAGGAGAACGCAAGAGGACTGGGGTTGGAGGTTCATACGCACGTCGCAGACGCCGAGCGACTGCCGTTCGAGGACGGGAGCTTCGATCTCGTGCTGGGCCACGCGGTCCTACACCACATTCCCGATCTGCCGCGTGCGTTCGCGGAGTTCCAGCGTGTATTGGCACCCGGCGGGACGGTGCTGTTCGCGGGCGAGCCCTCGCGCTACGGCGATCGCCTGGCAACTGTGCCCAAGCGCCTGGCCGGCGCGGCGGCGCCGCTCTGGCGGCGCGCGATCGGCGCGGCAAGCGCTCCCGTGCCCGATGACAGCGGGTCCGACGAGGCGCTCGAGGGCGTCGTCGACGTGCACGCCTTCGCTCCGTCGGAGCTCTCGCGGGTCGCCCGGGCGGCCGGCTTCGAGGAGGTGCGCGTCACCGGCGAGGAGCTGCTGGCGAACTGGTTCGGCTGGGCCAACCGCACGCTCGAGGCGACGGCCGTCCCGGAGGAGGTGCCGTGGGCGTGGAAAATGTACGCATACCGCGGCTATCTGGTGTTCCAGGAGCTCGACCGCCGGCTGCTGGAGTCGAGGCTGCCCCCGGCGATCTTCTACAACCTGATGCTCGCCGCGCGCAAGCCCGACGCTGCTTAGCGGCGCGTCAGGCGCACGCTCGCGGTGTGGGCGCGAGTCGGCGAGGGCTTGGATCTCACGATCACCAGGCTCGCGCCCAGGCGACCGTGACGGGACGCGAGCAGCGCGCGACCGAGGCCGTTGAGCTTGATCCTGATCGTCACGCGTTTGGAGGCGGCAATCGAGAAGCCGGCGCTACCGATCGTCCTCGTACGGTAGTGCCTCTTCGAGACCTTCATCCTCACCTGGAGACGCAGCTTGCCGCTACAGGAGCCGGCGCCGGCCCCGACGAGCTTGAAAAGCGCTCGGTAGTTGCGCTGCACAGAGATCTTCTTGCTCAGGAGCGACGCGCCACAACTGGGCGCGTGGCTGGCCCCGAAACCGAGCACGACGGTCTCGCTACTGGGACCGGATGGCGTGGGCGTGGTCCCGCCACCGACCGTGCCTGACCCGCCGTTGCCGGTCCCGGCTTCCTTGTTTTCGTTCCCCCCGCCAGTTTTGCCGCCGCCGCCGCGGCCGGTGCTGATTTTGTAGCTGAAGACGTCGGCTTCGCTCGTGCTGCTCACACCGAAGGGCGTTTTCACGGTGATGTCGACTTTGCCCATCCCAGGAGGCGACGTGACTTCGATCGATTGCGTCGGGGTGATCGTGAAGCTGACTTCTTTGGAGCCGAAGCTCACGACTTCTGCTTGCGAGAGGTTTTCGCCGCTGATAATCACCGGCGTACCACCGGTTGACGATCCTTCGTTGGGTGTCACGGCGCTAACCGACGGCCTTGGCCCGAACGCCCACACGGCGCCGATCTTTTCGCTGAACGGACCGCCGAGGAGTATCCACCGGCCTTCGGATGAGAGCGCGACGCTCGAGCCGAGGTGGGCCGCGCCGCGCTGCGTGAGCTGTGAGCCGAGCTGCGCCTCGAGCTGGTAGCTGCCCCCTGAGCGCTCGAACTGCAGAGCGTCGCCCTTGTTCTCTTCGCCGTCGTCGGCGCCGACGAGAGCACTCGCCCCATCGACGGAGAGAGCCACGCTGTAGCCAAAGCCTTCCGAGGCTTCGCCAGGTCCCGTCAGTGGTTGTCCCCGTTGCGCCCACGTACCGGCGGTTTCGCCGTACACCCAAACAGCGCCGCGATCTTCGTCGTTGCCCCGGGCGCCCACGAGCACCGTGCTGCCATCGCCCGAGAGCGCGATGCTAGAGCCGAACCGTGCTTCGGAGCTCTCGCCGACGCCGGTGATCTTCGAGCCCTGCTGTGCCCAGCCGCCCCCCGCGCGTGTGAATATCCACACCGCCCCTTGCTTGCCGTCATCACAGGGTGCACCCACCGCCAACGTATGGCCATCTTCCGACAGGGCGATGCTGTGTCCGAAGAAGCCTTCGCCTTCCTCGCCTGCGCCGGATATCGCAGCGCCTACCGGCACCCAGCTCGAGCCGGATCGTACGAAGACCCATACCCGCCCACGCAGGAAGGGACCACCCACAGCGATCGTGTCGCCGTCGGCGGACACCGCAACCGATACGCCGAAGTGCCGGTTCAAGCCGGGTTCGGGGCTGCTCAACTCTGTCGCTGGGCTCCAGGTCGAGCCGGCGCGCGTGTAGATCCACACCGCACCGGCGTTGCCATCCTCCCGCGGTGCGCCCACCACCGCAGTGCTGCCGTCTCCGGAGAGCGCCACGCTGCGCCCGAAGTAACAGGAGTGCGCTTCTTCACCCGATTCTTCGCTGACTTCTTCACCTTCTTCGGTTTCTTCGTTACCGGCTTGGCTGCTGCAGCCTTCGCCTTCGCTGGCGGCGGCGGGCACGGTGAGCATCGACCCCTGCTCGGCCCAGCCGTCTTCCGAGCGCGTGAACGTGAACGCGCCACCGACGCCGCCGCCCTCGCTGGGAGCTCCAACGAGCGCAAGATCGCCGCTGCCGGAGAGCGCCACGCTGGAGCCGAACCTGCCGTGCTCTTCCTCTTCGCCTGAAGCGGCGGTCAGCTTCTGTTCTGCCTGGGGTTCCAGCACCCGCTGGCTCCCATTGGCGCTACCGGCAGCGAGGGCGCCGTAGGCGACACCTGCCATCAGAGCGAGCAGCGCCGCCAGCAGCGACACGCGGCGACTCCATGGCAGCCCTGCCGCAAGATCTGTGAGTCCGTTCATAGAATGCCGGCTGAAGGCTACCTACAAACAGCTGGAAGTCAATGCAGGAGCCAAACGGCGCCGTTCGCCTAGACTCCGAAACGATGCCGCAGCCACCTTCAGATGGCTTTCCACTGTTCCCGCTGGGAATCGTGGCGCTGCCCACTGAGAGCGTTCCGTTGCACATCTTCGAGGACCGCTACCGCAAGATGATCGAGCATTGCCTGAACGCCGAGCGCGGGTCGCCAAGCGGGGAGTTCGGCATCATGTGGCTCTCCGAGGAGGAGCTCAAGCCGGTGGGCTGCGCATGCGCGATAGAGCAGGTACTCGATCGCATGGATGACGGTCGTCTCAACATCGTCGCCCGTGGCACCAGGCCGTTTCGCCTGCTCGAGCGACAGGACGACCTCGCCTACCCGGCGGGGGTGGTGGAGTTCCTCGGGGAAGAGGAAGAGGAGCTCGACGTCGGCGCGGCGCAGGCCGCGCGCGAGCTGTACCGCGATCTGGTCATCCAGGCGACCGACAGGGAGATCGAGTCAGCCGAGTTGAACGAGCTGGGCGCGTACGGGATGGCGGCAACGGTCGAGTTCGGTGTGGAGGCCAAGCAGGAGCTACTCGAGCTGCGCTCTGAGAACGCGCGACTGCGGCTGTTGGCGCTGCTGCTCCAGGCTGCGATCGAGCGCCTGGATCTGATCGAGCGCGCGCAGGTTCGAGCGCTCTCCAACGGCAAGGTCAGATTCGGCTGACGCCGAAGCCCGAGCCGGCTCCTACTCGCTCACGGCCACCCCGCCGCGCCTTGGGTCGCCGGCGCCGGTGATGGCGGTATTGCTGCGCATGGCTGCCTGCACCCCTCCGAAGAACAGATTGGGCGCGTGGAAGCGGACGATCCGCGCGTCGGTGTCTACTCCCTGAAGATCGATCCCGGGCTCGGCGAACAGGACGCCGTCCTCCAGATGCACGCGCGGCGACTCGACGGCCTCACGGACCTGCATCCCGTGATCGACGACGCCGATGATCGTCTGCAGCAAGGCGGAGCGGATGCGGTTCGAGCCGGCGCTGCCGAGGACGAGCTCGACCTCGCCGTCGCGCATCGCCACCGTGGGCGCCATCATGCTCGGCATCCGTCTGCCGGCGGGGTGTAGATGAAATCCCAGCGGATTGAGGTCCTGCTCGCCCATCACGTTGTTCAAGTGCATTCCGGTGCCGGGGACGACCACCCCGGAGCCCTCGCCGTTGGTACAGGTGGCGCTGCAGGCGCAGCCGTGTGCGTCGATCACCGAGATGTGCGTGGTAGAGCCCAGCCGACTGGCGAGAAAACGCTCGAGGAAGCCGTCCTGCTCCAGGCCCTCGAGGAACTCCGGCGTGCGCTCGGACTGCGCGGCGGCCATCGCCTGCACCACGGCGGACAGCGTAGGGGGCGCGGGAGCTCGATCGAGCAGCGCGAGCGAGTAGGCGAGGAGGGTTCCACCGGCCGACGGCGGCGGGTTGGTGAGAATCTGCCGATCCCGGTAGGCGATCGAGATCGGCCGGCGCTCGATCGCCTCATAGCCGGCTAGGTCGGTACTCCGCAACGATCCGCCACGCTCAGCGAGCCACGCGCAGACGGCGTCTGCGACATCGCCGCGGTAGAAGGGCTCAGCGCCGTCGCTAGCCAGACGCAACAGCGCGTCTGAGAGGTCGGGATTTCGCAGGACGCCTCCCTCGCGCAAAAGCTTGCCCCCGGGTGCCCAAAGGGCGGCGCACTCCGGGGTCGAGGTGAGCAGGTCGACGAGGATCTCCGCCACATATGCCTGGCCGGCGTTGAGCACCACGCCGTCGCGCGCGAGCTGCGCCGCGGGCGCCGCGAGATCCTCGAGCGCCATCGTCCCCCAGCGGCGCGCGGCCTCGCAGACGCCGGCGGGAGTGCCGTATACGCCGCATGATGCGGGACCGATGTGAAAGACCTGCTCGGCGTCGCCGAACGACACGTCGACGCCCTGCAGCTCGACCTCGCTTCCGTCCCCCAGCCGCGTCGGCGCCTCGACGAAGAAGTCGAGCAGCGTCGGCTCGATCCCCCCGCCCGCCACCAGCATGTGACCTCCCGCCCCCAGCCCGGTGAGCAGCGACTCCGTCACGAACGACGTCAGCATCGCGGCGACGGTCGCATCGACCGCGTTACCACCTTCGCGCAGGACCCGCGCGCCCGCCTGCGCCGTCAGCGGATGCCCGGCAGCAACGACCCCCTTCTCAGCAGCGCTCATTGCAGAGCGATACCACAGGAGCGACCAAGGACGCAGTGATGCGAAGCGTTGACGGCTCTTAGAAGTTGGGGAGGAACTCTGGGACTTCTAGTTCATCCACGGCGAGGCCACCACGACGCGGCTCGCGGGCGGGCCGTGCGGGCGCGCCTCGACCGGCTCGCACCTCGCCTGTCGTGGCGGGCTCGGTGAGGCGACTGACGCTCTTGCGCCGACCCTCATCGCCGTATCCGGTCGCCACGACGGTCACCCAGACCTGGTCGTCGAGCTTCTCGTCGACCATGGCGCCGAAGATGATGTTGGCGTCGGGGTGTGCGGCCTCGGAGACTGACTTCGCCGCCTCGTTGACCTCCCACAGGGAGAGGTTGACGCCACCTGTGATCGACAGCAGGATCGAGCGTGCACCCTCCATCGAGGTTTCGAGCAGGGGCGAGGACACCGCCTGGATGGCTGCCTCGGTGGCGCGGTTCTCCCCCACCCCCATGCCGATCCCGAGCAGCGCGTTACCCGCGTCGCTCATGATCGTGCGCACGTCTGCGAAGTCCAGGTTGATGAGGCCAGGCAGCGTGACCAGATCGGAGATCCCCTGCACGCCCTGGCGCAGCACGTCATCGGCTACGCGGAACGCCTCGACCATTGCCGTCTGCTTGTCGAGGACCGCCAGCAGGCGGTTGTTGGGGACGACGATCAACGTGTCCACCTCGGCGGCGAGTGCGGCGACGCCGCGCTCGGCCTGCTCGCCGCGGCGCGAGCCCTCGAAGCCGAACGGCTTGGTCACGATGGCGACCGTGAGCGCGCCGATTTCGCGCGAGATCCGAGCCACGATCGGCGCCGCGCCGGTGCCGGTTCCACCACCGGCGCCGGCTGTGATGAAGATCATGTCCGAGCCCTTGAGCAGCGCCTTCAGGCGATCGTAGTCCTCCATTGCCGCCCCGCGGCCGACGTTGGCGTCGGAGCCCGATCCAAGGCCACGGGTGAGCTCTGCGCCGATGTGCAATGTGATGTCCGCGGTCGACTGCTGAAGCGACTGCAGGTCGGTGTTGACGGCCACGAACTCGATCCCCTCGACCTCCGCCTCGACCATGCGGTTCACCGCATTGACACCCGCGCCGCCGACGCCAACCACTCGGATCACCGGCTGCCCGACCTTCGCGGGGCTGCTCGAAGCGTAGCCGCGCTCCACGGGGTAGTCGTCATATTCGGACTGGCGCGACGTCGAGCGCTCCATCACGTTCTCGGGTATTTCAGAGGAGAAGGCGTGACGCAGGCGCTCGCGTGGCGAGGCGACGAACGGTGGCTCGCTGGGCTGCGCCGGAGTGGCGCGCAACGCGGGGTGCGGCAGCCCCGTCTCGCGCGGATGTGCCACGGTCGGCGATCCACCGAGGCTGCTCGCGGGCTCATCCTCGTGCGCTGTCTGGGGCGATCCCGGGGCGAGGGGAGCCTGATCGTCGTCTTCGGTCTTGCGGAAGAGAGCTGCCAGCGGACCTTCCCGCATGCTCGCGCGTTTAGGATTGGCCATTGGTAAGAACCTCCTGCGCGAGTTGCCTGTAGGACTGGGCGGCCACACCGTCGGGCTCGTACTTGAGGACTGACATGCCCTTCACGGGCGCCTCCGCGAAGCGGACGGTCTTGCGGATGCGGGAGGCGAAAACGCGATCGCCGAAGTTTTCCTCGAGGATCTCGATCGCCTCCTTGGCGTGGATCGTGCGCGAGTCCACCAGGGTCGGGAGGATACCCTCGATTTCGACTCCTGGATTGAGGTTCTCGCGAATCATCGCAAGCGTGTTCTGGAGCTGGATGAGCCCACGCATCGACAGATACTCGCACTGCACGGGGACGATCACCTTGTCGGCTGCGGTGAGGGCGTTGATCGTGAGCAGCCCGAGGCTCGGCGGCGTGTCGATGCAGATGAAGTCGTAGTCCTCGAGAATCGGTTCGAAAGCCTTCTGAAGGGACCGCTCGCGGCCGATCATCGTCGACATCGCGATCTCGGCGCCGGCGAGGTCGATGGACGCACAGGCGACATCGATCTCGCGCTTGCGCACGACCTCGCGGATCGAGACTTTGTGAACCAGCACGTCGTACATGGATTTCTCCAGCGTGTCTGGATCGATGCCCTGGGACATCGTCAGGTTGCCCTGCGGGTCCATGTCGACGCACAGCACCCGATGGCCCTCCTCCGCGAACGCGGCGGCCAGATTGAGCGTCGTCGTAGTCTTTGCCACGCCGCCCTTTTGGTTGGCGAACGCGATGACCCTGGCCTTGCCTTGCACGGTGGCTCCGTTGGTCGCTTGCTGGAAATCCGTCTGGTGGGTATTCGGACGCGGCGGGGCGATTCCTGCACGGGAACTACGATCCCGGCATGCCCAAGTTCCCAAGCGCCGGATCCTCGCCCTTGCGCCCCACCCGGGGGAAGCATTCCGGGCTGGAGGAGCGCCTGCGCGGGAAGCAGGTGCTCGTGTGTGTGGGCGCGGGCGGCGTGGGTAAGACGACGACCGCGGCGGCCCTCGCCTTCGGCCTCGCGCAGCGCGGGCGCAAGGTCGCCGTCGTCACGATCGATCCCGCTCGGCGGCTGGCCTCGGCGCTGGGCCTCGCGGAGCTTCCATCCGAGCCGCACAGGATCGCGCCGGATCTGTTCGCCGCGCAGGGCATCGAGATGGAAGGTGAGCTGTGGGCGATGATGCTCGACGCCAAGCGAACGTTCGACGAGCTGATCGCACGCCTGGCGCCGGACGAACGCACGCGCGATGAGATCCTGGCAAACCCCGTCTACCGGGAGCTCTCGACGGCGATCGCGGGCTCGCACGAGTTGAGCGCGATCGCCAAGCTCCACGAGCTCCACGAGGAGCACGACTTCGACGCGATCGTGCTCGACACGCCGCCGTCACGCAACACGCTGGACTTCCTCGACGCCCCGAACCGCATGCTGGGGTTTCTGGAAGGCCGGGCGCTGCAGGTGTTCCTGGCGCCGGGCGGGATCACAGCGCGCCTGTTTGGACGCGGCACGGCGCTCGTGTTTGCGATCTTCGCGCGCGTTACCGGCGTCGACATGCTGGGTGAGCTCTCGCGCTTCTTCCGCTCGCTGACGGGTGTGATCGAGGGGTTCGGTGAGCGTACGCGCGGCGTTTCCGCGCTGTTGCGCTCACCGCAGACGAGCTTTCTGATCGTCACCTCGCCGGAGGCCGAGCCATCGCGCGAGGCCGGCTTTCTGGCGGGCAGACTCGAGTCGGCGGGGATGACGCCTGACGAGCTGATCGTCAACCGCGTGCACACCCAGAGCCTTCACGGCCTGGAGGAGGGTCAGTTGGTGGAGCTGATCGCGCCGGCTTTGGGAGCGCGACTCGCTGAGCGCGTGGCCTTGAACCTGACCGACTTCGACCTGCTCGCGAGCCGCGACCGGGAGACGATCGCCGCCCTCTCACAGTCGCTGGGCGGCCGTGCACCAATCGTCGTGGCGCACCTAGATGAAGACGTCCAGGATCTCCTGGGCCTGGCTCGGGTCGCCGAGCAGCTGTTCGGCTGAGATCTCCGCGGCAGCGCCGATCTCAGCCGCGCCGCCGGACTCAACGATGGCATCGGTGGGCTCGTGCACGGGAGTTGACAGGAGCTCGTCCGCAAGCCCAACGAGGTTGGGGTCCAGGTGCCCGCAGATCACGTCGCGCAGCAGCGCACGCAGATGGTCTGACATGTCACCTGCGATCGCCTGCGCGGCGGCGCGCTTGACCGAGCTTCCGGCCACGACCGAGCGCTCGAGAGCCAGCGCCTGTCCGGTGCGCTCGATCAGCTCCTCCCGGTTCTCCGGCAAGGCGCACAGGGCCGCCAGCCGTCTGCTCAGCAGGCCACCGGCTGAGCCCTCCGGCTCGAGCAGGGCACGCAGCGCGAGCAGGTGATCGGTGAGTGCCTCGTAGGGGTCGGCCCGTTCGCAGCCCATCTCGAATCGAGAGAGCGCCCAAGCAAGCTCGTTCGCGTGCGGCGCACGCCGCGAGACGAGGCTGCAGAAGGCCCGCAGCTCATCCTCCTGCTCGGCCGTCACGACCAGCATCCCGTGGGGCCTACCGCCGCCACCCAGCGCGACGGGGCTCCACGCTCCGCCGCCGACGCGCGCCCACGCCAGCATGCCGAGCGTTACGCGTCCGTCGCCGAAGAGGCGTAGCGCGCGCTGCAGATCCTTGAGGACCTCGACGCCCTCGGCCAGCGCCGTCGCGTGATCGTGCTGCTCGGCTGCGAGGACTACGACAAGATGCCCGGACTCGCCCTCGGCGGGAGCGAGCGCGCCCGCCGGCAGCCCCTCCAGCGCGTGCGGCTGCGCGATCGTCAGCCCTCTGGTGAGCGCAAGCTCGGCGGAGGTCACGGTGAGGCCGTGAAGGGTCGCCACGAGCGTCATCTCGCTGGTGGAGCTGAGCGCGGCCCGCTCCAGGCGCGCGAGCGCCGACTCCAGGCGCTCTCCTCGCAGCTTGAAGTCGGTCTGCTCGGCGAAGACCTCGCCCAGCAGCGCGCCCAGAGCCCCCTCCACGCGCGCACGGGCGGGCATCCGCACGCACTCCATGCCGACGCTGACGAGATACCGGTCGAGCCCGTCGAACTCCCCGAGCAGCCTCGCCGCCTCTTCGTAGCTGGGCAGGCGCTCGAGCGTCGCGCGGCGCTCTTCTATGAACTGGGTGGTCAACGGGCGATAACAGAACAGCGCGACGCCAGACGCCGCCCTGCTCCTGCCCTGCTGCTCCAGCTCGAACGAGACCTCGGCGCCATTTGCGATCTCGTCGTGAAGCTGGGCGGCGACGGCTTCGACGTACTCCGTGAGAGCTGCTTGCAGCTGTAGTGAACGCATAGTCGGCTGACTTCGGGCTCGCCGCGCACGCTCCTGCCGCGCGCACCGCGTCTTGCAGGCATCGATCACGCGCGCACGCGATTGCGAGTCCCGACGACCAGCGCTAGCCTCTGGACATGTCAACACCGTATGAGTCCGCAAATATCAATAGTGCGAACAGGCTGCGAGTGCCCGACTTCTTCATCGTTGGAGCGCCGAAGACCGGCACGACGTCCCTTCACCGGACATTGCGGACACATCCACAGATCTACATGCCGACCCTGAAGGAGCCACGCTACCTCGCCGACGACATGCGCCCGCGCCCGGAGCACGCGCAGGAGGCGAGGGAGCTCGAATATCCGGACACGCTGGAGGACTACCTGGCGCTGTTCGCCGACGCCACCCCTGAACAGCACGCCGGTGAGGCGTCGGCCTTCTACCTCTGGTCGCAGACCGCCGCGGCCGGCATCGCGCAGTTGCAGCCGGCGGCGCGCATCATCGCCACGCTGCGTGAGCCGGCTAGCTTTCTACGTTCGCTGCACCTGATGTTGCTCTGGTGGGGGGTCGAGACGGAGACCGACCTGGGCAAGGCGATCGCGCTTGAGCCCGCCCGGCGCGAAGGCAAGAGCGTGCCTCGCCAGTCGCATCGACCGCAGCTACTGAACTACTCCGAGCACGTGCGGTTCGTCGAGCAGCTGCGCCGCTACGACGCGCGCTTTGCGCCGGAGCAGAAACTGGTCCTCATCTACGACGACTTCCAGCGTGAGAACGAGCGGACGGTGCGGGAGGTCCTGCGGTTCATCGGCGCCGACGAGCAGCTTCCGATCGACGTCAAGAACGTGAACGTCACGAAGCGGACTGTACGCTCACACCGGGCCAGACGGCTGATGTATGTCCTCTCCAATGGACGGGGACCGGTCGCGCGCTCGACAAAAACGGCCGTCAGGGCGCTCTCCACGCCCGGTCTGCGCCGCGGCGCGACACGCATGCTGCTGCGCCGGGCCGCACGCTCCGAGCCGCCGGCAGCAGATCACGCCGTGATGCGCGAGCTGCGCCGGCGTTTCAAGCCGCAGGTGACGGAGCTGAGCGAGTATCTGGATCGAGACCTCGTCAGCCTATGGGGATACGACGAGGTCGACTGACCCCGTCACGCGCGAGCGCGTCAGCTGCCCTGACCGTCGTTGGAGGCTCGGCGCCCCGGTGGGCGCGAGCGCGAGGCGGCGCGTCGTTTCGCGAGCTTGAGCCAGCGGGGCGAGCGGCGGCGCAACGTCCGGCGTTGAGCCGCCAGGCGCTGCGAGCGCTGACCGAGCACCTCGGCGGTGCTCTTGTAGGGGTCGGAAGGGTCGAGCAGGTGGTCGGCGGTGTACGTGCGCAGGTCGCGCTCGGACGGGAGCCGGATCGTGTCCGGCGTCTGGCGCGCCCGCCACTGATGCCAGCCGCGCGCGAGCTCGTCGGGCGCGTAGCGCTCCGGGCCGAACTTGCGCGAGGCGTAGCCGATGCTGAGAAAGAGGTAATGGCGCGAATACATCGAGCGCGGCGCCATTCGTAGCCCGGGAAAGCGCACGGTGTGTCCGCCAGAGTGAGTCAGCGTGACAGGTCCGTCCTGGCGCTTCCATGCGTTCAGCCGGTTGGGGAACTGCGGCAACATGGGGTAGTACGAACGCATCGTTTTCAGATAATCGGCGTGGTCGTGATCGGGCGCCTCTCGCGTGGGCACAAATGTGAACTCGAGGAAGTTGATGGCATTGAAGCCGGCCTCGTCGATTTCGTGAATCGACTGTGAGAGCGAGTGTCCGCGGTCTGGGGAGACGCGGAATTCATCGGCGTCGAGATGTATGAGCCAATCGGCGTCGAGGCTCTGTGCGAGCTCCTCCTTGCGCAGAAGCTGACTGTGCAGCGCGAAGTGATCGTCGCGCTCGAGCGTCTCGATCCCGAGCAGGTTCGTTGCGAGCCGACGCTCGGCAATTGCAACTGTGGCATCGGTGGATTCGTTGTCCACCAGATACGCAGATATGCCGTGCTCGGCGAGGTGATCCAGACACTCACCGATGAAGCGTTGCTCGTTGTACGTCTGCAGCAACGCGACGATCTTCACATCGCGATCCTACCACGGCGAATTGTGCACGGTTGACACGAGCCACGCTGTGTGTACCGATGATAACCTCGTGCGATGCGGGGAACCTGGGGGAACGCGCTGAGGGGAACGCCGCTCAGCCGCGGGTTGCGGCGCTTGGCCTTGCTGCGACGGCGAGCTGTGCCGAGACGCCACTCCACGCAGCGCAGGGTCGATCGAGACCGCGCAACCCAGTCCGCGCGAGCGGCGCGCGAAGTGGTAACGCTCCCGTCGGGCGTGCCGGGCGGCATCGCTGCGAGCAACCGCCATGGCGCCTACTGCGTACCGCGGTCGGCTGTGCATCGCCCGGCGGCGCGCGCGATTCTCGAGTCGCAGGTCTGGGAGTCGAACACGCTCGATCTCCTGAGGGGCGTCGACCCTGGCGGCGACATCATCCATGCGGGCACGTTCTTTGGCGATTTCATCCCTGCTTTGGCGACCTCGCGCGCCGCCGGCGCCCTCGTGTGGGCCTTTGAGCCCAATCGTGAGAGCTACGAGTGTGCGCAGATGACGGTTGCGCTCAATAATCTCGGGAACGTGGTGCTCACCCATGCGGGCCTGCACGGAGATGGCGGCACTGGGATGCTGGCGACCAGCGACACGAGAGGTCGAGCGTTGGGCGGTGGTAGCCATATCGTCAGCGACCAGGAGCGAGCGGCGGACGTCGGCGACGAAGAGGTGGACCTGATCGCGATCGACGATGTGGTGTCCAGCGACCGGCGCGTCGCCGTGATCCAACTCGATGTCGAGGGCCACGAGCAGGAGGCGCTGGCCGGCGCGCTGCGTACGATCTCCCGCTGGCGTCCGTTGATCGTTCTGGAGACACCTCCGGACAGCTGGATAGGCGTCCATCTCGAACCGCTCGGCTATCGCGTCGCGGAAACCGTCGACGCCAACACGGTGCTCCGCCTTGGATGAGCGGCCGTCTACTAGACGGTCGCGAGCTCCCGTGCGCGATCCGCACTGCTGGCACGCTCCACGCACTCCTCGCCCAACCAGTCTTCGCCGTAGGAGCGCATGTGCTCGATGATCGGCAGCAGCGCGCGTCCCTTCTCGGTGAGCGCGTACTCCACGCGCGGCGGCACCTCAGGGTAGGTCTGGCGCTCCACGATCCCCTGCTCGTCCAGCGCGCGGAGCCTGAGTGAAAGCGTCCGCGGACTGATTCCCGCCAGCGACCGTTCCAGCTCGCAGAAGCGGGTGCATCCCTCGGCCAACTCGCGAACCAGCAAGAGCGTCCACTTGCCGCAGACGATCTCAGCGGTCATACACACAGGACAAGTCTCATCCACTGCCATTCCACGCTTTACTTTACCAACTGAAGTAAAGGCGCGGCGAGCGCGTGTGGCTCAGGCGGCGCTGAGCGAGGGCTTGGGTGCTGCGGCGTCGCGGTTGGCCTCCGCCGCGGCGACATCCTCCATCGTCGTGCCCTTACGCCCGTCGGACTGCATCAGCAGCTTGAAGTCGTGCGGGCTGGAGGCAACGCGCATGGCGTCCTCGAAGGTCACCCGTCCAGCCTTGACGTGGCCGAACAGCGCCTGGTCGAAGGTCTGCATGCCGTAGTAGCCGCCGCTTGTGATCACCTCGACGAGCTTGCCCGTCTGGGCCGGGTCGACGATCATGTCGCGAACGCGGCCCGTCATGCGCAGGATCTCGCAGACAGCCACACGCCCGCCGTCGGCGCCGGGAACCAGACGCTGGGAGATGACGCCCTTGACGGTGCCGGCGATCATGCTGCGCGCCTGCGCGTGCTGGTGTGGCGGGAAGAAGTCGAGCATGCGGTTGATCGACTCGGTGGCGTCCACCGTGTGGATCGTCGAGAGGACCAGGTGGCCGGTCTCAGCGGCGGACAGCGCCGTCTGGACCGTCTCCTCGTCGCGCATCTCTCCGACCAGGATCACGTCAGGGTCTTGGCGCAGCACGCGTCGCAGCGCGCGCTTGAACGAGGCGGTGTCCATCCCGACCTCGCGCTGGTTGATCACCGAGCGCACGTCCTGGTGCACGAACTCGATCGGGTCCTCGATCGTGACGATGTGCTTGCTCATCGTGCGGTTCATGTGATCGATCATCGCGGCCAGCGTCGTCGACTTTCCCGAGCCAGTGGTGCCGGTCAGGAGCACGATGCCGCGCTCCTCCTCGGCCAGCTCCTTGACGACCGGCGGCAGTGAGAGCTCCTCGATCGTGCTGATGTGATGCGGGATCGCGCGGCAGGCCATCGAGATCACGCCGCGCTGCTGGAAGGCGTTGATCCTGTAGCGGGCGACGTCGGTGATCTCAAAGGAGAAGTCGACCTCGTGCTCTCTCGCGAACTCGGCGAGCTTCGCGTCGTCGCTTAGCAGTGCCTTCAGCGCGCCCTCGGTGTCCTCTGCACTCAGCGGCTGCGCGCTCGCATCCATCGTCAGCTCGCCGTTGACACGGTACAGCGGCGCCGAGCCGACCTTCAGGTGCAGATCGGACCCCTCCTTCGCGACGAGCTCACGCAGAGCGGGCATGACGTCGAACATGCTCTCCTGATCGGCATCCACCGCCACCGGCTTGAGTGCCGGCTGCCTGGCTGGACGCTACGCCACGTCTCTAAGCTTTTGCGCCTCCGCCAGCGACTGAAGCTTCTTCAGCGACTGGTTCTCGATCTGGCGGATACGCTCGCGCGTGACGTTGAACGTGCGTCCGACCTCGTCGAGCGTGCGAGGGTGCTCGCCGCCCAGCCCGTATCGCAGCTCGAGCACACGGCGTTCCCGGTAGGAGAGGTTCTCGAGAGCCTCGCGCAGAGCCTCCTTGGTGAGGATCTCGGCGGCGCGCTCGTAGGGAGACTCGGCGCGCTCGTCGGCGATGAACTGACCGAACTCCGACTCCTCCTCGTCTCCGACAGGCTTCTCCAGTGATACGGGAGCCTGCGCGGAGCGCTTGATCGAGTCGACCTCCTCGGGGTCGATGCCGGTGACCTCGGCGATCTCGTCGGCCGTGGGCTCACGACCGAGCTCGGTGACGAGCTTGCGCTCGGCGCGACCGATCTTGTTGAGCTTCTCGACGACGTGCACCGGAATGCGGATCGTGCGTGCCTTGTCGGCGAGCGCGCGGGCGATCGCCTGGCGGATCCACCAGGTGGCGTAGGTCGAGAACTTGAAGCCCTTGCGGTAATCGAACTTCTCTGCAGCCCGGACCAGTCCGAGCGTGCCCTCCTGGATCAGATCGAGGAACGGCAGGCCCTGGTTGCGATAGTTCTTGGCGATCGAGACGACCAGGCGGAGGTTGGACTCGACCATCTTCTGCTTGGCGTCGAGGTCGCCGCGCTCGATGCGCTTGGCGAGGTCGACCTCCTCCTGAGCGGTGAGCAGCCGCACCTTGCCGATGTCCTTGAGGAACAGCTGCAGCGAGTCGGTCGTCATGTCCGGCTTGAGGTCAAGCGCCGTTTTGGCTTTGCGCCGGCCGCGTTTGTCCGGCGCGCGCTCGACAAGCGAGGCGGCGGCGATCGCGGGGTCGATCTCCTCGACGAGCTCGATCTCCGAGCGCTCGAAGAAACCGTGGAGCTCTTCGACGTCCGACTCGTCCAGGTCGAGCTCGGACACCGCCTTCGTGATCTCTGCGTATGAGAGCACGCCGACCTGCTGGCCCTTGGCGACCAAGCCCTTTACCTCGTCCAACTCCTGAAGCTCGACTACTGACATTCGTGTTTCCATTTCTTCCGTCGATCGACAACCGGAGGCGAGTGGGCCCCGCGCACATTCCTGACTGAAAACAGCTCGTTCGCCGGACATACGGCCACAGCCCTGCCGACGTTACACATCCTCTCGGTACCGCACGCTCCATGCTAACGCGTCGGGGGCGATGTTAGACCGTTTTCCGATCCGCTCCACGGCGCGCATTAAGCAATGATGTGCACATGAGCCCCCCCAAGAAGACCGAGCCGCAGAACGGACAGGGGGTCCTCTCGAACCTGCCTCGCACCCGCCCGCAGCGCGAGAGCGCCCGTCGCGCGGCGGCGCGCACGGCGACGAAGACGGGCGCGCCGAGCACGCCCGCCGCCGGCTCCAACGGACGTGCCGCATCGAAGCCGGGGGACAGCGCGGCTCCCGCGGCACCGGCGAGAAAACGTAGGCCCGCGACGACACGCAAACCGGCCGCCGCCAAGGCCGCCCGCGGCTCGACGAAGCGCAAGGCGCTCGAGTCCGACCTGGCGCCGCAGGTGCCGCGACAGGGGTTCGAGTGCGAGGGCGAGCGCGCGTCGGGCCCCGTGCACCCGCCCGGTGGAACGGAGCTGGTGGCCAGCGCCGCGGAGATCATCGGCGAGCTGGCAAAGGCCGGTCTTTCGAGCGGTGAGCGCCTCTTCAGAGACGTTCTGTCGCGCCTGCCGCTCTCCTGATCCGTCTCTGTATACTGCCGCGCAACGCCGAGCTGTCCCGACTCAGGTCGCGGCAGGCGGGGGACCCAATGTGGATCCAGCCGATCCACTGGGGCGAATCGGCCCGTCGTGGGCCGTAGCGCCGCATGAGCACGCCGCGCGAGCCCGTCAGCTGACCCCGTAGGCGACGAAGACGATGCGATTCAACGTCAAGACATCCGTGTTCCTGCTCGCCCTGATGGCGGCCGTCTGCCTCTCGGCGATTCTCGCTGCGAGCGCTTTTGCGGGCACCGGTGGCTCCTCTGCACCGTCTGCCTCCAGCGGTTCCACGCCCGCCGCGCCGAGCACCCACCCGGGCGGGATCGCCACCTGGTTCGGACCGGGCTTCTACGGCAAGCAGACCGCCTGCGGACAAACGCTGACCCCCGCGGTGGTGGGAGTGGCCAACAGGACGCTGCCGTGCGGCACCCTGGTCAGCGTCACCTACGACGGCCACAGCCTGACCGTGCCGGTGCTCGACCGGGGCCCCTACGGCCACCACGCGAGCTGGGATCTGACTTCCGGCGCGGCACAGGCCCTGGGCATCACCGAGACGGTTCGCATCGCCACGCAGATCGTCGGCAAGACGACCAACACCCCCACCCTCGGCCTTCCGCCCGGTTCCGCGAGCGAAACGACGCTGGCGGGCGGCGCGCTCGCAGGCTGAGCAGGCTCAGGGTCGCCAGCCGTCAAGACAGGCTCTACTCCACGGGAGCGACCCGGCAGCGCGCAGCACGTACGGCGGATCGGTCGGCGTAGAGGCCAACGTCGGCGTGGGCGGCCAGCGTGGACGCCTGGTGCCCATCGTCGGGGCACACCGCAACCCCCACGGCCACCCGCGGCGGCGCAGCGGCATCGATTGCGCCCGCCTCCACGACGCGCGCAACGCGCTCGGCCAGCTGATGAGCGCGCCCCCTGTCGGTATCAGCCATCACCAGCCAGTAGCGACCCGGTCGCTCGCACGTGACCGACCCGCGGGCGCCGAGCGCCGCACCCAGCTCTCTCTCGAAGCGATCGAGCGAGGCAACGCTGCCGCCTCGCGAGAAGCGCTCAGCATCAACCAGCTCGACCAGCAGCACGGCGAACGGCAGACGATCGCGCGCGAACTGCTCCAGCCGTGCGCCGATGGAGCCGATCCACGCCGCCGGGCCCTCGGCGTGGCGTTCGTCACGGATCTCGATCTCCCCTGCGCGCATCCGTGGCGAGGTGGTCTCCTGCACCGGCGCGTCCCCCGCGAGCTCATCGACGATCCTCACTTGCGCTCCAGCGCCACGGGCCGCGGGTGCATCCCCCGCGCCGGGCTCGCCGTGCGGCGTGCGGAACGCAGGCGCGGCGCTTGGCTCACCCTCGGTGAGCGCCGCTCCACCTTGTGGATCGGAGGCCGCCACGGCGGCCTCCAGGGCGGCGGCGCAGACGTAGGCGAGACGATCGGCGAGATCCCCGGCGTCGCGCGCGCTTGGCTCGTTCAGGCGCTCGAGCAGCGCCTCCCATAGCACTCCCCGTAGCGCCTCTACAGCCCGCACGAGGGCCTCGGCGTTGGTGGCGGCGACGATCGCCGGGATGCACAGGGCCGACGCGGAGTCGTGGCTCTCGCGACCGCCCTGCTCGACCAGCCGCGCCAGCTCGCCCTCGGATTGAAGCGCGCGCACCACCTGCATGCAAAGCGCGGGCGCCTGCCGCGCAAGCTCCGACAGCGGCAGCTCGCCCATCGCCTCGAGCGGACGGGTGCGCAGCAGCGCCACGATCCAGCGGCGAGCCAGCTCGTCGGCGCACTCGAGCAGCGGCTCAGCGGGTAGGTCGGCCACCGGCCGTGCGCGAGGACGAGGCTGCGGTCTGGGCTCGTCGATCACAGGCGTTGGATATCAACAACCGGGGACGCGTTCGCCCGCGCCGCCAACGCACTCCAGGCGCACCGCCCAACTGCCGCACACTGCCGCGGCACGATCACTTCCCTTCGCTCTGCTTCAGCCGCTTGAACGCCTTCGCTTCCGCGGCTTCTTCCTTGGCGAACTGCTTGCGCGCGGCTTCTTCAGCTGCGCTGTTGGAGCCGGCACCCGACTTCTTCTTCGAGGACTTCTTGCTGTGCTTCTTTGCTTTCCCGGTCTTCTTGCTCTTGCCTGAGCGCTTCTTCTTCTTCTTGGGTTCGCCACCGCCGGCAGCGGCCGCCTTCTTCGCGGCTTCCTCGGCCTTCTTGATTTCGGCCTTGGACGCGGCTTCCGCCGCCGCTTCACGCTTCTTGGCTGCAGCTTCACCGGGTTCTTCTTCAGAGCCGACGGACTCTTCTTCCGCTTCCGCCTTCGCTTCGGTGCTGTTGGCTGCGGCGCTGGATCCGCCCTTGGAGCCGCCGGCGCCACCGCAACCGGCGATCAAGACGACAAGCGCCAGCATGAGCGCGCAGGTCAGCACCAGACGGCGGACGCCGCCCCGTATCTCCCCGCTTTGCTTATCACGCTCATCCATAGCTCTGGCAGACCCGTGCGCGGGTCTTCTCCCGGCCACTAGTTGGAAGGCTTCTGCTGCGTCTCGCCTAGCGGCTGCGGCCCCGTCGTGCTGGACGGTTTCGCTTCGGCTTCTTCAGCCTTCCTGGCTTTGCTGGCCGTTTCCTTTTCCTTTTTTATTGCCGCCTTGGCCGCTTCTTCCATTTTCTTGATCTTGGCTTCCGCTGCCTTTTCCTTCTGTTTGGCTTTCTTGGCAGCCGCCGCTTCCTTCTTCTTCGCCTTGGTGGTGGCGAGAGCTTCAATCTTCTTGGCTTTGCTTTCCGCTGTTTCTTCCTGCTTCCTGGCTTCGATCGTCGACAGAAGTTCGCGATCCTTGTTGAGTTCCGCGACTTCCTGTTGCTTTTCTTCCTGTTCTTCGCCTCGTTCGATCTGCGCTGCGCTCTGTTCGTCGGCCTTGGTCGTGCGCGACGCGCTGGTCCCGCAGCCGGCGAGCGAGCCGCAGCAGCCCATTATCAGCAGACACGGCAGCGCGGCCCGCAGCACTTTACGACCTTTCACCGCGGCACCCGTGCATTAGATCGTTGGTTCCAACCATCTCGGCGCCAGGCGCCGCCGCGCCTCAAAAAGGCCCCCAAGACATGACAGGCAAGCTACCAGCCTGCCTTCTGGCGCTCAAGCTGTGCAAGCGCCCGGCGCACCAGGGGTAGCCTGGGAGGCTCGTGGCAATCTCGAACGCGACATGACGGGCGTGTGGATCGCCCTCTCGACGGCGGCCGTGATCGCCGTGAACCTGATCAACAGCCTGCTGCGAGGCCGACGTTGGCGCGCGGCCCACCCGGCGAAGGCGCAGATCGTAGACCTCGTCGACTCGACCTCGCTCGACCGCGAGACCGGCGCTGTGCGCTCCACGCAGACGGCCGACCTGTTGATCGAGGAGTCAGCCGTCCGCGCCATCTGGACCCCGGTGCACCTCGAGCGCCTCGCCCGCACCTACTGGCGCTTCTTGACGCGCGTTACGCTCGGGCTGATCCGCGTCAGCTATGGCGAGGACGAGCGCTCGGTTGTGCTGATCACGCGGCCCTTCAGGCTGCTCACTTTCCAGGCGCCCGAATACGAGATGGACCGCATGCGCGGCATGGTTCGCTGGCGCATCGCACGCGGGCTGCTCGTCTCCAGGCGCGGACGTGGCGGCGGCGGCTACCTGCAGATTGAGGTGCGCAGACGCCCGGGGGACGATCCGCAGCACGTGCGTCTTCACGTCGAGGTCGAGGTCGCCAACTTCTATCCGTCGATCGCCTCGCGCCTGAGCCGCTGGGTGTACAACGCCACACAGTCGCGTATCCACGTGATCGTCACATACGGGTTCCTGCGCTCGCTGGCGCGGCTCGACCTCGCGGAATCGCGCGTCGGGCGCTTCAACGAGCCCTGAGCGCCGGTCAGTAGCGCTCGCCGCCGACCGCGCGCAGCTTGGCGCGGTCGTGCGTCGCGGTGATGCGCCGGATCGTCCCCGTGCGCGCGCGCGTCACGAGCGATTCGGTGGTGGCCCCGCCGGCGCTCGGGTAGCGCACGCCCTGCAGCACGTCGCCGTCGGTGATGCCGGTGGCGGAGAAGAACACGTCCTCGCCGGAGACGAGGACGTCCCGGTCGAGCACCTGCTCGAGGTCATAGCCGGCCTCCAGGGCCGCCGTGCGCTCTTGCTCGTCGCGTGGCCACAGTCGCCCCAGCAGCTGTCCGCCGAGGCACTTCACCGCAGCGGCGGAGATGACGCCCTCGGGCGTGCCACCGATTCCCCACAGAAGATCCACGGGCGAGCGCTCGGTCACAGCGAGCAGCGCAGCGGAGACGTCGCCGTGCGCGATCAGGCGCACGCGTGCGCCCGCCTCGCGGATCGCGGCGATCCCCTGCTCGTGGCGCGGCCGATCGAGCACCACGACCATCACGTCGCCCACCGGAGTGCCTCGCCGATCGGCGATCAGCTTGACGGTCTCGCCGAGCGGGCGGTCGAGGTCGAGCAGGTCGGCGACCTCCGGCGCGCCGGCCATCTTCTCCATGTACACGCACGGTCCAGGATCGAACATCGTCCCGCGCGCGGAGAGCGCGATCACGGCCAGCGCGCTGGGCATGCCATGAGCGGCGAGCGTCGTGCCCTCCAGCGGGTCGACGGCAATGTCCACCTGCGGCGGCGAGCCGTCGCCGATCTGCTCGCCGTTGTAGAGCATCGGCGCCTCGTCCTTCTCCCCCTCGCCGATCACCACGACGCCGTCCATGCGCACCGATTGCAGCATGTAGCGCATACCGTCGACGGCGGCCTGGTCGGCCGCCTCCTTGTCGCCCCTGCCGACCAACGGCGCGGCTGCGAGCGCCGCAGCCTCGGTGACCCGCACGAGCTCCAGCGCGAGGTTACGGTCGGGCAGCTGATGTGATTGATCCGGGCTCAACGGCTTGGGAAACCTATAGGAGTGCCGCGGTCACTACGATCGTGGCGTGATCGACGCAGCCCCGAGCGTCCAAGCGCAGATCCCGACGTCACCCGCGAGCGCCGCGCGCGCTCTCCCCGCGAGCATCAAGGAGCACATATGACCCAGATCGGTTTCGTCGGGCTCGGCAAGATGGGCGGGAACATGGTGCACCGCATCCGTCGTGACTCCGAGCACGAGGTCGTCGCGTTCGACTTCGACGAGAAGGCGGTCAAGCAGGCGGTCAAGAACGGCAGCGTGGGCGCGAGCTCGCTGAAGGATCTCGTCAAGCAGCTCGACGCTCCGCGCATGGTCTGGATCATGGTGCCCGCGGGCGTGCCGACGCAGGAAACCGTCGACAAGCTCGCCAAGCTGCTCGACCGCGGCGACACGATCATCGACGGCGGCAACTCCAAGTGGACGGACGACAAGCGCCGGGCGGCGGAACTGAAATCGAGCGGCATCGAATACGTGGACGTCGGCACGAGCGGCGGCGTATGGGGACTGGAAGTCGGCTACTGCATGATGGTCGGAGGACCGCCGAAAGCGGTCAAGCGCCTCGCGCCGATCCTCGACGTGCTGGCGCCGACCACGAACGAGCAGAGCGCTGCGGCGATCGGTCCGCGGGGATGGCTGCGCTTCGGCAACTCGGGCGCCGGGCACTACGTGAAGATGGTCCACAACGGCGTCGAGTACGGGCTGATGCAGGCGTATGCCGAGGGCTTCGACGTGTTCGACAAGTGCGAGTACGAGCTCGACAACGCAAAGATTGCCCACCTCTGGGGTCAGGGCTCGGTCGTGCGCTCGTGGCTGTGCGAACTGGCGGCTCGCGCGTTCGAAGCGGACGGCAACGGGCTGGAAGCGATCGAGGGCTACACCGAGGACTCGGGCGAGGGTCGCTGGACGATCGAGGACGCCACAGCCCACGACGTGCCGACGCCCGTGATCACAGCGTCACTTTACGAGCGCTTGCGCTCGCGGGGCAACGGTGACTTCGCCGACCGCGTGCTGGCGGCGCTGCGTAACCAGTTCGGCGGGCATGCGGTAAAGAGCGCGCCGCAACCCGCGGCCAAACCGGACACCTCGACGACCGCGAAGCCGCAGGCCGCAGCAAAACCCAAAGCTAAATCGAAGGCCAAAGCCAAAGCCAGGCCGAAAGCCGGCGCTCGCGCAGGGGG